>ERZ1673787.14-NODE-14-length-59800-cov-16.863888_pt1 | contig 59800 bp, 56 predicted proteins | sample MGYA00580129_ERZ1673787 | MGnify/ENA primary metagenome ERZ1673787 (study PRJEB41219, sample SAMN04549613) | soil metagenome | isolation source: soil | place: USA: Texas, Brazoria NWR | collected 2008-10-24 | study: EMG produced TPA metagenomics assembly of... | reverse complement strand
CGTATCAACGGTTTGCGACCATTGTAAAGATGTTTTGTCACGGATTCAGGATATCTTTTGCATAGTCAGATATGGTATCATCAATCACTTGTCTGCGATATTTTACAACCAGCAGTGCTAATGAACGAAGAAGTGCCGGTCATCCCAACGTTGTATCGTTCCGCCATCTATGCGGTCAACAACCGTGTCGCCAACTTTACGGTTGACCCGAGCTCGAAGCTGACGTGGAAAGATGTCGGCGTCACGGCCGAGCAGCCGGAAGTGGCGGAATAAACAAAAAAGCGATTGCTTCTATGGGATTCGATATGGTAACATGAAAGACAAATGATCATACGTCTTATCAAGAGTGGGCGAGAGAACGGGCTTGATGACCCCACAGCAACCTGCCGCCGGCAAGGTGCTAACACCCGCAAAGCGGTCTCGCTTTGGATGATAAGAACGGCTGTCCCCTTTCGCATCATTCCGAGGCGAAAGGGGTTTTTGTCGATAGGGGGTGAAGGGGGAAATAGTGGAGAGGGACATGTCGATCCGAGCTTGCATGGCCGCTCATCTCCGTGCCGCAGCGTTCGCCGTTCATGTTATGCGCTGCGTGCAGGCGGAGCTGATTCGATTTGACCCTGAAGCGGCGGTTCATGTCGACCGCGGGGGCGGATATGCCCACTTGTATGGGAAAGCGCAAGGGACAACCTTTTCAGTGTTGTTGACCGACAGCGAGGCGGACGAATGGAAGGCGGATGGACCGTACGCCCTTGATCGCTACATATGGACAGAGCTTGGGAAAAAAGGGATTTTTCCAATGCGGATGACGCCGTATTTACAAGCTGTATGGTTAATGGAGTCATAGAAAGGAAGAGGACGAATGGCAGTCAAAAAATTTGAACATGTCGGCATTCAAGTGAAAGACATCGAGACATCGAAAGCGTTTTATCAAAACGTCGTCGGCCTGGAGCTGCTCGACGAAATGATTCATACGAACGGAACGATGAAATTGGCGTTTTTAGGGATTGACGGCTCGATCATCGTCGAGCTGATCGAAGGATACAACCCGGATTTGCCGACGGAAGGAAAAGTGCACCACGTGGCGTTTACGGTCGAAGGCATCGAGCAGGAAAAAGAACGGCTTCAGTCGCTCGGCGTCCCGCTAGTGTGGGATGAAATTACAACGCTCCCAAACGGGGCGAAATACTTATTTTTCCTTGGTCCGGACGGCGAATGGATCGAGTTTTACGAGCCGGCGCAATGAACGAAGGGGAAGGCGGCCATCGGTATGGCCGCCTTTTGCCGTGCAAGAAGGAAAATAGGGAGTGCACCGCGTATAGGTAAAGGGGAGAGGAGGAGAACAGATGGAGCCGCAAGTCATTCGCGCCATTCAAGACGACTACCCGGATGAATTTGCCTGGTGCTACGGCTGCGGACGGTTGAATGAGCAAGGCCATCATTTCCGCACCGGCTGGGACGGAGACAAAACGGTGACCGTCTATACGCCGCGCCCGGAACATACGGCGATCCCTGGGTTTGTGTACGGCGGGCTGATCGCCTCGCTCATCGACTGCCATGGCACCGGGTCGGCGGCGCTCGCCTTGCATCGGAAAAACGGCCATGAGCCGGGAAGCGGGGAAACGCCGCCGCGCTTTGTCACCGCGTCGCTTCACGTCGACTTTGTCAAGCCGACGCCGCATGGCGTGCCGCTTGTCGCCGTCGGAACGGTGACGGAGATTCACCCGAAAAAATGGCAAGTGGACACCGAGGTGTTCGCCAACGGCGAACTGTGCGCCCGCGGTCAAGTCGTCGCGGTCGTCATGCCGAAAACGTTTGTCCAGGGATGACAAGCAAACGAAAAGCGCCGGAGGGCGGCTGTTTTTGACAGCGCTTTCTCCGGCGCTTCGCTCGTTGCGCTCGATCCCGCTTGGGAAAAAGCGGACATCTTCACAAGTGACATGTTCATCCTTGGATGGCGGGGCGAAACAGGTTGCCGATCGAACGCTTCTAGGCATGGCTGCTGCCAACAGCCCGATTCAGTTGGACCGGTTTGGCGTCTGCCTCGGCGCCAGCGTTTCACGTCCCTTCCATAAACGAAAGCGCTTTTTTACGGTTTATCCATAATCAGCACCGAGGAGGTCGCGCTCGCCACTTCTTTGCCGTTTTGCCGGACGACGGCAGTCACGTAGGCGACAGTTTTCCCGAACTTTTCCACTCGCGCTTCCACTTCAGCTTCCCCTGCCGCCGCGGGGCGGTGAAACGTCGTCTGCAAGTTGATGGACGCGTGCAGCTGGTCATCGCGAAGCAAGGTGGTCACCGCATACGCCATGAGAATATCCGCCGCCGCTCCGACGAACCCGCCCATGATCACCCCGTTGCCGTTGAGGAGCGATTCATGGATCGTCCATACCCCTTTCGCATAGCCGTCCCGGGCTTCCGCCAGGCGGACGCCGAGCGTCTCATCGCACGGCGGCGGTGCGCTTTTTCCGGCAATGACGTCATGCAAGTTGGTAATTGGCTTCATCTCGAACATCCTTTCTGTCATCCATTGCGTTTCCATGAAAATGGGGTCATTTTCATGCCCGGATGGAGGGCAAAACGCCGCCCGCGGATCGTTTGGATCCTAAGACGGCGATTTTCATCGGGGGGTGAGCGAAATAAGCTCATAGATGTGTTATTCGCCAAACGGCGGCGATTTCCTCTTTTCGCGTGCATGGGGAGGAGAACGGCAAAGCGGCGGCGAAAGAAACAAACAGCGGATGATGGAAAGGAGAGGGTCTTATGTATCAACCGCCAGACGCCGGCCGTTGGACCGGGCGGGTTGACAGCGTGAGCGATGAACGGGCGTTTCGCCTTCATCAGCGCATTCGCCTGCTCGACTTGTCCCAACCATTGGAGACAGCGGCAGAACGGGCGGCCGCGTTCATCGGGTTTGCGTGCGACGAAGGCGTGCGCCGCAACCAAGGACGCCAAGGGGCGAAAGAGGCGCCTGCCGCCGTCAAAGCCGCGCTCGCCCGCCTGCCTTGGCATCTTCCGGAAGGGGCCGCAGCGTACGATGCAGGCGATGTCGTTTGCGTGGACGGACATCTCGAACAGAGCCAAGCCGAGCTCGGAATAGCCATCGCCCGCCTCCTGCAACACAACATGGCTCCTATCGTGATCGGCGGCGGCCATGAGACGGCGTATGGGCATTACTTGGGCGTCCGGGAAGCGCTTGGGACGGATGCCCGCCTTGGCATCCTCAACATTGACGCCCATTTCGACTTGCGGCCGTATGATGACGGCCCGACATCCGGGACGATGTTTCGGCAAATATTGGATCAAGACGATCGAGTGAGCTACTTCTGCCTTGGCATTCAGCGGCTCGGCAATACGGCGGCGCTGTTTGCGGACGCCGAGACGTACGGCTGCCGGTACATGCTGGAAGACGAGCTGACCGCAGGGCCGATCGAGGCTGCCTATGAACAAATTGAGAAATTTGCCGCCGATCATGATGCGGTGATGCTCACCTTTTGCATGGACGCCATCAGCGCGGCCGCCGCGCCGGGGGTGAGCGCGCCGTCGCCGTTTGGGCTCGCCCCGTCTCTGGCGCGCGCGCTCATCCGCCGAATCGTTTCCCATCCGAAAACGATCAGCGTCGACCTTTGCGAAGTCAATCCACTCTGGGATGAAGGCGGAAAAACGGTGGCGTTGGCGGCCGCCTTTTGCATGGAGGCGCTCCTTCATTTTCAACGCTTGCAGCCAAGGCGGTGAGAACGTGAAATTGGTCATTGCCGAACGGGACAACAAAGAACGGGAAGCGATCCGCTGGCTCGTGTCCGCGTATTCCTTGCCGATTGAGCGGGTGTATACGGCAGCCACCGTGGAGGAGATGATGGCCGTCTTGGAGCGGGAGGCGCCGGAGCTGTTGTACGTCGAACTCGACATGATTCCGTATGAACGATGGCCGCAGGCGACCGCCCACGTCCGCTTGTTTTGCCAACGGGTGATTGCCGCAACGGCCGAGGCGACGTTCGCGCGGGCGAAACAAGCCATCGACTGGCAATGCGTCGATTTGCTTGTCAAGCCGCTTGAGCCCGCCAGGCTGAAGCAGGCGCTGCGGACGGCGGCGTCGCGTTCCCCGGGGCGTCCAGGCTTGCCGACGGGGTTGGACGCCCATCACGACGATTACCGCTCATTATTTTGCGATTTTCCTTCCACGGCCTCCGCGCATGTATGGCTCGTGCAGGCGGAACAGCCTGCTTTGTCTCAAGAAGTGATCCGTTTCTTGATGGATTACCCGTTTCGCGGACGGGCGCGTGTATTGCCGCTCACCCGTATGGCGGTTTGCCTGCTTCCCGATTTGCCGGGCGACGGGAAAGAAGAGGCGTGGAAGCTGCTGCGCGATTGGGAGGAAGATCATCATGAGCCGCTCGCGGTTGTCGTGATGCCGCCTGATGGCCGGAGGACGGTGCGCGCGCAATACCAAGCGGCGCGCCGGTTGCTCGAGACGACGTTTTTCATTGGCTATCGCCAAGTGATCGCTCCCGCTTCGGAATACGAACAGTGGCGTGAACTCGATCCGTTTTTGACGCCCGAGGAGCAGCGGCAATGGATCGAGATGCTCGAGCGGTTCGACCACGAAGCGGTGAAACGGTGGCTGCAGCGCGAATTTTCCCATTGGGCGCCGCCGTTTCCGAGTCCGGAGATGGTGCGGACGCGGCTGACAAGCATCTTGGCACAAATCCGCCGGTTTATGAAAACATACGGCCTTGACCGTGGCGGAACCGAGCGGGAATATATGCGCATCTTTCAAGACATTTTGTACAATCCCGTCTTGTATCGTATCGTTCAAGAATTGATTTTATTTTTATATCGGTTGTTCCACGAGGCCAAGCAGGCCGAGGAAGATGCGCGCGTCGACGCCGTGGAGCGCGGCCTCCGCTATATGGAGGCGCATTTTCGCGATCCGTCGCTCACGCTTGAGCGGGTCGCGGCCGCTGCCGGGCGCAGTCCCGCGTATTTCAGCCATTTGTTGTCGAAAAAGCGGGGCGTGACGTTTCGCCAGTGGCTGACGAATCGGCGGCTTGAGGAAGCGAAGCGGCTGCTTCGGCAGACGGACTTGTCGATCAAAGAAATCGCCGAACAAACCGGATTTCGCACCGCCCATTATTTGACGCGCGTCTTCAAAGCCGAACTGAATGAGACGCCGACCGCCTACCGCGACGAACAACGGCCGAAACCGCCATCGCCGCGGTAGGCGGTTTTGTCTGTGGCAAAGCGCAGCCTTGCCGGATCGCGGGCGAGAGGGGGCGGCGTATGTTTCAAAAGAAATGGATCGATATCGAAAAAAATGAACAAATAAAACGGAGAGGAAATAGAAAATTCAAAAAAATGTGATCACTTTTAAAAGACGTGCGCCTATCTTCTCCTTCTTCGCTCCCTTACAATGAAAAGCAAAGAGGAAAAAGGAGAGGATGACGATGGCAGAAAAACGGACCGTCAGCCCGCCCGCGGGAACTGAGCGGCGGGCGAAAGGATGGATTCAAGAAGCGGCGCTGCGGATGCTGAACAACAATTTGCATCCCGATGTCGCCGAGCGGCCGGATGAGTTGATCGTCTACGGCGGCATCGGCAAGGCGGCGCGCAACTGGGAATGTTACGAGGCGATTGTGGACACCCTTCTTCGTTTAGAAAACGATGAAACGTTGCTCATTCAATCCGGCAAGCCGGTGGCGGTGTTTCGCACGCATCCGGACGCCCCGCGCGTGCTGATCGCCAACTCCAACCTCGTGCCCGCATGGGCGACGTGGGATCATTTCCATGAGCTCGACAAAAAAGGATTGATCATGTACGGACAAATGACGGCTGGCAGCTGGATTTACATCGGCAGCCAAGGAATCGTTCAAGGAACGTATGAAACGTTTGCTGAAGTGGCGCGCCAGCACTTTGGCGGCACGCTCGCCGGGACGATCACGCTAACCGCCGGCCTTGGCGGCATGGGCGGGGCGCAGCCGCTCGCGGTGACGATGAACGGCGGCGTCTGCCTCGCTGTCGAAATCGATCCGGCCCGCATTCAGCGCCGCCTTGATACGAAATATCTCGACACGATGACCGACAGCTTGGAGGCGGCGCTTGCGATGGCGAAACGAGCGAAGGAAGAGAAAAAAGCGCTGTCAATCGGCCTTATCGGCAATGCGGCTGAAGTGTTGCCGCGTCTCGTCGAAATGGGCTTTGTTCCGGACGTCTTGACCGATCAAACGTCCGCCCATGATCCGTTAAACGGCTACATCCCGGCTGGCCTTACGCTTGATGAGGCCGCCGAACTCAGGGCGCGCGATCCGAAGCAGTACATCGCCCGTGCAAAACAGTCGATCGCCGCGCATGTTCGAGCGATGCTGGCGATGCAAAAGCAAGGGGCGGTGACGTTTGATTACGGCAACAACATCCGCCAAGTGGCAAAAGACGAAGGGGTGGACGACGCCTTTTCCTTCCCGGGCTTTGTGTCGGCCTACATCCGCCCGCTCTTTTGCGAAGGAAAAGGGCCGTTCCGCTGGGTGGCGCTCTCGGGCGACCCTGAGGATATTTACAAAACCGATGAAGTCATTTTGCGTGAATTCAGCGACAATGAGCGTCTTTGCCATTGGATTCGCATGGCACAAAAACGCATTCAATTCCAAGGGCTGCCGGCGCGCATTTGTTGGCTCGGCTACGGCGAGCGGGCGAAATTTGGCAAAATCATCAACGACATGGTGGCCAAAGGCGAGCTGAAAGCGCCGATCGTCATCGGCCGCGATCATTTGGATTCGGGCTCCGTCGCTTCGCCGAACCGGGAGACGGAAGGAATGAAAGACGGAAGCGACGCCATCGCCGACTGGCCGATTTTAAACGCGCTGTTGAATGCGGTTGGGGGCGCGAGCTGGGTGTCGGTTCACCACGGCGGCGGCGTCGGCATGGGCTACTCGATTCACGCCGGCATGGTCATCGTCGCCGACGGCACAAAAGAGGCGGAAAAACGGTTGGAACGGGTGTTGACGACCGACCCGGGGCTTGGTGTGGTCCGCCACGCCGACGCCGGCTATGAGCTCGCCATCCGGACGGCGAAAGAAAAAGGCATCGATATGCCGATGCTCAAGTAGAAAGGGGAATCCATATGCGCCCGCTTTTTGTCCGCCGCGCCCGCCAGCTCGTCACGCTGGCGGGAAGCTCCGCGGCTCCGCTCGTCAAGGAGAAGATGAGCGATCTAGGCATCATCGAAAACGGCAGCGTCTGGATCGAAAACGGCACGATCGTGGCGGTTGGGACGGACGATGAACTGGCCCGCCAATTTGCCGATCGGCTCGCCGAAGCCGAAGTGATCGACGCCAAAGGCAAAACGGTCACCCCTGGCCTCATCGACCCGCACACCCATCTTGTGTACGCCGGCAGCCGCGAACACGAATGGACGATGCGCCTTCATGGAGCGACGTACATGGAAATCATGAACGCAGGCGGCGGCATTCATGCCACGACAAAAGCGACGCGCGAGGCGTCGGAAGAGATGTTGTATGAAGAAAGCAAGCGGCGGCTCGATCAGTTTTTGCTTCATGGGGTCACGACCGTCGAAGCAAAAAGCGGCTATGGGTTAAGCCTTGAGCACGAAATCAAGCAGCTTGAAGTCGCCAAGCGTCTTGATGACACCCACCCGGTCGATATCGTCTCCACGTTTCTTGGCGCTCATGCCGTTCCGCCCGAATGGAAGCACGATCCGGATGAATACGTCCGCCTTGTCATTGACGAGATGATTCCCGAAGTGAGCCGGCGGGGGCTCGCCGAGTTCAACGACGTCTTTTGCGAGCGCGGCGTGTTTACGCCTGAACAAGCCCGCCTCATTTTGGAAGCAGGGAAAGCGCACGGCTTGACGCCGAAAATCCACGCCGATGAAATCGAACCGTACGGCGGGGCGGAACTGGCCGCCGAAGTCGGCGCCATCTCCGCCGACCACCTGCTTCGGGCGTCAGACGAAGGAATCCGCCGCATGGCCGATGGCGGCGTCATCGGCGTTCTCTTGCCAGGCACGGCGTTTTTCCTCATGACCCAAGCCGCCGACGCCCGTCGTTTGATCGACGCCGGCGTTCCCGTCGCCTTAGCGACCGACTGCAACCCTGGTTCGTCGCCGACCGTCTCGCTGCCGCTTGTCATGACCTTGGCCTGCCTGCATATGCGCATGACCCCGGCCGAAGCCATCGCCGCCGCCACGATCAACGCCGCCCACGCCATCGGCCGCGGGCATCTCGTCGGCAGCCTCGAGCCGGGGAAGAAGGCGGATTTGGTCGTTTTCAACGTCCCGAACTACGTGCAAATCATGTACTATTACGGCGTCAACCATGCGGAGACGGTGATCAAGGATGGGAAGGTGGTGGTGGCGGGAGGAAAGGTGCGCGCTTGAAGGGGAATGGTCTTCCGTTGAAGCGGTTGGCGACCGGAAGCGGGATGCTTCCGGTTGTACCAGTCTTGCGTAACGAAGAACAATGGGGGTGGAGAGAAATGAAAGCGAATCCAACCATGGCGCCATCCACGCCGACGCCAACGCCGGCCAGCGGGGCATGGAAGTTTTTCGTCTTTAGTGCCATCGGCATTTTCGTATTTTTCGTCCCGGTGTCCATCGGCGGCACATCATCGATTTTGCTCGATCATATTGTGACATGGATCCGCACCCAGTTTTCAGCACTTGTTCCTTATTATGCTCTGATCGTGATCGCTCTCGGTGCAATTTATCCATTTTATAAAAAAACGTGGAACAAAGATGCCGTAACAGTCGTTTTTTCGCTGCTGAAAGTTGTTGGGCTGATTACGGCGGTCATGTTGGTGTTTCGCATCGGTCCGTCATGGTTGTTTCAGCCGAATATGGGACCGTTCTTATATGACAAGCTCGTCATTTCCGTCGGACTTCTTGTGCCGATTGGCTCCGTCTTTCTCGCCATGCTCGTTGGCTACGGGCTTTTAGAATTTGTCGGCGTATGGATGCAGCCGATCATGCGTCCGATTTGGAAAACGCCGGGCCGTTCGGCGATCGACGCCGTCGCCTCCTTTGTCGGCAGCTACTCGATCGGTCTATTGATCACCAATAAAGTGTTCAAAGAAGGCAAATACACCGTGAAAGAAGCAGCGATCATCGCTACCGGCTTTTCCACCGTATCGGTGACATTTATGGTCGTTGTCGCGAAAACATTGGGGCTCATGCCAATCTGGAACACGTATTTTTGGGTGACCTTTCTCGTGACGTTTGCCGTTACAGCGCTGACCGCCCGGCTTTGGCCGCTGAGCCGCATGAGCGACGAGTATTACGACGGCAAAGGAGATCCCGAACAAAAAGTGACGGGAAGCTATATGAAGCAAGCTTGGTCCGAGGCGATGAAAGCGGTAGGACAGTCAAAAGGGATTGGGACAAACATATGGGAGAACTTGCGCGATGGCTTCATCATGACGATGGGCATTTTGCCTTCCATTATGTCAGTCGGACTGATCGGGCTACTGCTCGCTGAATATACGCCGTTGTTTGACTGGTTGGGCTACCTGTTCTACCCATTCACCCTTCTGTTGCAAATCCCTGAACCGTTGTTGGCTGCGAAAGCTTCGGCCATTGAAATCGCGGAAATGTTTTTGCCCGCTTTGCTTGTCACCGAAGCTCCGCTTGTCACAAAATTCATTATTGCGGTCGTATCCGTCTCGGCGATCCTATTCTTTTCCGCTGTCATTCCATGCATTTTATCTACAGAAATTCCGCTCAGCTTGCCGAGGCTGCTGGTCATCTGGTTCGAACGCACCGTCTTGACGCTCATCCTCACCGCGCCGCTCGCATATTGGCTGCTTTGACGGGAGTGCGGCGCTTCGATGAAAACGGACATCGATGGGGCGGCTGCGATTTTCAGGTTCGCCGCCATTCCATCAACCCGATTGAGAAGTTTCAGCGCCATGAAAGCCTGTCCATCTTCCAGACAGGCTTTCACAGCGTTTCCCGCTGCTGCTTTAACAAATCGCGAATCTCTGTCAATAGCTCCTCCTCTTTCGTCAGCGTCGGCGCGGTTTCCTTCACCTCTTCCTGCTTTTTCACCCGTTCATACAGCGTGTTGATCAATTTCACAAACAGGAAAATCGAAAACGCGATGATCAAAAAATCGACGACCGTTTGGATAAACGCCCCATATTTCACTTCCGCTTTGCCGACTTTCCAAGACAAATCACTGAAATTGATGCCGCCTAGAATCAGCCCGACAAGCGGCATGATGATGTCATTGACGAGCGAGGAAACGATTTTGCCAAACGCCCCGCCGATGATCACCCCAACGGCTAAATCGATGACATTGCCGCGGACGGCGAATTTTTTAAACTCGTTCCACATGCCGATCTCCTCCTTATTGAAACGATTCGTTTGCATTATACCCGATCAGTGGCAACATTGAAACTTTCTGATTTAATTCATAGAAAAACAATCTATTTTATAGTATTATAAAGTAAGCTAATGAACAAACAGCAAAGGAGGAAGTGCACCATGGAAATGACTGCACAACAAGATGTTCGCGCGAAACAAGCAGCGAACGCCCCGAAACATCTGACTGCGTGGATTATTGCGGTCTCCATCCTCATATTGATCGGTGGCACGTTGTTCTTATATAGCCGTGTTTCCTGGCAACAGGCGCTTTTGTATGTGCTCGGGGCGTTTGGTGGATTTGTATTGTACCAGGCGCATTTTGGCTTTACATCCGCCTGGCGAAAGTTTATTCTATACCGCCAAGGGGAAGGCATTCGGGCACAGATGATCATGATGGCGGCAGCCAGCGCGTTGTTTTTGCCGTTGCTGATAAAAGGATCGATATTCGGCCATTCCGTTGCTGGGAATGTGCATGAAGTCGGCATTGCTGTCATGATTGGTGCCTTTATTTTCGGGATCGGCATGCAGCTTGGCGATGGCTGCGCGTCCGGGACGTTGTACCATATCGGCGGGGGCGATGCGAACGGCATCGTGACGCTCATCGGGTTCATCGCTGGCTCCGTCATTGCGACGACGCATTTTGATGTTTGGATGCGTATGCCGCACGTCGATCCGATTTCGCTTATTGCTTCGTTTGGTGCATGGGGCGGCTTTCTGCTGCAACTTGTTTTGCTGGCGGTTGTCTATTATGTCGTGACGGTGATGGAAAAGCGGCGCCACGGCAAGCTGTTGACGACACCGCTTGAACACCGCCACGGATGGAAAACCATTTACAAAGGCCCATGGTCATTGTTGGTTGGCGCGTTATTATTGGCGCTGATGAACGTGCTTGTTCTCATGTTCAAAGGTTCGCCGTGGGGCATCACATCCGCATTCGCCTTGTGGGGAGCGAAGTTTGTCCAGCTGTTTGGTGTTGATCCGACGGCTTGGGCGTATTGGCAAGATGAGGCGAAACGGCAGGCGCTCGCCAATCCGCTCTACTACGATACAACGACGGTCATGGACATTAGCTTAATGTTCGGCGCCTTATTGGCGGCAGCGCTCGCTGGCCGCTATGCGAAACCCGTGCAATGGAAGCGGCCGACGCGCATGACAATCGGTGCACTCATCGGTGGATTGATGATGGGATACGGTGCCCGGTTGGCGTTCGGCTGCAACATCGGCGCGTATTTCAGCGGCATCGCTTCCTTCAGCGTCCATGGTTGGATTTGGTTTGTGTTTGCTTTCCTTGGCAGCTTGATCGGTGTCAAGTTGCGTCCGTATTGTGCGTACAAAAACTAAACGTTCGAACATCGGCATCCCGTCATGTTGGCGGGATGCTTTCGTTATGCCGGACGGAATATGATACAATGGCCGTAGTGCTTTGACATACCCCGCGTCCGCTTTTTCGAAACCGTTTTCTTTTTGATGGCAGAGGAAAGGGCGCAGCGGTGCTTATTGGAAGGAGGGAAAAGGCATGCGGCAAGCGGCCTCGATCGTCTGCATTGGCGGGGCGAACGTCGACCGAAAGGCGCGGTTGCTCACTCCGTTTCGGCTCGGCACGTCCCATCCCGTCACCACGACGCAAACCGCGGGCGGGGTGGCGAGAAACATCGCCGAAAACTTAGGGCGGCTTGCTCAATCTGTTTCGCTCGTCAGCACCGTTGGCGATGATCGCGATGGACAGTGGCTCATTGACGTGACGAGCCGATATGTCAATACGAGCTTCATCGTGCGAACGCCAAAAGCGAACACCGGGACGTATACAGCGGTGCTCGATGAACGCGGCGAGATGGTTCTCGCCTTGGCGGATATGGCCATTTATGATACAGTGGGGGAAGAATGGCGAAAGCAGCAATGGACTCGGCTCGGTCCGATTTCTGCGGTCGTGCTTGACACGAATTTCCCGGAGGATGTCATTCGTGCGGCGCTCGCACAATGTCGCCAAGAGGACATCCCGCTTTGTGTTGTGACGGTGTCGGTTCCAAAAGTGAAGCGATTGCCCAGCGATTTGTCTGGTGTGACGTGGTTTGTCACGAATGAAGCGGAGGCGAAGGCATTTGTGGGAAAAGATGGGCATACGGGCGACATCATGGAGGCGATCCTTCACGCCGGCGCCCAGAACGTTGTCATCACCCGCGGCGCAAACGGCGTTGCGTACGCCGCCAAGCAAGGGGAAACAGAAGCGATTGCGGCGCCGAAGGTTGAGGTCACCGACGCCACCGGAGCGGGCGACGCCTTTGCGGCTGGATTTTTGTACGGCGTCTTAGGCGGACATACGGTAGAAGACGCCTGCCGCTTTGGGATGAGCAGCGCGGCGCTTACGCTGCAAACGGCCGAAACGGTGCATCCCGCTTTGAATGAACACCTGTTGCAAGCCGCCTATGCGCGGTATTTTCGCGAAGGGGGAACGAAGTGATGAATGATTTTCTCGTCTTTTCCGAAGAAGTCGCTCAAGCGAAGGCCGAAAAAAAGCCGATTGTCGCCTTAGAATCAACGATCATCTCGCATGGCATGCCGTATCCGGAAAACGTGCAGACGGCGAAAGCGGTTGAACAGATCATTCGCGACCGCGGCGCCGTGCCGGCGACGATCGCGATTTTTAACGGAAAAATTAAAATTGGATTGACAGAAGGGGAACTTGAACAGCTCGGGACAAGCCGCGATGTAGAAAAAGTGAGCCGCCGCGACTTGCCGTATGTCGTCGCCATGAAGAAACACGGGGCGACGACCGTGGCGGGGACGATGATTTGCGCCCAGATGGCGGGCATCCGAGTATTTGCGACCGGCGGCATCGGCGGCGTGCACCGCGGCGCCGAACAGACGATGGACATCTCGGCTGACTTGCAGGAACTCTCGCACACCAACGTCGCGGTCGTCTGCGCCGGGGCGAAATCAATTTTGGATTTAGGCTTGACGCTTGAATACCTCGAGACGCACGGCGTTCCGGTCATCGGCTATCAGACGGACGTCCTGCCGGCGTTCTATTCGCGGACGAGCCCGTTTCGCGTCGACTATCGCCTCGACAGCGCAGAAGAAATCGCTCAGTTCATCGAAACGAAATGGAAGCTTGGGTTAAACGGCGGTGTTGTGATCGCCAATCCTGTCCCAAAAGAAGAGGAGCTCGAGGAGTCGTATATCACCGCCATCATCGAACAAGCGCTTAAGGAAGCAGAAAAGCAGCACATCACCGGCAAAGCGGTCACCCCGTTTTTGCTTGACCGTGTGAAAACATTAACCGGAGGCAAAAGCTTGCAAGCAAACATCGCCTTAGTGAAAAACAACGCCGCCTTGGCGGCCGACCTTGCCCGAGAGCTTTCTTGATGCGAACGCCCCCGCCCTTCCATCAGGGCGGGGGCATGATGGCAGTGGAGGATTTATCGAGCGTGAAGCAAATGGCGGATTTTTCGATCGTGCTGGGCGATTTTGACGGAGTGGAAGTCGACCGTTTCTTGTGTTTCAACTAGTTCGACGCGGATGTGGCCGAGTTTCGCTTCGAGCCGTTCGAACCGTTCGTTCACGGTGCGCTCCAACTGGGCGATCTGCCGCTCAAACCGTCCGTCCATCTCCTCAATGCGCTTGTCCATTTCATCCGTTTTTTCATTCAACGCTTGGACTTGGCGTTGGAGCGAGTCGAATTTCTCATGGAGCGCTTCGAACTGCTTGCGCATATCGGACGCGTACAAATCCAGCACTTGCAAAATTTGCGCCAATATCGTTTTTTCTTCCACCCTCTTCACCTCCTGACACTTCTAGTATATCAAACAAGCGAGTTTGCGAGAAGGAACAACAGTTTCAAATCTGGCGGGATTTCGTTTATGATGGATAAAGGAGGGGCGCTGCTATGGCTGAAATGATCACGTATTCATCTTTTGCCACTGACTGGCTGCCGATCACCATCGTTGCGGCCGCTGTCGCTGTCAGTGTTTTCATTGGTATTCTTATTATAAAACAGAAATCGTGAACCCGTCGTGAGGCTAGCTGAACGTCGACGCCCAGCCGATACTACGGGCGAAATCGGCAGCGGGAAAAGTAGAAAAGTGCTGCGAAAAGCAAGTACACGTACTTTGGCTAAAAAAACAGCCTGCCTTCGCGCATGGAAGCGAGAGGCGGGCTTGTTGCTTAACAAAGACTTAAACCTATTTGAAAACGTTTACCAATAATGTACAATGCTTATTCCCAAAATGAATGGTAAAGTTGATTGATGCCAACCCGATATGGTATGTTAAAAGAAAAGGTTAATAAAAATTAACATTAATATCGGTTTATGACTCTATTTTGTGTTAAAAATAATTAACACAAAGGAGGTGTGATGATGGAGATTAAACAAACGATCGCGAAAAATCTAAATCGGGTCAAAAAAGAGATGGGGTTGAAGAATCAAGATTTAGCCGAATTGATGGGCGTGACGAGACAAACGATTGCCAAATATTTAAAAGGGGAACAAATTCCTGACAGTGCAAAATTATTTCTTCTGTCGCGACACTTGAATATCCCGATGAAGGATTTGATCGTTTCTTCAGATGATCAGCGTGAACCAATGTCTTCTTTCATGTTTCGCGCGGATAACCCTAAAGAAAACTTTCGTCTGATTGATCAAAATCAAGTGAATCGGATCATGGATGATTATTATGAGCTGCTTGCCTCTTTTGGAGAGGCTAGTGTTGCTTATTTGCCCCCGACGTATAAAGTAAAGCTCGTTGATCATGAGTTAACGGAGGAGCATAAAACCATTATTCGACAAGCAGCGGAACAAACGAGGAAAATGTTTGGCCTTGATCATGTGATCCCAAGCGATATTTATGCGGTTTTAGAGCGCCATGGTATACATGTCATCGCGTTGAAAACGATTGATAAAAAAATTGATGGTTTATCGGCTTACTCCGAGGAAAAAGGAGCTTTTATTTTCCTTAATGATCACGACGAAATACCTGAGGAACGAAAACGGTTCAGCGTCATTCACGAACTTGGCCATCTTATTTTTCATCGCGAGGAGTACCGAAGTGATCTTAGCTCTCTTACTTACAGCAGCGCAAGAAGGGAAATCAATGAAAAAGTCGCCACGTTGTTTGCAAGCTACTTTCTTATTCCTCGCGAACAGTTGCGGGAATATGCTTATTATTTTAAACGATATGTTACCCTTGAAACGATTATGGAGCTTAAGCGCCAATTTTTTGTCAGTGCTGAAGCCTTCATGAGGGCCTTATTGGATGAACAATACATTTCCGGAAGGACGTACGGCCATTTGCGAAAAACGTTGCGGGAGCAAGGATATAAAGAACAAGAACCCGCTCCAATCGAGTATATTCCCAAAAACCGCAAACTGACCTATTTTGTGAAACAGGCGTATTTTGAGGGGAGCATTACGATTAACAAAGTATGCGAAATCCTTGGATGCGATTTGCGGACTGCTAGAGAAATGGTCAAGGCATGGTATAAGGAGCATGGATGTTCAGAAAATACGGGGGCTTTATAAAAAGAGAGCGGTGGTGGACAACAATGTGTTAAACGATTTTTATGAGTTGGACAGGATGGATTTACTGACGAGAGTGTTTGGCCGAGTGTGTGTTCCCGAAAGTATTTTGTGGAATGAGACTCCTGACGATATCCGAACGGCTTTGCGACAAATCGATTACGAAACGGTCTCTTTGCATACGGAAGAGGGATACGGGCTCATGTATCAGCTGCTGACAGAATGGACAGGTTTGAGCGAATATGATGCAGAACTGATTGCCATTGCCGGTCAAGATATGATTGTATGCACATCGAATGAAAAAAAGGATCATCAATGCATGTGAAAGTTATGGCATCGAATATACGGGAACTTTAGGAATTTTATGTTGCGCGTATGAGCGTCGGTTGATCGGACGGGAAGAATTCAAGGGATTGATTGACCGGTTGTTTTCCGATGAGTGCAGCTGCCACTTGCATCCGAGGTTGAAGAACCAAATTTATAAACAGTATCATTTGCAAGATGTGTAGCCGTGTTGAACAAGACTAGCGCCTTTTGCATTGAAATAGGGAACGGTCCTGTCTGGATGCGATTCAAGGACGGCCTTTCTTTGAGAACATTCCACGTCTTCCACCAAAAACTGGCCGCAAAGACCCATGTGGCAACGGGCAAACGTATAAAACGTGCTCCGGGCAGTAGCAACGCTGTTTTCGATCAAAGAAACAACCCGCCCCATGCGTTGAAGCAGGGAGCGGGCTTTCCGCTTAAAACGCCACCGCCATCAAGCTTAAGCTCCCATACTGGTACTCACGGAACAACACGCGCGGCGCCCCGCCGCGATCGCCGGCCCCGTAGGCGATCCAGTACGGCGCGAGATGCTCGAGCGTCGGCACGGCCTGCTTGGCGTACGGCGCCTTGTTCTCATACTCGAACACCTCTTCACTATGGGCGGCGGATCGGCTGAGAAGCCAATCATCAAATGCGACGGCCCATTCGTCCGCCTCCGCATGCCCTTCCCAACGGAGCGCCATCAAATTGTGCACCGTCCCGCCGCTTCCGATGATCATCACGCCCTCATCCCGCAGCGGGCGCAGCGCTTCCCCGAGCTGCAACAATTGCTTCGGCGTCCACCACGGCACGACCGACGCTTGCACAACCGGAATATCCGCTTTCGGAAATAAGCGGTAGAGCAGCACCCACGAACCGTGATCCAACCCCCGGGTCCGATCGACGGCCACTTCCGCCACACCGCCTAGGCGCTCCCGCACGCGCTCCGCCCACTCGACCGACCCGCGCGCCGGATACACCACTTCATACAACTCGCGCGGAAATCCGGAAAAATCATAAATCATGTCATACGTCCCCTCAACCACCGAAACCGTCGGTTGGCGCGTCATCCAATGGGCGGTAAAGACGACGACCGCCTGCGGGCGAATTCCTTCCCCGAGTTTGCCCAAAAGCGCCGTGTACGCATTGTCTTCGATTGCCAACATCGGCGAACCGTGAGCGAGAAATAGGGCGGGGGATCTCATCGTTCCATTCCTCCCTTGAACCATATTGACAAATCTGCTTGCGGCCTAATGCCGCCTCCAAACGATTCGCCGAAAAACGGCGCCGGAATTTCTCATCCCTAGTGTAGTATAAACATCTTTCGCTCTTCTATGCACACGCTTTCTTAAACCGTGCGATGGATGTTCGAATCCGCTCGGGACCGCTGCTGAACCTCCTTGCGATGCGGGGGGGTTCGTTTTTATCATCGACTGACTTCGTTTTAATGAGAAAGGTTCGTTCGTGATCAGTAGGTTTGTAGTGTATAAAAACATAAATTCCACAAAAAACGACAATGTTTTGGAAGCCAATTTTGGTAAAATAAAATTATGCGAACAATACTAAGGGAGCAAAGCTTCATCAAGCAGATTGATAAATATGATCTTGGTGGCTTATACTTTGAGAAGATAGTTTATATAGATGCAACAAAGAAGTTTAACATATCCTTGACAGAAAAGTGGTTTGCCCATTTTCGACTGTCGAAGGCAAGCGTGTGGCTTGCCTCCGTCACGCCTTAGCGTGACGGAAGACCGAACAACGACTCGCTTCACAGACCCATTCATGGGTCTTTAAGCGGCGTTGTTCGGTCACTCGACAGTCGGATGCAATGACCGGCAAAGACGAAAAATGTTAAAGCTTTAAATTGCATCTATATAGGTTGTAATAAAGAATTTCCGACCTCCATGTCCCGTCTTTACTTTATCACCTAACAAGCTGGCACGGTGACAAGAAGAGCGAACAATGCCATGTAAAACAAAATTGCAACTTATATATATAGTTTTTCTTCTGACCGTCTATGACACTGCCTTATCACTAATTTAGGGGAAAAGAGGATATCCTTATGAACATACATAAGATCAGGGCGGAATGGGCAGCGTTAGAATCTAGATGGCATAAGTTGCTTTTTCTCGTCGGTTTACGAAACGAAGAAGGTCAATCGCTGTCAAAAATGCTTAATGTTCCTTATTTGAACTTGAATCGTCACTTAAGCGAAAAACTGCAAAACATTCCTAAGGCGAGCTACCCTTTGCAAGTCGGAGAAATATTAAACAAGTGGATGGAAGAATATGAAGAAACCGCATTTTGTCTCGGGGATATGGAAATTTTATTCGATAAACAATTGCAACAACATCCGATAAGATTGTTAGAGAATTTAAGCAAACGTTTCAAACTAATCGTATGCTGGCCTGGACAATATGATGGAAAATCATTAACATACGCCATACCTGCACATCCAGAATATTTTACCTGTAGCGATTTTGAAGGGATCGTCATCACTGTATAAAAGGGGGAACATTCTATATGCTGAGATATAGTGATTTAATCCAATTCGAACCGATTGAATCGATTGTACAGCTGCGTGATGCGGATGATAAAGAGCGCGCGTTTCATTTGCTTGATACATACGTTATTTCAGACCGTATGGCCGAACAGTTGGACGAAATCATCCTTGAGCACATTCAGTTTGATCGTATGGTCGATAACAAAGGGCTGTTGATTGTTGGAAACTACGGTACAGGGAAATCGCACCTAATGAGCGTCATTTCTACCATTGCCGAACAGCCGGGTGCAAGCGAACATATTAAAAACGAGCGGGTGGCAAAGAAAGCAAAGGAAATTGAAGGGAAATTTAAAGTCATCCGAACAGAAATTGGTGCTGTCTCGATGTCGTTGCGCGACATTATTTGCCAGGCATTGCAGCAAGGGCTGGCTAATTTAGGAATTGATTATACATTTCCAAAAGCTAACGAAGTGACAAATAACAAAGATATGCTTTACGAAATGATGGAATTATTCCATGAACAATATCCTGAACACGGCCTGATGCTGGTCGTAGACGAGCTGTTAGACTATTTGCGGGGGCGGAAAGAGCAAGAACTTACTTTAGACTTAGGCTTTTTACGCGAATTTGGAGAAGTTTGCAGCAAAACCCGTCTTCGTTTTATTGCCGGCATTCAAGAAATGCTGTTTGATAATCCGAAGTTCCAATTTGTTGCCGATTCCTTACGTCGGGTTAAAGAACGTTTCCAAGAAGTGCGCATTGTTCGTGAAGACATTGCTTACGTGGTGTCAGAACGTTTATTGAAAAAAGATGAAAAACAAAAAGCGTTAATTCGCGAGCACCTAAGCAAGTTTACGCCACTTTACCATGGCCTTAGTGAAAATATGGAAACGTATGTCAACTTATTCCCGATCCACCCGGCATACTTAGAAACGTTTGAAAAAGTAAATATTGCTGAAAAACGTGTTGTATTGCAAACGATTAGCAGAGAAATCCGCAAGCTGATGACAAAAGAAGTGCCGGAAAATGAAACAGGAATCATTTCGTTTGATAGCTACTGGCAATATATTGAAGAAGACTCGTCGTTAAGAAGCAATCCGAATGTTAGAGAGGTCATGGGCAAAGTTCAGACGTTGAAAGATAAAGTGCAAAGCGGCTTGACACGACCTGCATATAAACCAGCTGCGTTGCGCATTATCGACGCACTTGCCGTCTATCGTTTGACTACGGACGATCTAAATGCACCGATCGGGTTAACATCGGAGGAATTGCGGGATAAGCTATTTTTAAACATTAGTATGCTATTAGATATGGATGAGGAAAATCCAGCTGCCTTTTTACGAACAACAATTGAGTCTGTTTTAAAACAAATTATGACAGCTGTCAGCTTCCAATATATTTCCGCCAACCAGGAAAACGGACAATATTATCTGGATATCAAAAAAGATATTGCTGTGGATGAACTGATTGAAAAACGCGGCGAAGAGTTAACCGATAATCAATTGGACAGCTACTATTTTGACGTACTAAAACAAGCAATGGAAGTGTTAGACCAGCCATATGTAACGGGGTATAAAATTTGGCTGCACGAAATTCCATGGGATGCTCGCCGCGTCAAACGGCAAGGATATATCTTTTTCGGGGCGCCAAATGAACGTTCTACTGCCCAGCCGGAACGTGATTTCTACATTTACATGCTGCAGCCGTTTGAACCACCGAAATTCCGTGATGAAGAAAAACCGGATGAAGTATTTTTCCGTATGACCAAAAAAGATGATGAGTTCGTCCGTTTATTGCGGCTATACGGCGGTGCAAAAGAAATGAGCAATGATGCGTCAACGACAAAACAGCTATATTTAAACAAAGTCTCATATTATTTAAAACGCCTTACCACTTGGTTAAAAGACCATTTTGTCGACGCGTTTGAAATTCAATACCGTGGCAAAAAAGGGTCTGTTTTTGAATTCGACATGTTTCTTCCTGGTAACGCAACATTGATGGAATTGGTTGACACGGTGGCGGAAGGATTGCTAAGCCAATGGTTTGAAGAAAAGTACAGCGATTATCCGTCTTTCCGAAAACTAGAAAGAACGTATTTAACGAAAGACAATTTAGCGACATATGTCAGCGATGCTCTTTCTTATTTGAACGGAAGAAAAACAAGCCAAGGGGAAGCTATTTTAAACGGATTAGTGCTATTAGACCAAAAAGGCGAAATTAACGTCCGCAACTCTGGCTATGCCCGCTGGGTGATAGAAAAACTTGAAGAAAAAGGGCATGGGCAAGTATTAAATCAAAATGAACTGATAGAAACCATTTATACGGCGCAAAAAACAGAAGATTTAAGACTAACGAAAGAATTCCGCATGGAGCCGGAACTGCTCGTTGTTGTACTAGGTGCTCTTATCCAGCAGGGGGAAATCGTTGTAACGGTAGATAATAAAACGTACGAAGCGATGAACTTTACAGAATTTATTAAACTTCCTTTAAGCAAATTGACGAATTTTAGCCATATTAAAAAGCCAAGCGGTCTTCCGGTTGCGGCGATTCATGCGTTGGTCGATATGTTTAGCGTGCCAAAAGGAAATGTGACTGATCAAAGTTGGCTTGATTTTGCCATTAGGCAAATAATTAGCGGCGCTAAACAAGCGTTAGACAAAACCGTAAGAATGATGAGCGATGTACGCCATCAGTTTCAAATTTGGGACGGTCCGTTATTCTCAAACGATGAGCGGGCACAGTATATCGCGAAGCTAGAGAGCCTAAAATCGTTTTTAGAAGGCCTTCAAGTATACAATACGCGCGCGAAGCTCACTAACTTAAAATATGACGTCCCAGAAATCGAGCAGCAAAAAGAAAACTTAGCCATTGTTGAACAATTGGAACAGTTGGAGCAAAAAATCAATGAATGTATGAAAATAGTGAATTACTTATCAACCGCGCTCCACATAATGAAAACAAATAAAAATTGGGCCGAAAACGTCGATATCGCGCTAGCCAATCTTGCAGGTGCGTTAAAAGAAAATGGTGATTGCATCGAAGAAATTCGTGAGTTGGAAAAATTGAAAGAAGAATATATCCAACAATATTTGCAACTGCATCACCAAGCGCGGCTAAACGCAACAGAGGAAAATAAGAAAAAAGCGCTGTTAAATGATAAACGTTATTTGGCATTAAAAGAGTTAGCGTCAAGAATCGACTTATTGCCGCGTCAGGCATTAGATGAGTGGGTAAAAAACATTCAAGCGCTGAAGGCTTGCTATCAGTTAACTCGTGAACAGCTAGAGCATCAGCAAATTTGCCCGCATTGCAAGTTCAATCCGAACGACGAATTGATGGTACAGCGATATTCATTAGAACAATTAGAGGAGCGGCTGGATGATTTGTTAAATACATGGACCGAGACGCTGTTAACAAACTTTAACGATTCGATGGTGCAGGAAGGAATTTCATTGTTAAGCGAAGATCAACGGCAGCTCGTAAACGACTTTATCAATAAGAAGCAGTTTGATTTGCCAATTAACATTGGATTGTTGGAAATCATTAATGATTTGTTGAAAGGGATTCATAAAGAAGAAATTCGGGTAGAACAGCTTATCAAAATGATGGGCGATGGCAATCCGTTAACGATCAGTGAAGCACGAAAAAACTTTGAAATGTTAATGAAAGCGATTGTCGGCAACAACCAGCCGGAGCGGGTACGCATTATTGTGAAAAAATAGAAAGGGGAAATAACATTGGACGAAAAACAACTATCGCTTCTTGATGATCATGAACAAGCAGACAACGGGACCGTTGTCTGCTTAGGCATGACGTTTAAAAATGACGAAGAACGGCGGGAATACTTCCGGAACGAACTGCGCAAAAAACTACCGGAACTAAAGAAAATCGAAGGCTTCCCAATCGCGGATGATGAAGATATTATTGCACTATCTGACCCGCCGTACTACACCGCATGCCCGAATCCGTGGATTAACGATTTTATTGAAGAATGGGAAAGAGATTCTAACAAATTAGAAGATAAATATAATAAAGAACCATTCACTGCAGATATATCAGAAGGTAAAAGAGATCCAATATATAATGCACACATGTACCATACAAAAGTTCCACATAAGGCAATAATGCGCTATATTCTTCATTACACTAATCCAAAAGATATAGTGCTCGATGGTTTTTCAGGGACAGGAATGACGGCTATAGCTGCTAGTTTATGCGGCGATAGAAAACAAGTTGAAAGTCTAGGATATACTATTGATGAAAATAATTTGATTTTAAATGAGCAAAATGAGAAAGTAAGTATTCTAGGAGAGAGATATTCAATAATCAATGACTTATCTCCGCAAGCTAGTTTTATTGGTTATAATTTCAGTACACCTGTTGATGTATATAACTTTAAGGCAGAAGCAGAAAGAATTTTGACAAAGATAAAAGAAAAATTTAATTGGATGTTTAAAACTACACATATTGACCCTTCGACTGGTAAAGAAATAGAGTGTAAAGTAAACTACTTTGTATGGAGCGATGTGTTTACTTGTCCTAACTGTACTAGTGAACTTGTTTTTTGGGAAGTTGCGGCTGATAAGGAAACTGGAAAGGTTCAGAAAACTTTTGAATGTCCTCATTGTAAAGCTGAACTTTCTAAAAATAATTTAGAAAGGGTTAAATATTCTTATTATGATGATGCTATTCATGAAGTTGTTGAACAGGCAAAACAAGAGTTAGTACTTATTAATTACTCTTACAATAATCAAAAAATATTTAAAAAGCCTGATAAGCGAGATTTTGAATTACTTGAAAAGATAAATAATTTGAAAATAGATACTTGGTTTCCTACAAATAGGTTGCCTGAAGGGTATAATACTAAACAGCCGATAAATAGTCATGGTTATACACATGTACACCATTTCTATACACGTCGAATATTAATAATATTGTCTGAATTATTTAGTGAAATTTCTAAAAGTAAATTTTCAAAGCAATTAAAACTACTATTTAGTAGTCAATTAATAAATATTTCAAAATTAAATCGTTTTAGACCTGAAGTATCTTTTCCATATAATCCGTTAAATGGCACTTTATATATTGGCTCTCAAATTAGTGAATCAAATGTTTTTGATGCATATGAAAATAAATTAAAAAGGTTTATTGATGCATTTATTATTAAAAATAGGACGTCTGTAGTATCTTGTTGTTCAACATCTAGCTTAGACATTAAGCCGAATTCCATCGATTATATTTTTACCGATCCTCCATTTGGATCCAACATTATGTATTCGGAATTAAGCTTTATTTGGGAATCATGGCTAAAAATCATTACTAATAACAAACAAGAAGCTATTATTAATTCCTTTCAGAGAAAAGGTTTGTTAGAGTATCAGGAGTTAATTGAAAAATGTTTTGAAACATATTATAAAGTGTTGAAGCCTGGCAAATGGATTACTGTTGAGTTTAGCAATTCACAGGCAAGTGTGTGGAACTCAATACAAGAGGCTATGCAGAGAGCGGGGTTTGTTATTGCTAATGTTTCTGTGCTCGACAAAAAACAGGGGAGTTTCAAAGCAGTAACTACTACAACTGCCGTCAAACAAGACCTGGTTATTTCTGCCTATAAACCTAAAACCGAACATATTGAAAAAATGCGTCGGGAGCAAAACACGGAAGAATCGGCTTGGACGTTTGTTCGTCAGCATCTGGAACAGTTGCCTGTATTCATTGGGCATAAAGGAGAAGCGCAAATTATCGCAGAACGAACACCGCGCATTTTATTTGACCGCATGGTGGCGTATCATGTTCAAAACGGTCTGCCTGTTCCGATTTCATCGGCAGAGTTTCAGGCAAAAGTAGCGCAGCGATTCCCGATGCGTGACGGGATGGTATTTTTAGAAAGCCAAGTCGCAGAATATGACAAGAAACGGACGTTAGTCAAAGAATTCGTGCAAATGAGCTTGTTTGTCACGGATGAAACGAGCGCGATTGAATGGCTACGTCAGCAGTTATTAAAGAAACCGCAAACGCGCCAAGATTTGCATCCAAACTTTATGAAAGAAATCCAGCATATTGCCAAACATGAGAAACTGCCAGAACTTGACGATTTGCTCGAGCAAAACTTCCTAAAATACGAAGGCGACGGGCCGGTGCCAGATCAAATCGCCAGCTATCTCCGTCGAAATTATAAAGATTTGCGTGGATTGGAAAACGATGATCCGCAGCTGAAAGAAAAAGCGATGAACCGCTGGTATGTGCCGGATCCGAACAAGCAGGCAGATTTAGAGAAATTGCGTGAGAAAGCGCTGCTTCGGGAGTTTGAAGGATACGTAGAAGAATTGAGTAAGAGCAAGAAAAAGCTGAAACAATTCCGTACGGAGGCGATTCGTGCCGGATTTAAGAAGGCATGGAGCGAAAAAGATTACGAAACGATCGTGAAAGTCGGTGAACGTCTTCCAGAAAGCGTCATTCAAGAAGATGATAAGCTGTTAATGTATTATGATAACGCGCAAATCCGTTTAGGAATGTAATAAGGGAAAAAGCCTGGTTTTTACGGAAAAATCAGGCTTTTTCCCATTTCTGCTGGTATAATGGATTCATAGAAATTAGTAATTTTAGGTGATAACATGAAAACGTGGCGTGAGGAAGTACTGGAAAAATTTATTCATATCCCGTATTCGCTGCTGTTGGTAAATGATCCAGATTTCTTATTGAATGACGAACAAATTCTTCAACAATTAAGAAGCACTGGATACGAAGTAGTGCACTTTCACGACAGCATTTTCACCCGCTACTTGTATGAAACCCAATTTCGTGAAAGAGTGGAACAAGACGAGTTAAGGCTACTTATTTATAGCAATGAAACGGAGGAAACATGTTTTCCATACGACTTTTTACAACAAGGTTATCATATACGACTGCATATTCGTGACTTGTTTCCAAAATTTTCAGCAACCGTTGTCCGACAATTAGATAAAGACGACTTTGATGGATTATATGCTGCTCATAAATCGTATCAAGGGTCTAACAGTGACAAGGAAACATTAGAGTATATTGTAAAACATGTCTATAAAATCCCTTACGAATTGATTGACAGTGAAGTGGAGCTATATAAAATGCTTCTTTCCATCCATTATGAGAAAAAACAATTGCCGCAAAAAGTGCAAGAGTTTTTAATCGAAAAGCTAGCGGAACGAAATGAATTAAAAGGGATGCCAGTGAAACGTTTGTTGATGTCGACTAGTTATTTTTTTCAATATATCGAAAAACGATGGGTGGAATTTGTTCAGCAGTTGTCGGCGATAGAAAAGGACCTCATATTAGAAGAAAGTGCTTTTTATTTAGCCCATCCTTTTTCCAATCCAGATGTAAGAAGACTAATGAATGATTTGTTTACAGAAGGATATATACGAAAAGCAAAAATAGACGTAACCCGTTCTTTTCCGTCATGGATGAAATCTGGTATAGAAATAGAGAAAGAGGATTCAATGGAGGAAAAACTTCGTCACCTTTATGATAAAATAGTTGAGCAAATTCCAGCGGCAAGCCGTTATAAAGATTGGCTACATATGATGGAATGGATGGCGGAATATAAATGTACCATTCTAGAGGCAAATAAACGGGAATATGAAGAAGAAGCCTATACTCTTTTTCAGCAAGTAAACGGAGCGTTCGAGCAATGGATGATGACGAATTATCGCTCCTTAACAAGCCTGCCGCCCATCCCGAAGCCGAAAATGGTGCACCATATTGTGCAGTTTCTCGCTGCAAAACGTGCGCAAAACGAAAAAATTGCGTTGCTTGTGATGGACGGCATGAGCTATGTTCAATGGAAGAGAATAAAACATGATTTAGAAAATAAAGGTTTTACTTTTGAAGAACATGGTGTATTTGCGTGGGTGCCGACATTGACATCGGTTTCTCGTCAGGCTATTTTCTCCGGTCATTTTCCATCGGTATTTTCGCAATCGATTCATACAACGGCTAAGGAAGAGAATTATTGGAAAACATTTTGGGAAAATAACGGGGTGCTGAAGCAATATGTTTCCTATCAAAAAGGATTAGGAAAAGACCGTTACAAAAAGGAAGAAATCGCAGCATTTCGGCGTCCGAGTATTAAAATATATGGTGCGGTGATTGACAGTATTGACCGATTCATTCATGGAGCTGTACAAGGGGAAAAAAGTTTAATGTCCGAATTGCAATTATGGCTGCATACGGACTACTTAGCGCAGTTATTAGCCGATTTGCATGATGCGAAATTTACGATTTATATCACTTCTGACCATGGAAATACGGAAAGTGTCGGAATCGGAAGCATCTCTGAAGGGGTATTAGCGGAACAAAAAGGAGAGCGTGTCCGTATTTACGACGATGTTGTTTTATGGCAAGATGCAGCGAAAAAAATCAACGGAATTCCTTGGCAAGGAGCAGGGCTTCCAAAAGATTATTACGCTTTATTAGCCCCATATGGACAAGCTTTCGTTCATAAAAATGAACGAATTGTCAGTCACGGTAGCATTAGCATCGAGGAAGTGATCGTTCCATTCATCAGAGTGATTGCGCATTAGGAGGATCATACATGGTAAAACCAGTAGGATTTGATCAAAAAATCATGTTGCATCATTTAGATTTTACAGCGAATGAAGCAAGGAAATTGTCAAGAAAAGAGATGTATGAAGCTTTAGATTACTTTTTGCGAAGCGATATTCAAGGGGCAAAATCTAGGAAAAATGCGATTACGATGTTAATGAAAATATGGTATTTAGTGGACGAGAATGTGATTCGATTACGTGACAGCGTGTTGGAATTATTTCCGCATTTGACGAAAGAAGAGAGGCTGCTTTTGCATTGGGGAATGACCATCCTTGCGTATCCGTTTTTTAAAGATGTCGTCTATGAAATGGGAAAACTGTTTCGTTTGCAGGATGAAATACCAAGCGCTGTCATCGGAAGAAAGATGAAGGAGTTGTATGGAGACCGAAGACGTGTCGAAGTGGCAACGACCGCGGTATTAACGAGCATAAAAACGTGGGAAGCGGTTGGGTGGTTAAAAAGCCGGGCGTATACGCCGCTGCCGAAGGTCGCCATTGCCTCAAAGGAACTTCATCCATTTATTGCGGAAGTCATTTTGCGAGCAATGAATGTGACTGCGATACCTGTAGATTTTCTTTATCATCATCCATTATTTTTTCCGTTTTCGTTTACGATCAGTACAGAGTCATTGCGGAGTGCGCACCAGTTTAGCGTGCACCGCCAAGGTATAGATCAATTGATTGTCGAATTATGTGGATCGTGATGGCATGGGGGTAATGAAGATGTTTCATGCTGGTGAAGTCATTTATGGTCCGTATTTTCCTGAAAATGTCGAAATAAAACGTTGTGAGCTATTGGAGGATTTCTATATTATTGAAGCAATTGGGCGGGAAACGCATCAGTTTTATGAATTAATGCTGGAAAAGGAAAAAATAGCGGAGTTGAAAAGATTAAAGGAAGATGCAAGCCGTCAGTCTGTACAAGGAGAGGACGTTCAGCGGTATTTACAATATTTGATGCTCCGTCATGAGATGATGTATTCTCGTACACGAGCATTAGGGAACAAGAAGCTTCTCCCATTGCCGCACCAAATTGAGGCGGTGTATGGAAGAATGCTTCAAGTTCCGCAAATCCGCTTTTTACTTGCGGACGATCCTGGCGCGGGGAAGACGATTATGGCAGGAATGCTGATCAAGGAATTAAAAGCAAGATATAGCATCGAGCGCATTCTTATTTTGACTCCCCCTTTAGTCGTTAAGCAATGGCAGGAAGAAATGATGGAGAAGTTTCACGAACATTTCTCGATTATGAACCGCCATGTAGTTAAAGAGTACAGCGGGAAAAATCCGTTTGTCGATCACCGTCAATGTTTAGCATCGATGTATTGGGCGGCGCGGGAGGATGTGAAGCCGCTTATTCAAGAGGCCGATTTCGATTTAATTATCGTCGATGAAGCCCATAAAATGGCAGCGTATACCCAAGGAACAGTAAAAAAACGGACAACAAGAACGAAGTTGTATCAATTGGGCGAATCGATTTTACGGAAAGCGCCGCATTGTTTATTGCTTACTGCTACTCCGCATAAAGGCGATATGGAGAATTTTCGCCATTTAATGAGGTTAATTGATGAGGATGTTTTCGCAAACATAAAAGGAAATGAAAGCTTGCGTGAAAAAACCAACCCGTTTATGATTCGCCGTTTAAAAGAAAGCATGAAAAATTTTGATGGAACACCGCTGTTTCCGAAGCGGACGACAAAAACGATTCAATATACATTGACCGAAGAGGAACTAGCTTTATACAACGCAGTTACAGATTATGTAAGGGAACATTTTAACCGTGAGATTCGAAACGGAAGCCATAGCACGGCGTTTGCCATGATGCTGCTTCAACGCCGGTTAAGCTCTTCGCTGGAAGCCATTTTATTATCTTTAAAGAGAAGATATAAACGATTAGTTCATTTATACAAACAGACAGAGCAAGAAAGACGGAAGTATGTAAACAAAATAAATCAAATAGAGTGGGATGACTATTTAGAAGAAGACAGCGAACAGCAGGAGCAATTGGAAAAACAGATAGTGCAGGCAGTGGATTCGATTGATCCAGCGGAATTAAAAAAAGAGATCATCGTATTAAAGAAATTAATCGAACAAGCGGAACATTTGCGTCTGTATGCGGTGGAGAAAAAGTATCAAGAATTAGAAAAAACATTGTTTGGTACAAACGGCCTGCTTCAGCAAAATGAAAAAATTCTCATTTTTACGGAGTATGCGGATACATTGAATTATTTAGAGAAGAAACTGCTTGAACGTGTGCCGAAAGTAGCGAAAATAGTCGGAAGCTTTTCGATCGAAGAACGTCGAAGACAAGTAGAGCTGTTTCGAAATGAATGTTCGATTATGCTAGCAACAGATGCGGGCGGCGAATCGATTAATTTACAATTTTGCAATCAAATGATCAACTATGATATACCATGGAACCCAAATAAATTGGAACAGCGGATGGGGCGTATTCATCGGGTTGGGCAGAAAAACGAAGTATTTGTATTCAACCTAGTCGCCCAAAATACTCGTGAAGGCACTGTCATGACCCGCTTGTTGGAAAAAATGGAGCGGATGAAAGAAGACTTAGGAGCGGACTTAGTTTACAACTTTATCGGCGAAGTGATTGAAGAAAAATTTGAAAGCTTGGCTAATTTAATGCAGGAAGCGATTTTAAATCGTGAACGTTTAGATGAAGTGATTGCGAATATGGAGAAAGTATTGTCGGAAGAACATCGAAAATTACTACAATTGATGCAAGAAGAGCGATTGGCCGAGGATCCAATTGATTTATCCGTGTTAAAACGGGAACAAAATGATTTAATGGTAAAACGCGTGCCTGTACGTGCATATGCCGATTTGGCAACATACATTTTAAAAAAGAAAAAAGTGCGTGTTTACGAATCAAATGATGGGAAAGTAAAACGAGTGGAGCGTTTGCCGAAATTTATTCGTGATCATCTTCCTGAATTGTCCCAGTATCAAGGAGAAAGTTTTCGTTTTACTGGTTTTCGTGAATATGAAACAGAGGAAGTGGCGTTGTTAACGGGTGACCATCCAATTTTTCGATTAAGCATGGATTTAATGAAAAAGGAAATAGAAAAACATGATTGGGAAAGATATTTAGTTACCTATGATGTCCCTGAACCGTTGATGGTAGAAGTACATCAGGTTCGCATTGTAGATGGAACTGGAAAAGAGTTAGAAAATCATTTTATCCATCTAGCAAAGCGGGAAAATGGCGAAATTGTGGTTCTACATCCGTATTGGCTATTTGCAGGTAGTTTTTCTGATCAAGTTCTAGCATTAAATGATTATACATCCAATGATCATATTGTCCATGTCATTAAGCATTCGTCTTTCATTCGCGATCAAATACAAGTGAAGCGTCAGAAGCAGCTGGATAAAATATTGGCATTTTTAGAAAAATCATTTCATCAGCAGTATCAAGATTTGTTGGAAAAAATAGATCACTATCAAAAGGAAAATATCGATAACCGTAATAGTGCTCTGATTAATCAAATGAATGCTCGCATTATTGACTTAGAGATGAAAAAAGAAGAACGTTTAACCCTCATTCAGCGCCAAAAAAACATTAGTATGAAGCCGCCGAAAAAAATGCTTTCCTTACAACTTGTTCCATCGGGGCGCAGTACGAGAGTCATGGCGGTAGATTATAAAGAAATTGTGGAAACATATGAAAAGGCAAATGGTAGGATGAACGTCAAAATGTTTGATTGCCTTGGATTAGTAGACTTTTATAGCGAACGGTTTAATGGAGAAGAACGCTATATTATTTTAACGAATGATTGTAACTATATGCCGTTTGAACAGCATCTTGAAGATTTATCTGACATTTTGTCCAAGGTATACATTTATGTTGTTCAAGATGGTCAAATTGTTGAAGAAAGACAGATGGATCGAATTGGAATAAAACTCGTCTAAGAGGAACATTTCGAAAGGGAGGAGAAGATATATTGGATAAAAAGGAAATTTTACCAATAACTATTTATTTAAATCAAAAAATAGTATTTGATTTGTTAGCAGTAATTGATGATGGCTTTGCACAAGTAACAAAATTAAATATCTCTAATCAAGAAGGAAGAAAGAATGGGATAGATGGTAATGTGGACATTGGAATAAGTAATGCATTCGGATTATTTGGAGTTAAATCAAAGATCAATGCAAGAAAGGAAAAAACACAAACAGAGGCTACTTCAAGGTTAGAAGAAAAAGTTCATACTCCAACTTCTCTTTTCGTAAAATTAATTTCTTATCTTGAGGAAAAGGAACTCATTAAAGATATTAGCAATAAACACGACTTAACCAATTTACAACCTGGGAGTTTTGTAAGATTTAATAGCACATTGGAGCAAAATCCTATGGTCTCGCTATTAGAGTCGGTGGAACAAATGATAGTGATGGCGATGAGGTTTGAAAATGAAAAGAAAGGCAAAAAACAAAATGATGTCCAAGAAATGCTAAAGCAAATTAAAGGTATGAAAGAAAGTCTTACTCAACATAATATGATTGATTTAATTAGTACAATTAATACTTCTAGTGAAGTAGTAAGGGCAGTCCTACCTGTATATATAGATTTCTTCTTTAACAGAAATATGAACGAAATTATAGACGGTAATTATACTGTAGTGGGGAAAATGGTAAAAGTAGTATTAGATGAAAACGATAGCATTAATTTATTTCGAAATACCGGCTTTAAATTATTAAAACAGGACTTTTTAGAACAATTCTTCTCTTCATTTAATAATCAAGCAGATGAACAACTGCATTTGCCGGAAATAACAATAAGAATTAACAAACCGGCTTTATTAGTTATACCTATTGCAATATTTTCATAAACCTAGAAGGCCGGTGATTTAAAAGGAAGTGCTGCTCTCCAACAATATTTCTCAAATTGAGAAACCTTGCAACACCACAACTTCATTTCTTTTGATTTCTCAAAAACCAAGCGAATCCGTTGTTTTTCACCAGTCTCCTAGAAGGCCGGTGAAAAACAGCTGCCACGAGCAAATCAGCGGCATTTCACCAAAAAAGAAGGCTGATTTCGCAAGGCTTCTCTAATTGAGAAAAAGATGGAATAGCGGCATTTTGTACTAAATCACCGGCCCTCTAGGAAGGTGGGGACAAAGCAGAGGCCGAGCGGGCTTCTGCTTTGTCTCGGCATTACATGATGAATCGAATCGGTTGAATGCAAAATGTTGGGGACATCCAAGAGCAAGGCCCTAGTGCATGGCACGCTTAGAGAAATAGTGGTTGATAAAAAATGAGCTTCAAGGCGGACGCGTTATGTGCTCTCATCGCTTCGCCATCGGTATAGAAAATGGAGCGGCGCCGCGCCGCTCTTGTTTGTATTTTTGGTTGGTCGACAAAGTTCGACGGCAATGTTTTACAAAAATTGATACAATAAAATTAATGAAGTCTTTTTATCTATGACAAAGGGAGGGGAAACGGGATGGCGACGATTCGCAAAGCAGACTACTATTATGGAGCGCTTCTTTCCGCACTGGTCAACGGTGGGTTGGCGCCGGCGTTGTTTGAAAAAGAAAATGACAGCCGCCAAATTTATGAAGTCACGACAAATAAAGCAAGCTATATCATTTACACGAAATACAACACGAATCCATCGGGATCGAAAGATTTCACTTGGTCATTTGCATTCAGCGATCATGAGATTGCCGAAATTCACAAGATTGATCTCGAACACAGCAAGGAAAAAGAAATCATGTTTGCATTTGTCTGCGCTCAGAAACAGCCAAGTGACTCCAATCAAGTGATTGCCATCGTCCGTTGGAATGAGTTTCTCGAGTGTGTCGACCTGCAAAGACAACAAGTTCGGGGAACTCCACGGCTTTCCATAAAAGCGGTGAAAGGCTCTCCCAAGCTTCGCCTCTACGGCAGCAAGCGCGCCGATGTATTGGATGGGAAAGATCATACGATCAAAATTGAACGAAATCGACTAAACAGTTTGTAATTAGGTGAAGGAACACCGATGGATGGGCTTATGCCATACGGTTTGTTCGTTTGCCCACCTTGAACGTGTTGCCTATAGCGGGGAGCTGACTCATTGTTTCAGCTCCTGTTTTTAGAAGAATGGCTGCTTCACAGTCGGAGCGATTTCTTTTTGCCAAAAGGAGGAACCTGGATGTCAAAATGGTGGATGATCCGCGCAGGCGATCGCAATGAACTGATTCCGCTTTGGCTGGAAAAGGGCATCGCATCGATCGGTTGGGCGAGATTGGGCGATCCGAAGCGCTTTCGGTCGAAAGAACAGCTGCAGCGAAAGGCGGATGAAGTGTTTGCCGAGTCAAAACCAAAATCGAGAACGAGTTGGGTGAATCAAGTATGGCGGTTTGCCCATGAAATCAAAAAGGGCGATCGAGTGATCACATATTCAAAAGAGAAAAGGGAGTACATTGTTGGAACCGTGACAGAAGAGCATCGTTACGATCCTGCCATCGGGCATCCCTATTATCCGAACCTCATCCGGGTAAAATGGGAAAATGCGACAGTTCCAAGGGATTCGTTGTCAGACGGAGCGAAGAACAGTTTAGGTTCGACGCTGACGGTGTTTCGAGTGGACGAATGGGGCGATGAAATCGAGCAGCGTTTACACAGTGAACCATTCCCCAAACCTCAACCTGAAGAGGGGGAAACGGAAGAAATCGTCGAAGACCTTGTTGGAAAAGCGTTGATGATGATCCAAGACAAAGTGGACAAGCTTGATCCGTGGCAAATGCAAGATTTAGTGGCGGGCTTGCTTCAAGCGATGGGGTACAACGTGCAAGTGAGTCCGAAAGGCCCTGACGGCGGTGTGGATGTGCTCGCCTATAAGGATGCGTTTGGCTTTGAAAAACCCATAATTAAGGTGCAAGTGAAGCATCGCAAAAGCGCCGCCTCGGCCCCGGAAATCCAGCAGCTTCTCGGAGCCAACCCGATTGATGCCAATTGCCTGTTCGTCTCCACAGGCGGTTTTACGTCCCACGCAGAGGCAGTCGCCAAACATAATTCCGTGAAACTGATTGATTTGGAAGAGCTGGTCAACTTGATTGTCCATTGGTATGAGAACATGCCTAGCGATGCGAGAGCGCTGCTTCCGCTGCAGAAAATGTATGTGCCTGAATAAAAGCCGTTTGGGGCCGATTTCCTAGTTGCTCGAGGTTTTCCCGATTAAGCGAGTTGATGTTTGTTGAGCCTTTATGCCAAGGCAGGGATTTCGTCGTATTGACTTGGATGGAACACACAAGCGAAAAACGGAGAGCTTTCCCCAGCTCTCCATTTTTTCATTCATGCAGGATTTCGACCTTATGTTCACGAATGGTATTCCTTATGTTGGTTTCTTTCGTGAGGAACCGTTCTTTCCACGTGGGGGACGATTCGGCCAAGGATGTTGATGATGATAAACGGCCAACCGTTCGTCGTGCGGATGGTGCTCCCTAAGAACGCTGATCAAGTTGCGTGTGTTTGCAAGGGCGGTGGCGCGAGAAGGTCGTCTTGCCTGCGATCAGGGAAGCAGCGGTTCAAGGCTGCGGCGAATCCCATCGCTTCGCGTTGCTGTGCAGACGGGGCGCCTCGTAAAAATGCGGGGGCAATGGCGGTGTGTGGCTGTAAAGATGGTGTTTTTGAGAGGGGATGAATGTTGCGAATCGTCACCTATACGTTCTATTCCATTGCCTCGGAACGAAGAGGGATTCGGCTGATCGATGCGGATTGGAGCGATCGGTGGGGATGGATCGTCGTGCAAAGAAGCCGTCGGCGGTTGAATTGCCGGGAACGAAGAGCGAACTTTGGAGAGATCGGGGGTGGAGTTCTCTATTTTGTTTGTCTATCAGCTATTGAATTTTTAGGCGCAGATGGATAGAATGAAAAAGGAGAGCCATATGGCCCCGTAGCTCAGTGGATAGAGCGTCGGTTTCCTAAACCGTGCGTCGGAGGTTCGAATCCTCTCGGGGCCGTTCCAATGATCCGACTAGTTCGGATGAACATTCGTAAACCCCTTGATACGACTGCGTTTGCAGTCGTTTTTCATTTTTTGGGAATCCGATGGGGTGAATATCATTCTTATTGAGGCAAGGAATGTAGAGTGGCGCTCACGTTGAGTTCAATGCATGTGGAAAAGACATAAAAATATATACAGTACATACAGTGGCATCGAACGATATTGAAGCGGGGGACAAACATGACATTATTTGAAGAGTGTGTTTATGCAATAGGCCATGAGAACTTGAGGATGTTAACGAGCAGGGAAACCGAAACATATTTTGATTATTTGTGCACATTATTTCCGATCTTGCCTTGGGGGAGAATCGATTGGGAAAAGGTATCGGAAAAGAAACACATAAAGCATGCATCGGAAGTAGTTGATTGGCTGCGGCAAAGGGGAATTGATCATTACGATGTGATTGTGCTATGGAATTATTCTGATAACCCTGGCATCCAGACGACATTAGAGAGAGTTCTGCATGCTATTGATGATGTGGTGGCAGTGGGGTCAGACACTTTTATTCTTTGCCAACATGGAGAGTATGCAATCGAATGTTTTCATGATGGTGTTGTGACGATCGGTGTTCCTAAAAAGAAGAGGCATTTTCATGCTGGAGAGGAGGGGGAGTCAAATGATCATTGCCAACAACTATAAAGAAATCAAAGACCATTTTGACTTCACAGATAGCATTATAACGGATATCAAGTGGAACAATCCGTTAGATTTGTCTATCACAATCGACTATTATTGGGATGTACAGGAGAATAGAGAGGAAAATAGAACATTCGTGTTGCATTTTACGGATTGCTTGGCTGTAGAGTACAAAATGTGGAAGGAAGTCATAGGAATGTCGAGGGAGGATCTCCATTTTGACAGCTTGTTTACCATGATTCGCTTTGAACATGCAGCAGCAGATTCAAGCGGATTTCAGCATTTTCATATCTATACTTTTGATTATAAAGAGCCGTTGCTGCAAATTATTTGCAAGCAGGTTCAGCTGGAAGAAGTGTAGGTCATTGTTGTCAGGGGGGGAATGATCGCTTTATTTTGGGTAAAGAAAAGGCGAATCGCTCCGCCTTTTTGCATGGATTGACGCACGGGACATAAGCTTCTCGGGGCCAACTGGCTCGATGCGAATGGCCTGTTCATCTCAACTGAGGGATTTACATGCACCGTTTTTCCAATTATAATGATATTTAGAATAACCGTTGCCGTTCGGATGGATGGCAGGTCAAGAGAGGGGGCGGCATCGCCGCTCCTTTTGTATTCATTGCCATGGACGGGAGGGAATGCTTTGTATTCGCGAATTGCCTTATTCGTGGGACAGTGATTTTTTGCCCGCGTTACAAATCGCCCCAATCAGAAGGAGTGCATATCACCCTTTATTATTCCGACAGCAATGATGAGATTCGCCCGCACGATGAACTGTTAGATCTTGTCGATGACAGGAAAGTAATCGATGCGGAATTTCTCCACAGCATTCGACGGGAATGAGAAGGCGATTGTTTACAATTGTTATTTCCTAAGGGCGCTTTTTTTCGATTTCAGCCGCCTGTTTGAGAAATGCCACCGCAACATTGCACCAATTTCTCTCTTCAGCTGTGAGGCCCTCAGCAATGAACTTTCCGTGTTTTCAATGGTGTTTCCCTTTGGCGAAGTGTTGCAGTTTCGCTTTTCCCTGTGGAGCTGTGCAAGCAACACTAACGGAATGACATTCAGTATGACAATCCGGTTGCTGAATGGAGTATACTGGAAGTGAACGATTTGCATCCCCATATGTTTGACTTGACCGAAAAAGCAGTTTGGAAACATCAGCCGAGCCGAGAAAAAGTGATTGAACAATGGGAAACGAGAGTGCTCATCGAAGTATCTTAGCTAGAAAGGAGCGCACCTTGTGTCTGTAAGATATCGACAAAACTGAAAAATGATGTAAGGGATTTTGTCGGAAAATATTTTTTGGACACCCCTGAGGGGCCGAAAAGTCTTGATAGATCAACATTTCTAGAGGGAGGGAGAGGAAATTGGATTTCCGTGATATCCCGCAACTCATTGCCCGAATGCTCATGGAAGTGATTCAAACGCATATACCGCACCAATGGATATACAACGTTGAACCATTCATCAACCCATACAACGGCAAGATCAGCTATGACTATTCCGGTGAAGTGAGGAAAATGAAGAAGGAAGAGTTTGCCGAGCTTGTCCGATCGTTGGGGAGAAGTAAGGGCTCGCGATTTTATTGTTCTCCGTTAGATGAGTTGTTAAACAACGTTTACATTGATCAATGGGTGCCGACGTATATGTCTAACTATGGAAAGCATTGGGTGACATACTGTGACTTGCTTAGGGAAACATTTGATCAATGGAAGTACAGCCACTTTGAGATTTATGACGAGGACGGGAATGAGGTCAATGAAGATCTCAACTTGCAACTTGATGAAATATTCGAAGATTTTTTAGAGAATACTTCGCACGAGCCATTTGTTAGAGAAATTGAAAAAACGATTGCCTAATACGATGGATGTCACCTTGAAATGTTTCGGGTGTAGATGGTTTATATGACGCTTTGGCGGCATGGATCCGTCTTTTTTGCTGCTATAAAATGTGTTTTTCATCAGCCTTCTTGAAAAATCTCTGCGTTTTTTCTCGAGATGGTGGCGAAATATTCAACGATTTTGTAAAATTATTATGAAGGGCGATGTTGGGATGGCTGTGTTGATGTTATGAATATACGATGTTGCATTGAATTATAGTAATATATTTTGTTCAAATTGATAATAGTGACATACTATTAATCAATTGTGTTATAATAAATGTTGAAATCGCCCTCAAAAACAAAAGGGGTATCGGTGGAATCATTTCGAGCGCTCGCTCGATGCTCTTTTACAACTATTCATGGATAGGGATGGTAAACATGGGAAACAAACAAGGAAAAACGGATGTCATCTTAATCGGCGCGGGCATTATGAGCGCGACGTTGGGGACGCTCTTGAAGGAATTGGCGCCCGAGTGGGACATTGTCGTCTTTGAAAGACTGGAAGAGGCAGGAGCGGAAAGCTCCAACGAGTGGAACAACGCCGGGACGGGGCATGCGGCGCTGTGTGAGTTGAACTATACGGTTGAGAAGGCCGATGGGTCGATTGACATCGGCAAAGCGATTAAAATCAATGAGCAGTTTTACGTCTCTTTGCAGTTTTGGGCTTATTTGGTCAACAGTGGTATTCTTCGTGACCCGAAAGATTTCGTCCGTCCGCTGCCGCATATGAGCTTTGTACAAGGGGAAGACAATGTGGCGTTTTTGAAAAAGCGCCACGAAACGATGGCGGCCAATCCGCTGTTTAAAGGGATGGAGTTCACAGATGATCCGAAAAAGTTGGCCGAATGGGTGCCGCTCATGATGGAAGATCGGGTCGTGACCGAACCGATTGCGGCGACGCGGATCGAATCGGGGACGGACGTGAACTTCGGGGCGTTGACGCGCCAACTGTTTGAACATTTGAAACGGAAGAACGTGGAGATCCGCTACCGCCATCATGTCGAGGATATCAAACGGACAAGCGACGGCTTATGGGAGCTGAAAGTGCGGAATTTGGACACGGGCGCGGTGGAGCTTCATGCGGCCAAGTTCGTCTTCATCGGGGCCGGGGGAGGCAGCCTCCATCTGTTGCAAAAGTCCGGCATTCCGGAAGGGAAGGGAATCGGCGGCTTCCCGGTGAGCGGGTTGTTTATGGTGTGCAACAACCCTGAGGTTGTGGAAAAGCACCACGCGAAAGTGTACGGCAAAGCGAAAGTCGGCGCGCCGCCGATGTCGGTGCCGCATTTGGACACACGGTTTATCGACAATCAAAAGATGCTGCTGTTTGGGCCATTTGCCGGGTTTTCGCCGAAGTTTTTGAAAAACGGATCGATGCTCGACTTGTTCACCTCGATCAAGCCGCATAACGTCTTGACGATCTTGGCGGCGGGCGTGAAAAATATGTCCTTGACCAACTATTTAATCCAGCAAGTGCTGTTGTCGAAAGAACAGCGCATGCAAGAGCTGCGGGAATTCGTGCCGACGGCGAAAAGCGACGAATGGGACATCGTCGTCGCTGGTCAGCGCGTGCAAGTGATCAAAGACACGGAATCTGGCGGCAAAGGAACGCTGCAGTTTGGCACGGAGGTCGTTCATGCGGCCGATGGCTCGATCGCGGCGTTGCTCGGCGCGTCGCCAGGCGCATCGACGGCGGTTCATGTCATGCTTGAAGTGATGGAGAAGTGCTTCCCAGAACGGATGAACGAATGGCGGGCGAAAGTGAAAGAGATGATTCCGTCTTACGGCGAGTCGTTGATGAAAAACGAAGCGCTGTTGCGGCAAGTGCAAGCGTCTACAGCGGAAGCGCTCGGATTGAACGGCCACTTTGCGATGCAGTTGGCGTAGGCTTATAGGTTTGAGCAATGGAAAGGAAAGCCGAGAGCCCGTTGCTTAGAAGGAGCAGCCGCCTGGAAATGAAGGGCGGCTGTTTTTCTATTTCGTTTGCCGCTTGGTGTCGGAATGAAAGGGGCCTTGCCCTGCGGTTTTCAGATGCACGGCGGGGCGCAATCAAGTATACTGGAAAACAAAGACGTGAATGGAATAGCAATGGATCATCGAGGCTTGTTGAGACGATCCTGCGCTGCGGCCGCTGTTATCTTCCATGGAGAAGCAGTTGAAGGGGGTGAGGCTATGACGAGATGGGTGTCCTATTCAGAAAAGCGGCAGTTCTTAACAACGTTTTTGCAGCAGCATCGTTTGAAGCATCCCGATGCCCGATTTGTGCTGCAATACTTGCTTCAACACCCCCATTTGCTTGAGAACGTCCATTTTACGGAAACCGAGCAAAAGCAGGCGCGGTGGCTGATCATTTCGACTGCGATGGCGGAAGAGGAAGGGCTCGTCTTTTATCGGCGCGGTCAAAAAAGCACGAGCCTTGCCTCGATTATGGGCGATTTGGCGCTGCATCCGAACGAGACGCTCTATTTGACGCTCCATTTTCCAGGAAAGGCAAGGAATTTTTCGTACCTTCGGCTTATTGATCACCAAGCGTTTGAAAATGTCAGACGGCACGAGCGGCATGAGAAAATGGCGAAGGCGGCCGAGCAAGTGTTGGATGAGGCGCTGAAACGTCATGAACTATCGGTGTTGAAAATGCAAATTGACCAGGCGCTTGACCGAAAAGATATGGCGTTGTTTCAACAGCTGACGGAACAGTTGAAAAAATACGAAGGACAAAACAGCTAAACGGGCTGCGGGCCTGCATGGGGCAAGCCCGCAGCCGGCGCTGGCCGCTGAACGCGGCAGTTGGGCATCGGGTGGGAGTGCTAGTGTTGCACCGTGAGGCAGCGTCAGGAAGGCGGGATGATGGCCTCGGCGACGTTGTAGTCGAACGAATCAAGTTCAGTCGGGCGGCCGAGCACAAGCTTGGCAAGTTCTGCGCCTAAATATGGCCCGACGGTGAGCCCGGAAGAGCCAAGGCCGTTGGCTGCGTAAAGGCCGGTAAAACCGGGAAGAGCCCCGAAGACAGGGAGAAATCCAGGCGTGCGCGGGCGGAACCCGACCCGTGTTTCCACGTAGGTGCACGCCGACAGCCCTGGCGCGACGGCGAGCGCTTTGTCCAGTATTTCGTGGATGCCGCCGGCGGTGGCGCGGACATCCATCCCCGCTTCATCTTCATGGGTCGTTCCGATGATGATTCGCCCTCCAGGGAAGGCGAGCATATACTGATTGTTCGGGGGCATGACGACCGGCCATCGGTCGGTCTCGCCTGCCAACCATTTGAGATGAACGATTTGTCCTTTTTGCGGGCTGACGGCAAACCGAACGCCCAATGGTTCGAGCAGTTCGCCAGCCCATGCGCCGGCTGTGACGATGACCGCTTCGGCCGTGTATTTCGCTCCATTGACTTTCGCGCCGATGACGCGGGAGCCTTCAAACAGGAGTCGGGCGTTTCCGCGGATGTAGGCGGCGCCAAGCTTTTGGGCCGCGTTTGCGAGGGCGTCCCGCACCGCCCGGCCGTTCACTCGGGCGGCGCCGCTCACATATAGGGCATGATGCTCATCGCCAAGCGGCGGAAACAGCTCCTTCGCCTCTTGGGGATGAAGCCGCACGATCTCTCCCATTTCCGGCGCGTCTTCGCGCCGTTTGCGAGCGCGCTCCTCCATTTGTTTCAGTTTCTGTTCGTCTGTATGCAGGCAAAGCGCCCCGACGCGCGCATAACCGGTGTCCGTTTCCCCGAGCGCTTGCAGTTCTTCGATGAGGGAGGGGTAAAACTTCGCTCCGTTTTTGGCCAATCGGTACCATTTTTGGTTGCGGCGCTGCGACAGCCAAGGGCAGACAATCCCCGCCGCCGCACCGGTCGCCTGCCCTTTGTCGCCGCGGTCGATGATGATCACGTTTGCGCCTTCCTTGGCCAAATGGTAAGCGGTCGAGGCCCCTAAAATGCCGGCTCCGACGATGATGTACTTCATTCATGAACACCTTTTCCTTTTTTCTACTAGCATACCATAGACGGCGCCAATCGGGAACCGGTGTGGGCCGGCCCGAAAGCCGGCAGGCGTCAAAAAGGCGCCCGCGTCAAACGGTGTTCGGCATATTTTTTCCGTAAAAGATCTCATCCATTTCCCTTCTCAGCTTGGCGGTTGTTTCATTCGCTTCTTGTTCGCTCAAATCCTCTTTTGCATAGCCAAATAAGTAGTTGTCCAAGTCAAACTGTTTCAACTTGCATTTTGTGTGAAAAATATTCTCTTGGTAAATGTTTACGTCGATCATATCGTACTTTTCGCGAATGTGCTCCGGGATATAATCTTGAATCGACGTAATGTCATGGTCGATAAACAGCTTGTATCCGTGAATGTCGCGCGTAAATCCGCGCACGCGGTAGTCGATGATCATAATGTCGGCGTCAAATGAATGAATCAAATAGTCGAGCGCTTTGAGCGGCGAAATTTCCCCGCATGTGACGACATCAATATCGGCGCGGAACGTGCTGATTCCGTCATTCGGGTGGTATTCTGGGTATGTATGGACGGTGATATGGCTTTTGTCAAGGGAAAGCACCACCGCCTCCGGCAAAGGGCCGTCATCTTCGGGCACCTCGACGACCGGCCCCTCGGAAACGAGCATCGTCACGCTCGCGCCCTGCGGAACGTAATCTTGTTTGGCGATGTTTAACACATGGGCGCCGATCATGTCGGCGACACGTTTTAAAATATTCGTCAGCCGTTCGGCATTGTACACGTCGTCAATGTATTCGATATACGCCTCCCGCTCCTTCGCCGTTTTCGTATAGCAAATATCGTACATATTGAAGCTGAGCGATTTCGTCAAGTTGTTGAACCCGTGCAGCTTGACGCGCGGTGTTTCGTTCATCGACGGGACCCATCCTTTCGTTTTTTCTTAATTTGTCCCGTTGCTGGCGAAGATAGTAATTTTTCATTTGAAATGGAAGAAAATAGAATATGGGCTTGCCCTAATGGTCTATGGCCATTTCCGGGAAGCGTCCGCTTCAGCTTGCCCGTTTCGCTTGATATTCTTGAATGACCGACCGGACAATGTGAAGGGAGTCCCACTCCTTCGCCGAAAAAAAGACGATCGGATATTTTTTCGGGAAAAGCGTTTCTTGAATTTGTTTCGGCGGCATGCCTTTTTCGTATAAATCGATGATGTTGCCTTGAAGTTCAAGCAAGTAATCGAGTTTTCGCTGCAAGGCCTCGCGCCCGTTTGGGAGATAGCCGGCATGGGCGCAGAAGACGTCGCCGAAATCGTATGACAACGTGCGTTGCAAGGAGGCGATGATCGCCGGGATGTTTTCCTCGCGCAAGATGACTTTCGTTTTCTCCTGACAGTACAAGTCGCCGCTGAACAATTGCCCCGTTTCGCGGTTCAAAAACGCCACATGATCGATGGAATGACCTGGCGTCGGGATGACGTCCCACGTTGCGCTTCGCGAGGAAAACGTCGCGCCGATCGGTTTGGCAACGAACGGGTCGCGCTTGCCCCAAAACACTTTTCGGTATAGCGGATAGTCTGCTTTTTGCTGGCAATAATGGATCATCGGTTCGTTCATGTAGATGGGCAGCCCCATCTTTCGCTGCAAAAATGCCGCGCAGCCGGTATGGTCTTCGTGATAATGGGTGATGACGACTTGGTCGATGTCTTGTTGTTGAAAAAACGAGGTGAATTCGTGCTCCATCGATTTGGCGCCGGTGTCAATCAGCACTCCATCGATGACAAAGCAGCGGACGGTGAGGCGGACGCCTTGAAACATCGCCGTTCCTTTGGCGATATGCACGTTTTGAACCACTTCTGTTTCAAACCGTTTTTTGATCACTTTCTCGATCAGCATGGCGAACGTGCCTCCTTATTGGTGTGAGGATGTTGTTACCATTATACCACAACAGAATGAATGTTCATTCATTTGTTATTGGCGTTTCACACCCATCATGTGCTTGATGGGATGGAGAAAAGCGATGCTACAGTTAAGCTTACTTCAATCAAGCGTCTGTGAATATCCCCTCTTTTGGGGGATTGAACGTTTGATCAAAAGGAACGATTCGGAAATATGCAGGGGATGGTTTTGCGCAACTTGTATGATAAAATGATAGAAGATCGTATCGGAATGCGGATGCAATGGATGGACATTTGCGCCGACGCCTCCAATGGAGGACCGTCCATATTTCCGAAAGGTGAGAAGGGGATGTTCATGAAAACCGTTATTCACGCTTTCGTCATTTCGATCATCGTTCATGTCGTGTATTTGGCATCAACCATCGGCATAGGGTATTGGAAAACGAAGCTTTACAAGCCCGATGTGGAGAATGCTTGGGAGAAAGCGGCCATGCTGCAAAATGAAGTGGTGTTTGGCCACACGGGGTCGCCGATTTTGTATTTGGTGTCGTTTGTTGGAGTGGCAGCGATCGTTGCTTTGGTAATGCATGTGTACCAAATGGTTCGCGGCTGACAAAAGGAAAAAAGCCGGTCCCGACGGGGAACGAAACGTGTTGGGGCGGCTTTTCCGATTTTAGACGTTAATAGCCGTCCATCCGGCATCAGCTACAATGACCGTGCCATTGACGAGGATTTCACTACTCTATGGGAATAACGAAGAAAAAGGAGAACAAGGGGATGGCCGTTCTCCTTTTTCATGACGCAGATAGTGGAGATCAGTATTCATCTCTGTGAACATTATGGAGCAGGATCATATCCCACCACCGTCCATATTCCCGTCGCGTCTTGCCTGATCAGCCGTTTCAAATATACTCGCTTGATTGGAGTGTTGTGGGCGTCCACTTCCACGATGGCCTCCTTCCCGTTGTTTTGGATCATGCGCAAATCTTCATAGTGAATCGGGTAATCTCCAGTAATGCCTCCAGGGGACATTTGCAGGCTGACAAATACTTGAGCCACAAACAAAGGATCCAATTTCCAAGGCGAACTTCCAGCATCGACGTTTTTTTTGATCATTTTTCTCCCGTTCCAAGTCAACAGGAACTTCCACCTTCGGCTTGAATGGGAATGGATCCTTATGTGTCGGCATTTCAAAGGCTCCGTTTGTCAGCTCTTTGGTGAATGCGATCAAGTCCCCCAAAGAGGCATGGCCGATAACGGCGTATTCAAACCCGTTTTGCCGCCAGCGAATCGAATGGAGGTCCGTCAGGCCGGCATATGGTCCTCCTGCTCCGAGCACGCCTGATTCTTCCACAACCGGCGACTGAATTTCAGCAGTTTGGTGATGGATTTTCCCGACCATCGCGGTTGGGGCAAGTTTCCATTTGCCGATGGCTTTTCCTTGGATGATGACAATCTCTTTGTCCAGTGCCCGGTAATAGAGTTTGACCAGTTTTTTGTCCGGTATGATCGCGATGCGGTCTTGGACATATCCAGGTGGGATTTGGCTGACCGTATCAGGCAGAAATCCGACGGACTCCTTTGCTTCATCGATGCTGGTGACGATTTGTTCCGGGTTTTGGCTGACTTCTTGAAACCCTTTTGGCACATGGTAAGCGAGCAGTTTTTCAGGGATCACGTCATTCCATTCAATTTTTGTGTACGTAAGTTTATATTGGATCCCATGATGCATCGCATATTGTTTTTGCAACGGAAGACGTGTTTCTTTATCAATCCATATCCGATAAGGCTCCCCTCCTTGTGGGGTGACTTCGACAATCCAAGATGGACGGTTGCCTGTCTTCTCTTCCCTGATGATGTTCGTTGATATGGCCTGTTTGATCCCTTTGATTTCGGTTCCGAGTTCAAAGGCAAAACGATACGGATCAGGAAAGGCGGGAAATCGATGAACTTGTTTTTCGGAAGGCCGGATCTGCCATTTCGTTCGCCCGTTATTGACGGTAATCAGCCCTTTGTTTGTACCTTCCAGTTCCCGTATATAATAGCGTCCGTGTTTGTCGGCCCAAATTTCCAATTTGGCTTGCGTGGTCGTCTTGCCTTGGGCGTTCGTTTCGACAATTTCCAAAAATCCATGGTAGGCGGTGACGTCTTGAAAGGCTTTTTCCATCGCCTTGACAATGTTGGGCTGATCAAAAAGTGAAACGATATGCATCAGCAACGATAGAGCCAACACAGCAGCGATGCCGACGATGCTGGCCATCCAGGCCCGTTTTTTCTTTTTCTGTTTTGTTTGCACTAGTTGATCGGTGACCGCACGGACCAGTTTGGCTGGAAAATCCCGCTCCGGCATGGCAGGCTCCCTGAGGCTGCGGACGAGCCTGGCTGTATGAAACAGCTTTTGCAATTCGGGATCTGCCCCTAAATGTTCATGGTCTTTTGGTTTTTTCTCGGCGTTCAATTGATCGATATAATCGGATAATCGGCGTTCGTTGTCATGCATCGATGGACTCCTCCTTCATTTCATCCCGTCATGTAAAATGCGGGTAAGAGACTGCAATGCCCGATGCTGCATTACGCGAATGGTTGTTTCTTTTTTGTTCATGATTTGGGCGGTTTCAGCGACGGAATACCCTTTTATAATTCTTAGTTCGATCACCGTGCGTTGCTCTTCATTGAGTTCATTTAACGCTTTTTCGATCGTCATGCGCTGTACACTCCATTCCACAGGATCCTCAAAGGCAGCCTCTTTGGGGGCAATGGCTTCCAAATCGGCTGTCGTTCCTCGGCGTTGGTGCTGCCGCCAGCGATCCCGGATGATATTCAAGGCCACTGTTTTTAGAAAGGCCATCTGTTTATCAGGGGGGACGTGGTTTTTTTGCAAATAGGGGATGGCCCTTACATACGTTTCTTGTGTGATGTCTTCCGCTTCTTCACGGTTTTGGACCTTAAAATAGATCAATCGGTAGACCGGCTCCCTAGTGGAAAGGCATAAATGTTCGATCCAGTTGACGCGGCTGCCTTCATTCGCATGAACCATACATCGTAACTCCTTTTTCCCGATCGGGTCATTTACGCTAATAAAAACGATGAAGCTGCTTAAAACATTACGGCCATGGAAGTTTTTTTGATCGATGAGGCTGTGTCCATCGGTTGGATAACGGTTTTCTATGCATGTCGCTATGCCGATCTTCAAGGTGAAACAAGGACGAAGGCTGTGATCATTTCGATCATGGTGCATATCCGCGTTGTTTTGCCCATACACTGAAAGAAGAGGGGAAACAGGGAGGGAAGAGCGTGCAATTTTACTACGGTCCACATATGCCGCTGCGTATTTTGGATGAAATTGAATTTTGGAAGCATCAAGAAGCGGAACATACGATCGTCATTCGCGAGCTTGTGGACGGATTGGAAGAGCCGTATGTGGAAGCGTTGAAAAAATGGGAGGAAGCGCTTTTGGACACGCATCAGCACGCGGTCCGTTATATTGAATCGGTCATTCGGGCCGGCCATTATGTTCCTGAACAACTGCATCAACAAGTGCTCCATTTTGTGTCGTACTGCCTAGAGCAGAGCCTTCAGTTCATCGAATTATGCCGGCAAATCAAAACCCGCAGCAAAGCCGTCAGCCAAAACCCGACCGCCAAGGTGGTGCTCGATCACATCATTCGCGAATCGGAGTATTTTGTCGGCATCGCGCAGTTGTTGCTGTACGGTACTCATTCGGCATTGGCTGCACTGCGGACAGATTCATCGGCGACGTCATAGAGGCAATGTAGTATAATGGAATGGGGTACTTCCAATCTATTATGAGCCACGAGGGGGACATAGCTGTGATTGTCACGACCACCAATACCATTGAAGGAAAACAAATTGAAGAGTATTTGGGCATCGTAGCGGGAGAAGTCATTTTGGGCGCCAATGTCGTCCGCGATTTTCTCGCCAGCATCACTGACATCATCGGCGGGCGGAGCGGAACGTATGAAAGCAAGCTGGCCGAAGGGCGGGAGATGGCGATCAAGGAGATGGTCAATAAGGCGAAGCATCTTGGCGCTAACGCCGTCATCGGGGTGGATCTTGATTTTGAAACGCTGCGCGATGGCATGATGATGTGCATTGCGACAGGGACGGCGGTGCGGGTGAGATCGTAAGAAAAAAAGCAGAGGGTGCTCCGCCCTTTGCTTTTTTTCTTTGCTCGTGCATGACGGATGTTTATGGAGTTGGGCAGTTCGAAAGAGGATTGACAGAAGAAAAAAAGCAGGTTATGATTCACATATATGAACAAATGCTCATATGTTAAAATGAGAGGGAACGATGATGAAGGCAGAAGATCATTTGTTTTTAGATGAAAGCGTCGTGGAGGAAGTGTCGAAAATCTTTAAAGCGTTGGCGGATCCGACGCGGATGAAGATGTTGTATTTGTTGTCGCAGGAAGAATGCCATGTCGGCCATATTGCGGAAGTGCTCGGCATGTCGCAGTCGGCCGTTTCCCATCAACTGGCGCTGCTTCGGGCGCTGCGGCTTGTCAAATATCGCCGCGAAGGGAAATCATTGGTGTATTCGTGCGATGACGATCATGTCATTTCGCTGCTGAGGCAGGCGATTGATCACGCTCAACATCCATAAAAGGGAGAGAAGAACGATGCATCATCATGAACACGGCCATTGCGGCCACCATCACGGGCATCATCATGGCTTGGGCAGAGAGGGGAGCCAAAAAGGGTTGGCGGCCGCTCTTGTCATTACCGTCGGGATTATGGTTCTGGAGTTTGTCGGCGGGCTTGTGACGAACAGCCTTGCTCTTCTTTCGGATTCGGGGCATATGCTGAGCGATGCGGCTTCGCTTTTGTTAAGTCTGTTGGCGGTGTGGTTTGCGGCGAGGCCTGCGTCGCCGAAGAGGACATATGGATTTTACCGGTTCGAGATTTTAGCGGCGCTCGTAAACGGGGTTGCGTTGGTGGGGATTGCCGCTTGGATTATTTGGGAAGCGGTCGCGAGGTTTGTGAATCCACCTGCTGTCGCGAGCGGGCCGATGATGGCCATTGCTGTCATAGGGTTGCTGGCTAATTTGGCAAGCGCTTGGGTGTTAATGCGCAAAGGGGATGTCAAAGAGAACGTCAATGTCCGCAGCGCCTATCTTCATGTGCTTGGCGATGCGTTAGGCTCGGTCGGGGCGATCGCGGCGGGGCTTGTCATCTGGCTGTTCGATTGGTACGCGGCTGATCCGCTCATTTCCATTGCGGTGTCGGTGCTGATTTTAAAAGGGGCATTGGCCGTGGTGAAACAGACGGTGCATATTTTAATGGAAGGAACGCCGGCGGCGATTGACCATGGGGAAGTAAAAGCGGCGCTCTCCGGCATTGATGGCGTGATCGATGTGCACGATTTGCATATTTGGACGATCACCTCGGGGCTTGATTCGTTAAGCTGCCATTTGCTCATTGAGGAAGGTTGCGATGGGCAGGCGGTTTTGCAGCGGGCGATTGATTTGATCGAGACGCGCTTTCACATTCGCCATGCGACGATTCAAATCGAAATGCCGCATATTCGCCATGGGGAGATGGAAGTATAGGGGAGGGCTGCCAAGCTTCTCCCCGTGTTTTTTAGGATCTCCAATTGTGTTGCAACGTTTCAAGGAAGATACGTACATTTTGCTTGTTTTCCATAATCGGTGCACAAATATAGGAAAACATTCGGTAAAACGGTGGATGGTTCAAGTGAACGATGGACAGATGGCCGTGCTCGATGTCGCGGGCGACGACGCTGCGCGACAGCAAGGACAGGGCGTTGCCGTTGATCAGCGTTTCTTTAATGCCTTGGTTGCTGCTGATGATCATGAGCGATTGGATTTTCAGCCCGTTCGAGCGGATGAAATGGTTGAAATATTCCCTTGTTCCCGACCCGACTTCGCGCGCCACCCACGCCTCGTTTTGCAGCTCGCCGATCGTGACTTCGCCTTTTTGCGCTAGCTCGTGCCGCTTGGAGGCGACGATGACGAGCTCGTCTTGCATAAACGGGTGGACGGACAATTCTTTTTCGTTCGTTTGCCCTTCGATCAAGCCGATGTCGACTTGATACGATTTGACGAGTTCGACAATTTCTTTCGTGTTGCCGATCATCACCTCAAGCTCCAATTCTGGATAGCGCTTTTGGAAATCGGGCAAAAGCGGGGGCAAAATATACTCTCCAATCGTAAAGCTGGCGCCGATGGTCAATTTGCCTTTCACTGAGTGATGGTGCTCCAAAATGTCTTGCTTCGTTTGTTCATAGAGCGCCATCATTTGTTTGGCGCGATCGTACAAAAGTTCACCTGTCGGCGTCATGCGCAGCCGCTTCGGGGAGCGGATGAACAGTTTCGTCTGGAACTCCTTCTCTAAATTTTTAATGTGCAAGCTGACACTTGGCTGGGATAAATGGAGAATTTCCGCCGTCTTTGTGAAATTTTTCACTTCTGCTAACGTAATGAACGTCTTCAACTCGTCGTAATACATTGGCCAACCCCTCGCATGCAGTCCGACTGTTTTGTTGTGGATGATTATTAGTGATGTTAATAGTTTTGATAATTTATATTTATTTTACTAATGTTTTGTTTTGCGGTAAAGTGTAAATATGATATGATATTTAAAGTCTACTTGTTTTATAGGAATAATGGAATTTAGGGACAGGCGCCTGATTGGGCAAGGTGCGGCGCTGTTGTTCCCTTATTTTAGATCAAGGGGTGGACACCGTTGCAGCTGCAAGTAACCAACAGTCCGTTTAGCCAGGAGCAGATTGAGCTCTTGAACCGTTTGTTGCCGACGTTGACGCCAGCGCAAAAATTTTGGCTGAGCGGGTATTTGGCCGCTGCCGAGGCGGCGGTTGCCGTTTTGGATGCCGAAGCGCCAGCGCTGTTTGCTGGAAGCAGCAAACCGGTTTCGAAAGAAGTTACGGTATTGTACGGCTCGCAAACCGGCAATGCACAAAAGTTGGCTGAGAAAGCCGGCAAAGCGCTCAAAGAGCGTGGGTTTGAAGCGAAAGTGTCGTCCATGCTTGACTTTAAGCCGAATGAATTGAAGAAAGTCGAGACGCTGCTCATCGTCGTGAGCACGCATGGGGAAGGCGATCCGCCAGACAACGCGGTGTCGTTTTACGAGTTTCTCCACAGCAAACGGGCGCCGAAGCTGAATCATTTACGCTTTTCCGTCTTGGCGCTTGGCGATACGTCGTATGAACATTTTTGCCAGACGGGGAAAGATTTTGACAAGCGGCTCGAGGAGCTCGGGGGAGAGCGGTTTTATCCGCGCGTCGACTGTGACGTCGACTACGAGGAAGCGGCGGCGAAATGGCTTGACGGCGTGCTTGCCGAGCTGAGCAAGGGGATCAATGCCGAGGCCGCGCCAGTGTTGTCGGCCGCTGCGGCCGTGCCGAAAGCCGAACCGGCGGTCGTCTATTCGCGGAAAAATCCGTTCCCGGCTGAGGTGCTGGAAAACATCAACTTAAACGGCCGCGGATCGAACAAGGAAACGCGCCATCTCGAATTGTCTCTTGAAGGATCGGGGTTGAAGTATGAACCGGGCGATGCGCTTGGCATCTTCCCGAAAAACGATCCGGAGCTTGTCGATCTCATCATTCAAGAAATGAAATGGAACCCGGAAGAAACGGTGACGATCGACAAAGACGGGGAAGTGCGGTCGCTCAAAGAAGCGCTCACGTCCCATTTTGAAATCACCGTGTTGACCAAAGCGCTGTTGCAAAAGCTTGCGCCGCTGTCGAAAAACAGCGAGCTTCAAGCGCTCGTTGCCCCAGGCAATGAGGCGAAGCTGAAAGAATACGCCAAAGGCCGCGACTTATTGGATGCGTTCCGCGACTTCGGCCCATGGGACGCGGCGCCGCAACAAGTCATCTCGATTTTGCGCAAAATGCCGCCGCGCCTGTATTCAATCGCGAGCAGCTTAGCGGCGTATCCAGATGAAGTGCACTTGACGATCGGTGCGGTCCGTTATGAGTCGCACGGCCGCCTGCGCAAAGGGGTGTGCTCGACGTTCTGCGCCGAACGCGTCCAAATCGGCGATACGTTGCCGGTCTTTGTGCAGCCGAACCCGAATTTTAAGCTGCCAAAAGACCCATCGACGCCGATCATTATGATCGGTCCAGGCACTGGGGTTGCGCCGTTCCGCGCTTTTATGCAAGAGCGCGAGGCGACAGGAGCCAACGGAAAATCGTGGCTCTTTTTCGGCGACCAACATTTTATGACCGACTTCCTGTATCAAACGGAATGGCTCGCCTGGCTGAAAAGCGGTGTGCTGACCAAAATGGATGTCGCCTTCTCTCGCGATACGGAGAAGAAAGTGTATGTGCAGCACCGGATGCTCGAGCGAAGCAAAGAACTGTTCGGCTGGCTCGAGGATGGCGCCGTCGTCTACGTATGCGGCGACAAACAACACATGGCGCGCGACGTCCATCAGACGTTGATCGAGATTATCGAAAAAGAAGGCGGAATGAGCCGCGAACAGGCGGAAGCGTATGTCACGGAGATGCAAAAGCAAAAACGGTACCAACGCGACGTCTATTAATCTCTAAAGAAGGAGTGGAATCGGAAATGGCGAAAGTCGTGTTAAAAGCGCCGGACGGACCGCCAAGCGATGTCGAGCGCATTAAGCAGGAAAGCCGTTACTTGCGCGGCACGCTTGCCGAAACGATGGAAGACCCGCTCAGCGCAGGAATTCCAGAGGATGACAACCGGTTGATGAAATTCCACGGCAGCTATTTGCAAGACGACCGCGACGTGCGCACCGAGCGGCAAAAACAAAAACTGGAGCCTGCATACCAGTTCATGGTTCGCGTCCGCACGCCGGGCGGGGTGGCGACGCCGGAACAGTGGCTTGTCATGGATGAGCTCGCCCGCAAGTATGCGAACGGCACGTTGAAGCTGACGACGCGCCAAGCGTTCCAATTGCACGGCGTCTTAAAATGGAACATGAAAAAAACGATGCAAGCCATTAACAACGCGCTGATGACGACGCTTGCGGCCTGCGGCGACGTCAACCGAAACGTCATGTGCAACCCGAATCCGTACCAATCGGAAGTGCATGCGGAAGTGTATGAATGGGCGAAGCTGATCAGCGACCATTTGTTGCCGCGGACGCGGGCGTACTACGAAATTTGGCTGGACGACGAGAAAGTGGCGGGCACGCCGGCGGTTGACGGCGAAGAAGAGCCGATTTACGGACCGACGTATTTGCCGCGGAAGTTTAAAATCGGCATCGCCGTCCCGCCGTCGAACGACGTCGATGTGTTCTCGCAAGACATTGGGTTCATCGCCATTGTCGAGGACGGCAAGCTCGCCGGGTTTAATGTCGCCATCGGCGGCGGCATGGGGATGACCCATGGGGACAAAACGACGTATCCGCAGCTTGCCAAGGTGATCGGCTTCTGCCGGCCGGATCAAGTGGTCGAGGTGGCGGAGAAAATTATGACCGTTCAGCGCGACTACGGCAACCGCTCATCGCGCAAACACGCCCGCTTTAAATACACGATCGACCGCCTTGGCCTTGAAACGGTGAAAGAAGAAATTGAGCGCCGCCTCGGCTGGAAGCTCGGCGAAGCGCGCCCGTACCATTTCGAGCATAGCGGCGACCGCTATGGCTGGGTCGAAGGCGTCAATGGGACATGGCACTTCACACTCTTTGTCGAAGGCGGACGCGTCAAAGACTACGACGATTACAAGCTGATGACCGGCCTGCGCGAAATCGCGAAAGTCCATACGGGAGATTTCCGGCTGACGCCAAACCAAAACTTGGTCATCGCTAACGTCACGAGCGAGAAAAAGCCGGAAATCGAGGCACTCATCGCCGAATACGGCTTGACCGACGGCCGCCGGTACACCGCCTTGCGCCGCAACGCGCTCGCCTGTGTCGCGCTGCCGACATGCGGCCTGGCGATGGCGGAAGCGGAGCGCTACTTGCCGAAACTGCTTGATAAAATCGAGGAAATTATCGACGAAAACGGCTTGCGCGACGAAGAAATCACGATCCGCATGACGGGCTGTCCGAACGGTTGCGCCCGCCACGTGCTCGCCGAAATCGCCTTCGTCGGCAAAGCGGTCGGAAAATACAACATGTACCTTGGAGCCGCGTTCAACGGCACGCGCCTTGGCAAACTGTACCGCGAAAACATCGGCGAAGAAGAAATTTTGCGCGAACTGCGCGTCCTCCTATCCCGCTATGCGAAAGAGCGTCTTGACGGTGAACATTTCGGCGACTTCGTCATCCGCGCCGGCATCGTCAAAGAAGTGACGGATGGGACGAATTTCCATGATTAAAGTGGTCAGGGTGAAATGGAAACCAGCCTCTCCTTGTTTAGGGGAGGTTGGTTTTTTGTTGCTTTCATGCAATGGCTTCGGTGTTTTGTTCATTGTAGCCGCATTCAATCAATATTAGGTTGTAATAAAGGATTTCCGATCTCCATGTCCTATCTTTATCACTTGAAAAGCTGGCACGGTGACAAAAAGAGCGAACAATGCTATGTAAAAAAGTTGCAACTTATATAATTCACAAAATATTTCAACTATATTATAGTAGTGTTATGAACTTGTATTTTTCAGATCATGACCAGGGGCAAACATTTTTTCCAAGATCGTATGCAGCGATCACGTGAATGGAAAGGGGGAGAAGATATTATGAAGATGGGAACAGAAAAACAAACATACTTGAATTACATCAATGGCGAATGGATTCATTCCTCCACTGGAAAAATCGAAGCCAGCCTTAACCCAGCCAATATCGATGACATTGTCGGCTATGTCCAAGAGTCTAGTGCGGAAGATGTAAACGCCGCGGTGGAGGCGGCGCGGCGGGCGCAGGCGGCATGGCGGAAGTTATCCGGCCCGAAACGCGGAGAGTATTTGTTCCGCGCGGAGGAATCGAAGAAGGGGCGACGCTCGTTTACGGAGGCCAACGTTTGACGGATGGGGAACGGGCAAAAGGGTTTTATGTGCAGCCGACCATCTTTGAAAACGTGTCGCCCGACATGACGATCGCTCGCGAGGAAATTTTCGGGCCGGTGTTGGCGTTAATCAAAGTGGATTCGCTGGAAGAAGCGCTTTCTCTCGCCAATGACACACCGTTTGGATTGAGCGCCTCGATTTTCACGCAAAATATCGGCAAGATGCTCGCGTTCATCCAAGACATCGAGGCCGGGCTCGTCCGGATTAATGAAGAAAGCGCAGGAGTCGAACTGCAAGCGCCGTTTGGCGGGATGAAGCAGTCCAGCTCCCATTCGCGTGAGCAAGGGCGGGCAGCCATCGAGTTTTTCACGGCGATGAAAACGGTGTTGGTCAAAGGATAAGAAATGGAGCAAAGTGCGCTGCCGTTTAGGCAGGGCGCTTTTTTTTAGCGTCAAGCCATTGGTGAAGGCGATTGTCGGCGAGCAAACGGTTTGCTTACAAAAAAATGATGAAAAATATTGACAATGATAATTTTTATCAATTAAAATATGAAATGTGAAAATGATAATCCCTCTCTTTTTAGGGTTTGGGCAGGAGCATGGTTTTCAAAAGAATGGAGTGAGATGTGGTGGCCGCATGCGGACAGAATGGCTTGACTTGAAAAGAACAGCGATTGAGGAGATGCCAGCTATCTTGGCGGTGCTGGTTGCTTCTCAACACAAGCAGAATTTATCTTTTTAATTAGGAAAGATAATCAATATCATAATTGCACCTGTAAAGCAATTGAGTCTGGACATGGCATCGTCATTCGACTTGTATGATGGGATAGAACGGGAGACAGGATGAGAAAACATGAAAAAATGGATGGTGCTTCTTGTTGTTTTGGCTGCGGCATCATTGTTTGTCGGGGTGCATGATTTATCGCCTCGCGAGCTGTTTGCCGGCGACCGTGAGGCGTGGGAAGTGTTTTTGATCAGTCGCTTGCCGAGGCTCATCAGCATTCTGATCGCCGGGTCAAGCGTGAGCATTTGCGGCTTGATCATGCAGCAGTTGAGCCAAAACCGATTTGTGTCGCCGACGACGGCGGGAACGATGGATTGGGCGCGGCTTGGCCTGTTGGTGTCCATGATTGCATTCGCTGCCGCAGGGCCGCTTGTGAAGGCGGCTATTGCCGTTGTGTTTGCGTTTGTGGGGACGCTGCTGTTTATGACGGTTTTGGATCGTGTGAAGTATAAAGATTCGATCTTTATTCCGCTCATCGGCTTGATGTTTGGCAATATTGTCGGTTCTGTCACGACGTTTTTGGCTTATAAATATGATTTGATTCAATCGATGTCCGCATGGATGCACGGCGATTTTTCCGTTATGATGCAAGGACGTTATGAAATGCTGTATGTGAGCGTTCCGCTCATGGCAATCGCTTATGTATACGCCAATCGGTTTACGATCGCCGGCATGGGGGAGGAGATGGCGACGAACTTAGGGGTTCGCTACCGTTCGATTGTCTACACTGGTCTCCTCATTGTCGCTGTTGTTTCTGCTGTTGAGGTGTTGACGGTTGGGACGCTGCCGTTTTTAGGGCTGATCGTTCCGAACATCGTCACGATGTATTATGGGGATCATTTGCGCAAAGTATTGCCGTTGACAGCCATATTTGGCGCTTTGTTTGTGCTGATTTGCGATGTATTTGGCCGAGTCGCCATTTATCCATACGAAATTCCGATCGGCTTGACGGTTGGAGTAATCGGAAGCGGTGTCTTTTTATATTTGCTCGTAAGGAGAACGAAGCAGTATGTCTAATCGGATGAAAGTGGTTGTGCTCGTGGTATTGGCGCTCGGATTGATCGTGTTGTTTTTGTTTACACACTTGCGAGGGGATTTTGACTATGTGTTGCGCTCGCGGAGCGAAAAGATTGTCGCGATGGTGCTTGTCGGTTGGGCGGGGGCGGTTTCGACCGTCTTATTTCAGACAATGACCAATAATCGTATTTTAACTCCAAGCATTATCGGGCTTGATTCCGTTTATATGCTTGTACAAACTGCTGTGGTGTTTTTGTTCGGTTCGACGACGTTGACCATGATGGGCAACACCTCGCACTTTCTCTTGTCTGCTGGGTCGATGATCGGTTTTTCAGTTTTATTGTATTCGTTTTTGTTTCGCCGTGAAGGGCAAAATTTATATTTCATCTTGCTTGTTGGGATGATTCTCGGTACGTTTTTCCAAAGTTTGACGTCTTTCATGCAATATTTGATTGACCCAAATGAATTTTCCATCATTCAAGATCGAATGTTTGCGAGCATCAACAATATAAAAACAGACTTGCTTTGGCCGGCAGGCCTGCTCATTGCGGCTGCGACATTGTATACATACCGTCATCTTCACGAGTTGGACGTGCTGTCGCTCGGCAAAGATCATGCGATCAATTTAGGCGTGGCGTATGAAACGGTCGTCAAACGGCTGCTGATGATTGTGGCGGTGTTGGTGTCGGTTTCGACCGCGCTTGTTGGTCCCATCATGTTTTTCGGATTGATAGTCGCCAATGTGGCGTATGCGTTTTTTCAAACGTATGAACATCGTTATTTGCTTGCAGGAGCGGCGCTGTTCGGCATCATCGCCCTCGTTGGCGGCCAGCTGGTAGTCGAGCGAGTGTTCACCTTTTCGACGACGTTGTCTGTCATTGTCAACATGGTCGGAGGCGTCTATTTTCTATACCTTTTGTTAAAGGAGCGAAAAGCATGGTAGAGGTGAAACAAGTATTGAAGCGATACGGTGGGAAGACCGTGATTGACCGTGTATCTTTATCTGTTCCACGCCGCAAGCTCACATCGCTCATTGGCCCGAACGGGGCGGGGAAAAGCACGCTTTTGTCCATGATGAGCCGCTTAATTCCAAAAGATGGCGGGGAAATCTGGATTGAAGGAAAGGAAATTGCTCGTTATCGGACAGAAGAGTTGGCGAAAAAAATTTCCATTTTGAAGCAATCCAACCACATTGCGGCTCGCTTGACGGTACACGAATTGGTGTCGTTCGGTCGCTTTCCGTATTCGCGCGGCCGCTTGACGCGCCAAGATCGCGACTATGTGCGTGAGGCGATCCGCTATATGGAGCTGGAGCCATTGCAAGACCGCTATATGGACGAGTTGAGCGGCGGACAGCGGCAGAGAGCTTATATCGCGATGGTGTTGGCGCAAGATACGGATTATATTTTCTTGGACGAGCCGTTGAACAATTTGGATATGAAACACGCCGTGCAAATGATGAAAGTGTTGCGCAAGCTGGTCGATGAGCTTGGCAAAACGATCGTGATGGTGATGCACGATATTAACTTTGCCTCCTGTTACTCCGATTATATGGTCGCGTTAAAAGATGGAGCGGTCGTCTGTGAAGGGGATGTTTCATCGATCATGCGTGATGAAGTGCTTCGCGGCATTTATGATTTGGATGTGCGCGTGCAGACGATTGAAAATCGGCGCATCTGTGTGTATTTTTAGCAAATTCCCATGAGAAAGCGTCCATCTTGACTAGTGAAAAAGCGGGCTGTGGAAGCCTATGGGCATGCTTGGTGAAGAGCTCCGTCTCGGATTCAAACATGGGACGGGGAGACGCGATCAAAGTCAAGTATATGAAGAAGATTCCAATTAAGTAAAAAATGGTTGAGCCGGCTTTCATGTTGACATCGGCAAGAAAGGGCGCCCTTTGTCGAGTGAATACGAAAGCCGTCAACATATAATTTGAATTTCCAAAGGGGGGTATAGCCAATGAAACAGCGTTGGCTGATGGTAGTGGTTGCTTTGCTTCTCATTGTACTGGCTGCTTGCGGCAATAAGGAGAATACAAGCAACGGAGCAAGTGGGAAGAATGACGAGAAGAAAACGGAACAAGCCGAGGAAATGACGATCAAGCACCAGCTTGGAGAGGCGAAAGTCAAGAAAAATCCAGAGAAAGTGGTTGTCTTTGATTTTGGAGTGCTGGACACCCTTGATAAACTAGGGGTGAAGGTGACAGCTTTGCCGCAGATGAACGTGCCGAAATACTTGGAGAAATATAAAAGCAGCGACTACCAAAACGTCGGCAGCTTGATGGAGCCGGATTTTGAAAAATTGAGCGAAATCAAGCCGGATGTCATTTTTATTTCCGGTCGTCAAGCAAATTTGTATGACAAGTTGAAAGAGATTGGCCCAACCGTGTATATAGGGATTGACACTCAACATTATTGGGATTCATTTACAAACAATATGAAGCTGATCGGGCAAATGTTTGGCAAAGAAAAAGAAGTAGATGAGGAACTGGCCAATATTGAAAAACAAATCGAAGAAGTGAAGACAAAGGCTGCAGACAAAAAAGCGCTGATCATTTTGACGACCGGTGGGAAAGTGAGTGCGTACGGCAAAGGTTCGCGCTTTGGGCTCATCCATGATGTGCTCGGCGTGCCAGCCGCAGACCCGAATTTGAAAGTGACGAATCCTCATGGACAAAGCGTATCATTTGAGTACATTGCCGAGAAAAACCCGGATTACTTGTTTGTCATTGACCGCGACGCCGTTGTAGAAGGAAAGCCGACAGCGAAGCAAACGATTGAAAATGCGCTTGTGAAAAAGACGAAAGCATATCAAAACGGCCACATTGTCTACTTGGATCCAAATTATTGGTATCTCTCAGGCGGCGGATTGACGTCGGTGTCGGAAATGATCAAACAGGTGGAAGAAGGATTGAAATAAAAGGACAGGCGGGCTTAGGCGGCCCGCCTGCTTTATCGTCATAAAATGACATTCTTAATTTTGTAGATTTCCCGTTCGTGTTCGATGACTTTGTTCGAGAGGAAGGTGATGTCAAGTTTGATGTTGTTCAGCTGTTCATTGAATGATTGGGCATGGGAATCGACTTTTTTCTCTAAGGAGTCGAGTCTTTGGTGGATGGAAGAAACTTCACCGTGAAGTTTGTGCACGTCCATCGCGAGGGCGTCGAGTGCGGCGTCGGTTTCATCCTGGCGGTGAAGCAGGGCAGACATCAGATCATACAGTTCTTTTTGGCCGGCTTTGATATGGGCTTGTTCTTCTTCTAACCGCTTTTGGCCTTCAAGGAGAGCTTGCTGGATCCGCCGGAATTCTTCTTGCTCTTTGCGCATTTCCTGCTGTTCTCTACGGATCTCCTGCTGTTCTTTTCGCATTTCTTGCTGTTCTCTACGGATCTCCTGCTGTTCTTTTCGCATTTCTTGCTGTTCTCTACGGATCTCCTGCTGTTCTTTTCGCATTTCTTG
>ERZ1673787.13-NODE-13-length-62206-cov-24.572943_pt1 | contig 62206 bp, 55 predicted proteins | sample MGYA00580129_ERZ1673787 | MGnify/ENA primary metagenome ERZ1673787 (study PRJEB41219, sample SAMN04549613) | soil metagenome | isolation source: soil | place: USA: Texas, Brazoria NWR | collected 2008-10-24 | study: EMG produced TPA metagenomics assembly of... | reverse complement strand
AGGCAAAAAAGTGGGGGCTGATCCCAAAACGCATTCGCGTTTTGGGTCAGCCCCGCTTTTTTTTATCGTCCTAAACCGACAAGGCCGCCATTTCTGCAAGTGAGCGTAGGCGGCGGGAGTATGTCACCCGTTGCGTTATGCCAAATCATTTTCGTTCGGCAAAGCGGCCAGTGTATAATGAAAATAGAAAGCGGGAAAGAAGGTGATTTCGTGAACGTTCCGGGAAAACAGGCGGTATCGCTTGAAGAATTTTATCGCATGCGGGAAACAACCGACCGCGTTTTAGAATACATTGATGGCGCTGTGTTGATGTCTCCCTCCCCTTCGACCCAGCACCAACGCCTATCGGGACGGCTGCACGTCCAACTGTTCCATTTTTTAGAAGGAAAGCCGTGTGAAGTGTTTCATGCCCCGTTTGATATCGAACTAAAGAACGAACGAATCGAAGGCAAGAAAATTGTCGTCCCTGATTTAACCGTGATCTGTGATCGAAGTGGATTAACGGATACAAAATTTGTCGGCGTCCCAACGCTGATCATCGAGATTTTAAGCCCTTCCAACCAGGCGTACGATCTCGTGTTCAAATTGAATTTGTATATGCAATACGGAGTCTATGAATACTGGATCGTGAACCCCATGCATCGTGTTGTGCAAATCTACTCGCTCAATGACAATGGACAATATGAACAAGCCGGCGTCTGGAAAGAAACCGGCATGGCCTGTTCACGTGTGCTGGATGGCTTTTTTGTTGATGTGGAACAACTATTTCGTCCTTGAGGGCGGCTTCATGATATAATGTTATGAAGCAAAGGAGTGATGATGATGACGATGCCAAAAGCGTTAACGATCGCCGGCTCGGACAGCAGCGGCGGCGCCGGGCTGCAGGCGGACTTAAAAACGTTCCAAGAGCTTGGCGTTTACGGCATGACGGCGATCACGACCATCGTCGCCATGGACCCGCACAACCGGTGGGCGCACCAAGTGTTCCCCGTTGACCTAGCAACGATCGAAGCCCAGCTTGAGACGATCATCGTCGGCGTCGGGATTGATGCCTTAAAAACAGGCATGCTTCCGACAACTGATATCATTGAATTAGCGGCGCGGACGATTGAAAAGCATGGTTTGAAAAATGCGGTCGTCGATCCAGTTATGGTGTGCAAAGGGGCGGATGAGCCGCTCCATCCGGAAAATACAGTGTGCTACCGGGAAACGCTTGTACCAAAAGCAACGGTCGTGACGCCAAACTTGTTCGAAGCAGCGCAGCTTTCCGGCTTGCCGCGCATTGAAACGATCCAGGACATGAAGGAAGCGGCCGGGCGCATTCATGAACTCGGGGCCCAATATGTCATCGTCAAAGGCGGGCGGAAAATTCCGCATGACTATGCGGTTGACGTCCTTTACGACGGCAAAACGTTTGAACTCCTCGAATCGGAGCGGATTGACACGACGTATACGCACGGAGCAGGCTGCACGTTCTCGGCGGCCATCGCCGCCGAACTGGCAAAAGGCCGGCCGGTGAAAGACGCCATTGCCACCGCCAAGGCGTTCATCACCGCCGCCATTCGCCATTCGTTCCCGTTAAACGAATACGTCGGGCCCACACATCACGGTGCGTACCGCCGCTACGGCGAACAATAATAGACAAGACCTCGTCCTTGTCTTTTTCCGCAACTCCCCTCCTTGAAATAGGAAGGGAGCGGGGCCTGCGCATATTGAAAAATCAAATGCCTCGAAACGGTTTGCATGGTGCTAAAATAGATGCCATATGGAAATAGAAAGGAAGGTGCCGCCATTGCGCGTATCCGCTGTCCAATATCATTTGCATACGATCCGTTCGTTTGACGAGTTTGCCGCGCAAGTGACGCATTACGTCAAAACAGCGCAAGAGTTTGACGCCGAGTTTGTCTTGTTCCCAGAATTTTTCACGACCCAATTGCTTTCCATTCCACTTGATGACGGACGTCAAGCAGCGATCGACGACTTGCCGGACTACACGGAGCCGTATTGCGGGCTGTTTACGTCGCTCGCCAAAGACACGGGCATGTATTTGATCGGCGGTACGCATGTCATCCGCGAAAACGGCAAGCTGTACAATGTCGCCCACTTGTTTGCGCCGGACGGAACGATCCATCGCCAAGCGAAGCTGCACATCACCCCGACCGAGGCCAACGAATGGAACATCGCCCCGGGTGACGGACTGCACGTCTTTGAAACGGACAAAGCGACGATCGCCATTTTGACGTGCTATGACATCGAGTTTCCGGAAATCGTTCGCCTGGCGCGCGCCAAAGGGGCGGACGTCATCTTCTGTCCGTCGTGCACCGACGATCGGCACGGGTTTTACCGTGTACGGTATTGCTGCCACGCGCGGGCCATCGAAAACGAAGTGTATGTCGTCACGACCGGCACGATCGGCTCGCTTCCGACGGTCGACTTTATGCGCGCCAACTTCGGCCAGGCGGCCGTCATCACGCCAAACGACATCCCGTTCCCGCAAGGCGGCGTCCTTGCGGCGGGCGAGATCAACAGCGACATGGTCATTACCGCTGACCTTGACTTGTCGCTCCTTCGCAAAGTGCGGGAAAAAGGATCGGTCGCGACATGGCGCGACCGGCGCATCGACTTGTACCCGGATTGGAATCAAGTGAAATAGTCCTAAACGACAAAAAGGGTGCCCCTGCGCAAGGGGACACCCTTTTGCCTATTTTTAGGACAGCAACTGCTTGAATCGATCAAATTGTTCAGCTACTTTCCCTTCTGGCTCCTTCGTCAGCAAGCTGACGATCACAATCGCTGCCAAGCTGGCGGCAAAACCGGGGATCATTTCATACAACAGCCCTTTTAAGTAGGCGGATTGCGTCCAAAGAATGACCGTCAATGCCCCAGCGACCATGCCGGCGAGCGCCCCCCATTTCGTCATCCGCCGCCAGCATAAGCTAAGCAAAATGACGGGGCCAAACGATGCGCCAAACCCAGCCCACGCATAGCCGACCAAGTTTAAAATCGTGTCGTTTTTCGTATACGCCAGCGCTGTCGCGACAATGGCGACAAGGAGCACCGACAAACGCCCGACGAAGACAAGCTCCTTATCCGAAGCCGCGCGGCGGAACACGACTTTATACAAGTCTTCGGTCAGCGAGCTCGACGTGACGAGCAACTGTGACGAGATCGTGCTCATAATCGCCGCTAAAATCGCCGCCAGCAAAAACCCAGTAATAATCGGATGGAACAAAATGTGTCCGAGTTGAATAAACACCGTTTCCGGATCATCAAGCTTCATGCCGCGCTGCGAAAAGTAAGCGATTCCAAAAAGACCGGTCAACATCGCCCCGACAACGGAGAAAATCATCCAGCCCATGCCGATGCGGCGGGCGCTTTTCATTTCTTTCACCGACTTAATGGCCATAAAGCGGACGATAATGTGCGGCTGGCCGAAATACCCAAGCCCCCAGGCGAATAATGAAATGATGCCAAGAAAACTTGTTCCTTTCCATATATTCAACAAGTTGGGATCGATGTCGCGAATCGTCTCCATCGTATCCACCGGCCCGCCTGTATGGAACAGCGTCACGACCGGCACTAAAATCAATGCGATGAACATAATCGTCCCTTGGACAAAGTCCGTCCAGCTGACGGCCAAAAAGCCGCCAAACAGCGTGTAGGCGACAACAACACCGCCGACGATCCACAATCCCGTATGGTAGCTAACACCAAATGAGTTTTCAAACAGAACGCCCCCCGAAACGAGGCCGGACGAGACATAAAACGTAAAAAAGACCATAATGACAATCCCAGATGCCATCCGCAACAATTTCGACGCATCGCCGAAACGGTTTTCCAAAAACTCCGGAATCGTAATCGAGTCGTTCGCTACTTCCGTATAGACGCGCAAGCGCGGCGCGACAAACAACCAGTTTGCATAAGCGCCAAGCGTCAAGCCGATGACGATCCAGGCGGCGCTCACCCCATCGACATACATCGCCCCCGGCAGCCCCATGAGCAGCCAGCCGCTCATGTCGGAAGCCCCGGCGCTGAGCGCCGTCACCGCCGGTCCGAGCGTCCGGCCGCCAAGCATATAATCAGACAAATTGGACGTCCGTTTATACGCCCAATAGCCAATCCAAAGCATGCCGACTAAATACACAATGACGGAAAATAAAACCATATGGACTCTCCTTCCTCTACTGTCTTGTCACCACTTTCATCATAACGAAATTGATAGTATTTACACAATAGTATTTATTTTTCCATACCTCTATAATAAACAAATTGACAAAACCTTTGCCAACTCTACCCTCTTTCTGGTATAATATTCTGTAAATTCAAAATCAATCGTTTATGTCTTTTTATACATAAAAAATTATTTTATAAAAATGCACACGAAATGATATTAGCCATATGCCCTTCAGTTAATGTGGCGAAAAACATTGAAAAATGCGCCTTTTCCCCATTTATACGGCAGTACCAAAATGTTCAAACAATTATTTTTATAAAACCTATTGCATAATAACAAAAATATTGATAGTATGATAATCGTTCATCGACAATGATTCCAAAGGGGGATTTTATAGGATGTTAAAAATGAAGAAAGGTTTGATCGTAGCGGTCGTTGCTGCGTTGTTTATGGCGCTCGCCGCTTGTGGCAAGTCGACAGAAACAAGCTCTCCGTCAGGCGCTGAAAAAGAAGGGAAGCAAAAAATCACCGTCGGGACGGACGCGGCGTTTGCGCCATTTGAATATATGCAAAAAGGAAAAATTGTTGGGTTTGACGCCGACCTTTTGGATGCGGTGATGAAAGAAGCCGGCTTGGATTATGAATTAAAAAACATCGGCTGGGATCCGCTGTTCGCTTCGCTGCAAAGCAAAGAAATCGACATGGGCATTTCCGGCATTACGATTACGGACGAGCGGAAACAATCTTATGATTTCTCAGCTCCGTACTTTGAAGCAACACAAGTCATCTTAGTCAAACAAGGCAGCCCGGTGAAAAACGCCCTTGACTTAAAAGGGAAAACGATCGGCGTTCAAAACGCGACAACCGGTCAAGAAGCTGCGGAGAAGCTATTTGGCAAAGGCGATCATATTAAAAAATTCGAAACGAGTGTTGTTGCCATTATGGAACTGCTAAACGGCGGTGTTGATGCTGTCATCACGGACAACGCGGTGGCAAACGAATACGTGAAAAACAATCCGGACAAAAAATTGCAAGTCATTGAAGATCCACAAAACTTCGCTTCGGAATACTACGGCATGATCTTCCCGAAAGACAGCGAATTGAAAGCCAAAGTGGACGAAGCATTGCAAAAAGTGATCGACAGCGGCAAATATACAGAGATTTACAAAAAATGGTTTGGCAAAGAACCGAATATGGAAGGCTTAAAACAACAACAATAAGCGCACGAACATAGAAAAATGCGTAACTGCTAGCAAGTTACGCATTTTTCTTAGAGAAAGGTGAGATCGATGGATTTTCGTTTTGATATTATTGTTGAATACGCCCCTTACTTTTGGCAAGGGCTGCTCGTAACGATCGGCGTATCATTAGCCGGCATCGTGTTCGGCCTCATTCTCGGCCTGTTCATCGGCCTTGGCAAAATGTCGTCCAACCCGATTATTCGTTTGCCGTTTTCGTGGTACATTAACTTTTTCCGCGGTACGCCGCTTGTCGTGCAAATTTTGCTCGTCCATTTCGGCGCCATGCCGCTCTTTTTCGCCCAGCCAAATGCCGTCGCTTCCCTGGCCGTCTCGCTGTCGCTCAACTCGGCCGCGTATGTGGCCGAGATTTTCCGCGCCGGCATCCAGTCGATCGACAAAGGGCAAATGGAAGCGGCCCGCTCGCTTGGGATGACGCATGCGCAGGCGATGCGCTACATTATTTTGCCGCAGGCGTTAAAGCGAATGATTCCGCCGTTTGCGAACGAGTTTATCGTCTTAATTAAAGATTCGTCGCTTGGGATGGTCATCGCCGCCCCGGAAATCATGTATTGGGGGAAAGCGGCCGCGGGTGAGTATTACCGCGTTTGGGAGCCGTATTTAACAGTGGCGTTCATCTATTTGCTCTTAACGCTTTCGTTAAGCAAACTGTCACACTATCTTGAAAGGAAGTATTCGACCCAATGATTGACGTACGCCAGCTGAAAAAATCGTTCGGTTCGCTCCAAGTTTTAAAAGGAATCGATGTCCATATTCGCGAAGGAGAAGTCGTGGTCGTCATCGGCCCATCGGGGTCGGGAAAATCGACGTTTTTACGCTGTTTAAACTTGCTTGAGGATTTCGATGAAGGTGAAATTATTATTGACGGCATTAATTTAAAGGCGAAAGACACGAACTTAAATAAAGTGCGGGAAGAAGTCGGAATGGTGTTCCAGCGCTTTAACTTGTTTCCGCATATGACGGTGCTGAACAATATCACGCTGGCACCGATGAAAGTGCGGAAATGGCCGCGTGAAAAAGCGGAAGCGAAGGCGATGGAGCTGCTCGCCAAAGTCGGGCTGCAAGACAAAGCGCACGTCTACCCGGACTCCCTCTCCGGTGGGCAGGCGCAGCGCGTCGCCATCGCCCGGGCATTGGCCATGGAACCGAAAATCATGCTGTTTGACGAGCCGACGTCAGCGCTTGACCCGGAAATGGTCGGGGAAGTGCTCTCGGTCATGAAGCAGCTGGCCAATGAAGGGATGACGATGGTCGTCGTCACCCACGAGATGGGCTTTGCCCGTGAAGTCGGCGACCGCGTCCTGTTTATGGACGGCGGCTACATTGTCGAGGAAGGGAAGCCGGAAGACTTGTTCGACCACCCGCAGCATGAGCGGACGAAAGCGTTTTTATCAAAAGTGCTGTAAAACGTCGTCTTGCCTGTTTGAGGCAAGACGACTTTTTTAGGCACATATCATGCCCCCTATAATGCAACCACGTTGCCTCTCCATCTCTTCAATGTTCCGTCAACGGCTCCCCCATTTCAGGCATCTATGACACCACAAAAGCTCTTCTGAACATAAAAAGCCGGCCGAACCCCGGCCAGCCTCGCTTTACAACACAAACTGCATCACCCAAATCGAACCGGCGACAACGACAACAGCAATAAAGAAGCTGTATACCATGTTGAACGTTTGCACTTTGCCGCTGTCGCTTTCGTTGACGTGCATGAATAGAAACAGCTGCAAGCTCGCTTGGATGATCGCGAACAAGACGATGATGACGATCACGGCTTTAAGCGGCAGCCCAGACGAGAGCGCCACCCAAAGAGCCGCAAACGTCAAGACGAGCGACAACAAAAACCCAATGATATGTTTCCACGGAAATGATTCGTAATGGCCGTTTGCGCCCATGTTAGATCACCATCCCTAACAAATAGACGAGCGTGAAGATGAAAATCCAAACGACGTCTAAAAAGTGCCAATACAAACTGACGATAAACACTTTGCGCGCCGTTTTCGGCGTAAAGCCGCGCTGGAGGAGCTGGATGATGATCAAAATCATCCAGCCAATTCCTACACTGACGTGGGCGCCGTGCGTGCCGACGAGCACGAAAAAGCTTGATAAAAATGCGCTCGTCTGCATCGTCGCTCCTTCATGGACGTAATGGATGAACTCGCGAATTTCAACCGTAATAAACCCCACCCCAAGCAGAAGCGTCACGAGCAGCCAAGCGATCAGCCCGCTCATGCGGCCGCGGCGCATTTCAAAAATGGCCAACCCACATGTGAAACTGCTCGTCAACAGCAACAACGTTTCGATCAAAACGTCTTTTACCTCAAACAGCTCCGCTGCCGTCGGCCCCGAGCCGGTCCGTTGGAACAAGACGAGATACGTCGCAAACAGCGTCGCAAACAGCGCGACTTCCGCCCCAAGGAAGATCCAAAAACCCAATATGTTCAACCGACTCTCTTGCGTCCGATACTCCAGCGGCATCGTTTCCTCATAGCGATGTGCTGCTTCTCCCATTCGTCACGCCCCCTTCCGCGCCGCTCGTTCCATCCGTTTGATTTCGTCAACCGGAATATGGTAGCCATCATCGTCTTCAAATGAGCGGAGAATCAATCCAATCACAATGAACAACGCACCAACGATAGCCAACGCAAACCATTTGAACACAAGGCCAAACCCGGCGACAAAGAACGCCACCGACATCCAAAACGGACGTCCTGAGTTGCTTGGCATGTGGATCGGCTTCAAGTCTTCTTCTTTCACGTGAAAGCCGCCATACTTTTTCTTCATCACCCAATACGCGTCCACATCTTCGACAACCGGGGTCACCGGGAAGTTGTAATGCACCGGCGGCGACGCGGTCGCCCACTCAAGCGTCCGTCCGTTCCACGGGTCGCCGGTCATGTCGCGCTCGCCATAGCGGGCGCTGTAATAAATGTTATAGCAAAGCACGATAAACCCGATGCCCATCAACACCGCCCCGACCGTCGCGACGACGTTGAGCGGCGTCCAGCCGAGACCAGCCGAGTACGTGTACATGCGGCGCGTCATCCCCATCAACCCTAGGAAATACATCGGGAAGAAGCAGATGTTAAAGCCGATCATAAACAGCCAAAACGTCCACTTGCCAAGCCGTTCATTCAAGATATGGCCGAACATTTTCGGATACCAATAATGCAAACCGGCAAAGCAGGCGAACACCGTACCCGCGATCAACACGTAATGGAAATGGGCAATCAGAAAATAGCTGTTATGGTATTGATAATCGGCCGCCGCCATCGCCAACATAACCCCCGTCACGCCGCCGATGACGAAGTTCGGAATGAACGCCAGCGACCAAAGCATCGCCGTCGTAAAGCGGATCTTCCCTTTTCGGAGCGTAAACAGCCAGTTAAAAATTTTCACCCCGGTCGGAATGGCGATCGCCATCGTCGTGATCGAGAAGGCAGAGTTCACGGCCGGCCCTGCGCCCATCGTAAAGAAGTGGTGCACCCAGACGATAAAGCTTAAAAACGCAATGCCCACGATCGAACCGACCATCGCCTTATAACCGAACAGCCGTTTCTGCGCAAACGTGCTGACCACTTCCGAGAAAATGCCGAACGCCGGCAAAATGACGATATACACTTCCGGATGGCCCCAAATCCAGAACAAGTTCGCCCAGAGCATCGACATGCCGCCGTTGGCCATCGTGAAAAACTGCGTATCAAACAGCCGGTCAAACGTCATGAGCGCCAAGGCGACCGTCAACACCGGGAAGGCGAAAATAATGAGCACGCATGTGATGAGAATCGTCCACGTAAACATCGGCATGCGCATCAACGTCATGCCCGGCGCACGCATTTTCAAAATCGTCACCAAAAAGTTGATCCCCGTCATCAACGTCCCGATTCCCGAAATTTGCAGGGCAACCGCATAGTAGTTGTTGCCGACGCCATGGCTGAACTCATTCCCCGCGAGCGGGAAATACGCCGTCCAGCCGGCGTCCGGCGATCCGCCGATGACAAAGGAAATGTTAAACAGCATGGCCCCGAAGAAAAAGAGCCAAAAACTTAACGCGTTCAAATACGGAAACGCGACGTCGCGCGCCCCAATTTGCAGCGGAACGACGATGTTCATCAAGCCGATGATGAACGGCATCGCCATAAACAAAATCATAATCGTCCCGTGCGTCGTAAAAATTTCATTGTAGTGCTGGGCATCAAGAAATTTCATATTCGGAGCCGTCAGCTGCGCCCGCATCAAAAGCGCATCGACGCCGCCGCGGAAGAGCATCAAAACTGCGCAAATAATGTACATGACGCCGATTTTTTTATGGTCGACGGTAGTGAGCCATTCGTTCCACAGCCATTTCCATTTTTTAAAATACGTCAAGACGAACACAATGCCGATTATCGTTAAAACGATCGCGACATCAGCCGCGTAAATGAGCGGCTCTCCGGTTACGAAAAACTCGCTCCATTTCATCTTTCGCTCCTCCTTTCCTACTCCCCATGATGGTGACCGTTTGTCATCGTTTCATCATGTTGATCGTCATTTTTCATTGGCTTTCCATCTCCATGATGGCTGTTCTGTTTCGCATGGTCAATCCATTGCAAGTGGGTGTTCGAAAACGTCATTCGCCCAACAAGCCCCGGTTTTAAAATTTGTGTGTATTTTTCCTCATCGAGCTTCGGGGCGGTTTGTTTCACTTCATTTATCCATTTGCGGAAGTCCGTTCCCGTTTGGGCGACAACCTCAAATTCCATATGGGCGAACTTTTCCCCGGAAAAGTTGGCGCTCCGCCCCATATACGATCCTGGTTTATCAGCTTGTAAAATCAGCTCTGTCTCCATGCCGTCCATCGCATATTTTTGTCCGCCTAGCTCCGGCACCCAAAACGAATTCATCGGTCCGACGGACGTGAGCTTGAATTTGACCGGCACACCGGCCGGAATATGGACGTAGTTGACCGTTTCAATGTTTTCTTCCGGATAGCTGAAAATCCATTTCCAGTTCGCCGCCGTCACATGAATCGTGATCGGTTTCACGTTCTCGGTCGGCGGCTTTTCCAACGCAAACGTCGCCTTCACTGTTGGAACAGCGAGCGCAGCGACAATCAAAATCGGAATGGCCGTCCAGACGACTTCAAGCAACGTGTTTCCTTCCTCATCCGGCGGCTCATAGCCGGCATTTTCCGGCTTCTCGCGATAACGAATGAGAAAAACGGCAAACAACGTAAATACAACAACAATAATGAACAACATAAAGCCGACAGACCACATGATCAAATCATACTGCATGCGCGCCACCGGCCCTTGCGGATTTAACACCGCTGTGCGCTCGACGCAACCACCGAGCAAAAGCAAAAACGGCAAGGCTAACATGACGCGCCATATCGCCTGTTTCATCGCTCTGTATCCCCCTTTATCCGTCCCCGATATCCAGGGCGTCTTCCATCCAATATTTCTTTGTTTGTTTTCTACCATATCAAAATTGAAAATATTTGAAACCAACACACGCAAAAGTTCATAAATCAGCAAAACATTTGTCACAAACTGTTCAATCATTGTTCAAGAAATCGCCACTTGTTTTCCTCGTTCAGGGAAATATTGATGGGAAAAGGGATTGAAGGAAGGAAAGGCCATCAAAAAAAAACGGCCGGATCCCTACGTTCCAAAAAATCCGGCCGTTTCTTGTATGTGAACTACCCACCACCTACGCTTCGCTTAGAGGTGGGGGCTTCAAGCGACTTGTGTGTGTTCGCTGAACGGTAAGCCACACACAAGAACCCTTTACGCTTCCCTTCGTTCCGAAGGTGTCCGTTCTAGCCATATTCTATCCTATTCGTTGGCTAACGCCAACCGACATTCATCTCCCACTTTCACTGGTGCTGGCGCACCTTCACGTTTAGAAGTAGAAGACTTCTTTCGGAGGGAAGTTAAATGGTATACCCTTGCAGCTCAAGCTGTTTGCGGATGCGCGGATTCAACGTTTGCCACATCCATTGTTGGTAGAGCGCTTTTTTCTCATTCGACGATAAATAATAGCGCGTTCCGGCTTGGCGGCGGGCGCGCTCAGTCACATCGTACAGCGCCAGCGCCGCGGCAACGGAAATGTTAAAACTTTGGACGAAGCCGTACATCGGGATGACGAACGTCCCGTCTGCGAGTTTCAGCGCCTCATCGGATACGCCGCTATGTTCGTTGCCAAATAAAAGCGCCGTCGGTTTGGATACATCGATGTCGGAAAGAGGAATCGTCCCCTCGCCAAGATAGCTGGCATACACTTGATACCCTTGCTGTTTTAAGTCGTTGATGGCGGTTTCGATATCAGGCTGCCGGTGAAGCGTCAGCCATTGGTCAGCATGGCGCGTCACGAGCCGGTTTGGCGAAAATGGCGCTTTTCCCGTGACGATATGGATGTCTTGAACGCCGAACGCTTCAGCCGTCCGCAGCACCGCTGCCTGATTGTGCGGGTCGTCGACCGCTTCAATCAAAACCGTAATATAACGGGTGCGCTCGTTAAGAACGTCATACATTCGTTTTAATCGTTTCGGCAAAATCATTTCCCAAACCGGACGCGTCTGCTCGGTCAGCAGCCCTTCTTGCTGCAGCTGGGCAAGAAACGTCTTCATGTCCCGTTCTTCCATGTCGATCACCTTCGCTCCGTTCCTCTTCGCCTGTGCTTCCTATTGTACAAAATAGGATGCCGCTGGGCAATCTCGATCATTCCCTGAACTATTCAAACTATTCTATAAATAATGTTTTGGAAACATTGTTCATTTACAAACTATCATTATATCAATTAATATTATATTGTAAGCGCTTCAAAAATGATTTTTTGAGAAAGTATTTTCACGAACACGACTTGCCAAGGAGGATGGGAAGATGGAGCAAAAACAGCCACAATTGCAACGGGGGTTGGAAGAGCGCCACATCTCGCTCATGTCGCTCGGCGCCGCGATCGGCGTCGGGTTGTTTCTCGGCTCGGCATCAGCCATCGAGATGGCCGGACCGGCGATTTTGCTTGGCTATGCGATAAGCGGCGCCATTATGTTTTTCATCATGCGCGCTCTCGGTGAAATGGCGGTCGAACATCCGGTCGCCGGTTCGTTCAGCCGTTATGCGCACAACTATTTAGGACCGCTCGCCGGCTATTTGACCGGCTGGAACTATTGGTTTTTATGGGTCGTCACGTGCATCGCCGAAATTACAGCCGCCGGCATTTACATGCAGTTTTGGTTTCCCGATACGCCGCGCTGGGCTTGGGCGCTCGCTGCGCTTGTGCTGATGACGTTTATTAACTTCCTTGCCGTAAAAGCGTACGGGGAGTTTGAGTTTTGGTTTGCGTTAATCAAAATCGTGACGATCGTCGCCATGATCATCATCGGCCTTGGCATGATCCTCTTTGGCATCGGCAACGGCGGTATGGCGACCGGCATCCGCAACCTTTGGGAACATGGCGGCTTTTTCCCGCACGGGATGAGCGGCGTTTTGATGTCACTGCAAATGGTGATGTTCGCGTATTTAGGCATTGAAATGATCGGCGTTACCGCCGGGGAAGTGAAAAATCCGGAAAAATCGCTGACAAAAGCCATCAATACCGTCTTTTGGCGCATTTTGATTTTCTACGTCGGCGCCCTGTTTGTCATCATGTCCATTTATCCTTGGAACGAAATTGGCGAAAAGGGAAGCCCGTTCGTACTGACGTTCGAAAAAATCGGCATTCATGCGGCTGCCGGAATCATTAACTTCGTCGTCTTGACTGCGGCTTTATCGTCATGCAACAGCGGCATTTTCAGCACGAGCCGGATGCTGTTCAACCTCGCTGAACAGCAAGAAGCGCCAACCGCATTCGGACGGTTAAACAGCCGCGGCGTCCCGGGTGTCTCCTTGATCGCCACCGCGCTTGTCATGCTTGTCGGCGTTTACTTGAACTACGTATCGGAAAAAGTGTTCCAATGGGTGACGAGCATCGCGACATTTGGCGCCATTTGGACATGGCTCATTATTTTGCTTTCACAATTGAAGTTTCGCAAGCAATTAAGCCTAGAACAAACGAAACGCTTAAAATACAAACTACCGCTTTATCCGTACAGCTCTTACATCTCGATCATCTTTTTGCTTGGTGTCGTCGGGGTGATGGCGTATTTCCCGGATACGCGCATCGCGTTAATCGTCGGCCCGGCTTGGTTGTTGCTGCTGACGGCTGTATACTTCGCGAGAGGCATGCACCGCCGCCACCAACACGAACAAGAGAAAAAACAAGCCGGATAACGGCGAAGCAAAACGGGTGTCCCGTCGGGGGACACCCGTTCCCTTTTCATTTGTTGGCAACTGCACAACCCGTCCCTTATCTTTCTTTGACGCCGATGTACGCCTGGCGCGGGTGGTTCGGCTGATCCGGATATTTCAATCGGATTTTCCCTTCGTCGACCAGCTTCCCTAAGTAGTTGGTGCGCAGCCCATCCGGCGTCCGTTCCAACAGCGTCGCCAACTCTTTCAGCCGCAGCGGTCGCTCACAGCACAGGCGGACGATCATCTCTTCCATAACCGCCGGAGCCAACCGCTTTTTTCGACGTGCCAGTTCTGCCATCTCCCACAGCCGCTCATCGATCGCCTCGTTTCTCTCTTCTTCCTCCCTTTCATCAACAGATATAGCATTATTTACGGAGTTTGGTGTTTTATTAACGGAGTTTGCACCTTTATTCACGGAGTGCGACGGGATATTTACGGAGTCAACCTCGTTTTTTACGGAGTTCGCCTCCCTATTCAAGGAGTTTGCCGGGTTGTTTACGTAGTTTTGTTCGATAATAACGGAGTTGAGCTCCTTATTTACGTAGTTGGCCTCGTTACTTCCGAAGTCCACGTCATGTTGATCCGCACCGTGTTCTATCCATGCTTGTTCTTGCTGTTGCAATGATTCATTGATTTCTGTTTCAATTGTCGCCCCCGCCTCAGCTGGAAACAACAATGGGCATAACGTCACGATCGTGCGGTCTGGATTCGTTTGCTGCAAAATATCGACCGGCTGGACAAGCGCCCGTTCCTGCCAATCGTGCATGCGCTTCAAACCGGATCCTGCGCGTTTGCATACATCGATCAACAAAAACATTTTAAAGATGTTCGGATTGCGCAGATTGCTCATTTGTCCAGCCATAGCGGCTTCAATTGGCAGGCGGAACCGTCCCGGGTTGGCAAATCGAAACGCCCCGTCTTCTTTTTCAACGGTAATGCCGCCTTCTTCCCCGTAATCGGCATGAACGATGGCATTGGCGAGCGCCTCGGCGAGCAGAGCACGCCCTTCCTCAAGCCAAACGTGGCGCTCCAACTCCGCCAGCACGCGGAAATAAAAATCATAGGCGTTGCCGGACCACGTTCCATCCTGCGATGTGAACCGCTTCGCCCATCCTGCCGCCTTTGCACCGTCATATTCCCGGTATTCTAAAAAATATTGCGGCAGCACCTCGGTAATGATCCGCTCTTCGCTGAACATCACGAGTCCGGCGAGCGTCAGTCCTTCTTTGCTGCTGTCGCGCAGCTTGCCCCAAGCGCCGATTTTGTATAAAAACTCTTTCGTCTCAAGACTGTTCCATGGATGCCCCGGTTTGGCGCGGGCAAACTGCTCCCGGTAATGGCTGACGGTCTCAAAATTGAGCTCGCTCAAGCTGTAATGCTCTAAAATGAAGCTGTCTGTCAACCCATTGGCGCGTTCATGAAACGAATGTGTATATTTATTCACTCTTGATCTTCCTTTAACATTATTTTTGCAAAACAGTCTTGACCTCTTTTTTTCTATTGTACCATCTTTTATTCTCCTTGCGGACGATTGCCAAAAAAAGAAAAGGGTTGTGGATATGTGGAATAACGGTCCATGGCAAAGAGCAAACTATGGAAAACCACTATTGACAGGCAAGGAGGCATCCGTATGTCATCCCTCCCTTCGGTCATAGAGCCGTATTGGCGTGATTCCGTGCCGCTTCCGTCCTTCCCGAAGCTCGAAGAAGACGTTTCGGTCGACGTCGTGGTTGTAGGCGGCGGCATTTCCGGCATTACAACCGCTTATTTACTGGCGACGCAAGGTGTGCGCGTCGCCCTTCTCGAAGCGGACCGGCTGTTGAACGGAACGACCGGCCATACAACGGCGAAGCTGACTGCCCAGCACGATTTGGTGTACGATGAATTCCTAAACCACTTTGGGGCGGAAAAGGCGCGCCTATATTATGACGCTTGCATGGACGCACTTGGCTTCGTCCGCCGCACGATCGAGCAGCACGGGATCGACTGCGATTTTTGCGAACAAGACGCCTACATATATACGACGTCTTCTTCATCATTACAAAAATTAGTAAAAGAATGGCAAGCGTACGAGCGTCTAGGAATTGACGGCGCTTTTGTCGAATCGATTCCGCTCCCGCTGCCGGTCACAGCGGCCGTCGTGATGAGGAAGCAAGCGCAGTTTCATCCGCTCAAATATTTGGTCAGACTGGTCGAAGCCATCAAACAGGCCGGCGGCATCATTTACGAGCACACGCCGGTCGCCGACATTGAACAAGGAGAGCGGCTGTCCGTCGTGACGCGCAGCAAACGGCGGGTCACATGCGACCACGTCGCCGTCTGTTCCCACTTTCCGTTTTATGACGGCGGATTTTATTTTTCCCGCATGTATGCTGAGCGCTCGTATGTCATTGCCATCACAGCTGCAGAGCCATACCCGGGAGGCATGTACTTGAGCGCCGACAACCCGAAGCGCTCGGTCCGTTCCGCAGCGGCAAATGGCGAGACGCTTATTCTCATCGGCGGGGAAAACCATAAGACCGGCCAAGGGGTGCCGACAATGCGCCATTATGAGGCATTGTCCTCGTTCGCCTCGCAGTTGTTTACGGTAAAAGACATTCGTTACCGTTGGTCGGCCCAAGACTTGACGACGCTTGATAAATTGCCATATATCGGCCCGATGACGGCAGGGACGCCAAACATTTATGTCGCGACAGGGTACCGGAAGTGGGGGATGACAAACGGGACGGTCGCCGGGATGCTTTTGTCTGACCTCATTCTCGACCGCGACAACCGATACCGCGACTTGTACTCTCCGTCGCGCTTTTACGCTGATCCAAGCATGAAGCAGTTTTTCACGACAAACCTTGACGTCGCCAAACATTTTCTGGAGGGAAAGATCGAACCGGTTATCCGCCGGCCGCAAGATTTGGCGCGCGGAGAAGGGGCGGTCGTCTCGGTCAACGGAAAGCGGGCGGGCGCCTACAAGGACGAGGCGGGAACGCTTCATGTCGTCGATACGACGTGCACCCATATGGGCTGCGAGCTGGAGTGGAACAGCGGCGACAAGACGTGGGACTGTCCATGCCATGGCTCGCGCTTCTCGATCGATGGCGATGTGATCGAAGGACCGGCGAAACAGCCGCTCGCGTGCATTGAACTTGATGACGCGAAGTGACGCGCTGACGCGAGACGGCGGCGCATGCAGAACATCGTTGCAGTGGACATGTCGACCTTGAGTTCTAATGGGGGGTGGGAGCGTATGTTCCTAACCCCCTTATCGTTTTCATTTGCCGATCGCGCATTTCGTGATAAGATGAAAATGAGAGTGGACTGTACGTTGCATGATGTTTTCGGGAGGGATGACGCATGGACTTTGAACCGATTTTTCTCACCCCTGTCTTCCAAGAACGGATTTGGGGCGGCACGAAGCTCGCCGAACGATTCGGCTACGACATTCCGTCTTCGCAAACAGGGGAATGTTGGGCGGTGTCCGCCCATCCACACGGGCAGACAGTCGTCGCCCGCGGACCGTTTGCCGGGATGACGCTTGGTCAATTATGGGAGGAGCGCCGCGATTTGTTCGGCCACTTCCCGTCTGACCGCTTTCCGCTGTTGACGAAAATTTTAGACGCCAACGCCGATTTGTCCGTCCAGGTTCATCCGGATGATGAATATGCCAAAACGCACGAAGGCGGAGAGCTCGGCAAAACGGAATGTTGGTACATTATCGATTGCAAGCCGGGCGCTGAGCTCATTTACGGCCATTACGCCGAGACGAAGGAGCAGCTGCGCGCCATGATGGAGGCGGGGGAGTGGGAGCGCTTGCTCCGGAAAGTGCCGATCCGCCCGGGCGACTTCTTCTATGTCCCAAGCGGCACGATCCACGCCCTTTGCGAAGGAACGCTCGTCCTCGAGACGCAGCAAAGCTCGGACACGACATACCGCGTCTACGACTACGACCGTGTCGACAGCCAAGGGCGCAGGCGGGAGCTTCATCTTGACAAAGCAATAGATGTCACGACTGTCCCGCACCGCGACATCGACATCCGCCCCCATGTCGCCGAATTCCCGGGCGCGACTGTGACGACATTCGTGGAAGGCGACTACTTCGGCGTCCAAAAATGGGACGTCCGCGGCGCGTTCGAATCAGAGCAGGCAAAACCGTTTCTCATCGTCAGCATCCTCGAAGGCGAAGGCGAGCTTGTCCGCAAAGGACAGACATACTTGCTTCGCCGGGGCGACCATTTCATTTTGCCGCATCAATTCGGCCGTTTCACCATTCGCGGCTCCCTCCAGGCGATCGCGTCGTGGCCGCGGACAGGCAAATAAACGCGGGTGTCCCAAAAGGCTGTCTGTCTTCAGGATAGACACAAAATATAGTACGGAAGAAGCGGTCGGTGTGTATATATAGAAACGAAAGAGGGTGTCCTGATCCTTTTGGGACACCCGTTCTCATTACTGTTGTACATAGAAACAAAATGACCGAATGGTGTTCCATTTAAGGGGCGTCGCCTTTTTGGATCAGCCCCTTCTTTTGTCGAAAATATTAACGGAAGAATGGTTTTCCTATTTGGCCAAGACGGTATACGGACGCAATATGCCGCGCCGTTTGCGTCACATACTGTTCCGCCTGCTCGAACGCTTTCTCAAGCGGAATGACGCCGGGAACAATTGTAAAGAGGGCGTCAATGCCATGGTCTAAGACGACCGCACTGTCGTCGCCTAACGAACCGGCGATGCCGATGACCGGGACGCCGAACTGCTTCGCCGTTTTGGCGACACCGATCGGCGTTTTTCCGAATATCGTCTGTCCATCGATCCGTCCTTCACCGGTAATGACTAAATCGGCGCCTTTGACGCGCTCTGCGAGCTGAACCGTCTCGATCACAATATCAACGCCGCGCTTCAGCTCAGCCGGGAGAAACGCAAGCAGCCCCGCTCCCAAGCCTCCGGCCGCGCCGGCGCCGGGAATGTCGCCGACTTGTTTGCCGAGTTCGCGGCTGATGACGTCGGCATAGTGCGCCAAGTTTTGGTCGAGAACCGCGACCATATCCGGTGTCTCCCCCTTTTGCGGGCCGAAAATGGCGGACGCGCCTCTCGGTCCGGTGAGCGGATTATCGACATCGCATGCGACATCAATGCGCACGTTCTCTAGACGCGGATCGAGCCCGGACAAGTCGATCGACTGCAAATAAGCGAGCGCTCCGCCTCCCGGACCGATGTCCCGGCCGTCTTCGTCCAAAAGCCTTCCCCCAAGCGCCTGCACCATGCCGGCCCCGCCATCGTTTGTCGCGCTGCCGCCAATGCCGATAATCAAATGAGTGGCGCCGGCGTCAAGCGCTGCTCGGATCAGTTCTCCCGTCCCCCGTGTCGTCGTCACCAATGGGTTGCGCCGGTCGCGTGGGACAAGGTGCAGCCCCGAGGCAGCCGCCATCTCGATGACCGCTGTCTTCCCGTCGCCGAGCAAGCCAAAAAACGCCCGCACCGGCTCACCGAGCGGTCCGGTCACGTTCACTTCCACGATGCGGCCGCCAGTCGCATCAACAAGCGACTGCACCGTCCCTTCCCCGCCATCGGCCATCGGCACTTTCACGTACTCAGCCTCTGGAAACACCGACCGGAACCCGCGTTCCACCGCCTCGGCGACTTCGAGCGCCGAGAGGCTTTCTTTAAACGAATCTGGGGCAATGACGACCTTCATCTTTTTCCCTCCTCGATGTCGTGAAACGGGGCGACACATGGCCATAACGATGCAAACGCAGCCGACCGCACGAACAGCGGATTCATATCCGTGCGGCGCAAGCCACTAGGCCGCAGCGGCACAGACGATGGCCATCGCGGTCAGAGCGGCGGTCGCCCCTTACTATTGTTTCGCCAACGAAAATGCCGTTTCCTTTATCGGGCAGGCAAACAGATAGATGCCAAATGGGCCAATGACCGTTGAAACAGTCTTGACCGCGATCAACGAAGGCAACGCTGCGCACTTCCGTCGCCGCGATTTTCCATAGGCTCAGCTCGGAAGTGCAGCGCCCTCAGTCCGGCGTACATTTGATTTCCAGAAACTCGCGGTCTCTCGTCCCCGCCCGATGGTGCTGATGGAACGATCGATGTTTGATCCCCGTCCTTTCGCCGCTCGTATTATATACAACGAAAGAGGCAGGATCTAGCGGCATCGCTCATGATGTCAAATTTTGACGAAAAAAGACGGAGACAGCCGCTTTTTTTCTATTTTCAGAATTGGTTATATAGTACTATAATAGAATTAGTTATATGTTCGTTTGTTCCGATGGGGAACATGATTGCCGTCGCCAATGCCAAGAAGCAACGGTTTCCGAACTCGCCATCCGCCTTGTCTGTCAAACAATCCATCAATTGATCGCCAACGGCCACCGTCATTGGAGTGATCATCCTCTTTTTAGCATCGCTTCGTCAGCGCTGAAGTTGTCAGAGGTCAGATAATAGGAGAGAGAGTCGACATGTTATTCCGAGCGCGACCGGTTATTTTTTCCGTTTTTTTCGCATCGATTGCTGTTGCGGTTATGTCAAAACCGCCTTCCTTCGATCGTACATATATGATCGCCTTGCTGTTTTATTGGCTGTTTTCCAGCTTGTATTCGCACTTGCGCGTCGTCGATAAAACAAAAAACAATATCCCGGTTGACTACGGCATCAACTACAGCTTATCGTTCTCCTTGTTTGCTGGCCCACTCGGGCTGCTTATTTTTGAATCGCTGTTTCGCTTGACTGAACATCTGACAAAGAAATATTTAAAAACAGCGGAACCGGATGAATGGCTGCACACGTTGTACAACATCGGCTCATTTGTGACGTTCAACTCATTGGCGTTCGCTCTATACAACCTCCTTAACCCGCTGTTTCAATCCGTTCCGCTTATCGGTTTTTGGCTGCTCGTTTTTCTGCTCGTCGTCATCGTTTCATTGCTGACTGATTGCTGTCTCATCATCGTTTTTTATCTCACCGGCGATATTCGGACACAAGGCGAAGCGCTTGAGTTTATTAAAACAAGAAGCTGGACGGACATGGGAAAAACGGCGCTGACAAATGGTCTGTTATTTCTCTTTTTGCAAGAACAGCGGTGGGATATGCTTTTGAGCTTATTTTTGCTGAATTACTTCGTCAGCCGCTCGTTCTTTTCCAAATCGCAAAGCATCCAGCATAAACTAGAACGCGACCACTTCGAAAAAATGGCCTACACCGACTTTTTGACCGGCATCCATAACCGTGCCTACATGGATCAAACGATCGCCAAGCTAAACGGATCCGGTGAATGGATTGGCGTCGTCGTCGCCGATATCGACAATTTTAAAACGATCAACGACACGTATAACCATGCCGTCGGCGACGAGGTGATCCGCCATTTTGCCTCAACCTTGAAACAGTTTCTCAAAGAGGGCGATTTTTTGTTCCGCAGCGGCGGTGAAGAATTTACGATGTTTTTGCGTCATCGCACGTTTGAAGAGAGCGTCCGGCTTGTCGAGGAGATTCGAGAAGCCGTGCGCCGCAGCACCGTGTTGGTCGATTATATGGCGGCGAAACGTCCCATTGCCTATACGTCGTCGTTTGGTCTTTACTTTTGTCAAGCAGAAGGAACGATGTCAATTGAAAAAGCGTACATTTATGCCGACCATTTATTGCTCCGTTCGAAAGAAAGCGGCAAAAATAAAGTATCAGCCCAATGCGGGGGAGTTGCGTGACGGGGCAGCTCCTTTTTGTTTTCTCCGCACCGTCCGGCCTAAGCAAAAACGGCGCAGCCACCATACATTAACGAAAAAATGGGGCTATCCTCGGCTGCACTGCCAAGGCAAACTTCTTCATCCTTTTCAGTAATGGATGACAGAAGAGGAGTAGTTCAATAAGGTGGTGAGGGCCCTTTGATTCATCTTGTTACGGCGACTAACGACGCATACCCCTTGCCTCTTGGGGCGATGTTAAAGTCGTTGTTTGCCGATAAAACGTCCGAACATCGTGTCACCATTTATGTATCACACGAAACATTATCGGAACAAAACCAGCTAAACTGAGAAAAAAGTATTAAAAAAACATCCCCCAAAGTAAAAGGGGACGGCTCACTTGTGATACGGCTCCCCCCGGTTGATCCGAAATGCGCGGTAAATCTGCTCGAGCAAAATGAGACGCATGAGCTGGTGAGGAAACGTCATTTTCGAAAACGACAACGCCTCGTCAGCGCGCGCCATCACTTGTTTGCTTAAGCCAAGCGAGCCGCCGATGACGAACACTACCTTGCTTTTGCCATAGGTGGCGAGCTCATCGAGACGGGCGGCAAATTGCTCGGACGATTTCATCTTTCCTTCAATCGCAAGCGCGATGACGTGGGCGTCATGCGGAATTTTCGCCAACAGCCGCTCGCCTTCCCGCTGTCTGATTTGCTCTTCCTCAAGTTCGCTTGCCCGTTCGGAGGTTTTTTCATCGGCGACCTCAATTATCTCAATTTTTGCATATGCGGACAGACGCTTTGTGTACTCATTGATCCCTTGAATTAAATATTTTTCCTTCAATTTGCCCACAGCGGCAATGGAAATATGCACACATCATCCCCACCTTACAAACAACTTATCAACAATATTTATCCACATATACACAACACATATCCACATATTGTGCAAAAACATCAGCATCCTACGGCATAGACAGCCTTTTTCTCGCAAAAACGGCACAGTTTTTCTCTGTTATCCACAAACATGACATCAGGGGCCTGCTCCGTCTCATCCACATATTCGTCAATGGCCATATCGATGTGCTCCTCACATGTGAATATCATCATTCTCGCTCCTTTCCTTGTGGAAAAAAGAAGGAGCGTTTCCGCTCCTCCATCGTTTTCGTTTAATACGACTCACGCGCCAACTTCATCGTGACCGTGCGTTTTTCCCCATCACGATAAAACGTGACTTCCATCCGGTCGCCGATCGATTTTTTCGTATACAAATATTTGCGCAAGTCGAGCACATTGCGGATTTTTTCGCCATCAAGCGCCACGATGACATCAAACTGTTTTAAGCCTGCCTGGGCGGCTGGCGACATCGGCACGACTTGGATGACCGCGGCCCCTTCTGTTACATTCGGCGGCAAATGAAGCGTCGCCTGCAAATGGTACGATGGGATGTCGCTCAGCGAGCGAAGTTCAACGCCCATATATGGACGGCGCACTTGTCCGTATTTTTCCAAGTCCGAAATGATCGGAATGGCTGTGTTGATCGGGATCGCAAATCCGATGCCTTCAACCGCCTCTTGGGCGATTTTCATCGAATTAATGCCAATGACTTGCCCTTTGATGTTGACGAGGGCGCCGCCGCTGTTGCCCGGGTTAATGGCTGCGTCTGTCTGCAATACTTCCGCATTCCAATCCGGAGCGCCGTCCTGGTCCAAGTCAACTTCCACCGTCCGGTTCGTCCCGGAAATAATGCCTTGCGTCACCGACCCGGCGAACTGCAGGCCGAGCGGGTTGCCGATGGCGATGACCGGCTCTCCTGGCTTTACCGCGTCGGAGTCGCCGAACTCAGCCACCTTTTTCACATGCTTTGCATCGATTTCCAGCACAGCCAAGTCCATCAGCACATCGCTGCCCAGCAGCTTCGCCGGCACTCTCGTCCCATCTTTGAGGCTCACTTCGAGCTGACTGGCGTTTTCAACAACATGATGGTTCGTGACGATAAACGCCCGTCCTCCCGCTTTCTTGTAAATGACGCCCGATCCGACGCCAGCCTCGCCTCCTTGCGACCAGAAGCTGGCTTCTTGAATGTTGACAACGCCGACAACCGCATCCGATACTTGGTCGATCGCCTTTGTCACCGCCGTCGTCACATCGACGGAAACGCTTTGCCGAACCGCAGGAGCTTCACTTTCCCCTTCCGGCTCCCCTCGTTCCTCTTGCGACGGCACGACGTCGTACGGGAGGACGTCCCAACGGGAAAGCGCCGGAATGGACATGAGGACGAGCAATCCTCCTAACACAGCGCCGACAAGCGTGGACAAAAACGAACCGCTGCGCCGTTTCCGTCTCGTTTGCCCGTGCGCTTCGTAATGGTCATCGTAATATCCCACATTCACCACCCTTTCCGCATTCGTCTCCATCCCTCATTATAATCATCAATAGAGAAAAAAATCCAACAAACACATTTTCCCCAGTTTAGCCAAAACGCCTCTCATACATACGCCAACGCGGTCGCCCGACGGGGATCGGTGTCGTATAAATGAAAGCGGGCGCCGACTGCCAGCCCTCTTTGTTCCAACATTTGCGCCACAGTCATGCGCGCCAGCTCTTTCATATTGTTATCTTGACTTAAATGAGCCAAATACACTTGTTTTGTCCGCTCCCCGATCACATCGGCAAGCGCCAGCCCTGCTTCCTCGTTCGAAATATGGCCGACATCGCTTAAAATGCGGCGCTTGACGCTCCACGGATACCTCCCCATCCGCAGCATCCCGACGTCGTGGTTGCTTTCAAACACGAACACATCAGCATTTTCGATCGTCTTTTTGATCCGCTCGCTCACGTAGCCGGTGTCGGTGAGCAACGCAAGCTTTTTTCCCCCGTAGTGAAAGACGTAAAACATCGGTTCAGCCGCATCGTGAGAGACGCCAAACGATTCGACATCCACATCGCCGAACGTCCTCACCGCGCCGAGTGGAAAGACAAATTTTTGTTCGGCCGGAATGTCGCCGACGGCCTGTTCCATCGCCCGCCATGTTTTTTCATTCGCATACACAGGCAGGCGGTATTTGCGAGCGAGCACCCCAAGCCCTTTAATGTGGTCGCTATGTTCATGGGTGACAAGCAGCCCATCAAGCTCCTTTGGATGGCGGCCGATTTCGGCAAACAGCTGCTCAAGCTGCCTGCCGCTCAACCCGGCGTCGACGAGCAAGCGTTGGCGGTCCGTTTCAACGTAAAACGCGTTGCCGGTGCTGCCGCTGGCCAGTACACTAAATCGCATCGTCATTCAAGCTCACTCCAACACACTTCCTTCATCGGTAATGACTTGTCCTTCAAACGCATTCACAAAATAATCTTCTTTCCGATTGACGACGATATGCCATGTCGGCGTCAACACTTGGGAAGCGGTAAACTGGACGAGGCCATAGTAGCCAAGCTCCACTTTCGTGACGCGGTCGCCCGGCTGCAAATGCCCTTTCCGGTACAGCGTCTCAAGAGCTTTAATGGCCGGAACGATGTCTTGTTTCCGCTCGTATTTTTCCAAGTCATCGAGCATCGTCTGTTCATAAGAAACCGCTTTTTGCTGCTTATTGACATGAATGATGAGCTTGCTGTTTTCGTTGCCATAAATCATTTTGCCTTCGTACACTTGGTAACAAATTACCGTTCCTTCCCCTTCATCAAATGACCAAAGGGCGTACTGCTCCCCATCCAAAATATAGCGCCGCAAAAACTCGCGCAACTGGTACGGGTCGCTGACATTTAAAGCAATGGGATGGAGAAACGTTCCTTTCAATTTCGTTTCTCCTTCTTCGATTTTTGCTTTTTGCGCGGACAGTTTTTTCGTATCGGCGGCGGTAAACGCTCGGCTTTTGCCGCTGACGTACGCCGCTTTCGTCACTTCTTTCGGCAGCTCCACATACGTGATGCCGTTCGCTTCGAGCTGCTCTTCAATGGTCGTTTCCAAAATGACATCAAGCTGGCTGCTGTTTCGTTTTTCCATAAACTGATACACTAAAAAGCAGTCGAGGATGAGGAACACAATGATGAAAATCGTCTTCGTTTTACTCCAATCCATTCGTTCCCCCTCCTCCGCCGTCCCCATCGTCGCTCACTTTTTTCCACGTTTGCTCGTACAAATAAAACCACGCCGGTTCCAGACGAATCACTTTCTCCCGTTCCGGATCTTTGACGAGCTCGTAGCCGATGGCGATATCTTTCACGAGCGATTTGCGGACGCCTTTCGCTTGTTCAAGCTGTTTGACGATCTCACGGCCGGACGGCAGCGTTTTCGGGGTTCGGGTGCGGTCGGGGATTTCCAGACGGAAGAGCGGGCGCTGATATTTCATTAAATCGCTCGCCCCCCACGTCTCCACGATTTCCGACATGCCGTATTCATTAAAAACCGGATACCCGTTGACAACAAGCCGGAAAATGACTTTCCGATCTTCTTCACTCCAACGGGCAAAATGGTATAAATCAGTCCAGCCGCCATGTTCATTGACAAAATCAATGCTTTTTTGAATGAAGTGAGTTTCTTGATCCGTTTGGCCCATATTGGAGACACGGGCTGCCGGATTGACATACAGCAGCATGCGCTGAAGGAAATCGACGTCCATCAGCCGCGAACCATCGGTGTACTCCTCGCCAAACGGAATCAAGTCCTTTTTCACAAAGCTCGGGTCGCTAAACAGCGCTTCTTTAAACTTATCGGCGTCCAACTCATCGGTGTAGTATTGCAAACTGCTAAGCTCCACTTCTTTTTCCGGCAAATAAAGCTGCTTCGTCTCGCTGACCGGATAAGCGAAATAACGGGGAAAATGGTTGGCCTCCTTCGCCAGCCGGCTGATGGCGTCCTGCGAAGCGTCACTGGCGGTCGCCTTATAAATTTTGTGCTTATCGGTTGCGATAAAATAGACTGGGAATTTATCCCCTTCACTGAATGGAACGAGAATGCGGTCAAATGCCAAGCCATCAAGCCCTCTATCTTCCACCGTGAAGATCAACCGGTAAATATCGATCGGCAGCTCGTCTGGGTAAATGATTTCCAGCCGCTCTTTTCCGTCTAAAAACGACAAAAACTTTCCTTGCGGGACGGAAGATGAAATGTTCTCAAAATCGTCGAGCGCCCATTTTTTGACTTCTTTCAGCACTTCATTTTTCTTTTCCTCTTTCGTGAGGGCGTAGTGGGCTCCGCCTTTATGGATGAGCACCTGCTTTGGCTGCACGACCATCGCCGTATCAACTTGCGTATTGCTGACGGAAACGTGCTGAATATACTCGTCGTTTTGCAGCACGTCATATTTAGGATGATACGTCCATAAAGCAAACGTCATCATAATGCTGATGAGCACAAGCGACGTCAACACAACTGTTTTGATCGCTTCATACATCGTACCAGTCATCCTTTTGCTCCCGTTCTAGCGGCAGCGTAAAATAAATCGTCGTCCCTTTATGTTCTTTGCTTTCCGCCCAAATCGTCCCGCCATGGGCGAGCACGACTTCTTTGGCAATGGCCAGTCCGAGGCCGGTGCCGCCCAATTTGCGCGACCGCGCCTTATCGACCCGGTAAAAACGCTCAAAAATTTTCGCCAAATCGGCCTTCGGGATGCCGACCCCTTCGTCGCTGACGCTGACAATGATCTCGTCGGCCAGCTCGCGGACGCGGAACGTGATCGTCCCGCCTTGCGGAGAGTATTTCAACGCATTGGAAATGATGTTGTCCAATACTTGTGTGATTTTGTCCTCATCCACTTCGATGAAAATCGCCTGGCGCGGAATTTTGCGAACGAACCGGATGTTATCGCTTTTTGTCAGTTCAAACCGGTCAATCACTTTATGAAAATAAGCCGAAAAATTGATCCATGTCTTTTTCAGCTTGTAATCTTTGCTGTCGAGCTTCGACAGATGAAGCAAGTCGTTGACGAGCCGAATCATGCGCTCCGTTTCATTTTGCACGACTTGAATGAACCTTGGAGCGATGTCTTTATCTTGCCAGGCGCCATCCGCCAATGCCTCTAAATAGCTTTTCATTGTCGTCAAGGGCGTGCGCAGCTCATGCGAGACATTGGCGACGAACTGCCGCCGCTCGCGGTCGATTTTTTCTTGCTCGGTGATGTCGTGCAAAACGACAATCAGCCCGTTGACAAACCCGCCCTCTTTTTGAATGACCGATAGTGACGCCCGCAAAATGTACAATTCCTCATCGGTGCTGAAATCCAAAATGAGTGAGTCGCGTTCCTCGAGCAGCGTTTCAAACGTATATTGGTCAGCGATGCCGAGCACGTCGACGACCGAACTCGACAGCACTGTTTCACGTGAAACATTCAAAATGTTTAACGCCGCATCATTAATGAGAATGACGCGGCCGCGGCGGTCGGTCGCGATCACGCCATCGGTCATGTGCGTCAACACCGACTCAAGCTTGCGCCGTTCGCCTTCCGTTGTCGCCTGCGCTTCCTGCAGTTTTTTCGTCAAGTTGTTAAAGGTCATCGCCAGCTGGCCGATTTCATCGTAGCCGTACACTTTGACTTTGCGGGAAAAATCGCCCCTTGTCATCGCCAGCGCTTGCCGGCGCATATCGGAAATCGGCCGGGTGATGGTGCGCGACAAAAAAATGCCGAGCACGGCGGTAATGGCGAGCGCGATCCCCGTCCCAGTCGCCAAAATCATGTTGATTTGCCGCATTTGCGAAAAGACGTTTTCCATTGAGGCAATAACGTAAATGACCCCTTTGACTTCCCCGCTCGTCTTAATCGGAGTCGAGGAAATGTACATGCGATGGCCTGTCCTTGAATCAAGCATCATCCGGTCGACAGTTTCGCCGGTGACGAGCGAACGCTTCACGTAAATCTCCGTCGTCCGCTTCCCGACGATGTTTTGCATATACGGATTCGACGTCGCCAACACCTTCCCTTTGGCATCAATGACGCGCACTTCGGAAATATCTTGGGAAACGAAATCATGAAGAAGCGAACGGATGTCTTCTTCCAATGTCGGGCTTTTTTCATCGCGCTCCCGATTCATTGCCTGCTCGACGTTGTAGGCGAGCAGCGTCACCCGTTCGTTCAGTGAGTTTTTGAAATTTTGCACAAGCTCCGTTTCCAACTTACGGACAAAATACACGCCGATGATTTGCATGGCGACAAGAATGAGCAGCACATAAATAATAACAAACTTAAAGCGGATCGAACGAAATGGCCCTACTTTTTTCATGCCGACTCATGACTCCTGTTCCGGGTTGCGCAAATAATAGCCGACGCCTCGTCTTGTGACGATCCACGACGGATGGGAAGGGTTGTCTTCGATTTTTTCACGCAGCCTTCTTACCGTCACATCGACCGTGCGCACATCGCCGTAATAGTCGTAGCCCCAAACCGTTTGCAGCAAGTGTTCGCGCGTCATCACTTGGCCGATATGTTTCGCCAAATAGTGGAGCAGTTCAAATTCGCGATGGGTCAACTCGATCGTCTCCCCCCGTTTTTGCACGACGTACGCATCTGGACGGATGACAAGCGGCCCGATGACGATTTCATTCGTTTCATTCTCCACTTCCTCTTGGTTGGCTGTTTGCGCATGGCGGCGCAAGTTCGCTTTGACCCGCGCCAGCAGCTCGCGCGTGCTGAACGGCTTTGTCACATAATCGTCCGCCCCCAGCTCCAAACCAAGCACTTTATCAATCTCGGAATCTTTCGCCGTCAGCATGATGATCGGCATGTCGTATTTTTTCCGCACCTCGCGGCATACTTCCATGCCGTCTTTCAGCGGCAGCATAATATCCAATAAAATCAAATCCGGCATCGTTTCTTCCACTTTTTGCAGCGCTTCCTCGCCGTCATAGGCGCAGATGACTTCGTACCCTTCTTTTTGTAAGTTAAATTGCAAAATATCGGCAATCGGTTTTTCGTCGTCAACAACTAAAATGCGTTTTTCCATCTCGCTCACGTCCTTCCTTTTGCGATGGAATGCTATCATTATTAATTTACCACGTTATAAAAACGAAATCATCCTTTGCCCGCTGCCATTTTGAGGAGCAAACCAGTGAAAAGGGCATAGACGCACGCGCATGACCCCGACCACGGACGGGACCGCTTTTCCTCCGCGAATGAAAAAAGCATAGACGCATGTGCATCTATGCTTTGGTGTTCACCGCTAGCCGCTTATGCATAAACGCTGCGGACAACGTTCGTTTGCGAGCGGTCCGGACCGACAGAGAAAATCGAAAGCGGGATGCCGGTGAGCTGGGAAATGCGTTCGACATAGTGGCGGGCATTGGCCGGCAGCTCGTCCAAGCTTCTCACCCCGGTGATATCTTCCGTCCAGCCCGGCAGCTCTTCGTAAATCGGCTCGCATTCCGCCAAAACTTTTAAGCTGGCTGGAAACTCCTCGATCACTTCACCGCGATATCGGTAGGCGACGCAAATTTTCAACGTTTCAATGCCGGTCAACACGTCAATCGAATTGAGCGACAAGTCGGTGATGCCGCTCACCCGGCGGGCATGGCGAACGACGACGCTGTCAAACCAGCCGACGCGGCGCGGACGGCCGGTTGTCGTCCCATATTCGCGGCCCACTTCACGAATGCGGTCGCCGATTTCATCATGCAGCTCGGTCGGGAACGGCCCATCGCCGACGCGCGTCGTATAGGCTTTTGCCACTCCGACGACGTGCTTGATTTTCGTCGGGCCAACGCCAGCACCGATCGTCACCCCGCCGGCCACCGGGTTGGAAGACGTAACAAACGGGTACGTCCCTTGGTCGATATCGAGCATGACGCCTTGCGCTCCTTCAAACAGGACGCGGCGTCCTTCATCAAGCGCGTTGTTCAATACGACCGATGTATCACAGACGTATTTTGCGATTTGCTGGCCATACTCGTAATACTCTTCAAAAATGTCCTCGAAGCGGAACCCTTCGGCACCGTACACTTTTTCGAACAACATGTTTTTCTCTTCCAAGTTGCGGGCCAGCTTTTCCGCAAACACATCGCGGTCGAGCAAATCGATGATGCGGATGCCGATGCGCGCTGCTTTATCCATGTACGCCGGCCCGATTCCTTTTTTCGTCGTGCCGATTTTATTGGCGCCTTTCCGCTCTTCCTCAAGCCCATCCAATTTCAAATGATACGGCAAAATGACATGGGCGCGGTTGCTGATGCGCAAATTATCGGTCGAAACGCCGCGCTCATGCAAATAGGAAAGCTCGGCGACAAGCGCTTTCGGATCAACGACCATGCCGTTGCCGATGACGCAAATTTTGTCTTTATAAAAAATGCCCGACGGGATTAAGTGAAGCTTATACCGCTCTCCGTTAAACACGATCGTGTGTCCGGCGTTGTTCCCTCCCTGGTACCGGGCAATGACTTCCGCGTTTTCCGATAAAAAGTCTGTAATTTTCCCTTTTCCTTCATCGCCCCATTGCGTGCCGACAACAACGACTGACGACATGGCGAGCACCTCCAGTTTCCTCGGTCTAAACATTGTCAGTGTATCAGTTTTTCGGTGCAAAGTCAATGAAACACGAACATTTTAAACAGTTATAAACTTTTTTATTCGTCTATTAAACCCGAAAGGAGGCGCCTGCCGCCAACGTGAGCCGGTTTACGCCCCCGGCGGAATTTGCGCCTCATCGAAGCGGCGCTCTAGGTTGACAAACTTATTATACTCTTTAATAAAAGCGAGCTGCACCGTTCCGACTGGACCATTACGCTGTTTGGCAATAATGATTTCAATGATGTTTTTGTTCTCAGAATCTTTGTTGTAATAGTCATCGCGGTACAAAAAGGCGACAATGTCGGCGTCTTGCTCAATGCTTCCGGATTCACGAATATCGGACATCATCGGCCGTTTGTCTTGGCGCTGCTCGACGCTGCGCGACAGCTGCGACAAGGCGATGACCGGCACTTCAAGCTCGCGGGCGAGCGCCTTCAGCGAGCGGGAAATTTCCGATACTTCCTGTTGGCGATTTTCTTTGCTGCGTCCGCTCCCTTGAATGAGCTGCAAATAATCGATGACAATCATGCCGAGCCCGCTTTCCTGCTTAAGCCGGCGGCATTTGGCGCGAATGTCGCTGACGCGGATGCTCGGCGTGTCGTCGATATAAATGCCGGCGTTCGATAAACTCCCCATCGCCATCGTCAGCTTGCCCCAGTCTTCCGGCGTCAATTTGCCGGTGCGCAAGTTTTGCGCGTTAATGTTGCCTTCTGCACAAAGCATCCGCATCACCAGCTGCTGGGCGCTCATCTCCAAACTGAAAATGGCGACATTTTCATTCGTTTTCGTCGCTACATTTTGGGCAATATTTAAGGCGAACGCTGTTTTCCCAACCGACGGTCGGGCGGCCACGATAATCAAATCGCTCCGCTGAAAACCGGACGTCATCCGGTCAAGCTCGGTGAACCCGGTCGGGATGCCGGTGATTTCCCCATTCCGGTTATGGAGCATCTCAATATTGTCATACGTTTGCACGAGAATGTCCTTAATATTTTTAAAGGCGCCCGAATGCTTCCGTTGGGAAACCTCCATAATTTTGCGCTCAGCTTCATCAAGCAAAACGTCGATCTCGTCTTCCCTTGTATATCCGTCTTGCGCGATCGATGTCGCTGTGCGGATGAGGCGGCGCAGCACCGATTTTTCCTCGACGATGCGGGCGTAATATTCGACGTTGGCCGCTGTCGGCACGGCGTCGGCGAGCTCGCTTAAGTAGGAGACGCCGCCGATTTCCTCAAGCTGCTCGGAAGCGGCGAGTTCCGCCGTCACCGTCACCAAATCGACCGGCTCCCCCCTGTCGGCGACGCGAAGCATGGCGTGAAAAATTTTTTGATGGGCTGCACGGTAAAAATCCTCTGGGATTAAAATTTCCGAAGCAGGCACTAACGCAGCGGGATCCAAAAATACGGCGCCAAGCACCGCTTGCTCAGCTTCAATGCTTTGTGGAGGAATTCGTTCTGAAAACAGCTCGCTCATCGTTTCACCACCTTTTCCCCCGTTGTGTCTTTCTCTGTTGCAGCTAATAAGCAAAGGAGCCCCGCCGCAGCGGGCGGGGGCATCTTCGCTTCCTGAAATGAGACGTCGCCGTTATTTTTGTTCTGTCACATGCACTTTCAGCGTCGCCGTTACCTCTGGGTGGAGTTTCACCGGCACGTTCGTGTATCCAAGCGCGCGAATGGCATCGGCAAGCTCAATTTTGCGCTTGTCGAGCTTCAAGCCGTGCTGGGCTTGCAGCGACTCGGCGATTTGTTTGCTCGTAATCGAGCCGAACAAACGGCCACCCTCGCCTGCCTTTGCTGGAATGGTTACCGTCAGCTTCTCAAGCTGTTCTTTCAATTTTTTCGCATTCGCCAGCTCCTCGGCCGCCTGGCGCTGCTCTTTTTGTTTTTGCGCCTCGAGCGCTTTTAAATTGGCTGGCGTCGCTTCAATGGCCAGCCCTTGTTTAAATAAGAAGTTGTTGGCATAGCCGTCGGCGACGTTTTTGATTTCCCCTTTTTTCCCTTTTCCTTTGACATCCTTTAAAAAGATGACCTTCATGATGGCTTACCCCCCTCAAAATAGTCATGAATGGCTTCGCGCAGTTGCCGCTCCGCCTCTCCGACCGTCACCCCGGACAGTTGGGCGGCAGCGTTTGTCAAATGTCCGCCCCCGCCCAACTTCTCCATAATGACTTGCACGTTGATGTCGCCAAGCGAGCGGGCGCTGATGCCGACCGTCCCATCTGCCCGCTTGGAAATGACGAAAGAGGCGGCGACGCCGCTCAGCGTCAGAAGCGTATCGGCGGTTTGCGCGATCAACACTTGATCGTGCACCTCGTTCTCGCCCCCCTTGGCGATGGCGATGCCGTGTTCATCAATCACCGTCCGCTCGATCAATTTCGCCCGTCTGACGTAATTCGTTACGCTTTCCCGCAGCAATTTTTGCACAAGCACCGTATCCGCTCCTTGGGCGCGCAAATACGACGCCGCATCGAACGTGCGGGAACCGGTGCGGAGCGTAAAACTCTTTGTGTCAACGACGATGCCGGCAAGAAGCGCCGTCGCCTCCAGCATCGACAGCTTCACCCGCTTCGGCTGGTACTCAAGCAGCTCGGTGACCAATTCCGATGTCGATGAAGCGTACGGCTCCATGTAGACGAGAATCGGCGCTTCAATAAACTCTTCGCCGCGACGATGATGATCGATGACGACGATATGATCCATGCGGTACAGCAGTCGTTCTTCAATGACAAGCGACGGACGGTGCGTATCCACGACGATGAGCAGCGTATCTTCTGTCACGAGCTCAAGCGCCTGCTCCGGTTTGATGCATCTCGACCATAAATCAGCATGTTTTCTCATTTCTTCGAGCAGCCGTTGCGCACCTGCATCCGTTTTTGCCTGGTCAACAACAATAAACCCTTCCTTTTGGTTTGATTGAACGACCTTTAAAATGCCAATCGCCGCCCCGAGCGCGTCCATATCCGGATATTTATGCCCCATAATGAGCACCCTATCGCTTTCAGCGATGAGCTCGCGAAGCGCATGGGAAATGACGCGGGCGCGGACGCGTGTCCGCTTTTCCATCGGGTTCGTTTTTCCGCCGTAAAACTTCACTTTTCCGTTTCCGTGTTTGATCGCTACTTGATCGCCGCCGCGCCCGAGCGCCAAATCCAAGCTCGATTGCGCAAGCGTCCCAAGTTCTGGCAGTGGGGATACGCCGGCGCCAATGCCGATGCTCAACGTGAGCTGGGCTTGGTGTTTGGCCGTCTGCTCGCGCACCTCATCCAAAATAGAAAATTTGCTTTTTTCCAACCGGGTCAATATGTGCTCATTCAATACGGCAATGAATCGATCCGACGACGTTCGCTTTAAAAAGATGCCGTAATCGTTCGCCCATCGGTTCAACACAGAGGTTACAAGGCTGTTCAATTGGCTTTTCGCTTGATCGTCCATCCCTTGCGTAATTTCATCATAATTGTCAAGAAAAATGATCGCCAGCGCCAACCGCTCTGCCTCATATTGCCGTTTCAGCTCCATATGCTCTGTAACATCGAAAAAGTAAAGAAGTCGTTCGTGGCGGCGGACGATGACTTTCAGCTGTTTTCCGTTCAGTTCCATAATCTCCTCGTCCGCCTTTCCTTTTTTGACGAAAGCGGCCAACGGTTCGGACAGCTCGGCAAGCGAGCGGCCAACCAACGTCTGTTCCTTAAAGCAGGAGGCTAAAAACCGGTTCGACCATTCGATTTTCCCTTCCTCATCGATGAGCATGATGCCGATCGGCATCTGCATAAGCGCTTCCTCGCCGACTTTCTTCACCCGATACGACAGGTTGGAAATATATTGCCCCAGCTCTTGATACAAAGAGCGCTGTGACCAAATGACATAATAAAGCGTAAACCCAACGGTGAGAAAGCCGATCAGCCCAAGCAGCCAGTGGAAATAAAACAGGCCGGCCGCCATGAGCACCGCCAAGGCGGCTAACGCATAGGACGGATAGCGGTATGCTTTCCTCTCGTAAAAATGGGACATTCAAGTCAGCTCCTACACTGAAGAAATGGCTCACCTTATCCAATTATTTATATGCGGCGGCGCAAATCAAATCCTAAATCAATTATACCGAATATCGCCACAAGATAAAGTAGAAAAGGCAGGAATAAACAAACAACCGTCCCAGCGATCACCACGCCTTTCGCAATGCCTTTTTTGTAGGCGGCGTAATACAAAAACGAAAATCCTTGTACTGCCATGGCAAGCTGCAGCACATAAGAGAGGTTCAATACAGCAATATAAGGGAAAGTTCCCTCGGCAAACGGAAACATGGAAAGAACAAGCACCATGATGTATATCCATAGCACGCTTTTTGGCAAGGAGAGCTCACGAAACGGCGGCCACGTGCCGACCGGGAGCTTCAGCCGCTTCATAATGGGCAGCGAGACCATGATGGTCACGTAGGCGAGCGCCAACGCAGCGATGACAAACAGCGTCGGAACCATGTAGCCGATCAGTTCGATTCCTTGTTCAAGCTGCTTTTGCATCCCAGCTGGCGGCTTTTGGCCCATCGCTTCCATCATGCGCATCGCCGTATCAAACGACTCGCGCACTAAACCAAGCGTATCCCGGATCATGTCAACTTGGAAAAATTGAATCGAAATGATGTAATCAAGCACGATGTTGGCTAAAAACACGAGGGCGCCGACAAGCCAGATGAGATAGCGGTTTTTCTGTTTCGCCAACATCGCGCCGACCGTTATGCCGACAGTGCCAAACATAAGCGCCATCGGCAGCGACAAAAACGAACCGATAAGGCTGGAGACAACGAGAGCCGCAACGAGCAGCAACCAGGCAGGGGCAAGCCCGTGACGCATCGTAAACACCATAAATGGAAGCGCTAAAAACAGGGCAGCGACAAAGCCGATCACCGGCACGTACAACGCCATCAAAAACAAAACGGCAAACAGCGCGAGTTCGATGGCTGCTTCAGTGAGGGCGTGCGTTTTCCGCAATGAACGTTCTCCTTTCCAGCTAGTTTACTCAGCATAAATAGAAAAAGCAGTAAGGTCCCCCTTACTGCTTTTTTCAGCTCACTCATCGGCAACGTACGGCAACAGCGCCATTTGGCGCGCCCGTTTGATTGCGACCGTCAGTTTGCGCTGATATTTCGCGCTCGTTCCCGTCACACGGCGCGGTAAAATTTTGCCGCGTTCAGAGATGAATTTTTTCAGCAAATCAACGTCTTTGTAGTCGATGTGCGTGATGTTGTTTGCCGTGAAATAACATACTTTGCGGCGTTTGCCACGACCGCCTTTCCGTCCTGCCATGCTTCGTTCCTCCTTTCCGCTTTTATCGTTTCCATGACCGTTCAAAACGGTAAATCATCGTCGGAAATATCAATCGGCTGGCCGTCATTGGCAAAAGGATCTTCATCGAGGCGGCCAACCCCTTTCTCGCTTGAATGACGGTGGTTCTGATCTTGTCCGAATGGGAACGGATCCCCATAGTATCCGCCTGCTGCTGCCCCACGCTGCTCATTGCTTCCTTTTGGCTCAAGAAATTGGACGTTGTCAGCCACCACTTCCGTCACATACACGCGCCGGCCTTCCTGGTTTTCATAGCTGCGGGTTTGCAGCCGGCCGTCAACCCCGGCCAAGCTCCCTTTTTTCAAGAAGTTGGCGACGTTTTCCGCTTGGCGGCGCCAAACGACGCATTGAATAAAATCCGCCTCCCGCTCGCCCTGCTGATTCGTAAACGGGCGGTTGACCGCAAGCGTGAACGTGGCAACAGCCACTCCGCTCGGAGTGTAGCGCAACTCCGGATCTTTCGTTAACCTGCCGACCAAAATGACGCGGTTAATCATCAGAACCACCTCGTACCATATACAAAAAATTATTCTTCTTCTTTCACAACGATATGGCGGATAATGTCTTCGCTGATGCGCGCTAAACGGTCAAATTCTTGCACCGCTTTCGGCTCTGCTGTGACGTTGACAATCATGTAGTAGCCGTCGCGATATTTTTCAATTTCATAGGCTAAACGGCGTTTGCCCCAATCCGTCACATTCGTAATCTCCGCACCGTTTTCTTTCAACACGTTGTTAAACCGCTCGACGAGAGCTTGTCTTGCTTCATCGTCCATGTTCGGGCGGATGATGTACATGATTTCGTATTTTCTCACGCTCGTCACCTCCTTTTGGTCTAAACGGCCCTTCCCGTCGAAGGGCAAGGAGCAATAATCATTACTCACATTCGTTGATTATACCATGACTGGCGGCAATAAGCAAGGCTATTCCGCTTCATTCCGATGACGGAAACATTCGCCAGAATTAGCACTGGAAGTTCACCACGCCGCCAACCATTTTCCTTTCTCCGCGGCATTGCACATGGAACTCACGCAGTCTGCCGCCCCTTGGCTGCGGACTCTGTCGACAGTGGCGTTACACATTGAACCGGAAGTGCATGATGTCGCCGTCTTGCACTTCGTAATCTTTCCCTTCCAGCCGCACTTTGCCGGCTTCGCGCGCCGCCGCCATCGAGCCGGCAGCGACTAAATCGTCGTATGAAACGGTTTCAGCGCGAATGAACCCGCGCTCAAAGTCAGAGTGAATAATACCGGCGCATTGCGGCGCCTTCATCCCTTTGCGAAACGTCCATGCCCGCACTTCTTGTTCACCGGCGGTAAAAAACGTCGCCAGCCCAAGCAAGCTGTAGGCGGCGCGAATGAGCTGATCGAGGCCGGATTGTTCAATGCCGAGCTCTTGCAAAAACTGCTGTTTTTCCTCATCGCTGAACTCGGCGATTTCTTCTTCAATTTTTGCACAGACGACAATCACTTCCGCATTGTCGCTTTTGGCAAACTCACGCACTTCCGCGACGAACGGATTGCTCTCCGGATCAGCGACATCGTCCTCGCCGACATTGGCGACATAAAGCATCGGTTTGGTCGTCAGCAAGTGCAGCTGCTTGACGACTTTCATCTCTTCATCGGCAAACTCGATCGTGCGCGCCGGCTTGCCGGCTTCGAGCGTCTCTTTCAGCCGCAGCAAAATTTCGTATTCAAACGCCGCCTCTTTGTCTTTTTGCTTGGCGATTTTGCCCACCCGCTCCATTCGTTTGTCGACCGTCTCCAGGTCAGCAAAAATAAGCTCTAAGTTGATCGTTTCAATATCGGCGAGCGGATCGACTTTGCCGGCGACGTGGGTGATGTTTTCATCGCTGAAGCAACGGACGACTTGGCAAATCGCATCAACTTGGCGGATGTGCGACAAAAACTTGTTGCCAAGCCCTTCCCCTTTGCTTGCTCCTTTCACGATCCCGGCGATGTCGGTAAACTCAAAAACCGTCGGCACGGTCCGCTTCGGCCGAAACATGTCGGTCAGGACGGTCAACCGCTCGTCCGGCACTTCCACGACGCCGACGTTCGGTTCAATCGTGCAAAACGGATAATTGGCCGATTCGGCGCCTGCTTTTGTAATGGCGTTAAACAACGTCGATTTGCCGACGTTTGGCAACCCGACGATTCCTGCTGTCAATCCCATTCGTTCCACTCCTCTTTCCCGTTCGCATCTTCCCTCATTATATGGGCTGGCACAAAAAATGACAAGCGTGCCGCGGGCGGGGAATATTTCCTCTTCCATCCGCCTCAACAACTAGGAGTTTGTGTCTTTTTCCAACTGTTGGACGTCAACACTGTCCGGAGCGGATCAACCTTGGGGCAATTTGGGCCGCCGCCCTTTACGTTAAAGTGCTTCATTTGTTTCCTGCGCAACTTTTTCAATATTCACCAAGCAATCGTACAGCGTGCTGCCGCATTTGTTGTCTGACTCCAAATCGGATGTGAGCACATTGACCGGACCGCCAAACGCGCCCCATTGTCCTTCGTCAATATTGATCGTTCCCGGATAAGCGCCATTAAGCACTTTGACCGTCCCGACAACGGCCCCGCGGTCGTTGTAGACACGTGCCCGATCGCCGTCGGTGAGGCCTTTTTTCTCAGCAATATCAGCCGAAATTTCAATGCGCACAGTTTGCAGCGCCGGAACGAGAGGGTAATGCTGAGAATGGTTTGAACGGAGCGGATGGATCGTCAACAACCGGTACGGATACTTGGCGGCCAATGCCGGATGAGCTTCTTCCGACTCAGCCGGGTACATGATTTGCAGCCGGCCGTCCATTCCTTTTTGCCGGGCAATGTTCGAAGTGAATTCATATTTGCCGCTTGGCGTTTGGAAACGGCGGTCATGCCATGGCACCGGCTCGACGGGCAGAAGAACGCGATGCTCGGCTTTGATCCGCTCGAGCGTAATCCCGTGTGTTTCCAACGGGCGCAGCGCCATGGCGAGAAACTGCTCGCGCGTATAGGCGAACGCATCGCCAAAGCCAAGCCGTTTGGCCAGCTCCGTCCAAATCCAAAGATCAGGCTTCGCCTCGCCCGGCGGGTCGACGAGCTTCGGCCCGTAATTCAAATACGCATGGTACATTGACGAACAATAAACGTCTTCTTCCTCAAACGAAGCCGCAACCGGAAGGACATAATCAGCAGCGGCGGCGGTATCAGTCATAAACTGTTCAAAGACAACAACAGTGTTGACCGAGGCAAACGCCTCTTTCATTAAATTCGTATTCGGCACCTGAACAAGCGGGTTGCCGCACGTGACGATGACCATCTCAATGGGCGGATCATCCGCCCGCAAGATCTCTTCCGCTTGCTTCATCACCGTCCACGTGCGTGACGCTGTTTTCCGTTCCGGGAGCGTGAGAGCGGCTTTGTCAAAGCATTCACTCACTTGCAAGTTGCCAAAATTCGCTCCTCCGCCCGGAATGCCGACATTGCCGCTCGCCGCGACAAGAGCATCAATCCAGCGGATCGTGTTGCCGCCGTTCGCATAGCGCTGCATGCCAAGTCCAAGATACGTCGCCGTCGGCCGGTCGCTGTAAAGCTCAGCGAGCTCTGTCATAACACGGCGGCCGACGCCGGTATGCCGTTCGATCTCCGCAAACGAAATCGTCTGCAACATCTCTTCCACATCGCGAAAACCGACCGTATACTGCTCGATAAACGTGCGATCCTCGAGCCGAAGCCGAAGCAGCTCTTTCATAATGCCCATGGCTAAAAAGGCATCCATCCCCGGTTTGATGCACACGTACCGGTCGGCGATGCGCGCCGTCGGGCCAAACAGCGGATCAATAACGGTGATCGTCGCGCCGCGCTTTTTCGCCGCCAGCAACCGTTCAAACAAATGCATGTTCGTGCGGGCGACATTTCGCCCCCAAATGACGATATGGCGGCTGTTGTCGATATCTTCCGGCGCATGGCTGTACGCATTGCCAAAATCCCATGTTTGCGCCTCAATGCCCGCGCCCCAGCAAAGGCTGCCGACAAGCTCTGTCACCCCGCCGTAGCAATTGAAAAAACGCTTGTCTAGATTTTTCAGCAGCCCGTTGTTGGCATAGTCATGGCTATGGAGCACGGCTGTCGACCCCAACCGTTCTTTTACGTCCCACAATTTTTCGGCGATATCATCGAGTGCTTCTTCCCATGAAACCCGGATAAATCGCCCGTTTGCTTTTTTCAGCGGATAAAGGAGCCGCTCTTTGGCGTTTGCCCGCTCTTTCAGCATCCGCCCGCGCCCGCAAATCGTTCCTTTCGTGATCGGATGATGTTCGTCGCCATCAATGCGCACTACTTTTCCGCCATTTACGGTCACCTTGAGTCCGCAAACGTCCCAGCAATTGAGCGGACATGACGTTACATGCACGGTTTCCATCGATTCTCCCCTCCCTGTCCAGCAAAAGAGGGGCTGACGCAAAAGCCCCTTTTTGATGAGATGCAACCGAAGTATGGGAAAGAGCCCCCCTCCTGAAACCCTTGGCTTTACCGGATGTTTCGTGGCGGTCTATGTTTCCATGCTGCTCCAGATAGGAGCGTTACCGCTCTTTTGGATCAGCCCCTTTTGTCATTCTTCATGCCTGACTAACACTTTTTTCATTTTGCGAATAAACTCTTTGCGCGGCAACAGAACGCTGTGGGCGCACCCCTCGCATTTGATGCGGATATCCGCGCCTAAGCGGATCACTTTCCAACGGTTCGTGCCGCACGGGTGCGGCTTTTTCATCTCAACGATATCATACAAGCCAAATTCCTTCTCTTCCATCTGCTCACCTCCATGATTGTCATGATTGCTGCCCTTGCCATTTGGCATCAAGCGGCTCCTCTCCGCTTCGCCGATGCAACACGAACCTTGGGCATGCCATTTCGATTCCGCGTTCGTCTAAAAGCATCTTTACTTCTTTGCGGATGGCTCTTGCCACACCGACATGGCACATCGGCTTCGTTTCGCATGTAATACGAAGCACCATTTCCGAGTTCACTAAGTTTTGCACGCCAAGCAACTGCGGCGGTGCGACCATATCCTCGTATTTGTCCGGCAACTGCGGCAGCAGTTCACGAATCGCTTTTTCCGCCTCTTCAATATCTTCTTCATAGGAGATGCTGATGTCCACTACCGCCAAACTGTTGTGAAGTGAATAGTTCGTCACTTGCGTAATGCTGCCGTTAGGCAAAATATGCACTTCTCCCGTCCAACTTTTAATTTTCGTCACCCGAAGCCCGATCTCTTCCACATACCCTTCAAAATTGCCGATGCGGACGTAATCGCCGACCGCAAACTGGTCTTCAAAAATGATGAAAAACCCGGTGATGATGTCTTTTACTAAGCTTTGCGCCCCGAAGCCGACGGCCAGGCCAACAACCCCGGCCCCAGCCAACAACGCTTTGACCGGAACACCAAACGTATCTAAAATCATCAACAGCGCAATAAAATATAGTACGTACGTAATCACATTGTCTAACAGCCGCGTTAACGTCATCTCCCGCCGTTCCGAAATGCGGATCGGTGCTTTCTCCCGCACTTTGAACATATTATGAACGGCTATTTTCAACACTTTCACTGCTGCGGCGCATATGAGTAGGATAAGAACAATCTTAAGCGCCCCTGTTCCAATTCGAAGCCATAGCTCCTCATTCGTCAACAGCTCGAGCAGCCGGTTAACCGTTTTTTCCATCGCATTCAATGTTGACGACACCTCAACCTTTTTCTATTCTGTGCTTTTATTTTAACAAGATGGACCGCCGATTTGTAGTCAAATGCAGGCAGCGGGCGAAAAAGAAAAGACAAGAAAACAAACATCGAGATGTATATGATTCTTTTATTTTCCGTATACTGTTAATAATTTTGAACCGAAAGTAGGAGTGAATCGCATGAGCATACCGTCGATATTTTTCTCTTCCCGGGAAGAAAGGGATCGCGTTTTTTATGATGAACAGGGGGCGGCATCGTCCATCGCCTGGCGAATCACTTCGCTGCTTCCCGATCCGCTCGTTCAACCGATTGCCGTCGTCTGCATCGGCACGGACCGTTCGACCGGCGATTCGCTTGGACCGCTCGTCGGCACGATGCTGAAGGAGAAGCCATTGGCCCGTTTTCACGTATACGGAACGCTTGAAGAGCCGATTCATGCGGTCAACTTGGAAGAAAAAGTGGGGGCCATTCAGCTGATTCATCGCGATCCGTTTATCATCGCTGTCGACGCTTGCCTCGGACGGTTGAAAAGCGTCGGGGCCATCACCGTGTCGAAAGGGCCGGTTCGCCCTGGAGCCGGAGTGAACAAGCAACTTCCCCCTGTCGGCGACGCCCATATTACTGGAGTCGTCAATGTGAGCGGGTTTATGGAATTTTTCGTCTTGCAAAATACGCGTCTTCACCTCGTCATGAATATGGCGAAAACGATCGCCAACGGCATTTATGAAGCGGATCGGCACATCATCCGCAAAGAGAGAGCCGCCCAACCGCTTCTGAAAGACCGGCATTCCTTATGGTAAACAGCAAAATCCCCTCTCATCCGGCTGTTGTTCTTAAAGAGGGGATTTTTTTGCGCGCCTTGAACGCCCGGTTTAGGCGCTCCCTCTGCACGGACGTCGTTTGTCCGCTCTCGGCCGAAGAGGCGGCCGTCTATTAGACGAATGAAAGAACACACACGGCAGCCGCCACGACAAGAATGCTCGGCAGCAAATTCGCCACGCGAATGTTCGTCAAACCGAGCATATTCAGCCCGATGGCCATAATTAAAATTCCGCCGGTGGCCGTTGATTCCGCGATGAATGAATCCAGCACTTCCCTTGGCACGAACCGTTCAATTTGCGTGGCCAGCAGCGCGATGCCGCCTTCGTACAGGACAACGGGCAGGGCGGAGAACATGACGCCGATGCCGAGCGTCGTCGTCAAAATGACGCTCGCAAAGCCGTCTAAAATCGCCTTCGTATACAAGACGCTATGATCGCCGCGCAGTCCGCTGTCAAGCGCCCCAACAATCGCCATCGCCCCGATGACAAACAACAGCGTCGCGCTCACAAATCCTTTGGCAATGCCGCTTTCTCCGCTGCCGCCGACTTTCTTTTCCAGCCATCGTCCGAGCCGGTTCAGCTTTTCCTCCCAATTCCACCATTCGCCGAGAATGCCGCCGAAAACAAGGCTGAAGATGACAATGAGAAACTGTTCGCTTTTCATTCCCATTTGGATGCCAAGGAGCGCCACCGCCAGCCCGATTCCTCCCATCACCGTCTCTTTTACCCGTTCGGGAATGCGGTGAAACCATTTTCCAATCAATGCCCCGGCTACAATGCTGAGCCCGTTCACAATCGTTCCTAGCAATACCATGATGTTCAACCCTCTCTAGCTCCAGCAAAAATAAACCGGCCCTTATTGCCAGGCCGCTCTACTCGTCGAACTGCACATCAAGCAGTTCCAATATTCTTTGCAAGTCTTCCGGAGAAAAAAACTCGATTTCAATTTTCCCCTTTTTCTTCGTCTGTTTGATCGTGACGTTTGTGCCGAATTTTTCGCGCAACAGCGATTCGCTCTCACGGAGAAACACGCTTTTTTCCGGCGGTTTCCGTTTCGATGTTTCACGTGAAACATTTTCGTTGATTTGCCGGATCAGTTTCTCGAGCTGGCGGACGTTCAGCCCGTCGCGGACAATCCGCTCGATCACGAACTTCATTTTGCTTTTTTGCTTCAGCCCGAGCAGCGCACGTCCATGGCCCATTGACAGCGTTCCATCGGCAAGCAGTTTTTGCGCGTCGGGAGGAAGCGACAAGAGGCGCACATGATTGGCGACGTGCGGGCGGCTCTTTCCGACGCGGCTGGCGACTTCCTCCTGGGTCAGATGCAGTTTGTCCATCAACATTTTATAAGCCATCGCTTCTTCAATCGGGTTCAAATCTTCGCGCTGCAAGTTTTCCAAAAGGGCAAACTCCATCATTTGTTCATCGGTCAGTTCGCGCACGACGACTGGCACAAACTGCAGGTTCGCCTCTTTTGCCGCCCGGTAGCGCCGCTCGCCGACGACAATTTCAAACCCTTTGACCGACCGACGGACGATGAGCGGCTGCAAAATGCCGTGCTGCAAAATGGACTGTTTTAACTCTTCGATCGTTTCGGGCTGAAATGTTTTCCGCGGCTGGTATGGATTCGGATGAAGGACATGAATGCTGACCTCCTGCACCACTCCCTCTTTTCCGTCGAGTTCGAGGTTGTGAAACAGCGCATTAATGCCTTTGCCAAGACCTTTAGCCACGCTCAAGCACCTCCTTCGCCAACTCTAAATACACTTCCGCCCCCCGCGATTTGACATCGTACAAAATCACCGGCTTGCCGTGGCTTGGCGCTTCGCTCAGCCGCACGTTTCTCGGGATGATCGTTTCGTACACCATTTCGCGAAAATACTTTTTGACCTCCTGAATGACTTGCAACCCTAAATTCGTCCGCGCATCGAGCATGGTCAACAAGACGCCTTCGAGGCGCAAATTATAGTTTAAGTGGCGCTGCACAAGCCGAATCGTGTTCAGCAGCTGGCTGAGCCCTTCAAGCGCATAATATTCGCACTGGACGGGAATCATGACGGAATCGGCCGCCGTCAGCGCATTCAGCGTCAGCAGCCCTAGCGAAGGGGGGCAATCGATAATGATAAAGTCGTACATGGCTTTCAGCGGCTCAAGCGCATTTTTGAGCCGGATTTCTCGGGAAATGACCGAAACAAGCTCAATTTCTGCACCGGCAAGTTGGATCGTCGCCGGGATGACATATAAGTTTTCAATGTTCGTCGGCCGAATGACCTCTTTCGCCTTCATATCGCCAATAATGACATTATAAATGCATTCGTCGACATCGCCTTTTTCAATGCCGATGCCGCTTGTCGCGTTTCCTTGCGGATCGGCGTCAACGAGCAGCACTTTTTTTCCGAGATGCGCCAAACAGGCCGACAGGTTGACAGCTGTTGTCGTTTTTCCGACCCCGCCTTTCTGATTTGCAATAGCAATGACTTTGCCCACGGTGCCACCTACCTCTATTCCTTACTCGTAAATTCTATTTTACCATGAAAAAAGGAAAATGACTTTGTTTTCTGAAAGAAAAAAACCCCATCAGCTGCGCTTGATGAGGCAAAAGGCGACTTGATGATTATTTTTTCGCGATGCGAATCGTAATTTGATAGTAATCGTCAAATTCCTCTTCTTCGGAATGGACGGATACGCCGCTGTTTTCCACCATGGAGAGCGATTGGCGGATCGTGTTGACGGCGATACGCATATCGCGGCTGAACGCCTTCCGTTTCGGCTTCGGCTTTCGCTCGCCAGCCTCGAGCATCTTGACGACCCTGTCTTCCGTCTGCTTGACGTTGAGCTGTTTGTCGATGATTTCTTGCAACAGTTTCAGCTGTTTCTCTTTATCTTTCAACACAATTAACGCGCGTGCGTGGCGCTCAGTGATCGTCCGCTGCAACAGCGCCTCTTGCACTTCCTGAGGGAGTTTTAGGAGACGCAGCTTGTTGGCGATCGTTGATTGCCCCTTGCCAAGGCGCTGGGCGAGCGCCTCCTGCGTCAAATCGTGCAGCTCGATCAGCCTGGCGTACGCCATCGCCTCTTCGATCGGCGTCAATTCCTCGCGTTGTAGGTTTTCGATGAGGGCGACGGAGGCGGTTTCTTTGTCGTTTAAGTTTTTCACAATAGCGGGGATTTCCGTCCAGCCAAGCTTTTGCACCGCCCGCCATCTCCGCTCGCCGGCAATGATTTCAAATTGGCCGTTTCCGCATTCACGCACAACGATCGGTTGAATAATGCCATGCGTGCGGATCGTCAACGCCAATTCATCGATTTTCTCCTCATCGAACACAGCGCGCGGTTGGAAACGGTTTGGAATAATGCTGGAAACGGGAATATGGCGCACTTCTTCCCGGTCTTTGTCTTCTCCCATTTCTTCTTGCTCTTTTTCTCCAAAGCTGAACAAGCGCGAAAACGGATGCTTCATCCCCCTACACCACCTTTGGACATACTTGGCCGATATTCTCTGTTTTGCCCGGCATACGCCGCTGCTTTAGGCCGTCTTTTGTTTCCCTTGGCATAGGACGCAAAGCGGAGGGACGGACCCCCGCGCCGTCTGCAAGGGGTTTTATTGAATCGGTTGTTTGCTCGGCATTCCCGGCTTGCGCGGATATCGAGCCGGCGTCTTTTTCGTTTTGCGGACGAAAATGATCGTCCGTTCGCCCTCTTCGAACGGCAGCATGAACGTTTCCACCGCCGCCACCTCCCCGCCAAGCACAGAAATTGCCTTCTCCCCCTCTTTCAGCTCTTCCGGCGCTGAGGCAGCTTTCATCGCAATGAATGTACCGCCTGTCTTCACAAGCGGAAGACAAAGTTCAGCAAGCACCGGCATGCGCGCCACCGCTCTAGCCGTGACGACATCGAACGATTCGCGCATCCCCTTTTGGCGGGCGAACGTCTCGGCGCGGTCATGGTACAGCGCTACATCCGCAAGTTCCAGCTCTGCTGCGAGATGCTCCAAAAAGCGGATGCGCTTTTGCAGCGAATCGACGATCGAGATGCGCAGCTGCGGAAAGCAAATTTTGAGCGGAATGCTCGGAAACCCCGCCCCGGCGCCGACATCGCAAAGCGATATAGGCGCGGAAAAATTGTAATAGAAAGCCGGAGAAACCGAATCAAAAAAATGCTTTACATAGACGCCGGGCTTGTCCGTAATGGCAGTCAAATTCATTTTCTCATTCCATTCCACAAGCAGTTCATAATAGCGCTCAAACTGCGCAAGCGCCCGGGAAGAGAGGGAAATCCCTCTCTCTTCGAGCATGGATTGAAATTGTGTCGCCTCCATATGCCAATCCTTTCCCTCATGATTTATTCATTCGACACGCGCGCGATTCTTCCTTGTTCCAAATACACTAATAATATCGAAATATCGGCGGGATTGACGCCGGAAATGCGCGATGCCTGGGCAATTGAGAGCGGCCGCACTTGCTTCAGTTTTTGCCGCGCCTCGGTCGCCAGCCCTTGGATGGCGTCGTAATCGATATCTTCCGGGATTTTTTTGTTTTCCATTTTTTTGAGCCGCTCGACTTCCTGCAGCGATTTTTGGATGTAGCCTTCGTACTTGATTTGAATTTCGACTTGCTCGGCCACTTCCGGAGCGATGTCCTCGTCCGCCGGCGCCAGTTTTCGAATATGTTCATACGTCATTTCCGGACGCCGGAGCAAATCAGCGGCGCGGATGCCGTCTTTCAGCTCGCTTCCGCCCGCTTCGCGGATGACTTCCTGCACTTTTGGCGTCGGTTTGATGATCACCGTTTGCAGCCGCTTTTTCTCCCGCTCGATCGCCTCTTTTTTCGCCAAAAATTTTTGATACCGCTCTTCGGAAATGAGGCCGATCCGATAGCCGAGCTCGGTCAGGCGCAAATCGGCGTTGTCGTGGCGGAGCAACAACCGATATTCAGCGCGCGAGGTGAGCAAGCGGTACGGCTCGTTCGTCCCTTTCGTCACCAAGTCGTCGATTAAGACGCCAATATAGGCGTCCGAACGGCTTAAAATGATCTCCTCGCGGCCGAGCGCACGGTGGGCGGCGTTAATGCCGGCCATAATGCCTTGGCCCGCCGCTTCTTCATATCCGGACGTACCGTTGATTTGCCCTGCGGTATACAAGTTTTTCACAAGCTTCGTCTCGAGCGTCGGCCAGAGCTGGGTCGGCACGATCGCATCGTACTCGATCGCATATCCCGCCCGCATGAGCTGCGCTTTCTCAAGCCCCGGAATCGTTTCAAGAAGCTTGCGCTGAATATGTTCCGGCAGGCTCGTTGACAGTCCTTGCACGTACACTTCTTCCGTTTCCCGCCCCTCCGGCTCGAGGAAAATTTGATGGCGCGGCTTGTCATGGAACCGAACGACTTTATCTTCGATCGATGGGCAATAGCGCGGTCCGGTTCCTTTAATCATGCCGGAGTACATCGGCGACAAATGCAAATTTTCATCGATGATTCGGTGCGTTTCCTCCGTCGTGTACGTCAGCCAGCACGGCAGCTGATCCGTGATGTATGTTGTCGTCTCGTACGAAAACGCCCGCGGCTCTTCGTCGCCCGGCTGAATTTCCGTTTTGCTGTAATCGATCGTCCGGCTGTTGACGCGCGGCGGCGTGCCCGTTTTAAAGCGGACGAGCTTAAACCCAAGCTCCTCTAAATGCTCGGACAGCTTGATCGACGGCTGCTGATTGTTCGGTCCGCTCGAATATTTAATGTCGCCAATGATAATCTCCCCGCGCAAAAACGTCCCGGTTGTGATGACGACCGCCTTGGCGTAATAATGAGCCCCCGTTTGCGTAACGACGCCTTTGCAGACGCCGTCTTCCACGATGAGCCGCTCGACTTTGCCCTGCAGCAGCGTCAAGTTTTCCTGCCTTTCAAGCGTCTTCTTCATTTCCCGCTGGTACAGCACTTTATCAGCCTGGGCCCTCAGCGCGCGCACGGCCGGGCCTTTCCCGGTGTTGAGCATCCGGATTTGAATGTATGTTTTATCGATGTTTCTTCCCATTTCCCCGCCGAGAGCGTCGATTTCACGCACGACGATCCCTTTTGCTGGGCCGCCGATCGACGGGTTGCACGGCATGAACGCAATCATATCAAGGTTAAGGGTGATGACGAGCGTTTTCGCCCCGATGCGCGCGGCCGCCAATGCCGCTTCACAGCCGGCATGGCCGGCGCCGACGACAATGACGTCATACGATCCTCCTTGGTAATCCATGCTTGTTTCCTCCTTGCTTATTTTCCTAAACAAAATTGAGCAAACAGCTGATCAATCAAACTTTCGTGCACTGTATCACCCACGATTTCGCCAAGCAGCTCCCACGCCCGGCGCAAATCGATTTGCACAAGATCGACCGGCATGCCGGCGTCAATGCCGGCCAAGGCATCGTCAATCGCCTGTTTCGCCTGCTCGAGCAAGGCGATATGGCGGGAGTTGGAGACGTATGTTAAATCGCCGGCTTCCAGTTCGCCGCCGAAAAATAAGTCAGCAATCGCCTGTTCCAATTCATCAATTCCTTGTTCGCGCAACAACGACGTCGCCACGACCGGACGGCCGGCCGCCAGCTCGTTCACGCGCTCCATGTCAATCTGCTTGGGCAAATCGGTCTTATTCACAATGACGATGACATCCATCCCTTCCGTCATCGCAAACAGCCGTTCATCTTCTTCTGTCAGCGGTTCGTGGTAGTTTAAAACGAGCAAAATTAAATCGGCCCGCTTCAACATTTGCCGGGAGCGCTCGACGCCGATTCGTTCGACAACATCTTCCGTTTCCCGGATGCCGGCCGTATCAATCAAGCGGAGCGGCACGCCGCGGACGTTGACATACTCCTCAATGACATCGCGCGTCGTCCCCGGGATATCGGTGACGATCGCCCGATTTTCATGGGCGAGCGCATTTAACAGCGAAGACTTGCCGACGTTCGGCCGTCCGATAATGACCGTGGCCAACCCTTCGCGCAAAATTTTCCCCTGATTGGCGGTCGACAAAAGCTTTTCAATTTGCCGGCGCACATATTGCGCCTTCTCCTTTAGCAGCCGCGGCGTCATCTCCTCGACATCATCGTATTCGGGATAATCGATGTTCACTTCAACATGCGCCAGCGTCTCCAAAATCGTCTGCCGCAGCTCGCGGATGAGCTTGGAAAGGCGCCCCTCCATTTGCTGCAAGGCGACATTCATGGCCCGGTCCGTTTTCGCCCGAATCAAGTCAATGACCGCCTCCGCTTGGGACAAGTCAATGCGCCCGTTTAAAAACGCCCGCTTCGTAAACTCGCCCGGCTCGGCAAGCCGCGCTCCGTTGGCGAGCACTAACTGCAAAACGCGGTTGACGGAAACAAATCCGCCATGGCAGTTAATTTCCACCACGTCCTCGCGTGTAAATGTTTTCGGCGCCCGCATGACCGACACCATCACTTCTTCGACGACCCGGCCGCTTTTCGGGTCGACAATATGCCCGTAATGGATCGTATGCGACGGGACGTCTTTCAGCCGCTTCCCGCTCGGGCTCCGAAACAGCCGGTCAGTGATCTCCACCGCCTCATCTCCGCTCAGCCGGACGATGGCGATCGCCCCCTCGCCCATCGGCGTTGAAATGGCGGCAATCGTATCCAATTGTGTCACCGCTTTTCACCTCGCTTTTCTCCGTTTCTTCTATATCCACAGCCTTTCTCAGCCGCATGCTCCCTGTGCATAGTTGTTTAGTTCAATTTTAACTTATCCACATGTGAATAACAATATGGCACGCTCAGCCCCGCTGCGGAAAAATATATTGCTGGCCCATTTTCGCGCAGCCGCAAGTACACAAGCGAAAGAGGGCAAAAAAAGAGGCCTCCTCCACATTCGTTAGAGGGGCGTCCTTTTCGTTGGCGATTTTTTGCTTGTTATCGGGGAAACAACAATAAGGCGGTGCGGGTCAACTCCAACCGAATAGGTAGAGACATGCTTATGGCCGGCCAACGCAGCATGGATGATTTTGCGTTCATGGGCGGGCAACGGCTCCAGCCTCACTTCTTTGCCTGTCCTGACCGCCTGAGCCGCCAGTTTGTGCGCCAGTTCCACAAGCGCCTTTTCCCTTCGTTCGCGATAATGCTCCACGTCAACCGCAATCGACACATATTCCTCCGCATGGCGATTGGCGACAAGCTGCGCCAAAAACTGGAGAGCATTTAAAGTTTGGCCGTGTTTGCCGATCAACAAACCGACCGGCCCCCCATGGATGTGGAGCGTCACTTGCTTGCCGCGGCGGACAGCTTCGACGTCTGCCTCTTCCGCTCCCATATGCGCAATGACTTGCTGCAAGAAGCGCACCGTCTCCTCAACCGGGTCCATTTTCAACACCGCTTTGACAACCGCCGGCCGGCCGCCAAACAGGCCAAACCAGCCTTTTTTTCCTTCGTCAAGCACGACGATGTCCGTGCGCTCCCGGGGAGCGCCGAGCTGTGCGAGCGCGAGCTGCACCGCTTCTTCAACCGTTGCGGCGGTTGCAGTCACTTCCTTCACTTTTTCGCTCCTCCTAAATGGGCAGAGACGTTTGGCCCTTTAATAAGATACGTTTGCACAATAGAGAAAATGTTCCCAACCACCCAGTACAGCGACAAAGCTGCCGGGAAGTTGATGGCGAAAATGACGATCATAATCGGCATCATCCAAAGCAACATCGCCATTTGCGGGTTTTGCTGAGCGGAGCCAGCCATCATGATCTTTTGCTGGATAAACGTCGTCACCCCGGCAATGACCGGCAAAATAAAGTACGGATCCTTTTCGCCAAGGTCAAACCATAAAAAATTATGTTGGGCAATTTCCCTTGTCCGCATAATCGCGTGGTAAAAACCGATTAAAATCGGCATTTGGATTAAAATCGGCAAACAGCCGGCCATCGGATTGACCCCGTGCTTTTGGAACAAGAGCATCATTTCCTGCTGGAGCTTTTGCTGTGTCTGAGCGTCTTTCGAACTGTACTTTTTACGCAACGCCTCTATTTCCGGCTGAAGCGCTTGCATCGCTTTGGCATTGCGCGTCTGTTGGATCATCAGCGGCAAAATCAACAAACGGATTAAAATAGTGACGACAATAATCGACAACCCAAAACTTCCGCCGAGCAGCCCGGCCACATATTTGATCAGCCAGGAGAGCGGATAAACGATATACTCATTCCAAAATCCTTTGCTTTCCGGAGTGATCGGCTGATTGATTTCCGTGCATCCGGCCAGCATGGCAGCCAATGCACCGATCAAAGCAATGAATAGTATTCGCCTTTTCACTTTCTTTTTCCTCCCACATGTACAAGTTCACTGTATGTATTTTATCATCTTTTTCCGCCCTTGTGAGAGCGTTTTTTCAGGCTAAATCCGGCGTTCAGCCTCCTTTTTCAGCCCCCCGGCTTTCCGCAGCACATGGATCAAACTTTTTTTCACTTCCGCGTAGCCCATTTCCGCCGCAGGCTGCCTGGCAATAATGACATAGTCCTTGCCAGGGGCGACCTCTTCTTTCAATTCAAGAAAGCATTGGCGGACGTATCGTTTGATCCGGTTTCTGACAACCGCTTTGCCAAGCTTTTTGCTGACTGACAGCCCAATGCGAAAATAAGGCTGCTCAGGACGGTCAAGCGTGTAGACGACAAACTGGCGGTTCGCTACCGAGACGCCCTGCTGAAACACCTCTTGAAATTCCTCGTTTTTTTTGATGCGATATTTTTTTTTCATGCCCCTAAAACACTCCATTTGCCTAGTTTCCCGCCGCCAAAACATTGAGAAAAAAGACCACTGAAGCTTCAGTGGCCTATTATGCAGACAATACTTTTCTTCCTTTGCGACGGCGGCGCGCCAATACTTTTCTCCCATTTTTCGTGCTCATGCGCGCGCGGAACCCGTGCACTTTGCTGCGCTTCCGTCTATTTGGTTGATACGTCCGTTTCATCTATGACACCTCCCTGAAGGAATAACTGTTACGGGCAGTCTTTCTCATTATATTGAACAATCTCAGCAAATGTCAACCGCCCCTTTCTCTTTTCTTGAGGCGGCCTTGATGTGGATAAATTTTTCTGTCCCCAACCACAATCCACAACATTTATCGACATTTTTTTCACATACGCAACGGTGTGGATAACGTTTTTTTCACAGCCTGTCCGTTTTGTGGATAATCAAAAAATTCCGTTGCAACAAGCCGTTTTATTTGCTATTATTATTGTGTTTTCACTATGGTCGACAATGGATAACTGTGTGGATAAAAAAACATATCCACACTTGTGGATAGTTTGTGGATATGTTTTTTCACATCTTGTTTATAATGTTGTCCACAGTTGGTGGATTTTGTCGAAAAGCCGTCTTTTTTCCTTAATATATCTTTTCCACAAACTTATTTTTTTAAACAAATGATTATCCTCTGAATTAAAGGGAGGGGCAACGGGTGGAAAATATCCATGATTTATGGGATCGCGTGCTTCAGGAAATTGAACGGAAAATCAGCAAGCCGAGCTTTGAGACTTGGCTCAAGTCAACGAAAGCCCACTCTTTGCGTGGTGACACGCTCGTCATCGTAGCCCCGAACGAGTTTGCTAGAGACTGGCTTGATTCCCGCTATTCCCATTTAATTGGGGAAACGATCTACGCCATTACCGGCGAAGAGCTGGCCGTCAAATTTATCATTCCGCCAAACCAGGCTGACGAAGAACTCGAGTTTCAACCGGCCAAAAAACAGCGGAAGCCGTACGAGGAAGCGAATGATTTCCCGCAAAGCATGTTAAATCCGAAATATACATTCGACACGTTTGTCATCGGCTCCGGCAACCGGTTCGCCCATGCTGCATCACTCGCGGTCGCCGAAGCCCCGGCCAAGGCGTACAACCCGCTTTTCATTTACGGCGGAGTCGGACTTGGAAAAACGCATTTGATGCACGCGATCGGCCATTACGTCATTGAACATAACCCGTCCGCGAAAGTTGTCTATTTATCTTCAGAAAAGTTTACAAACGAGTTTATTAACGCCATTCGCGACAACCGCCCGGACGATTTTCGCAACAAGTATCGAAACGTTGACGTTCTGCTGATCGATGATATTCAGTTCTTGGCTGGAAAAGAACAAACGCAGGAGGAATTTTTCCATACGTTTAACACGCTGCACGAAGAAAGCAAGCAAATCGTCATTTCAAGCGACCGGCCGCCTAAAGAAATCCCGACGCTTGAAGACCGCTTGCGTTCGCGCTTTGAGTGGGGGCTGATCACCGACATCACGCCGCCTGATTTGGAAACGCGGATCGCCATCCTCCGAAAAAAAGCGAAAGCGGAAGGGTTTGACATTCCGAACGAAGTGATGCTTTATATCGCCAATCAAATCGATTCGAACATCCGTGAGCTCGAAGGCGCCCTCATCCGCGTCGTCGCCTACTCATCGCTTATCAATAAAGAAATCACGGCTGACCTGGCAGCGGAAGCATTGAAGGATATCATTCCGAGCGCGAAGCCCAAAGTGATCACGATCCAAGACATTCAGCGCGTTGTTGGACAGCATTTCAATATTAAGCTTGAAGACTTTAAGGCAAAAAAACGGACAAAATCGGTCGCGTTCCCCCGGCAAATCGCCATGTATCTCTCCCGCGAACTGACCGACTGTTCGCTGCCGAAAATCGGCGACGAATTTGGCGGCCGCGATCATACGACGGTCATCCACGCCCATGAAAAAATATCAAAGCTTTTGCAAACCGACACGCAGCTGCAGAAACATGTGAAAGAAATCCAAGAAAAGCTGAAGCAACTGTGAATAACCGCCGCTGTCTTACGCACAGCTTATCCACATGTGGGCAAGCTGTGCTTGCTTCGCTTTTCTTGGTTATCCACATACCAACAAGCCATACTACTAGTACTACGGTTTTTATTTTTTATATTTTTATAATTTATTTCCGATCACCATTAAAACGAGGAGGAACAGCAAGTGAACATCTCGATTGACCGTGAAGCGCTGGCAAGAAGCGTCCAAGATGTGATGAAAGCTGTATCGACGAGAACGACGATTCCGATTTTGACAGGGATTAAACTGACAGCGACGGCCCTTGGGGTGACATTGACAGGCAGCGACTCCGATATTTCGATCGAGTCGTTCATTCCGCTTGAAAAAGAAGGTCGGCTGCTCGTTGATGTCAAAAGGCCGGGAAGCATCGTGCTGCAAGCTCGCTTTTTTGCTGAAATTGTCAAAAAGCTGCCGCAGCAAACTGTCGAGATCGAGACGGAAGACAACTTTTTGACTGTCATCCGCTCAGGCCACTCGGAATTCCGTCTCAATGGCTTAAATGCCGACGAATATCCGCGGTTGCCGCAAATTGAGGAAGAAAACGTCTTTCAAATTCCGGCTGATCTATTGAAGACAATCATCCGACAAACTGTTTTTGCTGTTTCAACATCGGAAACGCGCCCCATCTTGACAGGTGTCAACTGGAAAGTGGAGAATAACGAACTCGTCTGCACGGCGACAGACAGCCATCGTTTGGCGATGCGAAAGGTAAAAATTGAAGCAGGACATGCTGTGTCGTACAACGTCGTCATTCCGGGGAAAAGCCTAAACGAGCTGAGCAAAATTTTGGACGACGGCAGCGCTCCGGTCGATATTGTCATAACGGCCAACCAAGTGTTGTTTAAAGCGGAACATCTTCTTTTCTTTTCCCGGCTGCTTGACGGAAACTATCCGGAAACAGCCCGCCTGATTCCGACAGAAAGCAAAACAACGATGACCGTCAATGCGAAAGAGTTTTTGCAAGCGATTGACCGGGCATCACTGCTTGCAAGGGAAGGGAGAAACAATGTCGTGAAACTGACGACGCTCCCGGGAGGGCTGTTGGAAATTTCCTCGGTTTCTCCAGAAATCGGGAAAGTGACGGAACAGTTGCAGGCCGAATCACTTGAAGGGGAAGAGTTAAACATCTCGTTCAGCGCAAAATATATGATGGATGCACTCCGGGCCCTTGATGGCACCGATATTCAAATCAGTTTCACCGGGGCAATGCGCCCGTTCGTGCTGCGTCCGCTTTACACCGACTCGATGCTGCAGCTCATTTTGCCGGTAAGAACATATTGATGTATGTCGGAAACGCATAAAAGGCGATCCAGTCATGGACGCCGTCCTTTTCGCAATGCCTCCGATGGAGAGGATGGGGACAATTGCGTCCCATTCTCTTCATCGGCTTTCTTTGCGGGCGGGCGATGTTTTCGATAAAATAAAGGAATAGGCGACTTAGAGGAAAGCGAGCGATGAACGGATGGAACAGACGGTGACGATTAAAACGGAAACGATCACGTTAGGACAGCTGTTGAAGCTTGTGCAGTTAATTGATACAGGCGGCGCTGCGAAATGGTTTTTGCAGGAATACAACGTGCTCGTCAATGGCGAAAGAGAGACCCGGCGCGGGCGGAAGTTAAAAGACGGCGACCGGGTGGATGTGGAGCAAATCGGCACGTTTGTCGTTGTACGGGCAGAGTAGGTGAAGATCGGGTGTTTTTAACCGACTTAGTGTTAACGAACTACCGCAACTACGAACATGAAATGGTGAATTTCAGCCAAGGCGTCAACGTCATTCTCGGGGAAAATGCCCAAGGGAAGACAAACATGATGGAGGCCATTTATGTATTGGCCATGGCGAAATCGCACCGCACATCGAACGATAAAGACCTTATCCGTTGGAATGAAGAGTATGCTAAAATAGAAGGAAGAGCGGAAAAACGAAGCGGTTCTCTTGCCCTTGAACTGCTCATCTCAAAAAAAGGGAAAAAAGCGAGATGCAACCATATTGAGCAGCGACGGCTCAGCCAATATGTCGGGCAGTTAAATGTCGTCATGTTCGCTCCGGAAGACTTGAATCTGGTCAAAGGAAGTCCGCAAGTGCGGCGGCGGTTTATCGATATGGAAATCGGACAAGTATCCCCCGTTTATATACATGATTTGGGTCAATACCAAAAACTGTTGCAACAGCGCAACCACTGCTTGAAGATGATGCAGACGCGCGAGAGGGGCGACGAGGCGGTGCTTGACGTATTAACCGAACAGCTCGCCGTGCTGGCGGCGAAGATTACGTTGCGGCGCCGCCAGTTTTTGTCGCTGCTTGAGCAGTGGGCGATGCCGATCCACCGTGAAATCAGCCGCGGAGCTGAACAACTCGGCATTCGGTATGAACCGTCGGTCGACGTATCAGAAAAGGCAGAATTGTCGAGAATAGTAGAAGCATACTGCGAAACGTTCGCTTCCTTGCGAAAACGGGAAATCGAGCGGGGAACGACGCTTGCCGGCCCGCATCGCGATGACATCGCGTTTATTGTCAACGGAAAAAACGTCCAAACGTTCGGTTCCCAAGGGCAACAGCGCACAACCGCGCTGGCGGTGAAACTGGCGGAAATTGAGCTCATCTTTTCCGAGTTAGGTGATTACCCCATTTTGTTGCTCGATGATGTGCTGTCCGAACTTGATGACTTTCGGCAAACCCACCTCTTAGATGCGATCCGAAAAAAAGTGCAAACTTTCGTGACCACAACGAGCATTGACGGCATTAAGCACGATATCATTCAAGAAGCGGCTATTTATCGAGTCCACTCCGGTTCGGTAGCTGCCCCTTCTTGACCGCAAAACGTTGAACGTTTGCAAAGAAAGCGTAGGTGATCTGGCATGACAATGGAACAACGGGTTGAGCGAGCGTACGACGCGAGCCAAATCCAAGTGCTCGAAGGCCTTGAAGCAGTTCGAAAGCGCCCGGGGATGTACATCGGCTCGACGGGGCCTAAAGGGCTGCACCACCTCGTTTGGGAAATCGTCGACAACAGCATTGACGAAGCATTAGCCGGCTATTGCACGGAAATTCATGTGACGATCGGAAAGGATAACAGCATCACGGTCGCTGACAACGGGCGCGGCATTCCAGTCGATGTGCATGAGGCAACCGGACGGCCGGCTGTTGAGGTCATCATGACCGTTCTGCACGCCGGCGGGAAGTTCGGCGGCGGCGGTTATAAAGTATCCGGCGGCTTGCACGGCGTCGGCGCCTCGGTCGTCAACGCCTTGTCGGAATGGCTGGAAGTTTACGTATACCGAGATGGGAAAATCCATTATCAAAAATACGAGCGGGGCGAGCCGTGCACCGATCTGCAAGTCATCGGCGAGACGGACCGAACCGGGACGACGACCCGCTTTAAGCCGGATCCGGAAATTTTTACAGAAACGACCGAGTTTGATTACGAAACGTTGGCCGCCCGGCTGCGCGAGCTCGCCTTTTTGAACCGCGGCTTGAAAATCACCTTGACGGATGAACGGGTTGACAACCGGAAAAGTGAATACTTTTATGAAGGCGGCATCCGCTCTTACGTCCGCCATTTGAATCGGACGCGGGAAGTGTTGCACGAAGAGCCGATTTACATTGCCGGCGAGCGCGACGGCATCGCTGTCGAAATCGCCTTGCAGTACAACGACGGCTATACGAGCAACATTTATTCATTCGTGAATAATATCCATACGCACGAAGGCGGCACGCATGAATCCGGCTTTAAAATGGCGTTGACGCGCATCATCAATGACTACGCCCGCAAACAGCAAATTTTCAAGGACAATGATGCCAATTTGACGGGGGAAGATGTGCGGGAAGGGCTGACGGCCATTGTGTCAATCAAACACCCCTCCCCGCAATTTGAGGGGCAGACGAAAACAAAGCTCGGCAACAGCGATGCGCGCACGGTGACGGACGCTGTCTTTTCTGAACAATTTGAAACGTTTTTGCTCGAACACCCGACCATTGCCCGAAAAATTGTCGAAAAAGGGATGATGGCCGCCCGCGCCCGCCTGGCGGCCAAAAAGGCGCGCGAACTGACGCGGCGCAAAAGCGCGCTTGAAGTCTCCAATTTGCCGGGCAAACTTGCCGACTGCTCGTCAAGAGATCCGTCGATCAGCGAGCTGTATATCGTGGAGGGGGATTCGGCGGGCGGTTCAGCGAAACAAGGGCGCGACCGCCATTTCCAGGCAATTTTGCCGTTGCGTGGGAAAATTCTCAACGTTGAGAAGGCAAGAATCGACAAAATCTTGTCCAACAACGAAGTGCGGGCGATCATCACCGCTCTTGGCACCGGCATTGGCGAAGAGTTCGACATCTCAAAGGCGCGTTATCATAAAGTCATCATTATGACCGATGCGGACGTCGACGGCGCTCATATCCGCACGCTTCTTTTGACATTCTTTTATCGCTACATGCGTCAATTTATCGAGCACGGCTATGTGTACATCGCCCAACCGCCCCTGTATAAAATCGAACAAGGAAAACAAGTGCGCTACGCTTACAACGACCGCCAGCTCGAAAAAATTCTTGCTGAGCTGCCGGAACAACCGAAGCCGACAATCCAACGCTACAAAGGGTTGGGCGAGATGAACCCAGAGCAACTTTGGGAGACGACGATGAACCCGGAAAAGCGAACATTGCTTCAAGTCAGCTTGCAAGATGCCATTGACGCAGATGAAACGTTTGAAATTTTAATGGGCGACAAAGTCGAGCCACGCCGCCAATTTATCGAAGAAAACGCCCGTTATGTGAAAAACTTGGACATTTAGGATGAAAAGAGAGGGATGGGGCCGCCCTCCTCGCTTCTTTTTGCCGACGGGGCCAACCGGGGCGCAAACGAAGCGGCGCCCGCCGTCCGCCTATGTCTGCTCCCTGTAAAGGCAGACCGGGCCGAAGAAGGCTCAAAAGGGAGGTTTATATGAATGGCAGAACATGAACAATCGCGCATTCGCGAAGTCAATATCAGCCAGGAAATGCGCTCGTCGTTCCTTGACTACGCCATGAGCGTCATCGTTTCCCGCGCCTTGCCGGATGTGCGCGATGGGCTGAAACCGGTGCACCGCCGCATTTTATATGCCATGCATGACCTCGGCATGACCGCTGATAAACCGTATAAAAAGTCAGCCCGCATCGTCGGCGAAGTGATCGGGAAATACCACCCGCACGGCGACGCCGCCGTGTATGATACGATGGTGCGCATGGCGCAAGACTTCAACTACCGGTACATGCTCGTTGACGGGCACGGCAACTTCGGGTCGATCGACGGCGATGCAGCAGCGGCCATGCGTTACACGGAAGCCCGCATGTCGAAAATCGCCATGGAGCTGTTGCGCGACATCAATAAAGACACGATCGATTACCAAGATAACTACGACGGTTCAGAAAAAGAACCGGTTGTGCTGCCGTCACGGTTTCCAAACTTGCTTGTCAATGGTTCGTCAGGCATTGCCGTTGGGATGGCGACGAACATCCCTCCGCATCAGCTTGGCGAGGTCATCGATGCGCTGTTGGCGTTAAGCCGAAACCCGGAGATGACCGTTGCCGACTTGATGGAATACATTCCTGGTCCGGATTTCCCGACGGCCGGGCAAATCATCGGCCGCAGCGGCATCCGCAAGGCGTACGAAACGGGACGGGGATCCATTACGTTGCGCGCCAAGGCTGAAATTGAGCAGCATGCCAATGGCAAGGAAACGATTATTGTAAGCGAACTCCCCTATCAAGTGAACAAAGCAAAGCTGATTGAACGGATCGCCGAATTGGTGCGCGAGAGAAAAATCGACGGCATCACCGATTTGCGTGATGAATCGGACCGAAGCGGAATGCGCATCGTTATTGAAGTGCGGCGCGATGCGAACGCGAAGGTCGTGTTAAACAACTTATACAAACATACCGCCTTGCAGACGAGTTTTGGAATCAACATGCTCGCCTTGGTGGATGGCGAGCCGAAAGTGTTGAACTTAAAAGAATGTTTGGAGCACTATTTGAACCACCAGAAAACGGTCATCCGCCGGCGAACTGCCTTTGAGCTGAAAAAGGCTGAAGCGCGCGCCCATATTCTTGAAGGCTTGCGCATTGCCCTTGACCATTTGGATGAAGTGATCGACCTCATCCGTCGTTCGCGAACGACAGAAATAGCGCGCGAAGGGTTGATGGAGCGGTTTTCGCTCAGCGAACGGCAGGCGCAGGCGATCCTAGATATGCGCCTGCAACGGCTGACCGGCCTCGAGCGGGAAAAAATTGAACAGGAGTATCAAGAGCTTCTCCGCCTCATCGCTGAGTTGAAAGCGGTGTTGGCTGACGAAGAGAAAGTATTGCAGATCATTCGCGATGAGCTGGCCGAAATCAAAGAGCGGTTTAACGACGAGCGGCGCACAGAGATCATTGCGGGGGCTGTCGAACAGTTTGACGACGAAGACTTAATCCCGCACGAACATGTCGTCATTACGCTCACCCATAAAGGATATATTAAGCGCCTGCCGTTATCGACGTATCGAAGCCAGAAACGCGGCGGCCGGGGCGTGCAAGGCATGCATACCGCCGAGGATGACTTTGTCGAACATTTGCTCGTCACTTCTACTCATGACAACGTGCTGTTTTTCACAAATAAAGGGAAAGTATACCGGGCGAAAGGCTATGAAATTCCGGAATTCGGCCGCACCGCCAAAGGGCTGCCGATCATCAACTTGCTTGAGCTCGACAAGGATGAATGGATCAACGCCATGATCCCCATTGAAAATGAGTTTGATAATGAGCTTTATCTCGTGTTTGCGACAAAGCAAGGGATCGCCAAGCGCTCTCCGCTCTCAGCTTTCGCCCACATCCGCAACAATGGGCTCATCGCCATTCACTTGCGCGAGGGGGATGAGCTGATTTCCGTCAAGTTGACGGACGGTAAAAAACATTTGATTATCGGCACGAAAAGAGGGATGCTCATCCGTTTTCCAGAAACGGATGTGCGGACAATGGGCCGCAGTGCGACGGGAGTCAAGGCCATCTCACTCGATGACGGCGATGAAGTCGTTGGCATGGAAATCTTGGAAGACCATCATGATGTTCTTGTTGTGACGAAAAAAGGGTTCGGCAAACGCACCCCAGCTTCGGAGTATCGCGTGCAAAGCCGGGGCGGCAAAGGGTTGAAAACGTGCAATGTCACGGAACGGAACGGCCCTGTTGTTGCAGTGACAACAGTCGTCGGCAATGAAGATTTAATGGTCATTACGACAGGCGGCGTGCTGATCCGCATCGCTGTCAGCGATATTTCCAGGACAGGGAGAATTGCCCAAGGCGTCAAGCTCATTCGCCTCTCGGACGAAGACGAACATGAGTGTGTAGCGACAGTTGCCAAAGTGCCAGAGGAAGAAAAAGAAGAGAAAGAGGAAGAAGGGAATCCCGCTTAATTGAATGGCGTTCCGCCTGCAGGTGCGGGGCGCCCTTTCGTTTGAAAATGCGTGCGTCTGTTTTTACGGCGAATCGGAAAGCGAAACGCGCTTATTGGGCTTTCCGATTGCGAAAGTGCTGTTATTGCAGCCTATATAGATGCAACGAAATCGTTTAACATATCCTTGACGGAAAAGTGGCTCATCCATTTTTGACTGTCGAAGGGGCTGACCCAAAACGCGAATGCGTTTTGGGATCAGCCCCCACTTTTTTGCC
>ERZ1673787.11-NODE-11-length-68770-cov-14.926916_pt1 | contig 68770 bp, 69 predicted proteins | sample MGYA00580129_ERZ1673787 | MGnify/ENA primary metagenome ERZ1673787 (study PRJEB41219, sample SAMN04549613) | soil metagenome | isolation source: soil | place: USA: Texas, Brazoria NWR | collected 2008-10-24 | study: EMG produced TPA metagenomics assembly of... | reverse complement strand
CAGAGAGGGCTGACTCCAAAAGTCCGCTTTTTGGCGGACTTTTGGGTCAGCCCCGTTGTTCCGCCGGCCGTCAAAAGTATCGCTTTTTCCAAAAGATGTACGCCGTCGCCGCTGACAGTGAACCGGCGAGCGCCATCGCGATCAAAAAGGCGTACGGAGAGTGTTGGTACGGAATCGGTACGTTCATACCGTAGAAGCTCGCCACCATCGTCGGCAGCGAAATGACGATCGTAATGGCGGTCAAAAACTTCATCACAATGTTTAAGTTGTTCGAGATGACCGAAGCGAACGCATCCATCATGCCGCTTAAAATGCTGCTGTATACTTCGGCCATTTCAATCGCCTGCTTGTTTTCAATAATGACGTCTTGCAGCAAATCTTGGTCATCTTCGTACATGCGCAAATAGTTGAGGCGCATAAGCCGCTCCATGACGATGTTGTTCGCCTTGAGCGACGTCATAAAGTAGACTAAGCTTTTTTCCATGCTAAGGAGCGAAAACAGCTCTTTGTTTTTCATCGACTGGTGCAGCTCTTTTTCAATTTCGCTCGTCCGCCGGTTGATTTGCTTCAAGTAGCGCAAATAATACGTAGAAATCATGTACAGCATTTGCAACGCAAACCGCGTCTTCATAAACGTGTAAAAGTTTTTGATTTTGTTTTTGGAGAATTCTTCAAAAATCGGATTCTCCTGCAAACAAACCGTAATAAAACACGTGTTCGTAATGATCATGCCGATCGGAATCGTCTCGTAAATCGGGCCGTCCACTTCATCATGGGCGACAATCGGAATGTCGACGATAATGAGCACATGGTTGTCTTCCTTTTCGACGCGCGACCGCTCCTCGTCATCCAACGCGTCTTTGATCGAATCGATCGGAATGTCCAAATGGTGGGCGATGTAGCGAATTTCGTCCTCGGTCGGAGCGACGAGATTGATCCAGCAGCCGTTTTCGATCCGGTCAATTTCGCGCATTTTGCCGCTCGCATCAGACAAATACATTTTCATCATCTGGCATCCTTCCTCCTTTTCATGCGAGGAAGGCGGCGCCTCTTCCTTTCCGTCCGGAGCTCGTTTTCGTATGATGAGCAGCGGGCGGAAAAAGGAACAGGCCGCGTTCCCCGCTATATTCCGGTTCCGGTTCGTTCGGACTCGAACTACTCATATACGAAAACGCCACTCCTTTCGAAAAAGATGTCCCTCAAGTAATGATAACGCGGACCGGCCTGTTTGTATAGTAGTTGCCATGAAAAAAAGCAGCCTACTGGCTACTTTATTCAAGAAAGCGGCGCCATGTTCAACCATTGCCTGCCGCGGCCCGTTATTCGCTTGACGGCGTCGTGTTGAAAAAGTCAGGCGATTGTTTGTCTGTTTGCCGGCGGTCCGAACGGTGCGGTTGTGGTTTGCCCGTTTTTCCCATCACGCCATCCGATTCGTAGCTGAGCGGGAACATCCGCTTTTTGCCCACCGTCCTCACCCCCTTTGTCTTTACTGTTTGCCGCCAGCCGCCATTTTACTCAAGCTGCTCCGGAGGAGGACGACGCCACTTTGTGGAAACGCTTTGTCCTGAAATTGTCAGCCAATGTTCACACAATCATTTTACCGGCTGTTTTCCATTCGCTTATAATATACAAGTGAGGAGGGGAAGCCATGAACATCATCATTACCAAAAAAGCGTTTGATTGGTACAAGCGGGAGCTCGGGCTGAAGCCAGGCGATGCGATCCGCTTTTTCGCCCGCTACGGGGGATGCAGCACCGTGCAAAAAGGGTTTTCGCTCGGCATGGCGAAAGACGAGCCGGCAGGAGAGCCAGCGGCGCAGACAACGGTTGACGGCGTGACGTTTTTTGTCGAAGACAGCGACCAATGGTATTTTGACGGCCGCGATTTGACGGTTGATTTGGACGAAAAAAGCGGCGAACCGGTGTTTTTGCTCCATTAACCAGCGAAAAAAGCTAGCCGTGACGCTAGCTTTTTCGAATAATGGCGATCGTGCAGCGGGAGATGCAGACGAGCTCCCCTTGTTCGTCCGTAATGCGCACATCCCAAACCATCGTCGTCCGGCCGCGGTGCAACACCGTCCCTGTCGCCGTCACCGTCCCGCGGCGAACGGCGCGGACGTGATTGGCGTTGATTTCCAATCCAACGACATTTTCCGTGTTGGGGTCCACAAGCGCGTACGCGCCGATGCTGGCGACCGTCTCGGCCAAGGCAACCGACGCTCCGCCGTGCAACAGCCCGGCCGGCTGATGCGTGCGATGGTCGACCGGCATCGTCGCCACGACGCGCCCTTCGCCAAGCTCGATGATATCGATGCCGAGCGTCTCGATTAACGTATGTTTCGCCATTTCTTTTACAACAGCCAAATCGATCATGACTCCTTCTTCCCCCGTTTCGTGAATCGTTCCAGCTCATGAAGCCGGCCTTCTTGCCGCAAAATGCGCACCTGCGTCTCCCCAAGCAAATCGAAATGCGGAAACTCGTTGCGCCGGTCCATCCACTCTTCCTTCAGCCCGTATTGCCTCCCCCAGGCGGCAAGTTTTTCGACATCGGCGCAGCCGACTTTCGTCACCGTCGTGCAGTGCGGAAACCGTTCATCATGCCAATAATGGGTCAAAAAGGCGATTTCGCCGCGCTTCACTTTTTCTTTCCATGCCGCGAGCTCGTGGCGGCGAATGCCAAACGCCATCGCACCGCTCCCCTTTATCGTTTCGCCCGCTCATACGCTTCATGCCACTCGGGAAAATATTTGCGGATGACGATCGGCCGAAACGTATCGCGCTTGACGCAAACGTGCTGCGATTTGCCGGTCACGGCCACCTCGCCGTCCGGGGCAACAATTTCGTAGCCGTATGTGACGCGGATTCCGTCGTAAGCGTCAATCCATGTGCGGACGGTCGCCGTTTCCCCATAACGAAGCGGCTTTTTGTACGACACTTGCAAATCGACAACAGGCGAAATGATGCCTTCTTTCTCCATGTCGGCATAATGAAAGCCAAGCTGTTTGATCAATTCCGTACGCCCGACTTCCATCCAAACTAAATAGTTCGCGTGGTAGACGACGCCCATTTGGTCTGTTTCCGCATAACGCACTTCAATTTGTTTTTCTGCCACTTTCATGTTCGTTCTCCCTCCATTTTTTGCCGGGCTTCTCCTTTATGTTACCATTTGTCCGTCCGGCCGCTCAAGCGGCAACCCAAAAAACAAAGCCGCCCGCATCGGGGCAGCTTTGTCATGATTGGTAGCCGTGCTCCCGTGCAGCGGCTTCGTCTTTAATTTCCGCGCGCATGGCCGCGATCGCTTCTTCGCGGCGGCGGTTTTTCTCGCGAATTTTCTCCCGCTCTTCCAGGGAAGCAAACTGCATCGTTTCTTCGGCTTTTTCAATATTTTCAATGGTGTTTTGCACCATCTCTTGCAGCTTCTCAACATTGTCGCTGCGGTCATCCGGTTTCGGACGCGGCATATAGGCTTCCTCCTTTACAAGATTTTCCGGCTACTCACCCTTCGTTTGGATGACTTGAGCATGCTGGCCGGATTGATCTTGCATTTGTTTGCCTTTGTTTCCTCCAGCGGCGCGAGGCTGTGTGCCGATATGGTTCGGCACAAAATGTTTGCGGCTTCCTTTCGGATTGCTCATTGTCTTCGCCTCCTCGCCATCTAGTCTGTCCGCCCGGAGGACCGCTATGCATGGGTTATTCTGCTTTCTTGAGCATCCGCTCTTCCAGCTTTTTCTCGATTTTTTCGAGCGCTTCCCGGTCGTTCAACAATTGCCGTTTGTTCTCGCTGATCAATTCTTGGAGAGTCATTTTGCGGGATCGTCTCATCGCTATCAACCTCCCCTCATTTATATTGTAATCTTATTCATGCCCAAAAAAGATAAAAATTATGACAACTTTTTGAAAAATAACGAACCACGAAGAAAGCGCCTTTCGCTGCAGCCATCTGCTCAACGAAAAAGCGCTGTTTCCTGCTCGAGCCGCTTCGCCGTCACCGGGCCGACAATTTTTCGCCGAATGACGCCGTTTGGATCGATAATATACGTCGTCGGAATCGTCTGGATTCGGTATCGGTGAAGCGCCTCGCCGCGCACATCCAAGGCGACGGGCAACGTCAGTTTTTTGTCTTTCGCAAATCGCTCCGCATTATCGAGCGTATCTTGCGTCGTCAAATGGACGGCAAGCAACATGACTTCGCGGCCGTGCTGCTTGTAAAACGCCTCAAGCTCCGGCATTTCCTTTTTGCACGGCGGACACCACGACGTCCAAAAGTTGAGGACAACCGCTTTGCCGCGCAAATCAGACAGCCGGACGGCTTTGCCGCCAAGCGTCGGCAGCGTCAAATCAGGGGCCGTCTGGCCGATGCCCGGGCCGCTTTCTATTTCGTCTGTTTCCTGTTCGTTCCCGGCAGCCATCGCATTCCAAAGACCATAGCCGGCAACGGCCAAAAACAATAGGACGACGAACCATTTCCGCACGCATTTCCCTCCCTGCCGGCCGGCGCCCTTTCTTCCATCCAGCGCCCTCCGCCGCTCTGCCCATCATTATAGCACATACGTTTGTGTTTGCCAACGTTGACGTCTAAGGACGAAAAAACGAGGGGCGAGCCCTCGTCATTAACGGATGTTTTTATGGTCGTTTTTCAGTTTCTCGGCTTCCACCTCGGCGTACGAAGCAAACTCGCTCGTCCATTCATTGAAGCCGTTTTTCTTTTTGGCGTTGTTGTTCCGTTGGGCGTTGGCATTGCCAAGTTTGGTCCGGCCCATGCGTCTCCTCCTCTTGCTTCCGTCGGTTCACCTATAGTATCCGCCAGCGGCCAAAAAACTATGCATACAGCGGCTTCAACCGGCGTCCGAAACAATGGAAGAAAAGCGAAACAAACACTAGGTGAAAATCGTTGAAAATCAACAACGCTTCGACCTCATGCGGACCGAAAAAAGAAAACGAAAAGAAAACAACGGTTCCATCCGACAACACCGAGGCGTCGAATGATGTTTCAGCCCGAATCGGAGAAAACTAAGCATCGGATGACGGGTCACCCGTTTCAATCGGGTGGTTCGGATAGGAAATCCAGTCGCTGAAGCTGCCGACGTACAGCCGAACGTTGTGATAACCAGCTTCGTGGAGCGCCAACACGTTCGGGCAGGCGGTGACGCCGGAACCACAGTAAACGATCAACGGCTGCCCACGGTCAAAATCGGCAAACCGAGCCGCCTGCTCGACAGCGCTTTTCCAGTAGCCTCCTTCCGTCACCCCGTCTTTCCAAAATCGGTGCACCGCCCCGGGAATGCGGCCGGCCCGGCGGTCGATCGGCTCCTCCAACCCGGCATACCGCTTCCACTCGCGGGAATCAATGAGCACCGCTGCACGGTCGCGAACGGCGGCTCGCACATCCTCGACCGTTGCGAGCCATGATCGGTCCGGACGCGGCTGAAACCGCCGCGGCGGCACAGCTGAAATGGCGCGCGTCACCGGATTTCCTTTTCGTTTCCATTCGCTGTAGTTGCCATCCAACACGTATGCGCGCGCATGGCCGAAATACCGGAGCAGCCACCAACAGCGCGCGGCCATGGCCCCGTCTTGGTCATCGTAGGCGATGACCGTCGTCGTGTCGTCAATGCCGGCCCGGCTAAACACGTCCGCCGCTTGGGCGGCTGATGGAAGCGGATGGCGGCCTCCGTGCTCTCCGACCGGGCCCGACAAGTCGCGCTCTAAGTCCATATACACCGCTCCGGGAATATGGTCTTCCCGGTAAAGAGACGCCCCTTTAGCCGGATCGCCAAGCCAAAACCGGCAATCAACAATGCGGATGGTTTCATCGGACAAATGCGCCAACAGCCATTCGTGGGAAACGAGAGACGCCATTGTTTCTCCCCCCTCTTTCGTTTTCATCAGCCCGGCCTGCTTACAGGCCGGCAGCCGGGCAGCCAATGCCAACGCTTTGGCTGTGTGCGTTACTTCTCTTCAAGCCGGCGCACGTAGTCGCGCACCATCTCTGGCGTTACATAGCGGCGCGCCGGCACGAGGCCGCCGGCGGCCAGCTCGTTCATTTGTTTCGTCACTTCATTGATCGCCTCGACCGTAAACGGCTCACCGCGGCGGCACCGTTCAACCGCCTCATCGATGCGCCGCTCGCGCTCGAGCTCAAGGGCGGCAAACCGCTTTAAGATGGCGTGCTGTTTGTTGATATGGGCGGTGATGGCGTGATGTACTTCGCTCAATGGTCCTCGTCCTTTCCTGCTTCTTTTTCCATCAAACGCCGGACGTTCGGTTTTGGCGTCCAGCAGTTGAACCGATAGTTTGGCTTCGTCTCATAGCCGAGCCGGCGGCAATACGTGTACAGCCCGTCGGCTCGCTTTTCTATACGGTAGTGGATGCATGTAGCGCAAGCGTGAAACCGGTTCATCAACGCGCCTCCCCGACGCGGCCCGAAAGAAGGCCGCGAAGCGCCGCTTCGATGCGGGCGAGCGCCTCATGATCCGCCGCTTCGGCGAGCGCGGCAAGCAAGCCCTCCATATAGCTGTCGACTTGTTCCGCGAGAGCGGCCAAAAGTGCGGCGACGGCAGCCTTGTATTGTTCTGCGTACGTCGCCACAAGCCGCTCTTTTTGCTCAGCCAAATAGGCGTCGATCGGCTCGACAAGCGCCGCCTCAATTTCCTCTTTCATCCGCCGCTTTTCGTCGCGCTCAAAAAACGATTTGGCGTTTTTATACAGCGAAAGCGCCTTGGTAAACCGCACCCGGTCTACATCCCCAAGGGCGTTGGCAAACTCCGGCGCCGAGAAGGCGAACGCCTCCGGCGGCGTGAGCGCGAGCGCTTCGTCAAACCGGCGGAGCTCGCCGCAAAGGCGATGAAACTGTTCGGCGAGCCGCTTGTGCAAAAACGATTCGATGCGCAGGCTCGTCGCCCGCAACTCTTGGGCCAAATCAAAGCCGACCGATGCGAGCAGTTCGTCGAGGCAACGCTCGAGCGCCCGACGCGCCGGGCCTTGGTCGTCGCGGAGCACCGCCGGATTGAACGCCTCTTTGAACGTATCGTTCAAGCGGAAGAAGACGCGCTGTTTCACGTAATACAAAAGCTCGTCGGCTTCTTGGCTGAGCGCCTGGCGGCCGTAGGCGTCGCCGGCGGCGGCGAGCACGGCGTGCATCTGTGCACGCGCCGCTTCAAGCGATTGGCGTTTCGCCGCTTTTTCCGCCTCGCTCTGCCCGGCCGCCCGCGCGAATTCCTCTGCCGCCCGCCGCGCCCGCTCAAGCTCGGCATATGCGCTCTCGACGGCGACTTCCGCCAGTTCTTCCGTTAAGAAGCGGAAGAAGTCGGTTTCAAAGGCAGACAAGCCGGAGTCCGCCAAGACGCCGCGCGGACCGGGCTCGGCCCCCGTTTTTTCCGCCAGCGCCAGGCGGCTTGAGAGCGCATAAAGGCGCGGGAAGCGGATGCCAAAGCGAGCGAGTTCGCCATTCATATAGGAAACGACCACATCAAGCTCCTCTTTCGACTGGGCCAAATCAGCCGCATTGATGATGAAAAACATTTTATCAAGCGAAAACGCATCTTTGACGCGCCCGAGCTGCAACAAAAACTCCCGGTCTGCCTTCGAGAACGCGTGGTTGTAATACGTGACAAACAGCAGCGCATCGGCGTGCTTCATATAATGGAACGCCACCCCGGTATGGCGGGCGTTTAATGAATCGACGCCCGGCGTATCGACAAGCGTCACCCCTTGGCGGGTGAGCGGGCAATCGGCATACAACACGACTTCATCAAGGAAACACGACACCGCCTCATCGGCGACATATGCCTCAAGCTCCGCAAATCCGATCGACAGCCTCGTCCCGAACCGGTTTTTCATCCGCTCATATCCGGCGGCGGCAGCCGCCAAAAAGGCGAGATGCGGCTTTTGCGCCGGACGCTCAGCCCCGGATTCGGCAAGGCGGGCGCAATGGCGGAGCGCTTCATCCCACGACTTCGCCTCGCAGCCGAACTGGCGAAGCGAGGCTTGCACATCAGCCCATATTTGCGCCTCGTCCTTCACTTTGACAACCGCCGTTCCGTGCGGATGCTCCGGGTCGGGCGGAGCGATTTTGCTGATGGCGGCCGTCGTCGGGTTCGGCGAAGACGGCAAAAGCGGCTCCCCAAGCAAGGCGTTGGCCAGCGACGATTTGCCGGCGCTGAAGGCGCCGAACAACGCGACCGTAAAGGCCCGCTCGCGAAGCCGGCGCGCCTTGTCGCGCAACGGGCCGACGAACCGGCGCAACAAATCGGTCCGCTCGAGCCAGGCGGCCGCCTCATCGAGCCGATCAGCCGCCTCATCGCTCCGTTGCTTTCCACTCGCCGCCAAAGCGCGCCGCCCGTCCGCGCTCTCTTCTGCCGCTCCTTCCACCGCTTCCCGACTGAGCGCTTGCTCTTGGGCGGCGGGATGATTCACAGCCGGTTCCGTTGTTGCTGGCCGCTCTGCCGCTTGCGCATGGCGCACTTTCTGGAAATGAGGCGGCGCCGTCAGCGCAGCGAGGCGCTCTTCATCGAGCACAACCTCATCGCCCGAAGCGGCAATCAACCGCTCGAGCGCGCGTTGGCGCTCCTCCTCTTCCGCTTTCAAGCCGGCAAGGCGGGCGATGAGCTCCGCTTTTTCGCGTGCTGCCGAAAGCCGGCCTTCTAGCGCTTTCGCTTGAGCAGCCGCCCGCTCGGCAATTTGCGCCGCGAGCCCGGCAAACAAGGCGAGCGCCGCGTCGCGGTATCGTTTTTTCAGCGCCATCGCCACCTCATCCGTATAGTTTAATAGCGCCGCACCGCTTGCTTCCGCCCCCTGCTTGACAAGGCTTGAAAGCAGCGTCTGATCCCAATCCGCCGTCCATTGCTGGCACTGGCCGAGCCAGGCGCCGTCGGCGTGCCACTCGTTCCCGAACCGGAGAAGAAGCTGGCGGACATGCCACTCGATTTGCGCCGCCGCCTGCGCTTTGACGCTTTCGTAAAACGCCTCAAGCCGCCGCTCGCGTTCTTGCTCCGTTTTGGTCTTTGCAAACAGCAGGCCCACTTTGAAATTCGGCTGCATCGCCTGCAAGTACGCTTCCGCCCGCTCCCTCGTCTCAAACGGCATTAAATAGGCATTTTGCAGCACGCGGTCAAGCTCAGCGCGAAACGCTTCCTCCGCCCGCGCCGTTTGCCAATCAGCAAGCTCAGCTTCCAAGCGCCCGAGCTCCTGCATGGCCTCGGCTTCACTGCCAGCCCCGCCAAGCGCCTCGAGGCGCGCTTTAAACTCCTGCTCAAGCAGCTCATGCCGCGCGCGAAGCTGTTCAAGATGGCGGGCGGCAATCCGCCTCAATCCTGCTTCTGCGCCGCGAAGAAGCCATTCGTCTTTGTCAGCAACCAAGCGGCGCAAACAAGCCGTCAACTCCTGCCACTCATTCTCTGGATGGGCTGGGTCTTTTAATGATAGGAAAAACAAGCGGGCCGCTTCGACCCCCCAACGCCGGAACGCCTCGGCCGCCGAAGCGCGAAACGCCGCAAACGGCAGTTCGTCCTCGCGATGTTTGTCGATTTGGTTCACCACTAAATACACGATTTTTCCTTCATCTGTTAATTGTTTCGTAAATTGAAAGTTTAGCTCCGCCTGTACATGGTTGTAATCCATGACATAAAAGACGACGTCCGCCAAATGAAGCGCCGACTCGGTGGCCAGCCGGTGGGCGTCATCGGTCGAATCGATGCCCGGCGTGTCCAAGATGGCCACTCCCGGGGGGATGGCGCCCGTTTCGCGGCTGATTTCGATCCACTCAATCGTCTCCCCGTCCCGGCATTGGGCGCGGATCAGCTCCGGATCGTACGGCGGCTCATATTCAACCGGCGGATCATCATGATAAAAGACGCGCACGCAATCCGGACCGGCTTTCACTTTCACAAGATTGGCACTCGTCGGAATCGGACTCGACGGCAGCAGCGGCTCGCCGAGCAACGCGTTGATCAAACTTGATTTTCCGGCGGAAAAATGGCCGCAAAAGGCGATGACCAGCTCGCCGGCTGCCGTTTTTTCGATCAGCTGCTTCACTTTATCGGCATTTTCGTTGTCGCCGGCTTGCTGAAGCCGGTCGTGCATATTTGTCATTTTCGCCAGCCACGGCCGCAATGGCAGCCGCTCGATCACAATATTCCCCATGACCAAAACCCCTTTGTTTCCGTCAATGTCATTTACATTCATTTTACTGTATTTCGCCCCGTTTCCCAATAGGAAAACAAAAAAATCCCGCCGGTTCGTTCAGCGGGATGAATGTTTTTCCCCGGCCCGCAGCCGGCGAGCCATTGGCGTCAATGGGACCGTTTCACAGCCGGCTGTCTTTGTTTTGCTTGCGCACTGCCGGAAACGCACGCCCGTTCTCCCCGTAGCGGCGGCACGAAGCGCGGCCGCAGCCTCAGGAACAGCTGATGGATTTCTATGAAAGCGATCAATACGATTATGAAATTTTTTGTTCCTGCAACGGCAGTGCAGCCGATTTTCTCGCCTTCCCGAAATGGAAGACGGCATTTAAAAGGATGGCGGTGAGGCCGCCGGCGACGATGCCGCTGTCCGTCAAAATGCGCAGGCCCGCCGGAAGCTCAGCAAACAAGTTCGGCACTGCCGTCACCCCAAGCCCTATGCCGACCGAGCAAGCAATGATCAGCAAGTTTTCTTGCATAGCCAAATCGACTTGGCTTAACATTTTCACGCCGTAGGCGATGACCGTGCCAAACATAGCGAGCATGGCCCCGCCTAAAACCGGCGCCGGGATGATTGTCGCCACGGCGGCGATTTTCGGCACAAATCCAAGCAGGACAAGAAACGCCGCGGCAGCGTAAATGACATTGCGCGTTTTCACGCCCGATAGCTGAACAAGTCCGACGTTTTGCGAATACGTCGTATACGGAAATGCGTTCAACAGCCCGCCGATGATGATGGCCAATCCTTCAGCGCGGTAGCCGCCCGCCAAATCGTCATCGGTCAGCCGGCGGCGGCAAATGTCCGACAAAGCAAAGTAAACGCCGGTCGATTCGACAAGGCTGACGATCGCGACGAGCACCATGGTGAAAACAGCAGACCCATGAAATGTCGGGGCGCCAAAGTAAAACAACGTCGGCCAGTGAAGCCATGACGCTTCCGCAACCGGCGTCCAGTCCACTTTTCCCATCATGGCCGCGGCAAACGTTCCGGCTGCCATGCCAAGCAAAACAGAGATCGAGCGGATGAATCCTGTAAAACAACGATACAGCAAGATAATCAGCGCCAGGACGCCAAATGACAGCGCCAAGTTGGCCGGATCGCCGAAGTCTTTTGCCCCTTGCCCGCCGGCCATGTTGTTCACCGCCGCCGGGATGAGCGTCAAGCCAATAATGGTCACGACCGAGCCGGTGACAACTGGCGGAAACAACGTCCGCAACTTGCCGAAATACGGACTGATGAGCACCACAACCGCTCCGGCGCAGAGGATCGCCCCATACACTGCCGGCATCCCGTACTGTCCGCCAATAGCGATCATCGGCCCGACTGCCGTAAATGTGCAGCCAAGCATAACCGGCAAGCCGATGCCAAACCACTTGTTTTTCCACGCTTGCAAAAACGTCGCAATGCCGCACGTCAATAAGTCAATGGCCACTAAATACGTCAGCTGTTCGCTCGTCAAATGCAACGCCCCGCCGACGATAAGCGGAACGACGATCGCCCCGGCGTACATCGCCAATACGTGTTGGATGCCGAGTGATCCAACTTGCCACCATTTCATCTTCATTGACTCATCACCTCGTCAGCAAATTGAATGACACCACCATCAAGCGACGCGATGCAGGCGAGCGATACGACGCGGAAGCCGCGCGCACGAAGCAATCGCCCGCCGTCTTGAAACGCCTTTTCAATGACGATGCCGATGCCGGCGACAACCGCGCCGGCTTGTTGGACAATCTCCGTCATTCCAAGCGCTGCCTGGCCGTTGGCTAAAAAGTCATCGATAATGAGCACCCGGTCACCGCTGTTAAGCAACGAACGGGAAACAACGATCTCGTTCGTCTCCTGCTTCGTAAACGAATATACTTCCGCGCGGTATACATCGTCGGCCATCGTCACTGGCCGCCGCTTGCGGGCAACGACAAGCGGGATGCCAAGTTCATACGCGGCCATGATGGCCGGGCTGATGCCCGATGACTCAAGCGTCAACACTTTCGTCGGCCGCTCGCCGCAAAACCGGCCGGCAAACGCTTCGCCGATCCGCTTCATCAGCTGTGGGTCGACCTGATGGTTCAAAAAGCGATCGACTTTCAGCACCCCGCCGGCCAGCACCTCTCCTTCAGCGGCAATTTTTTCGAGCAATTCGCGCATGCCAATCCCCTCCAAAATAAAAAAGCTTAAAAAACACCGGCCTCACTCATTCCATGAGTCAGGCAATGTCTTTTAAGCCAAGGCAAAAGGAAGGCGCAAGACGGCCATGGCCGCCCCCCTTGACATTGCCACTCATAGTCAGCCGATTTACGGTCGGCTGGTAGAGACTCGCAAGCCGTATTCTTGCGATTATATGAGTGAGTCAGCGTGATTCAGTTACTAGCAGTATACCATGGAAAGCGTCGGATGAGAAGCGGTTTTTTAATAAAAAAACGAACATTAAATAAAAAAAATAATTAATCATTCGTTTTTACTCTCCTTTGCCGTCAGCCATCTTCGTTCCGGTTCTGTCCGGGACAAAACCGTTGCCGCTGTCCCTCATCAGACGGATCCGCCGCCTTTTTCCTTCCCGCCCTTTTCCTACATTGTTCACAATCGTCACCATTTGTTCAAACTTCTTGTGTTGTTTTTGTGAGAAAAGTCACTGTTGCGGCCGTTTTGTACGGTTATGATAGTGTCAAAGCAGGGAAACTCGCGCTTGGAGCACCTGCCTGTCAACGTTATGGGGGATGAATCCAAAACGCACGAGGAGGGATGAAAGGATGGCCAAACCAGAGCGGACAAAACCGACGGCAATGGCCCGGCAAACAAAAAAGGAAAAAGAGCCGGCGCTCAGCGGCACGCTGTCGTCCGTGTTTTTGCTCGGCTTTTTCATCATTTTCGCCTGGGTCAGCGTCTACTTTTTATTTTTACACCGCCTGTAAGCGGCAAGGGAGGGACTTGAGATGCACATTCATAAGTATGAAAAAATTTGGCTGACGTTCGGCATCGGTTGTTTGATCGTCTTTTTGACGGTCGTCGGCGTGAGCGCTTTCGCCGCCGGACAGCAGCCGCCAAGCTGCCTGACGACGATCGATCCGGAAAAAGTGGACACCACCCCGCCGTTTGATCATCCGGGGCTTGTGAAAAAAGGGGATGACGAATACGAACTGAACATCGTCGTGGCCGCGTTTTCCTTTACGCCAAATGCCATTGAAATTCCAAAAGGAGCGAAAGTGACGATCAACGTCACCTCAAAAGATGTCATTCACGGGTTTGAAATTCCCGGAACGAACATCAATATGATGGTCGAACCCGGCTATGTCAACAGCTTGACAACGACGTTTGACAAACCGGGCGAGTATACGATTCTTTGCAATGAATATTGCGGCGCCGGCCACCATATGATGACGGCGCGCATTAAGGTGGTGGAGTGAGATGGTGAACTCGTTGGAAAAAGTCGATCGCCGCGACGCCAAACTGGCGCTGGCATATTTGTTTGTCGCCTTTACCGCCCTGGCGCTCGGGGGATTCGCCGGTTTGTTGCAAACACTCGTCCGTTCCGGCAAGTTTGAGCTGCCGGCTGGGATCAGCTATTACACGATTTTGACGACGCACGGCGTCTTGCTTGGGCTTGTGCTGACGACGTTTTTCATTATCGGCTTTCAGTTCGCTGCGGTCAGCCGCACGACCGGAGCGCTCTCGGACGGTTCGCGCCGGCTCGGCTGGATCGGTTTTTGGATGATGACGGCAGGGACGGCCTGCACAGCCTTTTTCATCCTAACCGGCCAAGCATCTGTCTTATATACGTTTTACGCGCCGCTTCAGGCGCACGCTGGCTTTTACATCGGCTTGGCGCTCGTCGTCGTCGGCAGCTGGGTGAGCGGTTTTGGAATGTTTGCCCATTACGCGCGCTGGCGGAAGGCGCACCGCGGCCAGGCGAGCCCACTGTTGGCGTTTATGTCTGTCACGAATATGGTATTATGGCTCATCTGCACGCTTGGCGTAGCCGCCACCGTCGTCTTTCAGCTCATTCCGTGGTCGCTTGGGCTCACGGATCGGGTGAACGTGCTCTTGAGCCGGACGCTGTTTTGGTATTTCGGGCATCCGCTCGTCTACTTCTGGCTATTGCCGGCGTATATGGTTTGGTACGCTGTCATCCCGAAAGTGATCGGCGGCAAAATGTTCTCCGATTCGCTCGCGCGGCTGGCGTTTATCTTGTTTTTACTGTTTTCGATTCCAGTCGGCTTTCACCATCAATTGCTAGAGCCAGGGATTTCGCCGTTTTGGAAGTACGTGCAAGTCGTCTTGACGTTTATGGTCATCATTCCGTCGCTCATGACCGCGTTTGCCATGTTTGCGACGTTTGAATCGTACGGCCGCTCGCAGGGGGCAACCGGCCTGTTCGGCTGGTGGCGGAAATTGCCGTGGGGCGACGCCCGCTTTTTCGCGCCGTTTGTCGGGATGCTGTTTTTCATTCCGGCCGGCACGGGTGGAATCATCAATGCTTCGCACCAGCTCAACCAAGTCGTTCATAACACGATTTGGGTGACCGGCCACTTCCATTTGACCGTTGCCACGACGGTTGTGTTAACGTTTTTTGGCGCATCGTATTGGCTCATCCCGCATTTGACCGGCCGGGTGATGACGAAAGCGATGAACCGGCTTGCCATCATCCAAACGATCGTATGGGCGGTCGGGATGACATTTATGTCCGGCTCGATGCACTTTGCCGGCTTGCTCGGGGCGCCACGGCGCTCAGCGTTCTCCACATACGGCAACTCGCCGCAGGCGCTTGAATGGATTCCGTACCAAATCGCCCAGGCGGTCGGCGGCACCATTTTGTTCATCGGCATCATTTTGATTCTTGTCATCGTCATTAACCTAGCGTTTTTCGCTCCGAAAGGCGAAACCGAATTCCCGGTCGCCGAAGCGGCCGCCCCGCAGGAACGGGCGGCGTTGGCGCTCGAAAACTGGAAGTTGTGGATCGGCCTCGTTGTGGCGCTCATTGTCATCGCCTATACGGTGCCGCTCATTGACATCATTCAAAATGCTCCGCCGGGGTCGAAAGGATACAAATTATGGTAAACAAATCCCCCTCTTCCAAACCGGAGAGGGGGATTTGCTTTATAGACAATAAATCGCTTTATATTTTTCTTCTAAATAACGGATCAAGTGTTCGGCGTTGAGCGGCTCACCGGTGGCATCGCGCACAAGGTCGAGCGGCTTTTTCGTTTTTCCGAATCGATGAATGCGCTCGGTCAGCCATTCACGAATCGGCGCGATGTTCCCTTCTTCAAGCAACGCCGCCATGTCGAGTTCTTTTTCGAGCGCCTGTTTGAATTGCGCCGCGTACATATAGCCGAGCGCATACGACGGAAAATAGCCGAAGCTGCCGCCCGACCAATGGACGTCCTGCAAGACGCCGACCGCATCGTTGTACGGGCGGATGCCAAGATATTGCTCATATTTCTCATTCCATACGTCCGGCAAGTCCGCCGCTTCGATATCGCCGGCAAACAGCTGCTTTTCGATTTCGTAGCGGATGATAATGTGAAGCGGATACGTCAGTTCATCGGCTTCAATCCGGATCAGCGACGGCTTCGCCTCATTGATCGCCCGGTAAAACGCATCCAGCGAAACGCCGGCAAACTGCGATGGCGCGTATTGCGAAAGACGTGAATAATGCCGCTTCCAAAATGAATAGTGGCGGCCGACCATATTTTCGAAAAACAGTGACTGCGACTCGTGAATGCCCATCGATGCCCCACCGCAAAGCGGCGTGCCGACAAGCGTTTCGGAAATATGTTGTTCATACAGGGCATGGCCGCACTCATGAATCGTCCCGAAGATGGCGGTGCGAAAATCGCGTTCGTCGTAGCGCGTCGTAATGCGCACATCGTTTGGGTTCAACCCGATCGCAAACGGATGAACCGTCTCATCAAGCCGCCCTTTGCCAAAGTCATAGCCGAGTTCCGGAAGCAGCTCCAAAAGAAACGCCCGTTGCCGTTCTTTCGGAAACGCAGCAAACAAAAACGACGTATCCGGCTTATTTGGGGCGGCGGCAACGGCTTGTACAAGCGGAACGATGCGTTCACGCAGCCGGCCGAACAGCTGATCGAGCAGCTCGACTGTCATGCCCGGCTCATATTGATCAAGTAGCGTGTTGTACGGATGCCCTTCATATCCCCAGTACTCGATAAAACGGCGCTGAAACTCGATGATTCGCTCCAAGTACGGGCGAAAACGGGAAAAATCAGCGGTTGCTTTCGCCTCTTCCCAGACGCTTTCCGCTTTGGAGCGAAGCACTACATACTCCTTGTATTCGGCAACGGGAATTTTTTTATTGCGCTCATATTCTTTTTTGCACTCATCGAGCGTGCGCTGCGTCACTTCACCAAGCTGTTCATACACCCCTTTGGCTGACAGTTTGGCGATAAACGCCGCCATCTCTTCGGATATCGACATTTGGAACGCTTCCGCCGACAGCATGCCGATCACTTCCGAGCGCTGCCCGACTCCTTTCTTCGGAGCCCCGGTCCGCAAATCCCAATACATGAGGCCGATCGCCTCATGGTATCCCATCATTTTTTTGACGTATTCCAAAAATTGTTCTTCCATTCGCTTCATCGAGCCCCATCCTCCCACTGTTTTTGCTGGCCGTATCATCATTTCCATAACAAGGGGACATTTTCCTGCTGACGCATCGGGAAATATCCGCTTCGGCTGCAAAAAGAAAAAGGGAAGAACTTATTCTTCCCTCACCGCTGTCGGCAGCACCTCTTTGACCGCTTGGATGACTTGCGCATCGTCGCGGTCAGTGACAAAAATGGAGACGATGCCGCGATCGTCGCGGGTGCGGATGAGCCGCCCGACCCCTTGACGGAGGCGGAGCAGCATGTACGGCACATCAACGCTCCAAAACGGATCGCGGTATGCCTTCCGTTTCGCCTGAAACACCGGATCGTTCGGCGGATACGGAAGCGACCAAATGATGACGTTTGACAATGACGGCCCCGGGATGTCAAGCCCTTCCCATAAATGTTCCGAACAAAGCACGGTCTCCTCATTGCGCTGAAACTCGGCGACCAAATCGCTGATTTCACGGTCTCCCTCAAACAAGAACGAAAACGGTTCATCGGCCGCTTCTTCTTTAAATTGGAGCAGCTCTTCGCGCGTCGGGAACAAGATGAGCGCCCGGCCGCCGGTTTCGCGCAATTTTTCGAGCGCATAGCGATATTTTTCCGCAAACAGCGTCTCGCCGGCGCGGAACGTCGGCATATAAATTGTCATTTGCTCATCGTAATCAAACGGCGATGGCACGCTGAACGACAAATAGTCATCAATGCCCAAGCTTTGGGCAATATAGGCAAACGATTTTCCACTCGACAGCGTCGCCGATGAAAAGATAAACGGCATTCGTTTGCTGAACACTTTTTCGCGCAGCACTTCCTGCACGGTGCGCGGCATGACGACCAAAGTCGCCTCTTGGCGCGATGACTCAAGCCATGTGATCGCATCGGCGTTCGTCAAAAACAAGTCGAGCGAATATTGAATTTGATCCAAATATTCGTCCACGATGTTCAGCTGATAATGGTCGATCGTATACGTCTCGCTTTCAAACACAAGCTCATTGCCGATTTCAACGATTTGCCTGTGCAGCTGCTTCGCCCATTGCTGCAGGGCGGGCGACGGCGAAATTTCTTTCCGGTTCGATCCGGGAACGTCTTTCGCGCACGCTTTCAATTCCGCAAAAAAGCGCGCGCTCGTCTCCAACGTCTCCTCAATTAAATAAGCGAGCTGTTCACGGATGTCGTTTTCGAGCAGCCTTGTCAGCAGCATCTCAAGCGTCGTCTCTTTCATCCGGTACGTCAGCGCCTTTTGCGCGGCAAACTCAAGCAAATGCCCCTCATCGAACACGACGCAGCTCGCCTCCGGCAACAGCGGCAGCTGGCCTTCCCGCTTGCGCGCCTCATACGTCCAGACGTGTTCCATATAAAAATCGTGCGAACAGACGATCAAATCCGTCGCTTTTCGATAATAATCGCGCCAAAGCGTCTGGCCGCAGCGGTGCCGCTTTTCACATGTAAAACAATCCTGAAACGGGTCCCAGGCGATTTTTTTCCACTGCTCATCACTCAAATGGGCGTATTCCTTCCGGTCGCCATAGCGGTAAAACGACTGCATCGGTTTATTATCGTGGACGAATGCCGGAAGCTCATCAAAAATTCGCTCGTATAATTCGATATCCTCGTCATCATATGTCGTGACTTCTTCGAGCTTATTTAAACATAAATATTGATCCGGCGATTTGGCCAGCCGGACGTCGATATGCAGTCCAAGCACATCGGACAATTTGGCGATATCCCCTTCTTTTTTGACGAGCTGCTCGATCAATGTCTCATCCGCGCAGGCGATGATGGCCGGCTTGCCAGTGTAGCGGGCGTAACAAATCGCATACAGCAAATAGACGATCGTTTTTCCCGTGCCGACCCCGGCTTCGGCAAACATCACCTTTTTCTCGCGAAACGCGCGCTCGAGCTGGAACGCCATATAAATTTGCTCATCGCGCAGCTCAAACCCGGCCTCTGGCAAAATATCGTAAAAAACATCGCCGATCCATTGGCTGAGCTTGTCAAAGAAGTTTTCGTTTTTTTCTACTGTAAATGGATAACGATCATGGCTCATCGCCGCCACCCCTCCAAATTGGCATAAACTCCCCCGGCATCATCATGCATAAGCGCGCAACAAGTTTGTTGCGCGCTTATTCCCAATAACAAGACAATATTATGATGGATCGCCGCCGAGAAGTCAACTTCTAGCCTTCACGCGGCGGCCGCGGCCCCCAATATTGGTAGTAATGCGTTTCGATAAAGCCGTTAAACAGCTTGCGCCGTTTGGTTGCCGGTCGGCCGTAATGCGTTTCAAAGCCGCGGTGGGCGGTTAAGATATAGACCGACCACGTATCCAAAGAGGCGTAGGCGCGGCCGATGGCGCGATAGAGCGCTTCCACTTCCCGGCGTTCGCCAAGCCGCTCCCCATACGGCGGATTGCCGACAATCACTCCGTACCGCTTGTCCGTCCGAAACTGCTCCGCCCGCCCGACTCGAAACGACAATAAATCGGCAAGCCCTGCTTCCGCCGCGTTCGCCTTGGCGGTTTCCACCATGTGCGGATCGATGTCCATCCCGATAATATCCAAAGGCTGGTCATAGTGGGCCAGCGCTTCTGCTTCTTCGCGCGCGCGCTCCCACACTTGTTTCCCGATCCACGGCCATTGTTCGGAAACAAAGTCGCGGTTGAATCCAGGGGCAATGTTTTGGCCGATGAGCGCTGCCTCAATGGCGATCGTGCCCGAGCCGCAAAACGGGTCAACAAACGGGCGGTCCGGCGTCCAGTTGGTCAGCAGCACCAAGGCGGCGGCGAGCGTCTCTCTGAGCGGCGCTTCCCCTTGGCGGAGACGATAGCCGCGCTTGTGCAGCCCGGCGCCGCTCGCATCGATCGTCAAGGTGGCGATGTCCTTATGGAGCGCCACTTCGATGCGGTAGAGCGCCCCTGTTTCAGGAAACCACGACAGCCGATAGCGCTCCTTTAGGCTTTCAACAACCGCTTTTTTGACGATGGCTTGGCAATCGGAGACGCTGAACAACGTTGATTTCACTGATTTTCCAATAACAGGGAACGAGGCGTCTTTCGGCAAATAATCAGCCCATGGCAGCGCCTTCGTCTGCTCAAACAACTCTTCAAACGTCGTCGCCCGAAACTCGCCGATTTTGAGCTTCACACGGTCGGCAGTGCGCAGCCAAAGATTGGCGCGGCAAATCGCAGCCGCATCACCTTCAAACATCACCTTGCCGTTTTCCACTTGGCATTCGTAGCCAAGCCGGCGCACTTCATCCGCCACAACCGCTTCGAGCCCCATCGCGGCCGTGGCAATGATTGAAAATCGCTCCATCCGCTTCCCCCTATTCTGGCAGGCAATATGTATTTCATCTCCAAGTATAACCATCCTGCAAAACAACCGATACAAGAAAAGCCCTCCTTCATGCAGGAGGACTTTTCATGATGCCATCACCACGTTAATCATGCTCTATAAGCCATGTTCTGTACCTTCGTACTGCAAGCGGCTTTGCGCCTCGTACTCCGGCGGTAATCATCTATCTACAGGCTGCATGCGCCGCCTGTCCTTCCCTCCGTTCATTTCCTTCGGGAAGGTGCCCCTACCATCATTTGGGTTTCTCGCTCGTGGGGTTTACCGCGTTCCACCTCTAAGGTTTCCCTTAGAGCTCCGTCACTGTGGCACTTTCAGGGTAATCGAACCATATCCCGAGCCGGGACGTAGGTTCTTTCCCCGCCGTCAGCCCAGCCGAAGCCAGGCTGCCCTAGCTTATGGATTCGCTAGGCACGAACACTACGGGCATCTCAGCACCGTGCGAGCATGGACTTTCCTCTACGGCCGAAACCGGCCGCAGCGATTACCCGAGCATGATTAACGCTGCGAGCATTTTACAGTATAATCGATTTTTCACATAAGAGCAAGAGAAAAAAATTGGAATTTGTCTGCATCGCCTACTCGTACAGCTTCCGACCGAACACATGTTTCTCTAAATTGGACAGGCGCTGCAAAATATCGTAGTTTGTCGTCCCGGCCGATACCGACGGCCGCTTTTGCAGCTCCTCGACTTGCCGCTTCAGGCGGGCGTTTTCTTGTTGCAGCTCTTCAATTTCCTGCTGAAACGCTTCGTAATCTTTGATGATCATATCTAAAAACTGGTCCACTTCGGCTTGATTGTACCCCCGCATGCTCACCTTAAATTCCTTTTCTAAAATGTCTTTCGGCGTTAGTTTTACGCGATTGGCTGACATGGCTTTCACCTCAATCCGCTTTCAACTCTTTTCTTTATTTTTTCAGAAATCGGTCCGGTTGTCAATTGACGTTTTCCTTATTCCGGTTGCGAAACCGAATAAAAGGAAATGATTCCATCCATCCCCTCACACTTGAAAACGGATGTTCCAGCGCATGGTCCGGACACCGTTTGACAAAAAACAGAGGCCGGCGAGCGGCCCCTTTGTCCGTTTGTTTAATATCCAACCGGGAACGGCGGCATCGGCCCTGGGCAATACAGGTGGCGGTTGGCAGCCTGAGCGACGGCCGATTCCGTATGCGGGAAATAATGGCGATGTTCATACAGTTGGTGATACACATGCATCGTATGCGACGGATGGATATGCGGCACAATCGTTGCTTGAAAATGATGTTGGACACAGCATTGAGGCGGATGAACAATCGGCGCCGTCACATAAGGCGGGCAATGCATAGGCATCCTTCTCCTTTCATCTAGACTGTTGGTTGACAATACTAGCCTATGATGAACGAACCGAACTCGTACTAGTGTAGATACCCATTTTGCACGGCGGCGCTGCCAAACCGAATCCGCTTCTTCAGCCCCGCCCACGCGGCGCCGGTCATCTCGGGCATCGTGTTGAAACCGTTAATAAACATAATGGAACACGACAAACGTCAAGCCGACGACAATAAAAAAGAGGTACAAAATTTTTTTGTACATGCTCCTCATCACATTCTTCTCCCTGCCCTCGTTTTCGTTCATTCCGATGCCATTGTACACGTTTTTTTATTTTTCTACAAGATTCGCAGCAAAAGGGCAGGAATTTTTCTGTTTCTGTCACATTTTGCGCTTGCCAGGGAAATGGGCGTCTCATTTTCCCGGCCTGTTTTTCTTGCGCATAAGCCGCTCAAGCCGCTTGCGCCACTCCTGCTCCTCCCCGTCCGCCGCCTGCCGGCTCGCCCTGGCAAGCGACCGCCATGCCTCATACGCCGCCGCCGCATAACGGTGCGCTTCATCAAGGTCACGGAAATAATGTTCGTACGCTTTCGCCAGCTCAAGGCCCGCTTTCATCTTCCAATAGACGCCACACTCCAATAAGTCGCGCCAAAGCGCCGCCGCCTCGTCATACCGTTTTTCCTTCCGATATAAAAGCGACAGTTGCCACTTCGCCATATGCGCTTCTTTCGCCTGCCCGGCGGCCGCCTGTTCATAGACGCCCCGCGCGGCCGCCGTCTCCCCGACCGTTTCCAACCAGCGGGCGGCGGCCAGCTGTTCGCCTGGATCGGTGAGTTGGTTTGCGTCAAGCAGCTGAATCGACAAATGAATGTATAACACGATGAGCGACAACACGTCTTGCTCATTATGGCGCAAAACGGGCATGATCCGGTCGGGATGGGGCGTTTGCAAAAACGCTTGGTACATCATCGGCGCCAAAAAACCAGGCACATCATCGTTCCGTTTGACGCCAAGAATATGCCGCTCCACTTCAGCCAACCGCAGCGAATCGAGCCGGCCTTTCCATAATCGGCGGGCGGCATGGTACAAATCGAAATGACCGAACGCGGGCAGCTTCGGCACCATGTCACGGACAAGGGCATGGCGCGTTTTCAGCCGCGGCCAGTCGAACGCTTTTCCATTGTACGTAACAAGCGTCGTATAGTTGACATCGGATAAGAAACTTTGATACAGCGCCACTTCCGCTCCGGGATGCGGCAAAAAATGCTGGCGGACGATGACGCAATCGCCGGCAAAGCGGGCATGGCCGAGCAAAAACATGACATTTCCCGCTCCGCTTGAAAGCCCCATCGTCTCCGTGTCAAAAAAGAACAAGTCGCCAACGGCAAACCCGCGGCACGAGAGCGGGTGGGAAAACGGCGCCTCCTGCCAGCGCCGGTGCACCTCATAAAACGCGCCGAGCCGATAGCGGCCATGTTCGTGATCAAGCGGGTACACCGTCTCGCGGACAAGACAATAATCGCCGGCAAACGAATGCGGAACAGCGCCGCATTGTCGCCACTGCTCAGCAAACGGTACGTCCGCCGCCCGGCATTCACCCGCTTCCGCTTCAAGTTCTCCGGCCGCAGCCTTCGGTTGATGCCGGGCGGCCAGCAACTCTTTCCATTGCGACAGCTTTGGCTTCATCCGTCTCGCCCTTCCTTTCCGTCCAGTCTCGATGACCGGGAAGCTGCGCCGCAGGGCGCGGTTGGCGCTAAGCCGAGGAACCGCTCCGCACAGCGAGCTGTTCAGCTAAAAACTGCACCAATTCATGCTTGACCGGCATCCCTGCCGCATCAAGAGCACCGATGCACGATGGACAGCCATCCGCACACGGACAGCGCTCCACCCACTCTTTCACTTTCGCCAGCATTTGTTCATACCGCTCAAACAGCGCTTCCGATAATCCGATGCCGCCCGGATAGCGGTCATAAAGGAAAATGGTCGGCCGTCCGGAGTGCGGCGCCTTCAGCTGCGGCACAACATGAATATCCGAGCGGTCGCACATGACAAACATCGGCACTAGATGGCCAAGCACGTTGGCGATGCCCACCAGAATGTGCTCAAACAACGCCGGGGAAAACCGCGGCGGCACTTCCATCCATTCGAGCCATGCCGCCGACGTATGAAGCGTTTCTTCCGGCAGGCGGATCGGCCCCCATCCAATGTTTTCAAACGTCGACAGTTTCAACTTTTTAAACATCGTCGCCATCGCCCGGACCGATACATCGCCGTACTTGACGGCCATCGCTCCTCGTTCGGCGATCCGGTCTTCAGACAGCACTTCAAGCTGCACGGCCAGATTGGCATCGGTGAAATATTCGACATCCACTTGACGGACGTACGCTTTTTTCTCCTCCCAATCAAGCTGCTCAACTTGGTATTGCGTCCCTTCGTGCAAATAGATCGCTTCTTCATGGAGCAGCGTCATCGCGCTGAAGCGATCCATCTCACCGATGACACGATGGCGGGCGGTGTCAGAAACATCGATAATGACGACATTTTCCTGCGCCGCAGAGCGCAAACTAATGTTTTGCGCCGGAAACGCTTCGCTCATCCAATGCCAGCGGCCGCCGCGCTCATAAAGCACCCCCTGCTCAGCCAAAAAATCGAGCACTTCTTCGACCTCGACTCCGCCAAACGTCTCGCCGCGCCGAAACGGAAGCTCGTACGCGGCGCATTTAAGATGGTCGACTAAAATGAGCATATTATCCGGATTGATGCGGGCTGTTTCCGGCGAGCGGGCGAAGAAGTATTCCGGATGGGCGGCGATGTACTGGTCAAGCGGACTTGAACCGGCCACCATAATCACGAGCGAATCGCCATGGCGGCGGCCGGCGCGGCCGGCTTGCTGCCACGTGCTGGCAATCGTTCCTGGGTAGCCGGCGAGAATGCACGCCTGCAGCTGGCCGATATCAACGCCAAGCTCGAGCGCGTTTGTGCTGACCACCCCGATAATGTCCCCGCTGCGCAGCCCCTTTTCAATCGCGCGCCGTTCGTTCGGCAAGTAGCCGCCGCGGTAGCCGCGGACCATCGTTTCCCCAATCCGCCCCTTCACCGCCGCCTGCAAATGGCTTAAGATAAGTTCGGCGCGGACGCGGCTGCGGGCGAACACAATCGTCGGAATGTGGTTGCGTAAAAGCTGCCGCGCCAGTTCGACCGCCGTTTTCGTCGCACTTTGACGGACGTTCATCGTCCGCTCGACGACCGGCGGATTGTAAAACACGATATGTTTCCGTCCGCGCGGCGCCCCGTTGTTGTCAATCAGCGCCACCGGTTCGCCAATCAGCCGCTCAGCCAACTCCTGCGGATTGGCGATCGTCGCCGAGGTGCAAATAAATGCCGGCCGGCTGCCGTAAAAGGCGCAAATCCGCTTTAGGCGGCGGATGACGTTCGCGACATGGCTGCCGAACACGCCGCGGTATGTATGCAGTTCATCGATGACGACGTAGCGCAACTGTTCAAACAGCGACATCCATTTCGTATGGTGCGGCAAAATGGCGGTATGGAGCATGTCCGGGTTGGTGATGACAATATGGCCGGCCTGGCGGATTTTTTGCCGCAGCGCCGGCGCCGTATCGCCGTCGTATGTATAGCTGTAAATCGGCGTTCCCATCTCGGCGATGATTTCATGTAATTCGTTTTTTTGATCTTGGGCGAGCGCCTTGGTCGGAAATAAGTAAAGAGCGCGGCTTTCCGGCGCCTCCGCGATCGCTTGCAGCACAGGCAAATTGTAGCAGAGCGTTTTGCCGGATGCCGTCGGCGTCACGGCGACGATGTTCCGCCCGCTTCGCACCGCCTCATACGCTGACGCCTGGTGCGTGTAAAGCGAGGCGATGCCGCGCGCTTCAAGCGCCGCGCGCAGCCGCGGATTCAATTCGGTCGGAAACGGAACTGTGTCGGCTTCTTTCGGCTCAATTTCATGCCAATGAACGACGTTCGGGTCCTGACGAAGCTGTTCGATCCACTCGGAAAGCGTCTGTTTGTTCACGTTGCCAATCACCTCGTTTCTATTTTACATGCATCATTGCCGTTTGCACTAGCAAAACGCGGCGAAAAGCGGGCGGCTTTCGGGAAGCGAAGCGCAACACGGCTCGGCTGCATGCCCTTCCGTCCGCCATGCCCCGCCGGCCGTTCGCGCCGCAAAACAAAACGCCCAGCCGTTACGGCTGGACGGAATGAATCGGCCGATGGCCGAGCCGGGCGGAGAGTTCTTTGCCGATTTGGCGCATGCGCGCAGCAAGCCTCATGATGCGGTCATCCGTCATGCGGATCGTCGGGCCGGAAACGCTGACGGCGGCGACAACGTTTCCTGTATAGTCGAAAATCGGCACCGCGACGCAGCGGATGCCATATTCATTTTCTTCCAGGTCAAGCGCATATCCGTTTTGCCGAATGGTGTCAAGCTCGCGGAAAAACGCCTCGCGGTCGGTGATCGTCCAATCGGTATGTCTGGGCAACCCTTTCCGGTCGATGATCTCGGCGGCGACAGCCGGCGGCAAGCTGGCTAAAATCGCCTTGCCAACGGCCGTGCAATGCATTGGCGCCCGCTTGCCGACTTTCGAATGCATGCGCAGCGTTTCCGTTCCTTCCAATTTTTCAATATAAATAACTTCCCCTTGGTCATAGACGACGAGATGGACCACTTCGTTCGTCTCTTTCTCGAGCTGGCGCAAATACGGACGCGCCTCTTGGCGCAAATCAATCGAGTCAAGCAGTTTCGAGCTGATTTCCAAAAACTTGTAGCCAAGCTTGTACCGCTCTGTTTCCGGATGCTGCTCGATGTAGCCGTATTGGGCGAGCGTCGTTAAAATGCGGTAGACGGAACTTTTGTTAATGTCCATTTGTTTCGCGATTTCCGTCACGCCTAGCCCGTCTTTTTTCGCACTGACGATGTCAATAATTTGCAACGCCCGACTTACAGATTTCACTATATTTTCTTTTTCCATTGCCTTCACCTCAATTTGTTCTCTCCGCCCGCTATTATACACGAACGACCGAGCGTTTGCAGGCAGGCAAAACCGAATCCCGCAAACGCACCGTCCGGCAGCAATGGGGCATGCGCGCCCCCCTTCGCTGGCAGCAAACCCTCATCTTTACGAAGCGGAAACAGCCGGCGCTTTGGCGGCGACAAACGTATTGCGGAGCGTGCCGATGCCGTCCACTTCACATTCAATGACTGTTCCCGGGCCAACCAGCTCAGCGCCGACCGGGCTTCCGGTTAAAATGACATCGCCCGGCTGCAACGTCATGACATGGGACAAATAGGAGATCATTTTGCTGATCGAAATGATCATGAGCTCTGTCGGGCTGTTTTGTTTTTCGACGCCGTTCACGCGCGCTTTCACCGACACCGACAGCGGGTCAAGCTCCGTTTCAATAACCGGGCCGAGCGGCGTGAACGTATCAAACGATTTTCCAACCGTCCAATGTCCATCAGGATGGAAAAATTGCGGCGCGGTGACGTCATTGGCGACCGTATAGCCGAAAATATGCGCCCAGACATCTTCTTCGCTCACGCATTTCGCCTGTTTGCCGATGACAACGGCCAGTTCCGATTCGAATTTGACCTCGCGCACGCCGGCGGGAATGACGATATCCGCTTCCGGGCCGATGACCGATGAGGACGGTTTAAAGAAAAAGACGGGGATGTCCGGAAGCTCCGCCGGCCGTTGCTCGCTTGACGCCACATAGTTGGCGCCGATGCCGATCACATGGCGCGGCACAAGCGGCGCTGCGAATGCAACGTCATCACAACGAAACACGCTTCCTGTATAGTCCCACTCACCAAACACATCACCTTCGATTTCACGGACGACTTCGCCGCTTACAACACCGGTGTGAACCGTCCCATCAACGAAAAAACGAGCAAATTTCATCGACAAGTCACCCCTCTCTGACGCGATTTTTCTCCTCATGCTTCGTAATGTTCCGCGCCACCCCGGTCTCCATCGCTGCACGCGCGACGGCGGAAGCGACTGCTGCGACGACGCGCTGGTCAAACGGGTTCGGAATGACGTACTCCTCGCTTAACTCTTCCGGCTGGATGAGCCCGGCGATGGCGTCGGCCGCCGCTATTTTCATCGCCTCATTGATTTCTCGCGCCCGCACATCGAGCGCGCCGCGGAAGACGCCGGGGAAGGCAAGCACATTGTTCACTTGGTTCGGCAAATCCGACCGGCCGGTTGCCACGATGGCGGCGCCGGCGGTCTTTGCCTCATCCGGCATAATTTCCGGCACCGGATTGGCAAGCGCAAACACGATCGCGCCGCGGTTCATTGTTCGGACCATCGCCGGCGTCAACGCGCCGGCAGCCGAAACGCCGATAAATACATCGGCGCCCTTGATCACATCAGCGAGCGTTCCCGCCAGGCGCTCCCTGTTTGTTTGTTTCGCCAAGTCTTCTTTTAGCGCGTTCATGCCGTGCAGACGACCTTCGTAAATGGCCCCTTTCGTGTCGCACATAATGAGGTCGCCGACTCCCATCGACAGCAGCAGCTTGGCAATCGCCACCCCGGCCGCTCCGGCGCCGTTGATGACGACCCGGCAATCGGTGAGCCGCTTGCCGACCACTTTCAACGCGTTCGTCAGCCCGGCAGCCACGACGATCGCTGTGCCATGCTGATCATCATGGAACACCGGGATCGCCATCTCTTGGCGAAGACGCTCTTCAATGACAAAGCAGGCGGGGGCGGCGATATCTTCCAAATTGATGCCCCCAAACGCCGGTTCCAGCAACTTGACCGTTTGAATGATTTGTTCCGGATCTTCAGTATCGAGGCAAAGCGGCACGGCATCGATCCCGGCGAACGCTTTGAACAAGGCGGCTTTCCCTTCCATGACCGGAAGCGCCGCCCGCGCGCCGATATTGCCAAGCCCAAGCACAGCGGTGCCGTTTGAGACAACGGCAACGAAATTGCCTTTTACCGTGTAATGATAAATCTCCTCTTGATTGGCGGAAATTTCTTTGCACGGCTCTGCCACACCTGGCGAATAAATGACGCTTAAGTCATTCATATCAACGACCGGCACTTTCAGCTCGACGGACAATTTTCCTTTTGCCTGCCGATGGACAAGCAATGCTTTTTCCCTTAACTGTTCCATATCCAATTCCTGGCTACTAACCTGAGCTCGTCTTCTCGTGCCGCCTTTTTGGCTGCGTTCGGTTCCGCAACCGGCCAGTAGCAACTAGGAGCGGCCTCCCTTCTCATTATTTATTGAATTTTCTGATTTATAATTCATATAAGGAAGGAACAAGAGCGATGCCGCCCTTGCCCCTCGATTCCGGCGTCGGCTTATGGCTGCACAGCCGCAAATTTTGCTTTCGCTTCTTGGCGGCGGCGGTGCAAAATCGGCTCGGTATAGCCGTTTGGCTGTTCATAGCCGCGGAAAATGAGATCGCACGCCGCTTGGAACGCCACCGAATCATCGTAATTCGGCGCCATCGGCCGATAGTTCGGATCGCCGGCGTTTTGTTCGTCGACGACTTTCGCCATCCGCTTAAGCGCTTCAAGCACTTGCTCTTTCGTGCAAATGCCATGGTGGAGCCAGTTGGCGAGAATTTGGCTCGAAATGCGGAGCGTCGCCCGGTCTTCCATCAGCCCAATGTTATGGATGTCCGGCACTTTCGAGCAGCCGATTCCTTGATCGACCCAGCGGACGACATAGCCTAAAATGCTTTGGCAGTTGTTGTCGAGCTCTTCTTGAATCTCTTCCGCTGTCCATTGCGGATGGTCAACGACCGGGATTTGCAACATGTCGTCGCGATAATCGTTCCGATCGTTCGCCAGTTCGCTTTGCACAGCGGAGACGTTCACTTGATGGTAATGAAGCGCATGGAGCGTGGCCGCTGTCGGCGACGGCACCCATGCCGTATTGGCGCCTGCTTTGAGCTGCGCCCCTTTTTGCTTCAGCATTTCGGCCATCAAATCCGGCATCGCCCACATCCCTTTGCCGATTTGCGCCCGGCCGCGGAAGCCGGCGGCAAGCCCAACGGCAACGTTCGATTTTTCATACGCCTGCAGCCAAGTCGATGATTTCATCTCGTTTTTGCGCAGCATCGGCCCTGCTTCCATCGATGTATGAATCTCGTCGCCCGTCCGGTCGAGGAAGCCGGTGTTGATGAAGACGATGCGGTCGCGCACTTGGTAGATGCAGTTTTTCAAGTTGAGCGACGTGCGGCGCTCCTCGTCCATCACGCCGATTTTAATCGTATTCCGCTCGAGGCCGAGCATGTCTTCGACGCGGTCAAACAGCTCATTGGCAAACGCCACTTCCGCCGATCCGTGCATTTTCGGCTTGACGATGTAAATCGAGCCTTTGCGCGAGTTCAAATAGCGCGTATTGCCGATGAGCGAGTGTTTCATGATCAAGCTCGTAATGACGGCATCGATGATCCCTTCATGCACTTCTTCGCCATTCGCATGCAAAATCGCGTTGTTCGTCATTAAGTGCCCGACGTTGCGCACGAACATAAGCGAACGGCCCGGCAGCACAAGCTTTCCGCCATCCGGCGTTTCATAGACGCGATCCGGGTTTAACGCCCGCGTCATCAGCTTGCCGTTTTTCTCAAACGTCGCCGTCAAATCGCCTTTGATGAGGCCGAACAAGTTGCGGTAGACAAGCACTTTGTCTTCGGCATCAACGGCCGCCACCGAATCTTCGCCGTCCATGATCGTTGTGACCGCCGCTTCGAGCACAATGTCTTTAATGCCGGCTTTGTCCGTTTTGCCGACCGGATGCTCGCGGTCGATTTGAATTTCAATGTGAAGACCATTGTTCTTCAGCAACACCGCTGTCGGATGTTGCGGGTCGCCTTGGAAGCCGACGAATTTTTCCGGCTCTTTCAGCCCTGTCGTCGCCCCTCCTTCAACCGTCACGACGAGCCGCCCGTCCACGACCGCGTATTGGACTGCGTCTTGATGGGAATATTCGGCAAGCGGCACCGCCTCATCCAAAAACTTCCGTCCGTAGGCGATGACTTTCGCCCCGCGCACCGGGTTGTACGATGAACCGCGTGAGGCGCCGTCTTCTTCGCTGATGGCGTCGGTGCCGTACAGCGCGTCATATAAGCTGCCCCAGCGGGCATTGGCGGCGTTCAGCGCATAGCGGGCGTTTGTGAGCGGCACGACGAGCTGCGGCCCGGCCTGCACGGCAATTTCATCATCCACATTTTCTGTCGTAATTTCGAAGTCCTCAACTTCCGGCTCCAAATAGCCGATTTCGGTTAAAAACGCTTTATACTCGTCAAAATTGAAGCGGCCGCGGTGCGCTTTATGCCACTCATTCAATTGTTGCTGGATCTCATCGCGGCGCGCCAGCAGCTCTTTGTTGCGCGGCGTCAAATCGGCGATGAGCGCGGCAAAATCGCGCCAAAACTTGTCTTGGTCGAGCCCGCTGTTCGGCAGGAGCTCCCCGTTGACAAACTCATAAAACACTTTCGCCACTTGAATCGTCCCGACTTGTACGTAATCAGCCATCGTTCGGTTCTCCCCCTTTTTGTTTCTTATTACGAAACACTGTTTCTCAATTCATCTAAAAAGATGATACCATGAAACGAAATGACTGGCAATCATTTTTGCAAAATTTTCATTTTACTGCGGACGGTATCCGTTTTGTCTCTACGCACCGCCCCGGCGTCGGAAACAGCTTGCCGGCGTTGAGCAAGTTTTTCGGGTTAAACACGTCGCGGATGGCCGTTTGCGCCAAAATTTCCTCGTCAGTGAAGATGAAGCGCATCTCTTCTTTTTTCTCAATGCCAACGCCATGTTCGCCGGTGATCGATCCGCCGACCGCTGCACACGCCTTGAGGCATTCGCTTCCGGCGGCAAGCGCCCGCTCTGTCTCCCCAGGCTTGCTCGCATCAAACAACACAAGCGGGTGCAAATTGCCGTCTCCAGCATGGAAAATATTCGCAATCCGAAGCCCGTATTTGCGGCTGATGTTGGCGATTTCGTTCAACACTTCCGGCAGCCGGCTGCGCGGAATGACGCCGTCTTGCACTAAATAATCCGGCGAAATCGCCCCCATGGCGCCAAAGCCGGTTTTCCGGTTCGCCCACCAGCGCGCCCGCTCTTCCTCTGACTGGGCGACTTTCACTTCGCGCACATGGTGGCGGCGGCAAATCGTTAAAATATCGTTGATTTGTTCGTCGATCCCGGCGGAAATGCCGTCCACTTCAATGAGCAACAGCGCGGCGATGTCTTTCGGATGGCCGACTGGAAACGCGGCCGCTTCAACCGCCTCGATGGCCGTCTGGTCCATCATCTCCAGCGCCGCCGGCACAATCCCGGCGGAAATGATGTCGGAGACGGTCTGGCTCGCATCTTCCACTTCGTCAAAATAGGCGAGCACCGTCTGTTTGGCCTCGGGATTTTTCAACAAACGGACGGTGATTTTTGTCACGATGCCAAGCGTTCCTTCCGATCCGGTCAACAACCCGAGCAAATCGTAGCCGGGCGGGTCGGGGACGCCGTTTGCGCCGATTTCAATCACTTCGCCGTTCGGCAGGACGACTTCAAGCCCCAAAATATGGTTCGTCGTCACCCCATATTTCAAGCAATGGGCGCCGCCGGCGTTTTCCGCGACGTTGCCGCCGATCGTGCAGCAGTATTGGCTTGACGGATCGGGCGCATAGTAGTAGCCGCGGTGGGCAACCGAGTTTGTCAATTTTAAATTGACGAACCCCGGCTCGACGACGGCGCGCCGGTTTTCCAAATCGACGTGCAAAAGCCGCTTCATCCGCGTCAGGCTGATCACGACTTCGCCGTTTAGCGGAATCGCCCCGCCGCTTAGCCCCGTGCCGGCGCCGCGGGCGAGAAACGGAAGGTCATGCTCATGGCAGTACTTGACGACCGCCGCCACTTGCTCCGTGCTGTTCGGGAATACGACCGCCCTTGGCAGATGGCGGTGGACGGTAAATCCGTCGCAGTCGTACGCCATTAAATCTTCCTTCCGGTACAAAATTGCCGTTTCGCCGACAATGCGGGCGAGCGCCTGGATGTGCGGATCGTTCGTTGCAATCAGCCGTTTTCTCATATGCGCACGTCCTTCCCTTCCTCTTTTTGATATGCCCAATCGAGCAGCTGCACCGTATGGACGATTTTTTGGCTTCGCCCGTATTTTTTCACGCCAAGCGCCATTTGCAGCATGCAGCCCGGATTGCCCATGGAAATGAGTTCCACCTCTTGCGGAACGTTTTGCATTTTGCTCTCAAGCACCGCCTGCGCCATCTCCGGATGGGTGAGGTTGTAAATCCCCGCGCTGCCGCAGCAGCGATCGGCGTTTGGCATGGCGACCATTTCCACCCCTGGAATGCTTTCAATCAAAGCGCGCGGTTCTTGGCGGATGCCCTGGCCATGGGCAAGGTGACACGCATCATGGTAGGTGAGGCGCACGTTCAGTTCGGCTTTCGGCGCTTTGAAGCCCGTGTCATGCAAAAATTTAGACACATCCTCAACTTTGGCGGCAAATTGCTCCGCCTTTTCATGCCATTCCGGGTCATCGCGGAACAATTCCGGGTACTCTTTCAACATGCAGCCGCAGCCGGCGGCGTTGACAATGACATGGTCGACGTCTCGAAACGCCTCGATGTTTTGCTTGGCGAGCTTCCGGCCCGTTTCCCGGTCGCCGGCGTGCACATGGAGCGCCCCGCAGCACGTCTGGTCCGGGACGATGACGACATCGTTGCCGTTATGGGTCAACACACGGATCGTCGCTTCGTTAATATCACTAAACATCACATCCATGACGCATCCGGTCAAAACGGCAACCGTCCGCTTCGTTTCCCCTTTCGCCTTAATGAGCGGCTGGTGTTGATACTTTTTCCGCACCGGCGTACCGATGGCCGGCAAAATCGCCTCCATCTCAGCCAAGTGATCGGGCATGACACGCAGCAGTCCGGTTTTGCGCGCCGCCGTCTGCAAGCCGCTTTTTTGGTACCATTTCAGCAGGCGGCCGAGCCAATCGAGGCGCGACGGATGCGGAAAAATGCCTTTTAAGAAAACGTCGCTGACAAGCGCCTTCCAACCGGTGAGCGGAACCGCCTGGCGGAGCTGGCCGCGCACTTGTTCAATAAGCCCACCGACATCGACATCGGCCGGACAGGCCGTCGTGCAGGCACGGCAATCCAAGCACGTAAAAATCGGATCGAGCAAATCAGGCGTCAACTCAAGCTTCCCTTCGCCGACCGATTTCATCAAATGGACGCGGCCGCGCGGAGAGTGCTGCTCTTGGCCGGTTTGTTCATACGTCGGACACGACTCCAAACACATGCCGCAGTGGACGCAATCAGCCCACTTGCTTGGGTCCGGCAAGTCGGGAAATCGGTAGTTGCCGAGGCTCGCGGTCGCACACGCCGGGCTGTCCGTCCGTTCATTGATTATCGTGCTCATGATTAAATCCCCCCAATAAAGCGCTGATCGTTGACCGTTTTGTTTGGATCCACTTTTCGCTTAATGCCTTCGAGCAAGAAAAAGTACGAAGGCTTTCCGCCCCAAACGTCAACGCGCTGGCGCAGCGAAAATGGCAAATGTTTCACGATCGCATAGCCGCCAAGGCGAACCGCTGCCTGACGCAGCTCCTCAATGGCCGCCAACACCCCTTCTTCGCTTCCGTGTACATACACCTGGCAAAGCCCATGGCCCAATCCACCGTGCGCCTCAAGACGGACCTGGCAGCGATCAGCGATGAGAACGCTTTCCCGCAAGACGGCGAGCACATCCAAGTTGACGACGCCGATTTTCACCGCCGCTTCCACGCCGTTTTTCGCCAACGCCAGGCGCCCGTTCGGCGCCGCTGTATAAAACGCCTGCCAAAAGGCGGAAGCCTCCTCAGCAGCTAAAACGGACATTTCCGCCATTTTCGGCCGCAGCCGTTCCACCCATTGTTCTTGGTAATGGACGGCGTTTTCCACATCTTCAAACCCGATCACAAGCGTATAAACCGGCCGTCCCGTCAGCCGCTCGGAAAGCGCCGGGTTAAGCAGTTCAAAGCAAACCGGCTCCATCATCGTATCAAGGAAGGAAACCGCAAACGAGCGAATATCATGAACATCGCCGGTTGGAAACGACAATAAAACAACACTTTCATATTTTGGCAACGGCCGGAGCTTGAGCGTGATCTCGCTCAACACGCCGAGCGTCCCCATCGCTCCAATGAACAGCTTGTTCATATCGTAGCCGGCGACGTTTTTCACGACTTTGCCGCCTGAACGGATGATCGTCCCATCTGGGTACACGATGCGCATCCCGATGACGGAATCGCGCGCCGACCCGTAGCCGAGACGCTTCGGTCCGCTGTCGTTGGCCGCAATCACTCCGCCGATCGTCGCTTCCTCCGGCCAAAAGGGATCTAAGGCGACCTTTTGCTGATACGGGGCGAGCGCGCGCTGCAAATCGCCAAATTTCGTTCCTGCCTTCACGGTGACCGTCATATCAGCGGCCGCATGTTCGACAATGCCGGTATAGTGTTCCAACGACAACAAGATGTCTGCCTGTTCCCGTTGCCCGCCGAACCCCCGTTTCGTGCCGCGGCCGGCGATGACGACCTTTTTGCCATGGCGGTCGGCATAGCGGAGCACGGCGGCGATCTCGTCTTCCGTTTGCGGATAAACGGTCGCCGCCCCGCTGTTGCCGAGGGGGTGCGGGGATTCGTTCACTTCGATTTGTCCGGGGCGCAAAAGCGCGCTTAACTCATCCAGCCATGTCAACGAGAGCATCGTTGCCCCTCCTTTGTTTCGCGATAGGAAACAATGTTTCTTTTTCATAGTTTAAAAAAATGAAACGCATCTGGCGTTTCGGCAAGGCGAACGGCTCCCTGCGCAGCGAGGGTGCCGCTACCTCTATTAAATCATTGATCATGCATTTTTTCAACGAATTTTTTGAATTCATCAACCATTTTGTTCATTCTGTCTCTTCCACTGTCACCTTGACCCGCTGTTCGAGCGGCTGGATGACCGCTGACATATCCAAATCGGCAAGGCCTGCGGCGACCGCTTCGGCAAACGCTTCTTCCGCCTGCATGCCGAGGCGGCGGCCAAGGCCGATCTCGTCCATCAACTCGTTCGCCAGGCGCACGTCCTTGTGCACATACTTCACCGCCCCGCCAGGAGTGAATTGACGCGGCAGCACGAACTGCTCCATATGGCGGCGCAGCATCCGGCTGTCTCCGTAGCTTTCTTTTAACAGCCGATACAGCTTCCCGGCATCAAGCCCATAAGCGACGCCAGCGACCATCGCTTCCGCCGCGGCGACGGAATGGACAGCAACCAAGTACTGATTGATCACTTTCGCCGCGCTGCCGGCGCCGCTTTCCCCTAAATATTCGACCGTTTTTCCCAACGCCTGAAGCAGTGGGCGCACCTGCTCCCATGCTTCTTTCGCTCCGCCGACCATGATTGTCAGCGCCCCTTGCTCCGCCCCTTCCGGACCGCCGCTTACTGGCGCATCCAAATAGGCGACGCCGCGCTTGTCGGCGCGCCGGGCGACAAATCGGCTTGTTTTCGGGCCGACGGTCGTAAAATCAAGACAAATCGTCCCAGGCCGGGCCACGCTGAGGACGCCGCCTTCACCTGTATACACTTCGATGACATCATCCGGCATCGATAAACACGTGCAAATGATATCCGCCTCACCGGCCAGTTCTGCTGCTGTCACAGCCGGCCGGGCGCCGCGTTCCACCAGCGGTGCCGCTTTTTCCGGCGTGCGGTTGTACACCGTAACATTGAATCCCGCTTCAAGCAGCCGCTTCGCCATGCGCGATCCCATCACGCCCAATCCGATAAAGCCGACGCGCATCATCGTCCGCCTCCCCCTTTCATTCCGCGGTATTCCTCATACCAGGCAAAACTTTCGCTGCTTTTCCCTGATGGAATGTACTCAAGTCCAATCGCTCCATTGTAGCCTTGCTCTTGCAAAAATGCGAAAATCTCGCGATACGGAAGCGCTCCCGTCCCCGGCTCATGCCGCCCGGGGGCATCGGCAAATTGCACATGGTCAATCAATGGTTCATAGGCCGCAAACGTCGCTGTCACATCGCTCCCAAGCCGCGCCATATGGTAGATGTCGTATTGCACTTTCACATTTGCCCTGCCAAGAGCGCGAATGATGGCCACGGCTTCATCAATATCCGTTAAAAAGTAGCCCGGCATATCGAACGGATTGATCGGTTCAATCGTCAGCGTCAAACCGTGGACGCCGAGCGCAGCGGCCGCCTCATCCAAACGGCGCATGTATATTTCTTTCGCCCGTTCCCGCGGCAAATCGGCCGGAACCACTCCAGCCATGCAATGAAGACGCGGCGCGCCAAGCGCGAGCGCATAGCGCACCCCTTCCTCAAGCGCACGGCGGAAATCGTCATGACGGCCGGGAAGAATCGCCAGTCCGCGCTCCCCCTTTTCCCAATCGCCGGCCGGCAAGTTGATCGTAACGAGCGACAGCCCGTATTCCTCCAGTTCAGCGGCAACCGCCTCAGGCGCCGCAGCGTACGGAAACTGGCACTCAACGTGCGAAAACCCGTGCTGCTTCGCCTTGGCAAACCGGGCAAGAAACGGCGCTTCCGTGAAAATCGTCGAAACATTGACGGCAAACTTCATCATGAGGCCCCTTTCTTCTCCATTTCTTTCTTTTATTCGCCCCACCATTTGCCGATTCCTGCCTCACCGCGTTTCACCTTTCATGCCGTAAAAAAACAGCCGCACCATTTCGACTTGCCGCTTTGATCTGTGCCATCGTCATAGAAAAAGGGCTGCTCCTTTTGGCAGCCCTTTTTGGCACTCAATCCTCATCGCTGGCGAAAAAACGCAAAATGTAGACAAACAAATTGATGAAATCAAGGTAAATATTGACGACAATCATCGGGATATCCGCTTCCGTAAAGCCGTAGCGGGCCAAACGGTTGATGTCGTAAATCGTAAAGCCAAGGAAAATCAAAATCCCCAAAGCAGCGATGCCCATTTGCCCGACGCTGGAAAATGGAATGAACCATTGGATGATCAGCAAGCCAAGAAGCGCAAACGCGCCAAGCATCAAAAACCCGCCGAGGAACGAAAAATCTTCTTTCGTTCTCGCCGCGTAAATGGCAACGCCGGAAAACGAGACGACGGCCAGCGCAAACGCTTTGAACACCGCCGCTGCGCCGATGACGGACAAGTAATAGCCGATGAGCGGATAGAGCGTCGCCCCCGAGACAAACATAAACGCAAACATGAGCGGATAGCCGACCGCTTTTTTGCTGCGGGCGAAGATCATCACCAAAAGCAAAATGAGTTCCAAGCCATAGAGCGGCAAGTACATCCCGGCCGGCACCCATTGCCCGGCATACAGCCCTGCGGTCGCAACAGCCAGCGCCGCTAAAAAGGAAACCGCCAACTTCGCCACCGGGCTGTGCGGACGATAAACGGTCGAATGGTTCATGGCAACCCCCTCCTTTTTCTTTCTAGTTTAGCATATATTTGTTTCTTGTCACAGCCCTTTCTTTTGGATTGACGCAGACGGCATGACCCATCGTTCAATCGATCGAAACCAGCGGGCGGCAAACCATTTTTTCAGCACCGGCGGAACGACAAGCAAAATGAAAAAAATGCGGAACATTTGATAACTTGTCACAACAGCAAGATCGGCATGCGCTTCCCGCGCCAAAATCCCCATTTGATCCATACCCCCCGGCGCCAAAGCGATGAACGCTGTCAGCAACATCACCGGCAATTGCCGGCCCATCTCCACAAGCGTTCCTGCCGTCATCGATGGAGGAATTCGAAATGGTTCATGAAATCCGTCACTGTTTTTATCATTCCGACCATGACGCAGCGCTGCGCTCGTTCGATCTGCCAAAAGAACAGCAACGATTCACCGCACTCCCCGCTGAGGCGCTCAATGCATGCGCCAAGGAACCAGAAAGAAAGCCGATTGTCATCCTTCATCAAGAACGACCGGTCGGTTTTTTTGTTCTCCACACCGGCAAACGATCAAACAAAAGCATTCCTCTTTGTTTTGCAGAGAGGAATGCTTCACTTCCCAATGAAAGGCAAGAAATCCTCGCTTTTTTCGTCGATCGACGTCCGCTTAATCGGCGAATAAATCGGATGACAAATACCGCTCGCCGGAATCGGGCGCCATGCAAAGGACGCGTGCGCCTTTCGGGAGCTGTTTTGCCACTTTGATGGCGTAATAAGCGCTCGCCGCCGCTGAGGCGCCGACCAAAATGCCTTCCTTGGCCGCCAGTTGGCGCGCCATTTGCTGGGCATCCTCATCTTTGATCAAAAAAATGTCATCGTAAATCGAGCGGTTTAAAATTTTCGGGATAAACCCCGGACCCGTGCCGGGAATTTTGTGCGGCCCCGGCTTCCCGCCCGACAACACCGGCGAACCGTACGGTTCAACGACGTAAATGCGCAAATTTGGGATGCGCTTTTTCAGTTCCTCCCCTGTTCCCGTCACCGTCCCGCCGGTGCCGGCGGTGAGCACGAACGCATCGAGCCGCCCATCAAACGCCTCGTAAATTTCCACCGCCGTTGTATGGCGATGCGCATCCGGATTGGCCGAATTTTCAAACTGCATCGGAATGAAGCTGTCAGGGATTTCGCCAGCCAGCCGGTTCGCTTCATCAATTGCCCCTTGCATCCGCTTCTCCGCCGGCGTCAAATAAACTTCGGCTCCGTACGCCTTTAAAATTTTCACCCGCTCCACCGTCGCATTGTCGGGCATCGTGATGATGCAGCGATACCCGCGGGCGGCGCACACCATGGCCAACCCGATGCCGGTGTTGCCGGACGTCGGTTCGATGATCGTGCTTTTTCCAGGCGTAATTTTCCCTTCCGCCTCTGCCCGGCGGATCATTTCCCAAGCCGGCCGATCTTTGACGCTGCCGCCTGGGTTGAACGATTCGAGTTTTATATATACGTCCGCTCCCTCCCGATCCGGGAGACGGTTGAGCTTCACGATCGGCGTGCCACCGATCAAATCTAAAATCGAGTCATACAATTTCACGATCGTCCCCAACCTTTTGCAAAATATTTGTTCGTCCCATTCATTATAAATGATTTTTCCGTTTTTGTTCAAACCACCCGCCTTTTTCGCGGAAGGAAACTAGTTTTCTCGGATATGCAGCCATTTTCCCTCTGTTCTAGTTCGATGTTCCCAATTATAATAAAAATAAACGACAGAAAGCGAGGTGGCTTTGTTGGCATCTGCCGCACAGCAGCTTGTCACCCATTTGGAAACCCATTTGCCGGACTTCCTCGCCTATTGGCGGCAGCAAATGAAAATTGCCGACGATGACAAATACATCGATCATGTCGAACAAAACGGCTTAGCAGTGTTTGAGCTGGTCAAAGAAGCGCTGTTGCGGTCGCTATCTAGCGAGACGGTCGAACGGTTAGCCAACAAAATCGCGAAAGAACGTGCGGAAATGAATGTCGGCATCGGCGTTCTCGTCTACAACGTCAACCTTGGGAGGCGGCTCGTCATCAACCACGCGCTCGCCGCGCCGCTGCCGGTCGACGAGCTGTCCCCGCTCATCGACCATTTGAACGAGCTGTTTGACCAATTTCTGTTTCATGCCATCACAAAATACAATGAGTTAAAGGAAAAAGAACTGCATGAAAAAAACGCGCTCATTGCCAGATCGCATCAAGACCGGCTGACGCTGCTCGGACAAATGTCATCGAGTTTTGTCCATGAGTTTCGCAATCCGCTTACGGCTATTATTGGTTTTATTCAATTATTGAAGTTTGAGCATCCGCATCTTCCTTATTTAGACATTATCGACCATGAGTTGCAGCAGCTGAAATTTCGCATTTCGCAATTTTTGCATGCCTCACGCAAAGAAATTGTTGAAAGCGAAAAGGAAACGTTTTCGCTTTGCCAGCTGTTGGAGGAAATTATCGAGTTTTTATACGCCACGATCGTCGACAGCGATGTCGACCTTTCGGTGGCGATCGATGAATCCATACATATATTTGCCTATAAAGATCAGCTGCGCCAGGTGCTGGTAAATATTTTGCTCAACTCGATCGAAGCGTTGAAAGAGAGGGAAAAACCGCGGCGGATCAACATCGCCGCCCGTTGCCAAGACGGAAGCACCATCATCGAAATCGCCAACAACGGTCCGTCCATTCCGGCCGACATTGTGGAAACGATTTTCGAGCCGTTTTTTACGACGAAAAAACTCGGAACCGGCATCGGGTTGTACATTTGCAAAAAAGTGATTGAAGACCATGGCGGAGATATCCGCTGTTCATCCGATGAAGACATGACGACGTTTTCCATCCGCCTGCCCGCATAACAAAGGGCGAAAATGGGCATGCTGGATGTAAAAAAGGATGATGTCGATGACACCGTCATGGAAACATTTGCTGGAACAGACGGCAGCCGCCATTCGCGAATGGCTTCAGCGGGAAAACCATTCGTTTGCCGAGCTGGCGGAGCTGATCCGCCATCATCCGGACACCGTCCGGTCCGAGCGCACTTGGCTCGGTTTGACGTACCGCTTTTACTCGCTGACACTGGCGGATGCGGCGCTGAGGATGGAAACAAAAGTCGCCCACAACGGGAACGAGCGCATTTTATCGTTGTCTCTTCACGCTCCGCGGACCAAAGCAGCCGTGTATCGTTCTTATGACGAAGAGAGCGACTTGTCCGATGTCGTCACCACCCCTCCGCTCGCAGAAAAAACCGCACCGTAACCGAACCGGCGCGGTTTTTTAGCCTTTCATGCCCTGCAGCCATTCTTGGTAACATTCCGGACAAAGCGCTTCCTCGCGTTCTTCATCGTTCGCATGGAACGAGACGTAATGCACGTTGTCGTCGCACTCGCATTGGCAATAGAAACACGTTTCGTTCATCGATTGTCCCTCCTTGTCCGTTAGTGTGGACAATCCGAGGAACGTCATTGCAAGGAAAACATCCCCAAAAGCGATCAGCACGACGTGTGCGACAACAAATAGTCTAATGGCGAGCGGCCCGCAGCTGAAATCGCTCATTCAACAAGACATGCAAAAAACAGAGCAGCACATCCGCGACTTGCAAAACTTATTATCGTAACGAACGGAGGAGGGACAACGATGCAGGCAACGATGACGCCGACCGGCGTATTCAATGATCAAATGATCGCCGCCGACTATCTCATTGGGGCGAAAAGTGCGATCAAAGCGTGCGCAATGGCCATTGCCGAAGCAACAACCCCGGAAGTGCGCAATACGCTGAAGCAACATTTAAATGACGCGATTGCGTTTCACGAGCAAATTAGCCAATACATGATCAACAAAGGATACTATCATCCGACCAACGTCCAAGAGCAGCTGCGCGTCGATATGCAAACGGCGCAGCAAGTGTTGCAATCAGCCGGCCGCTGAACGCACAAATGGGATTCGCCCGCTGCAAGGGGAATCCCATTTTTCATGATTTGCCCTCCATTCGCCCATCCTAACAACAAGGAGGTGAACCACATGAATCGCCGATACACGATATGGGCCGCCCTCGGCGCCGCCGTCGCCCTCGTCGTTGCCGCCGCGGTCAGTTTCACCCGGCCGGCGCCGCAAGAAAACGTCCCGGTTCCGCCGCGCCTTGAGCCGTTTGACACAAACGACGCGCGCACCCATCCGACGATCGTCGCCTTAGACAGCCTCAACGCCGGAGAACAGCTTAAAGAGCAGCTGAACGCGCATCCGCGCATTCGGGAAATTCGCCATAACGAACGCGGCGACCGAAGCCACTATTTTTACAATGAAATTGCAGTCCGTTTTCAAACTCCGCCGGATCACCGCCACCTTACACGGATGGAAGCCGCCATCCGCGGCCAGCTTGTCAAGCGGCTGGATCACGTGTTTGTTTTCCGTTCGCACGAACAGACGTACGAGGATATGCGCCGCTATTTCCGCACCCTCCCAACAGTCGAGTATTGCGAGCCGAACTACATTTATATGCAAAACGACCTTTCCCGGCCGGTCGAGACGCCGAACGATTCGTTTTACGCCCGCTACCAGTGGAACTTGCCGGCCATTCATACTGAAGACGGCTGGACGTTGTCGCGCGGCAAACAAACCGTGCCTGTCGCCATCATCGACAGTGGGGTTGATTTGACCCATCCCGATTTAATCCGCCGCCTTGGTCCCGGATACAACGTATTGGCCGACGACCGCTCTCCGAATGACGAAAATGGCCATGGCACCCATGTCGCTGGCATTATCGCCTCACAGCCGAACAACGACGAAGGAGTCGCCGGCATAACATGGTTCAACCCGATCATGGCCGTCAAAGCATTAAATGCGGACGGCTATGGAACGAGCATCGACGTGGCGAAAGGCATCCGCTGGGCGGTCGACCACGGGGCAAAGGTCATCAATTTAAGCCTTGGCAACTACCAACCATCCTCGGTGCTTGAAGAGGCGATCCGCTACGCCGACGCCCATGATGTCGTGCTTGTCGCCGCCTCCGGCAATGACAGCACATCACAGCCGAGCTTTCCGGCCGCGTATCCAGAAGTGATCAGTGTTGGCGCTGTCAATCCGGATCTTTCCTATGCGCTTTATTCCAACTACGGCGACTATGTGGATGTCGTCGCGCCTGGAACGAACATTGCCAGCACGTTTGCCGGCCACCGGTACGCCGCCCTTTCCGGCACGTCGATGGCCGCGCCGCACGTCACCGCACTCGCCGCTTTGATCCGCTCCGTCAACCCGCGGCTTTCGAACGATGAAGTGCGCGACATTATTCTCGAAAGCGCTGATGACTTAGGCGAGAGAGGAAAAGATCCGTATTATGGCTACGGACTTATCAACGTCTATCGTGCCCTCGAGCTGGCGAAACCGTGAACAAGCGCCCGCCTTCCATCTGGAACAGCCTGCATGCCGCCCGTTGCAACGGAATGACGCCATCTCAACGAAGCGTTGCAGGCTCGAACGCTCAAGTTCCATAACCGCCTCCCTTTCCGTCTTGATCATGACAGCGGACAGGCGGGGAATGGCCATGAAAAAACGGTGGGGACTGGATTACACCCCCATCGTTTTTTCGTGCGTCAACATCGTTGTCACCGCCCCGACAACCGTGACGACGACAAGCGAATGAACAAAGGGCACGGAGTCGATGATCAAGCTTCCAGCTGAAATGATGCACGCATCAATCACAAAAATAACGATCCCAACGTTCCAGTTCGTCAGCCGCGCGATAAACTGGGCGAGCAAGTCGGTGCCGCCCGTGCTTGTCTCCTCACGCAGCATCAACCCGATGCCTGCACCAACCAAGATTCCGCCGATCATGGCACTCCACAATGGATCGAGCGCCACCACGCCGCGCAACACCGACAATACGTCAATCATCCAAGAGGAAAACAAAAGACCGTGCAAACTGTTGTAAAAAAACGGGCGGTAGTAAAACCAAGCCGCCACGTAAAGCGGAACGCTTAAGACGATCATCATCAATCCGGCTTGCACGTTCCAGACATATTTGGCGATCAATCCGAGCCCGATCATTCCCCCATCAAGCAAATGGTGAGGAACTAAAAAGACGTTGATGCCAACGCCAAGCAACAGGCTGCCGACGATCACCGCCGCCATTTTTTTGATCATCATGACTCCCCTCCGCCACCGGCTGATTGCAACGAACGAACGCACCTCCGTATATGTATATGGCGCTTGTCAGCAGAGCTTGTCTTTTTTTTTGCGGCGAGAGAACAATGGCTGACAAAGCAAAAAATAAGAGGCTAGGCTCTCGCCCAACCTCTTATTTTTGCGCTTTTGTCGCCTCGTCGTCGTCAATGATGCCCTTTGTCGCGTTTTTGAATTCACGCAGCGTTTTTCCAGCCGCTTGCCCTAACTCCGGCAGCTTTTTCGGCCCGAAAATGAGCAATGCGAAAAAGACGATGAGCGCAATTTCTCCAAACCCGATGTTCATATTGCTCACTCCAATGTTCAAGCGTCATTTCTTTCGTTATTATATCATATTCGAACAAGGAGTGTCATCGGCTTTCCCTTGACAAAACAACGACAACTTGCCCGGCGCCTACAGCTCTTCAAGCAGGCGCACCGGTACGTCTTGCTCGCGTTCCGGCTCATCAGCAAAATAAATGCGCGCCATTTCCCGCCCTTCATCGACGTGCTGAATGATCACCCGTTTTCCTTCATACGTCACCGGGACGATCTCTCCGGCCTCGGCGATCCGTTTCGCCCGCAGCAACTCCATTTCTTATTCGCCTCCTTTTGCACTGTCTTCCGCCTGCGCCCGCAAGCTTTTCCAAAACAATTCATCGTTGCAGACGATGGCGTTCAATTCCCCTTCGTCCCCTTTGGCGTTGATGATTTGCAATAACTGCGTCATATCGTCCGTTTCGCGGCGGTCGTTTTTCACCCAATCATCACCTTTCTTTGTCAAACTGTTGCATGGACAGCCGCTTTCCGGCATGTTTCTGCGGTTGACTCCCCCAAAAAGAAGAAGTATGATTCGAATTGATGTGTTAGAAAGGAGGAAACACTGTGAAGGAGCGGGACTATTATTTTGACAACGCGAAGTGTGCGTTGATGCTCCTTGTCGTGTTTGGCCACTTTCTGCGCCCGTACATTGACGGCGTCTTATGGGTGCACAGCTTGTATACGTGGATTTTCTTTTTCCATATGCCGGCGTTCATTTTCATTTCCGGCTATTTCGCCAAAAAGTTCTATGAACACGGCTACTTGCAAAAAATTACGAAAAAGCTGCTCATTCCGTACGTTCTGTTCCAGCTGCTGTACTCGGTCTACTACTTCTTCCTGTACGACAAACAGTCGTTGGAACTTGACTTGTTGACCCCGCATTGGAGCCTATGGTTTTTGCTCAGCCTGTTCAGCTGGAACGTGCTGCTGTTATGGTTCGGCCGGCTGCCGAAGCGGATCGCGCTGCCGATGGCGCTTCTTCTCGGCTTGGCCGGCGGGATGATGGAAGCGGAAAAATGGCTGAGCTTGTCAAGAACGCTCACGTTTTTCCCGTTCTTTTTGCTTGGATTTTTCTTTCAAAAGTCGGCGATCGAGCGCCTGTTTGCCGCCCCAGTGCGCCTCGTTTCGCTATTCGTGCTTGTTGGCATGTTTTTCGTCATCCATTTCGGGTTTCCGGATTTGCCGCAAGATTGGCTGTACGGCTCGAAATCGTACGATACGCTCGGCGTCTCGGAATCAGCCGGCATTGCGAGCCGCCTTGCCATTTATGGGGCGAGCCTGCTCATGATGTTTGGCTTTCTGTCGCTCATCCCGAGCCGGCGCTTCTCGTTTTCCGTGCTTGGGGCGCGCACGTTTTACATCTATATCTTGCACGGGTTTATTTTAAAATATTTGCACGAAACGCCGTTTACGGATTTTATTATGGATGTGCACGGCTATCCGCTTCTGCTCGCGCTGTCGGTCGCCGTTATGCTCGTTCTCGGCAGCCGGCCGGTCGTCCGGCTCGTGCGGCCGCTGCTTGAATGGCGGTGGCCGAGGTGGCGGCAGACGGCTTCTTAAGACGCAAAAAGGGTGTCCTATGAACAGGACACCCTTTTGTCTTGTCTGTTTGATGGTCACCGTTTCACACGGGCAGCCCGCACCGCCTCCAATAAACGAGAAGCGGCGGCTTTAGGCGACGGAGATGACGCGATGGCGCTGATGACCGACACCCCGTCCGCTCCGGCCTCCATCACCTCTCTTGCATTGTCAGCCGTAATGCCGCCGATGGCGACAATCGGAATCGTAATCCCCGCTTCGCGGAGGCGGCGAAGAATATCGGGGCCTTGCGCTTCGTTCGCATCATCCTTTGAGCGGGTTGGATAAATCGGGCCGACGCCGATGTAATCAGCCCCTGCCGCCATCGCCGCCATCGCTTCTTCGACGTTGTGGGCGGAAACGCCTAAAATTTTATCACCGATTTTCTCCCGCACGCGCCGCGCGTCTTCATCATCTTGGCCGACGTGGACACCGTCGGCATCGATGGCCATAGCCAGCTCGACGTCATCGTTGACGATAAACGGCACGCCATAAGTGCGGCAAAGACGCTGCAATCTTTGGGCGAGCGCCGCTTTGTCTTCTCCTTTGAAAGCGCCCGGTCCTTTTTCGCGAAATTGAAACAGCGTCACGCCGCCGTCAAGCGCTTCCTCGAGCACCTGCTCCGCCGGCTTCTCACTGTTTGGGGTTCCCATAATAAAGTACACCGCCAACCGCTCTTTCATTTCTTCGCTTGTGATGCGCGCCACCCGTCTCACTCCCCATATTGCCGATACGCCCAATGGTTCGTCGGCCCGTGGCCTTGGCCGATGCCGAGCGGATGGGCAATCGCCGATTGTACAAACGCCTTCGCCGTTGCCACAGCATCAGCGGGGTGGCGCCCTTTCGCCAGTTCAGCTGCAATCGCCGCCGCGAACGTACAACCGGTCCCGTGCGTATGGCGCGTGTCGATCCGCTTGCTTTTAAAATACGAAAATCCGTCTCCATTATACAGCAAATCGACCGTTTCCTCGCCGTCGTCATCATGGCCGCCTTTAATCACGACGTAGCGGGCGCCCATCCGGTGCAGACGGCGCGCCGCTTCGCGGCGGTCATCCATCGTGCGGATGGCCGTGCCGGTCAGCGCTTCCGCTTCCGGAATGTTCGGCGTAATGACAAGCGCCAGCGGCAACAGTTCTTCTTTCAGCGCCGCCACCGCCTCTTCTTGCAGCAACGGGGCGCCGCCTTTCGCGATCATCACCGGATCGACGACAAGCCGCTCCCAGCCGTGTTTTTTCACCTGTTCAGCCACCGTGCGGATGATATCGGCGCTAAAAAGCATGCCGGTTTTCACCGCATCGGCGCCTAAATCAGCGGCCACCGATTCGATCTGGGCGGCGACCGCCTCCGCCGACAGCGGAAAGACGCCTTGCACGCCAAGCGTATTTTGCGCCGTCACCGCTGTGATCGCTGACATGCCAAACACACCAAGCTCTTGAAACGTTTTGAGATCCGCTTGAATGCCGGCGCCGCCGCCGCTGTCCGAACCAGCAATCGTCAACGCTTTGAATACCATGTGGCTCCCCTCTCCTTTTACCGTTGTTCGACCTGTCCGTCACGCTTCACATCATCGGCGCTTGTGTGCGCCAACGCGTCTAGAAACAACGACTGAAAACGGCCCGGACTGCGCTCCCCAGCTTCTGCAGCCGCCCGCTCCGCCGCGACGCCATAATAGGCGAGCGCCGCCACCGCTGCCTTCACCATATCACGCTCAACAGCGGCAAACGCCCCAATCACCGACGTCAACAAACAGCCCGTCCCGGTCACTTTCGTCAACAGCGGGTGGCCGTTGTGAACCAAATACGTCGTATTTCCGTCCGTGACGACATCGTCCTTTCCGGTGATGATCACAACGGTGCCAAGCTTGGCCGCCGCCCGCTTCGCCAAAGCCGCGGCATCGCCGCTTCCTTCCCCGGCGTCGACGCCTTTAATCGCCCACGTCTCGCCGATCATATTGGCGATTTCCGCCGCATTGCCGCGGACCGCTGCAAGCTCCACCTGTTCGGCGATGCGGCGCGCCGTCTCCGTTCGATAGCGCGTGGCCCCGGCTCCGACCGGGTCGAACACCACCGGCACACCGGCTTCGTTCGCCGCCCGTCCGGCGATCAACATCGCCTCTACTTCCTCAGCGTTCAGCGTCCCGATGTTCAATACGAGCGCGCCGGCAAGCTTCGCCATCTCTGCCACTTCCTCTTTCGCATACGCCATCACCGGCGAAGCGCCAAGCGCCAGCAATCCGTTCGCCGTAAAATTCGTCACGACGACATTCGTCATATTGTGGACGAGCGGATTGGCCTCTCTCACCCGCTCGCGCAGTTCCGCCCATTCACGCCAATCGGCCATCGCTTATCCTCCCCTTTCTCGACAAACAGCCTTTGCCAGCCGGCGAAAGACCGCCTTCTCTGCATCCCCCGAAAATCCGCCATATCATTCCCATCCATCAGTCTACTCTTTCTTTTTTAGAATTGCAAGACAAAGAAAAACGGCGCGCTTGTGCACGCCTGCCGTTTCCTTATGGCCGCAGCCGCTTCGCCGCTTCCGCCTCCTCGGACGAAGCCGATGGCGACAGCCGCTGCGGCAGTGGCCAGTTCCATAAATCCAAATCGACGATGTAGCGCGGCCGCCGTTTCGTTTCCTTATAAATTTTTCCAACGTATTCCCCGATCAGCCCAAGGGCGATGAGCTGCAGCCCCCCTAGCAGCCAAATCGAGGTAATGAGCGACGTCCATCCCGTCTCGGTATGCCCAGCCCACTTTAAAAAGAGAAAATAGGCGCCGAAGATGAGGCTGACGACAAACGAGAGAAAGCCGATGAGCGAAATAAAGCGAATCGGGGTGACGCTAAACGATGTGACCCCGTCGAGCGCAAAAGCGATCATTTTTTTTAACGGGTATTTTGTTTTTCCGGCCAGCCGTTCTTTCCGGTCGTAATAGACGGCCGCCGAGCGAAAACCTAGAAGCGGAACGATGCCGCGCAAAAACAAGTTCACTTCCCCGAACTGTTCGAGCGCCTCGACCGCGCGCCGGCTCATCAGACGGTAGTCGGCATGGTTATACACGAGATCAACGCCAAACATCTTCATTAACCGATAAAATCCTTGGGCGGTATGGCGTTTAAACCACGTATCCGTATCGCGACGCCGGCGCACGCCGTAAACGATGTCATACCCTTCGCGAAACTTTTGCACAAATTCGCGAATGGCCGACAAATCATCTTGCAAATCGGCATCGATCGAAATCAAGCAGTCGGCGTGTGTTTTTGCCGCAAACAGACCGGCCAGCAACGCGTTTTGATGCCCAGCGTTGCGCGCCAGTTTCAGCCCTTTCACTTCCGGATGACGCAAGCTCGCCTTGTAAATGATTTTCCATGTATCGTCATGGCTTCCGTCATCCACGAACAAGAGCGCACTTTTGGGCGAAATCATTTTTTCCTCAACAAGTTCGCCGCGCAGCGCCTGCAAGCGGCGGATCGTCTCTGGGAGCACCTCTTCTTCGTTGTAACACGGCACGACGATGGCTACTACCGGTTCGGACATCTCACGTTCCCCCTTTCCATGCGACCTTGTATAAGTAAATCGTCCAAGCAGATTCGTCCGAGCGAAACACACGCTCAAGATGCAACGCGTTGTCGCTTGCGTTTTCAATCGGCAACGCCGAGAAAATATAACGCCCGCCCATGGCGTAAAACGCTTTTGTGTTCAATTCAAGATGGCGGATCGTCCGCTTCGACGTTTTCTTGAACATATAATGTTTGCCGAGTTCGTCGACAAAAAGGTAGCAACGCCCGCCCCATTCGTCAAAATACTCGCGCAGCTTTTTGTTTTTTTCCAGCTCCTTGGCGATAATGCGACGGAACCGGTGTTTGTATTCCAACGGGTAAAAGTTGTTGTACGTATCAAGCGTGTAAAAACCGTTGTACTGGGCGATCGCCGGGTGGATGCCGATGCTGGCGACGCGGTATGTATGGACGGGACGGCCGATATACTCGCGGATGGCGGCAAATTGCTTCTCGGCGTAAAATTCGCGAAACGACGGCTTGTTGCGGTAGACGATTTCCTCATTGTGCAAGACAAGCACCAACAGCTGCAAAGCGATCGCCGCCGCGCTGACCGCCCGCCACCGCCGTCCTTCCTGCCAAATAATTTTCAGCGCCATCGCAAACAAAACGTAAATGACCATCGGCCGCAAAAAATGATAGCGGGCGAAATTGAACTTATCGAGCAAATCAAACCGTTCCGTGAGCGGCAGCCATCCTTTGTAAAACCAAAATGCATACCATGTCGACAACGCGAAGTTCAATACGTGCAGCACAAGAAACGGCATTTCCTGCCGCCAGCGCTTCCGCTTCCACACGAAGTACAAGGCGATGAGCGTCACCGGCAAAATGACGAACCCGTGCACCGTCATCACATGAGTATGGCCGAGCACATAGTTTTTGAACGTCAGACGGATCACCCGCCAAAGCGGCAGGCGGGCGTGGAAATATTCGTCTCGGCTTGTCGGTTCATCGGAAAACAAGAGCGAATGGACAAGCCGGTAGTCGACCGCCAAATAGAGCACCGTCATATAGACGATGGCCGCCAAAAACCGCCAATTCCAACCCTTGCCGCGGATGACATCAATGAGCCACCAAATCCCAAGCGCGCTTAGGAAAAAGAAAAAGCCAAGCACAAAGCTCGAATAGAGCGGCAAAAGCGTCAACACCGCCCAGTTCACCCATGAACGCTCGCCGCCCCGAATGTTTAAAAACGCCCAAAGCGCAAGCGGCATCCCGAGCGTGCTCAACATTCCCGATGGCCAAAACGGCGTCAAGGCAAACGTCAACGAAGAGCCGATGCGAATCCATCCCCAGCGCTCGCCCGGCAGCACATGTTTTCGCAGCAGCAAATACATGCCGATGAACGCCAATACGCGGGTTGCGGCTTGACTGAGCCCATAGGCGTAAATGGATGGAAACAGGGCGTGAAGCCAAACGATGCCGCTGAATTCTGTGCCGAACGCGTTGCGCGGCAGGCCGTTGATGATTTGCGGGATGATGCCGTCAACCGGTCCAAACAGTTCGCCGCTTCGGGTGAGCACTTTATACCAGGCAATGTTGGAATCCAAATTGTCATGGACGCGCATATGCGCATCTTCACCGAGCACAAAGTACGGCGACACATATAAGGCGATGGCCAGCAGTGAGAAGAACAGAAGTCGTTTTTCTGTCACCAGCGCCTCTCTCCCTCCTTTCGCCCGGCTGATGTCTTTCCTTATTGTTCAACAAATGAGGAAAATTATTCATAATGATGACAAAAAACGGACGGCAAACGAAAAACCGCTGTCGGCCGGGCAAAGCCGGCTGGCAGCGGTTTTGAATTCGGCGCTTCACGGCCCTGTCAGGCGGAAAATAAGGCGGCTGGATTGCGCACAAACAGCTGCGCAAACACCTCGTCGCCGATCCCTTCCTTTCTCAGCGCCGGAATCACATTGACAAACAAGTGCTCGACATGCCAATTTTTCATCATTTCCGCAAACGGCTCAGGCAGTTCAAACGGGCGGCCGAGCCAAAGGTTGACCGTATCATGCGAAAGCATAATCCGGTCTGCGTATCCGTCGCGAAGCAGGGCAAGAAGCGTGCGAATCCGTTCCTCATCCGTTGGAGCGCCGACCATCCCTTGAATGCCGAAGCGGTCAAAGGCGATGTAAACACCGTACTCAAGCGTCCGGCGATGGTAGTCCGGGTCGGTGTTGCCGCACATATGGCCGATGACGATTTTGTCCGGGTCGGCGCCGTGCTCAAGCAAATAGGCGGCTTGTTCCGGCCCCATCGTCCCTTCTTGCGTATGGGTGATGATGACCGCGCCCGTCTCTTTTTGCGCGCGGGCGGCGGCGCGGAAGAACATCTTTTCGTACTCGGTGATGCGGCCTTTGCTTGAGGCGAGCTTGATAACGCCGGCTTTGATTCCGGTGTCGGCAATGCCTTCGGTCAGCTCGGTCATAAACATGTCGTAAATATCATCTTCCGCCGTCCCGAGCAACCGGCGGAATTGGAAGTACGGCGGCGCTCCTTCTCCTTCATAATAGTAGCCGGTCGCACAAATGATGTTCAGCCCTGTTTCTTCGGCAACGCGCCGCAAAAACGCCGGGTTGCGCCCGCAGTCGTTCGGCGTCGGATCGACAACCGTTTGAATGCCGTGCCGCTTCATCTTTTCCGCCGCCTCGACTGCGACGCGAAGCGCCTCGTCTTCACGGAACGTGCCGCGCGTCACATCGCCTTGAAACCCTGGATAACCGAAGAGGAAATGCTCGTGGATGAGCGTTTTGCCAAGCTGTTCCACCGGCACCGGCCCGCATACCGTTTCTACCATCTCCGCCATCAGTTGTTCACCCCTTTCCCCGCTTTTTCATACTCCTCTTCCTGCAGTTTCCGCCAAAGCAGCTTGCCGCTTGACGTCATCGGCAGCGATGAGCGGAATTCAACGAGGCGCGGATATTTGTACGCCGCCATTTGCGTCTTGGACCATTCAATGATCTCTTCTTCCGTTACTTTGCCGACATACTCGTCATGAAGGACGATAAACGCCTTCACCGTTTCGCCGCGGCGCGGATCCGGCACGCCGACGACGCACGCCTGCTGAACAGCCGGATGTTTGTACAAAAGCGACTCGACTTCAGTCGGCCATACTTTATAGCCGGAAGCGTTGATCATCCGTTTGACGCGGTCGACGATGAAAAAGTAGCCTTCCTCATCCATCCGCCCGATGTCGCCGGTGCGGAAAAACCGTTTGCCGTCGAGCTCGATGAACGCTTCTTCCGTTTCTTTTTCACGCCGGTAATAGCCGCGGAACACTTGCGGGCCACAAACGATGATCTCCCCGACTTCGCCGACGCCAAGCTCCCGCCCCGTCGCCGGGTCAATGATGCGCGCGTCGACGTCAAACGACGGAACGCCGAGACATTGCAATTTCGGCCGGTCCGGCGGGTTGAAGTGCGTTTGCGAAATCGTCTCGGACAACCCGTAGCCTTCAAAGTAGCGGACGCCGGTAAGCTGAAACAATTTTTCCCCGACCGCCTCCGGCAGCGCCGCTCCGCCGCCGGAAATGCTCGCAAGCGATGAAATATCGTATCGACCGAGCGCCGGGTTGGCCAAAAAGTCAATCAGCATCGTGCTGATGTTCACCCAATGGGTGCAGCGGTGCAATTCGATCAGCCGGGCGGCCGCGTCCCGATCCCAGCGCGTCATCAACACCATGGCGGCGCCGGCGAAAATCGGCGTATGCATGCTATGGACCATCCCCGTGACATGGAAAAACGGCAGCGTCGCCAACGCGACCGAATCGCTCGTCACATCGCCCCAGTGGTAGGCGCCGACGATGTTGGCGTTCACCGTCCGGTGCGGGTGGATGCAGCCTTTTGGCACCCCGGTCGTCCCGGATGTGTATGGCAAGACGGCGATGTCATCAACATGGCCGTTGTATGGAAGCGGCGGCAATTGGGCGCCGAGGCAGTCCGCCCATAAAAGAATGCGCTCATCCCCAATGGCCCGCCGCGGCGCCGCCACTTCAGCCGGCAACGACACCGGGGAATCATCGGACGCATAATCGGAATACGCGGCGACGATAAGATGTTCAAGCGGTGTCCGGCCGAGAAGCGGCGTCGCTTTGTCCAGCAGCTCTTGGCCAACGAGGCCGACTTTCGTCTCACAATCGTTCACATAAAAGGAAAGCTCATCTGAGGTGTTCATCGGGTTGATCGGCACGACAATGGCTTCAGCGCGCAAAATGGCATAGTAGGAGATGACAAACTGCGGAGAGTTTTGCATGTACAACAACACACGGTCGCCCGGTTGGACGGACAGCTTTCGCTGGAGATAGCCGGCGAGCGCGTTGACGTCATCAAGCAGCTGCTTGTACGAATATGCTGCGCCGTAATAGTAAATCGCTGTTTTGTTCGGATAGCGCTTCGCTGTCGTTTCCAAATGGTCGACAAGCGTCGTCTCCGGCACGGTCAACGTTTTCGAAAGCCGTTTCGGCCAATACGGGTAATGTCTCGTATTCATCCAACCGTTCCCCCCTCTTTTTGTCTGCTTTGCAAATCGGCAGCCACCGCCCAAAAGAAAGCGGTTGCAATAACATCCATATGCCCAAGCCTTTCAATTCATACCGTTGATTGTCTGGCTAGCATGTACACTTTTCATTGTACATGCTTCCACCTTTTATGTCAATAATATTCTGAATAGTTTAGACAAAATGGTATGCGCCGCCTACAGCAGGCGGCGCAGCACCGGCACACACGCTGACGTGGAGGCGACGATGACGTCGGCATCACCCGGCTTCGCCAAACCGTACGCGTCAATCAACATCGTTCGGCAGCCGAGCCGGCGGGCCGGCGCGATGTCATTGCCGATGTTGTCGCCGACGCAGAGCATTTGCTTGTACTCAACCCCAAAGCGCGCCCGAATCGCTTCCAAATGGGCAACCGTTTTAACCGGCTTAGCGGCTTGGAAAATTTTATAATGGAATACATCCGCCAGCCCCAGCTTTCGCAAAATCGCTTCACTGTCCGGTTCCGGGCTGTTTGTCATCAACACAAGCGCCGTTTTCTCGCGCAGCTCGGCGAGCGTCTCGGCAAACCCCGGAGCCCCCTTCATAGTAAACTCCGGACCCATCATCCATTCGCGCGTTTCTAAAAATGCGGCATATGTATCCTCGTTCGTCAATCCGTAATGGCGGCCAATCGAACTTGGCACCCACCAAAGATCGCCGATGCTGAAAAACCGATCCAAGTCGATCGTGACCGCCCCGGGATAGAGCGCTTCGGCAGCGCGGGCCTCCAGCTGTTCGCCGCTCCAGCGGCGCGCCTCGCGAACTGCTCCTTTCTCAAGCTGTAAAATCAAATCTTCTTTCGTATCATACACACTGCCAATGCGAAGCGGGTGGCGCCCGGCCAGCACCGCCCGGTAGTCGTCCCAAAACCGCGGCCGGTCCGCTGTCTTCAGCCGCTTAGCCACCTGTTCGGCGTAATAGTCAAAATGCTCTGTTTCCTCGTACAGCGTTCCATCTAAATCAAAGACGATCGCTTTGATGTCTGCTCCGTTCATGTTCGCTCTCCTTTCCTGCCCGGCGCCCTGTTTTGCGCCTTCTTTATCTTACAAGATGAGAGAAGAAAAGTGCAAATGATGGAAACCGTTCCAATGGCTTCAGGACGCAAGCGCGGGGATGATCCGCTTGCTTGGAAAATGGCTGTCCACTTTGCCGAGAACGCAGCAAACCGCCTCAAATGAAAACAGCGCCCTAAACAGCTTTTGCTGCTTCGGACGCTTTACGTCAGCGGTGTTGCCGATGTTAAACGGCAGCCCGCCAAGAAGCAGGATAATCGCGAAGATATAGCCAAGGCCGGGAAGCACCGCGTTGGCAATGTCTTGCGCCCTCCGCTCAGACACCGCAATAATGCGCCAAATGTTCGCCTGGGCGACGATGTCAAACAAAATGAAAAGCAATATAACGAACCCGGAAGCTCGCCGCCAGTTGGGCTGTAAACACCGTCGTCTGCGTCAAAAACCCGAGAGCGATGGCCGATGTCGCCATCAAAAAAACGGCCCCGATCAACACGCTTAATCGGCTTTCATTCTTATGCATTGTCTCTCTTCTTATCGCAGCGCCTGAATGGCAATGCCTTCTTGCTGCAACGCTTCGTACAACCGCTTGGCAAATCGCACCGCCTGCTCATTGTCGCCGTGCAGGCAGACAGTGTCGGCTTCAATCGACACGTCTGTCCCTTGCACCGAGCGGACGCGCTGTTCGCCAACCATGCGAAGCACTTGGCGGACCGCCTCATTTTCATCCACAATGATGGCACGCGCATCGCTTCTTGGAGTGAGCGAACCATCCGCCTGATACGTCCGGTCGGCGAACACTTCGCTCGCGGTTCGCAAGCCATAAGCGCGGCCCGCGCCGATGAGCTCGCTCCCCGACAAACCATACAAGACAAGCGACGGGTCAACATCGCGCACCGCTTTGGCGATCGCTTCGGCCAACGCCGCGTCTTTCGCCGCCATATTGTACAAGGCGCCGTGCGGCTTCACATGCGTCATCACGCCGCCTTCCGCCTTGACAAAGGCTGCAAGTGCGCCGATCTGGTAAACAACGTACGCATACACTTCTTCGGGCGAAACCGCCATCGCCCGCCGCCCAAATCCGAGCAAATCAGGAAGACCGGGGTGGGCGCCGATGGCAACGCCATGCTGGATGGCGAGCTGCACCGTCCGCCGCATGACGAGCGGATCGCCGGCGTGAAACCCGCAGGCGATGTTGACAGACGTAACGTATAACAATATTTCTTTCTGCCCAAGCTCGTATGCACCAAAACTTTCGCCAAAATCGCAATTGAGATCAATGACCGTCATGATTCTTCCCCCCATTGGCGGCGAATGGCGGCAATCCACCGATCCAGCCGCCGCTGTTGTTCGATATAAAGCCGCACCGCTTCCTCAGGCGCGATCGGTCGAAACTGGATACGGTCGCCGGGACGCGCCTGCGCCAACAAAGGCAAATCGACCGCTGCCACTTGGGCGATGCGCGGGTAGCCGCCCGTCGTCTGGCTGTCGGCCATCAACACGATCGGTTGGCCGGACGATGGCACTTGCACAGTGCCGAAGACGACCGCTTCCGAGACCATTTCCCGCTCGCGCACAAGCGCCAACGTTGGGCCGGAAAGCCGATAGCCGATCCGGTCGGATTGGGGCGTCACCTCATAGAAGGCGGCAAACAACTGAGTGCGGCTGTCCGGCGTAAACTCGTCATATTCCGGACCAGGGACAGCGCGCACCGTTTTCGTTTTTCCGCCGATATAGCGGCTGGCCAACCGGGAGAGCCCCCAATGCAGCGGCTTTGAAGGGAAAATGAGAGCGGCCGTCCCAATCTTCAACACATCCCCGCGCCGCAACGGCCGGCCCGATACACCGCCAAGCTGCGCCGGGACGTACGTTGAACGGCTGCCCATCACAGGCGAAACATCAATGCCACCTGCTACGGCCATATACGCTCTCCATCCCACTCGACATGCCCCGATTTCCAACACATCACCCGGCTTGACGGCCGCCGGCTTCCAAAGCGCCAACGGCTGCCCGTTCAGCGCGCATGAGAACTCGCCGCCGCATATGGCGATCACCGTTTCGGCGTGAAACCGAATCGTCGGCCCGGCCATCGTCGCCTCGAGCACCGCCTCATCGCCATGGTTGCCGACAAGCGCATTGGCAAGGCGATACGCCCACGCGTCCATCGCCCCGCCCACCGGCACCCCGGCATGCCGGTAGCCGAAACGCCCGCTGTCTTGAACGGTCGTAAAAAATCCGCCCTCCATGACTTCAATCATGTTCATCTCTCCAACGTGCAAATTCATCGGCGCCAATCGGCCGAAATTCAACAATGTCACCGGCGGAAAGCAAGCTCGGCTCCTTCCGGTGCGGGTCAAATACGCGGAGCGGCGTCCGGCCGATCAGCTGCCAGCCGCCCGGCGTCGCCAGCGGATAGACGCCCGTCTGCCCGCCGGCGATGCCGACCGAACCGGCGGGCACTTTTGTGCGCGGCACCGCCCGCCTCGGTGTGGACAAACGCGGCGACAAGCCCCCCAAATACGCAAACCCGGGCGAAAACCCGATCATATAGACACGGTAGCGGCCGGCCGAATGAAGCGTAACCACCTCATCTTCCGATATCCCGTGAAAGCGGGCGACCTCTGGTAAGTCCGGCCCAAATTCACCGCCATAGCAGACAGGAATAACAACCGTTCGCGCCAAAGGCCGTTCCGTCTGTCCAGACGACTCGACCTTTTCGCGCAGCCACCGACATACGTCCGCATAACCAATCGCCAGCGGGTCGTAATACACGGTAAGCGATGAAAACGCCGGCACAATTTCGTTGACCCCTTCTTTTCGTTCTCTCTTTAGGCGAACCGCTGTCTCATGAACGATATCATTTACGGTCTCATCGATATAATCGGCAAACCGGACGGTCACTGCATATTCACATAACGGAAACAGCGTATAGTTCATTTCCATCCCTTTCCTTGAAAACCAAGTTCACGTGAAATCTCCATCGCCGCCTGCCGAAGCAACGGAACGATGCGCGCCACATCATCCGGCAAAAAACGCTGTTCCGGGCCGGCGACACTCAGCCCGGCGATGGCCGCGCCTTCATGGTTAAAAATCGGCACAGCCACAGCCGCCGAATAGTTTTCTAGCTCAGAATAGCTGACCGTATAGCCCCGTTTCCGATCTTCTTCCAACTGCCGACGCAACGCCTGCTTGTCCGTTACGGTATTTTTGGCGATTTTGACAAGTTTTGTTCGTTCCAAATAGCGTGCTTGCTCTTTTTCGTCCATAAAGGCCAGCAAAGCGCGCGGGCACGCGCCGGCGTACAGCGGCGCGCGCCGGCCGACTTTCGTATAGACGCGCACCGGCTCAGACGTCTCGACTTTTTCAATATAGAGCGCCTCATCACCGTCGCGGATGACAAGATTCACCGCTTCGTTCGTCGCTTCTTTCAGCCGCTCCATCACCGGCAGCGCCACCCGACGAATATCGAGCCGCTCGGCAACGAGCGACCCAAACGTCAACAATGCCAAACCGAGTTCATAGTGATCGCCCCGCTTTTGCAAAAAGCCAAGCGCGACAAGCGACTGCGCCATCCGGTATACCGATGTTTTCGGCATCTGAAGCCGTTCGACCATCTCTGGCAAAGTCAACCGTTCGCAGTCGAGAAACAAATCAAGCAGTTCTTTTGTTTTTAAGACCGTTTTATTCATCATTGTCCCTCTGTTCCGAATATCAGAATATTAATTCCAAAATACGAGTTATATATTTTTTATTATAATGAAAAGTGGAACAACTTTCTACCACAAAATGAAAAGCGCCCGCTGAACGGACGCCGTCGGATTCAAATCGATAAGCGTTTCAAAAACACATAACTCACTTTTTGATATTCCATTTTTTCCTCATAGAAGCGATGGGCGTCAACCCGCTGCAGGCCGGACGACAGCGAGACAATCCCGTAGCCGTGCTCCCTCGCCCACTCGTGCACATAGGACAACAACGCTTTTCCATACCCTTTCGAACGTTCGGCTGATGTCGTGACCAAATCGCAAACCCAAATAAAACGGCCGTTATAGAGCGTGATCATCGGCATGAATCCGACAACCGCAACCATTTTGTCCTGATCATATAACGCCACAAGCTTATACCCTTCTTGTTCTTGCGCTTCTCGCACGAGCGCCGTGTAGGTTTCCTCATCCAAATGGGTGCGCAGCTCACGCATCACCGGAAAGGCGCTTCTCACTTCTTCCTCCGTTTCAAGCCAAACGAATCGCGGCACGATTCCCATCTCCCTTCTTTTATTTCTACATTCACGATATCCCTATTTGTACAAAAATGGAGCTTCCGCCTTTCCGCAACGTTGATCATCGTTTCGAAAGAAGACTCTCGCTTCAAACGCGTAAAGGTCGCAGCCCAGCGATCAGTGGAAGATTGTCGGCTGATAAACCAATAATTACAGGATGCGTTTCGTGAAAGCCCACGACTTTAGTCGTTGGGATGAAACGAAACAAAAAATATTAGATAATTGACTCCTATCTAATATTTTGTATAATAAATATTAGATAGGAGGTGTTTATCTAATGTCTAATGATAAGTATACTCATAAAAATGGAATTGTTTATTTAAATCAATATCATGTTATATTTTGTCCAAAATATAGACGTAAAGTATTAGTTGGAGATATTGAAAAAGATTTAAAAGAGATTTTGTATGAAGTAGCGAAAGAAAATGATGTTGAAATTAAAGCGTTAGAAATTATGCCAGATCATGTTCATATGTTTATTTCTTTTGATCCACGACAGCATATCCATAAATTAATACAAGCATTTAAAGGAAAAAGTAGTCGAATACTAAGAGAAAAATATCCTTCGTTAAAAAGCAGACTACCGTCGCTATGGACACGAAGTTATTTTTGTTGCACAATTGGTCATATTTCAGAAGAAGCGGTTAAACAGTACATCGAAAACCAAAAGAACGTATAAAGGAATATAAAGGAAGTGGTGTCATTGGCGAAAACAAAAACCAAAAGCTACGTGCTGACGTTGAAACTCAAAACAGAATTATGGCAAGCGCACATATTAGAGAAACGTTTTGAAATTGGCAGAAAAATATACAACGCTTGTTTGGGCGAATTGCTGAAACGGTATAAAAAACTACAACACGATAAGCAGTATCGTCATCTAATCCAACAACCAAAATCAAAAGAAAGAAACAACTTGCTAAATGAGTTATATCGGCAGTACGGAATCAATGAATACGCTATGCACGATTTTGTTAAGCCAATGCAACACCATTTCAAGAAACACATCGACTCACACACCGCACAAAAAATCGCTACGAGAGCATGTATGGCAATGGAAAAACTAATCTTTGGCAATGCCAAAAAAGTGTCTTTTAAAAAATACAACGATATGGATTCATTAGAAGGAAAAACAAATAGCACAGGCATCCGTTTCAAAAACAAACATTTGCTTTGGAATGGTTTATCTATTCCTGTTATAATTCGCTCAAACGATATATATGCACATACGGCTCTACAAGACCGTATAAAATATTGTCGCATCGTTCGTAGACGGATTAGGGGGAAAATCAAGTATTTTCTCCAACTCACCCTTGAAGGTGTGCCGCCAAAGAAAATAAACCGTCAAACAGGAGAAGTAAAACATCCAATAGGGCAAGGCGATGTTGGCATCGACATAGGAACACAAACCATCGCTATTTGTTCAATGAATAATGTCAAGTTGTTCGTTCTTGCGCCGAGCATCGAAAACATAGAAAAGCAAAAGCGAGTTCTTCAACGAAAATTGGATCGTCAAAGACGGGCGAATAATCCACACAAATACAATGAAGATGGAACAATAAAAAAAGACAACAAGGAAAAATGGGTTTGGAGTAAAAATTATCTAAAAACTCGTCAACAACTAGCCGAGTTGCAAAGAAAGATGGCTGAAAAACGTAAACAAGATCATCAACGGCTTGCTAATTGGATCATCACATTAGGCCATCATATCCAAGTAGAAAAAATGAATTTCAGAGCACTTCAAGCAAAGGCAAAAGAAACAAAAGTCGATGCCAACGGAAAATACAAAAAGAAAAAACGATTTGGGAAAAGCATTGCGAATCGTGCGCCAAGTTTGTTTTTGAACATACTAAATCAAAAACTGCAATATGAAGGCTATTCCCTTCAATACATCGACACATTTAGCGTCAAGGCAAGTCAATACGACCATCAAAACGATGAGTACAACAAGAAAACACTTTCTCAACGATGGCATGAAGTAGACGGACACAAAGTACAACGAGATTTATACAGCGCATTTTTAATCATGAACGTGAAAAACAATCGAAAAGAAATAGATAGGAACAAATGTTTAGAGAGATGGGATCAATTTATTCGACTGCATGATGAAGAAATCAAACGACTTCGTCTTCAGCCATATGTCGTAAGTAGCATGGGAATTTAAATGATAAAAAGCGTCTTGAATCGGGCGCACAGGGCGATAAGCACCAGTAAGGTGTTTGCCCATGAAAGTCTTGTGGAAGTAGAGTCAGTATCCATGCGAAGGTATGGAAGAAGCTCTATAGTACACAAGAACCCCGTGGCTTTAGCCATCGGGAGGTTCAGAGCCGCAGGCGCAAATACGGCTTCAGCGTTGAAAATGGGATCGAGAATTCGCAAATGCCGGCGGTGTAAGGGGCTATTTCATCCTATTTCGCGCAGGAGACTCCCACTTCAACGACCAAAGGGAGTAAGTGGGAGAGGAATGCGCGTTCCCCCTTTCTTTTGTGTATGATAGAATAAAGGCGTGGAGAAAACCGTTCAATAAAGGCACTCCAATCACGGCTACTCGATGTATGGAGTTGGTTACAGGAAACGTTGTAACCGTAAAACATCGAGCGTAGGTCCGTCTGTTGTGTGTGGAAGCCAAGTACTGCCAACAGACACACCGAGAGAATCGGTAACGATGCAGGCATGACCTGCGTCGTTGGGTAGTTGTCAACCTGCCCTGATGCAACCCCAAGTCAAGGAAGGAGGACGAAGTCCGCTTGTACTTCTGGGGAGTTGCAAGCCCCCACTTCAAGCGTTAGCGAAGTGGGGGTAGTTGACACAGCCCATACGCCAGCCGGTCATCGCAAACCGGCAGGAATCGTGTTCATCCCCCATTGTCCCTTTCAATGGGCCGGTTGATCACGTCAGCGAAGTGAGCACAGCCGGCAAGGCATCCACAACGTCCGACGCCAATACATCCCAGGACGAATGACCGTGTTGAACAAGCCAATCAGCAGCCTTTCCATGCACGAACACTGCATTGCTCACCGCCGGCTGCACCGCCTCGTGCTGCAGCAAAAACGCCGCCACGATGCCCGTCAACACGTCGCCGCTCCCGCCTTTCGCCAAGGCCGGATTGCCGGTCGCGTTTACATATTGCGCCCCGTCCGGCGCCGTCACAATCGTATACGGCCCTTTCAACACGACATAGACGCCATATTCCATCGCCAGCCGCTTCGACACGCCAAACCGGTCGCGTTCCACCTCGCTGACCGGGCGGCGAAGGAGGCGCGCCATTTCCCCCGGATGCGGCGTGATCACCGTCGGCGCGCTCCGTTCGCGCACCAGCTCGGCGTAGTCGCCCCAAAAAAACAAGGCATCGGCGTCGATGACAAGCGGCACCGGCTGGCGCACAAGCTCATTGACCAAGCGGCGAACCCCTTCCGTCCGGCCCATCCCTGGGCCGACCGCGATCGCATCGATCTCAAGCCCGTCCCAATCGGCCGCGCCGGCAAACGCGCCGCCCTCGGCCGGCCATGTCCTGCACATCGCCTCGGGCATCCGATTGGCAACCGCTTCGTACACTGTTTCTGGAACAGCCATGGTCACAAGTCCGGCCCCGCTTCGCAGCGCTGCCTTGGCGGCGAGCGTCACTGCTCCTGCCATAGCTTTCGATCCGCCGACTACAAGCAGTTTGCCATACGTTCCTTTATGCGAGGACCGCCTCCGCTTTGGCATCGTCCGCATGACATCGCTTCGCTCCCACACGAACCGACGGGCTGCATTCGTTTTGACCACGAGCGGCGGAATGCCGATATCTACAACAGCGAGTTCCCCGTAATAATCGGCCGCTGGGAATGTGTACGCCCCAAGCTTCGGGCATTGAATGGTGAGCGTCATATCCGCGCGAACGGCCGCGGCGACATCACCGCCATCCGCCGGCACCCCGCTTGGCACATCGATTGCATACACAACAGCCCGCGAGCGGTTCAGTTGTTCAATGATTTCTTGATACGGAGAGCGAACCTCGCCTTTCACGCCGATGCCAAGGAGCGCATCAATGATCACGTCGTAGTGCGGCGCACGCATCGCAAACTCTTGTTCATTCCCTTCATACGGAATCCACGAATACCCGGACCGCTCGTACACCTCAAGCGCGGTGCGCGCCGCTCCTTTCACCTTTTCCTTTGGTGGAATGAGCCATACATCGGTTTCGTAGCCGCAGCTTTTCAACATACGGGCAACGACAAACCCATCCCCGCCGTTGTTGCCCGTGCCCGCGAGCACCGCCACCTTGGCAGCGGGCGGAATCCGCTTCTTCAGCGCCCAAAACAGCGCCTGCCCTGCGTTTTCCATCAACGAATCAGCGCTGATGCCGATCCGTTCTGCCACTTCCCGGTCAATGGCGTACATTTCCTCAGCCGTTACGATCGGAATCATATACGTTGCCCCTTTCGATTGTTCTTCCCATACATATAAATTGTACAATTTTACCAGGAAACTTCGCAAAAGAATACCACCCGTGCTCGTGAAAATAGCCGGTTTGGCGCTGTTTACGTTTGGCTTTTTCGGCGGCCACTCCATCGCCAGCGCCTGGATCGGCGAACAGGCGCACGTCTATAAGGCGCAGGCGTCTTCCTTGTATCTTCTTTATCTATTATTTAGGGTCAAGCCTTGCCGGAACAGCCGGCGGCTACGTCTGGACGCATTTCCATTGGAGCGGTGTCATCGCTTTTGTCATCACACTCCTCGCTCTGTCCGGCCCGCTTATCTTCTATGCGGAAAAACGGCGGCCATCGCCTTCGCGATGACCGCCGCCTCCGTCATGATTGCATGGTGATCACTTGCAGCCCAAACTGCAGGCAATCGTCGCAAATGGCCGCCAGCGGACCTTTGGCCAGCCTTGGCTTTTCTTTAAGACAAAACGAACAGCGCTCGTTGGAATCGGTTTGCGTTTCACCCGTCAACTCTTCCTCCAGCTTTTCAAGAGAAAAGACGGCAATCGCTTCATACACATTGTCGACCAAATCGTCGTCGATGTACGCGCATTTTCCCTCCCACCGCAATGCCACGAGCTTGGCTGCTACTGCCATGCCTTCGTAAAATCGACGGCGGGCTTCTTCCTCGCTTTGTTCTGCTTCGACTGCCAAATCATCGGCGAACTGCTCAAGCGCCGCAGCCGTGCATTGTTCGAGCCACCGTTTTGTTTCGTTCGCCATGCCATTTCCCCTCCCTTATTTCTTTCTCTTTTCAATACGACAAACAAACATATTTTCCTTCTTTACCGCGGCAATTCATCAAGAAAACGAGCCCGCAGTTCAGGCGGCGGCAACTGGCAATGATCGTGCTTCGGTGCGAGACGATGCCGACGTTTCGCAATCTGATCATACATATGATCGCGCAACAGCCGCGGAACGAGAAACCCGACGGCTGCCAGCCAATTCCACGGCCAAGCCAGATGTCGTCCGATGCGCAACACGGCATCCGACTTGACATAATAGCAGCCGTCTTCGATGAGGACGACCGTGTCCCCTCCCGGCGCGCTCATCGTTTCCAACAATGTCCGCCCGACAGCGCTCTGTTGTGCGGCAAAGCGAAACACCGCCTTTCGGTCGCGGGCGGCGATCCAATATACACTCGCATGGCAAAACAAACAGTCGCCGTCAAACAAAATGATCGGGTGCATTCGATTCCCCCATTCATCGGCTGTGAACCGGCTCGATGCAAGCGCTCACATCATGTTTCGGCGAGTTGACAAGCGGCGACACTTCGTACATTCGCATTAGTTCGCTCGGATACGGCAACAACAACGATTTCAAATACTCGCTGTCATCAAAACTTGCATCAAGCCAGTCATCATGCCGCTCAGGAGGCAATATGACCGGCATCCGGTCGTGAATAGGGGCGATGATCTCGTTCGCCCTCGTCGTCATGATCGTGCACGTCTCAAGCGGCCCGCTCGGCCCTTTCCACCGCTCCCACAGTCCGGCAAAGGCAAATGGCTCGCCCGTTTTGAGGGTAAACCGGTACGGCACTTTTTTCGCTCCTTCCTTTTTCCATTCGAAAAATCCATCGGCTAAAATCAAAAACGCTTCACTTCATTATCTTGCACCATCGGACACATAGAAAAACAAACGGTAAACGTGCTCCCCTTTTTTTCCTCGAAAACGACTGCGATCTCGCCGCCATGGGCCTTGACAATCTCTTTCACAATGGTAAGCCCCAGACCCGTTCCCCCGATGCGGCGGGTGAAAAAGTCGCGGCCATCCTGAAGAAACTGCTTATCCTCTGGACGCACAGCCAGCGGTTCCATGTCCTTCAGTATTTGTGTTACCGCCTCCCGTTGCTGAAACACACTTTCCTTAAAAGCCGGACGTCCGAAGGCAACTTTGTCACTCAAGCGAGTGTAAAAAAGAAAGCATGCGGTTCACATATTGGCCGCCGTACAACGAGAAACTTTTGACATGATCCGCTTTGTCCGTCAGCCATAGCTGAAACACATCCGGATGGGTTTTGTACAGTTTTACGCTTTCTTCATACGGAATCGAACGGTCGTTTTTGCTGTGGATGAACAAAATCGGCCTCGGCGCGACACGATCGACCGCATGGATGGGCGAAGACACGCCCAAATCCAAATCAGCCAGCGCCGGAACGATCGCCAAAATCAAATACGTAAACGGCACGTTCGGCAGATGCGTCCATACCGGCATATTGGCTCGCAAATACGATTCGAGGTCGCTGAACGGGCTGTCGGCAATCACCCCGCGCACATCCTGGTCCTCTGCCGCCGCCAAAATCGATGTCGCCGCCCCCATTGAAACACCATACAGGGCAATGGGCTCATCGAAGTGCTTTTTCGCGTAATCAATGACGCCAAGCAGATCGTCTTTCTCTTTGACGCCGATCGTAATCATATCGCCTTCCGACTCGCCGCTCGCGCGAAAGTCGAACAAGATGACGCGGTATCCGTCGTCAACAAGCCGCTTGGCGAGCGGCAAAAACGGCACATTTTCTTGGACGCGGTTGTTGCCGTATCCATGGGCAAAAATGACCGTCATTTTCGCCGTTCCTTTTGGCGGAATAATCCAACCTTTAAGCGCCGTTTTTCCATCTTTGCTTGTAAACGTCGCCCGTTCATACGCCATGCCGTAGTCGTTCGGCGTGACGACAATCGGCGCGCGCGGCTTATGCGTTAGTTGCCAACCGACGTAAACAGACAGCCCAATGCAAACCAATATCCCGAGCAACACAATGGCCATGGACAATGGAAGCCATATGCGGCGGACGGATGCAATCGGTTTTCGGTCTAATTCCATCGCCCTCCCCTTTCTCTAAGTATACTCATAGTCTCGACCAACCTCTTATTGCCTCATTTATTCAAGCCAGTGGCGCAACTGTTCCACATATTCATTCGAACCAGTAACAATAAGACGGTCACCCATTTGCAGCGCAGTGTCTCCATGGGGAACAATTGACTCATTTTCGCGAAAAATGCGGACGATAATGCAGTCACCCATGAACGGAAACTGGCGAAGCATCACACCATGATAAGCAGGGGTGTTCATCATCACTTCATGCAACGCCGTATCTTTATTCACCATCATTTTAGCCACCCTTGGCGATTCGATCGAAGCCCGCAGCATCGAAATCGATGAGCGAAGCACGGACAGTACTTCAACACCGGCTTCATCCAGCCGATGAATTTCCCGCGAACTTTCAGCCAACGCCAAAACGCGCTGAACCCCCTTCTCTTTCGCTGCCAAAGCAACTTCCGCGTTGACTTGTTCATTTCCAGTCCACGCAACAACAATATCGACGGCGAAAGCATCGTGTTTTTCCAATGTTTCTTTCATATAATCAGGAACTTCCACAATGGGAAAAACAACATCCGTCCCAGCCCGCTCTATATTTTCCCGTTGAATATGAAACAATCGCACATTGTACTGATCCACATCAAGCTCCCGAGCCGCTCCCAATGTAAACTGGTTGACACCGATGAACGACACCGTCTTCTTCCGTTCGTCCTTTACTCGAACAAACAGCTTTTTAAACAAAATCGGCGCAACAATACTTGAAAGCACCGCAACTAAAATAAGCGCCCCTTCCATCGTCTCATCGATCATCCCAATCCGTTTGGCGATGGCCGCCGCTGCAATCACAAGCGACAGCGTCGACACAAGCAAAAACGAAGCAGCCAATGTCGTTTTCATATCATACCAAACGCGAAGGACGGATACAGGGATCACTTTCGATACAACTAGCACCAAAAAGAGAAGCGGAATCATCACCCAAACAACCGGTTCCGCCACAAGAGAGCGCAAGTTCAAATCAACACCAACCATAACGAAGAAAATCGGAATGAGAAATCCATACCCGAACGAATCAAGCTGACGACGCAACTCTTTATTCGGCGAAAGCAGCGAAACAAGCACCCCAGCCAAAAACGCTCCTAAAATGTTTTCCGCTCCGAACGTTTCCGATAAAGCGACAAGCACAATCATTAGCGTGAACACCGCACGGGTGCCAATTTGAATCGTCCCTTTCGCCATCGTCTCGACAAACGAACGTTTTTTAAAATGTTTTCCAACAAAATAAAAGACGACCCCGCACGCAAACAAACCGAGCAATAGCCATGTGCTCCCGTGTCCCGGCTCATAAATAGAGACGAAAACGGCGAGCAAAATCATCGTCGCCAAATCCGCAATAACAGCTACAAGCAAAATCGTTTGTCCAATCGTCGTATCCATTAAATGGCTATCTTTCAATGTTGGCACGACGACACCGAGGGAAATGGTCGATATGATCAACGTCATTAAAAAGGCGTTGTCTACGTAACCTAGAACGACAAACAAATACGAAAGACCATAAGACAACGCAAAGATGGCGATAAAAATCAACGGGGCAATGACGAATGGATTCGGCTCCTTCTCTCGCTTGCCCTCCTGTTTTGGACGTTTGGCAAACATCGAAAAGTCAATTTCAAGACCGCTTAAAAACATTAAAAATAAAAATCCTAGCGTTGACAGCGTTTCGATCCACATATCCGATTGCACAAGATTGAATCCCGTTTTGCCGATCACAATGCCGGCAATGATTTCTGCCACTACAACCGGAATGAATTGCAGCCGAAGGCGGTTCAGCAAAATTGGTGTCAAAAAAGCAACGACAACAACGATCAATAACGAAGTGATGGATGACTGTTCGGCCATAACCCTTTCCCCTTTCCGCAAATCCAATTCTTCAAGACCGGTTATCAATCGCCGTGTTTCTTCTAACGCATCGTTTTTAGTCAAAGCGACATCATTGCTTTCATTTCCTGTTTGGACAACGTCTATTCCCTTCCTACACCGGTCTTCTAAGATTTTCATCTTAACGGATTTTGAGCTATGACGCAACTAAGCGGCTTTAAATGAGTCAGTCAAGACTTTGTGGAGAACATTTTTTCGGTTCACTACGGGTGTTGTCA
>ERZ1673787.10-NODE-10-length-70888-cov-14.661570_pt1 | contig 70888 bp, 69 predicted proteins | sample MGYA00580129_ERZ1673787 | MGnify/ENA primary metagenome ERZ1673787 (study PRJEB41219, sample SAMN04549613) | soil metagenome | isolation source: soil | place: USA: Texas, Brazoria NWR | collected 2008-10-24 | study: EMG produced TPA metagenomics assembly of... | reverse complement strand
GTTCGTCCTGAGCCAGGATCAAACTCTCCAAAGAAAGTTGATTGGCTTGTTCAGCTTCGGCTCATCGCGAGCCTTCGTTTTTCAGATTGTCTAGCTTCGGCCCGCCGCCGCTCGGGGTCAAATAACCTTCGCCTTCGGGATGTGAACATCCCTGCAGGCGAAGAACATTTGCCCATCGCGATCGCCAGGATGGCGATATTTCGCCGTTACCCGCAGGACGCGGGTTGCTTTTAGGCGAAATATCGGGCCTCAGCTTTTCGCTTGCGCTTCGTTTCGTTCAGTTTTCAAGGAACAAGCAACTGCTTTGAGTCGGTTTTTTGACTTCTTGACAGAGGAATTCAGATTCCCCGAATCCACTCAAAAACGTTTTATTAATATATCATTCTTTGTGATGGATGTCAAGCCTTTCATTCAAACTCCCAAGAATACCATCACAAAAGACGCAAAATCTTTTCATAACAAACAAGCATTTTTTATTATAACAAGAAATCTTTTCATTTGTCAAGATACTATTTTTCTCGAAGTCTTTTAGATCGCTCCGTATCTATCGAAGCGACGATTAATATAATACTGCTAAATTATGCTCAAGTCAACCATTATAGACGAGTTAATTTTATCCAAATCTTAAGCAGCGTTAGCGACAAGTATATAATTAAGGAAGCAAGTCTTCAGCTTCCTTATATATCAGTGGTCTAATCCACCTTGCAGATAAGTTGGTTGTCCGTTTTTACATGGATCATTTCTTGCCATAACCATCGCCGTCTGCGTATAATAGAAAGCAAAGACAGCATAAAATAAAAACAGGGACATTGGCGGCCACCAATACCCTGTCTATACACAGCCGCTGCAAGAAGCGCAGTGGCCCAAGCCTCGGGAATCGTAACCTACCCTCGCCTCGGCCTAGCAGGGTGGGTTACTTTTTGTCTTTTGATACGGCGATCACCGCAACAACAAGTGACGCAAACGCAATCATGAGCGTCAGCGCATCGGCAATCGTCATCATCAGCACCACCCCCCTTCGTTCAGGGAGTGGCCACCGCCCACCCTGCATCCAGCTGTGCATGTTTCATTATACCATCAAATCAGGAAAATGCGAATATATATTCGCATCTCCGTCGAAAATTAGGAATGTTTCCCTACCCGAGGGATCCCCCAATCTTGCCTGTTACTTCACACCGCATCTCCACGGTCCCTCCTCCCCGTTTCTTACAGCCGCTGAAACTCCGGCGTTTTCATCAAGCGCCCAAAAAACCGTTGTTTCGCTTGTCGATATTCTTCCATGTTTTTTCCTTCGTATTGCTTTTTCAGCTCATCATATTCGACTCTATACCGATCGTCGGCCAGCAACACGTCACGAAACTTCCAAAATAGATCAAGTTCCGAACCGATGGCCGTCAGCTGCACTCCTAGCGGCAAATCAGCCGTCTCATCATAAAACGCACAAAATGAATCGGTTCGAACACTCCCTTCATTCACCTTATACAAGGTAGACAGCTTCTCGATCGCCTCTGCAAACATCGACTCCGGAACCCGCACTTGCAAGTCAACATCCCCTTTTGTGAGACTGTTGGGAATCGCCGTGCTTCCAACATGCTGCACATCGGCCTTGGGAAGCAACCGCAAAATACGCTCTTGATGTTCCGAAAACACACGCTCCGCCCGCTCGCGAATCTGATTGGAAAGCAAAAACGAAACGAGTTCCATTTCCCTTTTCCCCTCCCTGTCTTATTTCTTTTCAATACAAACCCGTTTTGTCCCTTCTCCGCATAAAAATAATTTGTATAAAATCCGCGTTTTTCCGAATAATGACGATAGGTGAGTCCCGCTGTTTCAAGGAGGAAAAAAGGTGGAGCAAGCAAGACAACAACGTATTCATGGGCTGTTGTTGCTGATCGTCGCCGCCGTGTTCGTTTGGTCGGTGATTCGCCCGGCCAGCTATGCGGTGTGGGCGCTTGAGGTCACCCCGGCACTCATCGGGCTTGTTATCATCATCGCCTTGTACCGGCGCTTTCGGCTGACAACGATGTCGTACGCCATCATCGTCATGCTGGCGATCCTCATGTTGATCGGCGGCCATTATATTTACTCTAAAGTTCCTTTTTTCAACTGGATCAAAGATGCGTTCCATTTCGAGCGCAACCATTATGACCGGTTTGGCCATTTTCTCAAAGGGGCGTTTGCCATCGTCCTGAGGGAGATCGTGCTAAGGAAAACGCCGCTGTCGCGCGGCTCTTGGCTTTTTACAATCGTCACAAGCATGTCGCTCGCCATTGCCGCCTTGTATGAAATCATCGAATGGCTCGTTTCCATCATCTCTAAGGGAGGAAGGGCATCGAAGGATTTTTTGGGCACGCAAGGCGATATTTGGGACACGCAATGGGATATGTTATGTACATTGATCGGGACGATCGTCGCCTTGCTGTTGCTTTCAAGATGGCACGACCGGCAGCTTGCGCGGTTGGATCAGCCCCATAGCTAGGCCAAGAAAACAGCGGCTTCCCCTTTCAAATAGGGGGCCGCTGTTTTTATTTCACCCTGTACAAGTAAATCGTCCACGCCGACTCAGCGGATGTGAATACGCTGTCCAGCACAAGCCTGTTTTCCGCCGCGTTATCGATCGGAACGGCCGAGAAAACGTAGCGGCCGCCCATCTTTTTCAACTGTTCTGTATTCAGCTGCAAGTTCTTCAGCCGCTGTTTCGAATGTTTCGTGAACATGTACCGCTTCCCAAGTTCTGCGGTGAAAATGTAGCAACGCCCGCCCCATTCGTCAAAATATGTGCGGATCGTTTTGCTTTTTTCCAGTTCACGCTCAATGATTTTGCGGAACTCGTATTTATATGACAGCGGATAAAAGTTGTTGTACGTATCGAGCGTATAAAACCCGTTGTATTGCGCGATGGCGGGGTGAATGCCGATGCTGACGACGCGGTAGTCGGACACCGGGAGCCCGATGTATTCTTTGATTTCTTGGAACTGTTTTTCCGCGTAAAATTGCTTCACCGTCGGCTCGTAGCGGAAGACGATTTCTTCGTTAATCAAAAACACGAAGATCACTTGAGCCGCTAGCAGCCGCTTCGCCCACTTTTCTCCTTTTTCGCTGTATTGCCATACGATTTTCAGCGCCAGCGCAAACTGCACATAAATGATCATCGGGCGCAAAAAATGAAAGCGGGCAAAGTTAAACGTGTCTAAAAAATGAAACCGCTCCGTAAGCGGCAGCCACCCTTTATAAAACCAAAAGGCATACCACGCCGACAGGGCGAAATTCAGTCCGAATAGGAAAAGAAATAACCGTTCTTGCTTCCACCGTTTTTTCACGAAAACGAGATGCAACGCCACCAACCAGCTTGGCAAAATAAAAAACGTATGCTCGGTCATGACATGATGGTGCCCGAGGAGAAAGTTTTTCCACGTCAAGCGGACGCAATGCCAAAACGTCAGGCGGGCATGGAAGTACTCATCCCGGCTTGTCGGCTCGTCTTCCCATAAAAACGAGTAGACAAGCCGGTACTCGACAAGCAAATACAACAGCGTCATGTAAGCGATGGAAGTCAAAAAGCGGATGTTCCACCCCTTACCGCGCAGCACATCAGCGAGCCAGAGAACACCCATGGCGGCAAGAAAGAAAAAGAACCCGAGCACAAAATTGGAATAAAACGGGAGAAGCGTAAGCGCGGCGTAATGCTTCCACTTCCCCTCGCCTTTTCGGATGCTCAAAAACGCCCAAAGCGCAAGCGGCATGCCCATCGTGCTTAACATCCCCGACGGCCAAAACAGTGTCAGCGCAAATGCGAGCGCCACGCCGATGCGGACGGCCATCCAGCGTGGATCAGTTAAAAAATGCGTCTTTAACAGCAAATACATACCCAAAAACGCCACGACCCTTGTGATCGTTTGGCTGAGCGCATACGCAGTCATCGTGGGAAATAACGCGTGCAGCCAGACGATGCCGGTCAGCTCCGAGCCGAGGGCGTTTCTTGACAACTGGCCGTTAGCAATTTGCGGAATGTTCGCGTCAAGCGGCCCGGTGATTTTTCCACTTTCGGAGAGCACCTTATACCAAGCGATATTGGAATCCAAATTATCGTGGACGCGAATATGGGCGTTCTCACCAAGGAGAAAGAGCGGGGACACGTAAAGGGCGATGACGCCAAGCGCCAAAAGGAAAAACCATCGTTCTCGTTGTTCGACCATCGGCATGACGCTCCTATTTCCAAGTTTCTATTGGATACGGTGTGCAATGAGAAGAAAATTATTCCTATCGACGAAGGGGGTGGTGATTTTATGAAGGTGGCTGCATCCTTCTTAGTCTCTCTCTTTATTCGCATTTTTCACTCTTTCTCTACGTACACCTACTTAAAATATCTAGACAATGTGATGAAGAACTTTTCTATTACAGTAGAAATATACAAAAAACAGCGGCCCTCTCTTACAAAGCCGCTGTTGACGATCTTCTTTTCTTCTTCTTCGCCCTTGATTTTTCCTTTAATCCGATCCTATGATGATCCTCCTCATTCATCCGGCTGAAAATCGCCGCGAGGATCGATCCAGATATGTTGTGCCACACGCTGAAAATGGCGCTTGGAACAGCCGCCAAGGGTGAGAAATTGGCTGTGGCGATCGCCACGCCCAATCCGGAGTTTTGCATTCCGACTTCCATTTTCCTGCAAAAGAACTGATTTTCTCTATGATCGCCATAAATGGAAACCTCCTTAACAAATGTGCCCGCCAACCGCTTGGATATCTTCTTCACGTTCGACCGCTACGTCAATGGCAAGACGCAGCCCTTCCACGATCGTTTCTAATGCCATGCTGGGCTGCCCGGGATGCCGGGCGGCTTGTTCCGGCAAATACGGAATATGGATAAATCCGCCGCGAATGGGCTTCTTCGATTGGGTGATGTAATGCATCAATCCATAAAACACATGGTTGCAGACGAACGTTCCCGCTGTATAAGAGACAGAGGCTGGTATGCCGTGACGCCTCAACGCCTCGACAATCGCTTTGACCGGCAAGGTTGACCAATAGCCGACAGGCCCGCCTGGAACAACAGGTTCGTCAATCGGCTGCTGGCCTTCGTTGTCGGGAATGCGGGCATCATTGATGTTCACCGCCACTCTTTCAACAGAAATATCCGCTCTCCCTCCTGCCTGTCCGACGCAAATCACCACATCAGGATCCACTTGCATGATTGCGTCATGCAAGATGACTAATGATTCGCCAAATACGGTTGGAATCTCCCGAACTTCAACGATATACCGATCAGTTTTCCATCCGGCTGCTTGCTTGACCGCCTCCAGCGACGGATTCACCGTTTCTCCTCCAAACGGATCAAATCCGGTCACGAGCACTTTTTTCATCGCATCTCCATCCCTTTTTGATGATGAAATTTATAAATCTATGAGTGTAATCACATACATTGCAGCGATGTTGAACGCCAACAGAATCAACGCTGTCGGCACTTGCACGCAAATCCGCCGCTCCTTCTGCCATAGGAGCGACGAGCGGACGAACCATTTGAGCATGGCCGCCGATGGAAGTAAGCCCAGCCGCGGCTGCCGCTTCCCGGATGATTAAATAGACCATCAAGATTCTCCCTGTTGTCGCCGCCTTGATTTTCGCCACGACACTCTCCGCCTGTTCCCGCAGCCCAAAGCGTTCCAAAAGGCCGATGACGGGTAATGTAGCAATAAACACCGCCATATACCGGTTGGTCGTAAACGCCGTTCCAAACTGTTCAATAATGTCATACAGCGATTGATGAGCGAGCAGTCCTGTCGCCAATCCAGCCGCTGTCACGACAAGAAGCGGATTAATGCGAACAATGAAGCCGATGATGACGATCAACACGCCAATGAGCACCATATTTCTCTTCTCCTCTCCAAACATCGTATTGACATTGTGGTTCATTCATCTCGCTTCCTTATTTCTTCACTAGCTTTTTCTTCCCCCTTTCTTTCGGTTGTTCCGTATTTCAGAACAATTATTCCAATTTCATCATTTTTATTATATAATTAAGAAAAATCGAAAATCAATCAATATTTGGGGGAATTTGTCCTTTCTCAACAATGCCGCCGCAGCAACTGAACCGAGCCCCTTTTTATTGCATCCCCTTTCCCTATTTTGTATCATGAATAATTAAGAGAAATTTAGCAGAAAAAGGAGTGCCTCCCCATGACCAAACAACTTCCTCCCGGCCAATTCGAAACGGAAAAATGGCCGATTTTGCATGAAGGCGATGTGTACGAATTCGATGAAGCGGCGTGGAATTTCCGATTGTTCGGCAATGTGAAAGAGGAAGTGACGCTGTCGTATCAGGAAGTGATGCGGCTGCCGAAGACGATTTCGACCGTGGATATGCACTGCGTGACGACGTGGTCGAAATTTGATACGACGTTTGAAGGCATCGCTTTCCGCGAGTTTTTGCGCTTCGTCGATCTCGATCCCGACGTGAAATATGTGAAAATTTACGGCTACTTAAACGGCGACCGGTTCGGCTATTCGGCAAACTTGCCGCTTGACGCGCTGATGGGCGACGATGCCTTGTTTGTTTATCGATGGAAAGACAAGCATCACGACTGGCAGGACATCTCGCCGAAGCACGGCTATCCGCTCCGGTTCATCCCGCCGGCGACATTTTATTTATGGAAAGGGGCGAAATGGGCGTCCGGCATCCGCTTTATGAAAGAAGATGAGCCGGGCTATTGGGAGGAGCGCGGCTATTCGATGACCGCCAATCCGTTTAAAGAAGAGCGGTTTGCCGAGTGGGTGCCGCGGATTCGCTTTTGACAAACGCAAAAAAGCGAGGGAAAAACCCTCGCTTTTTGTTCCTCAAGCGGCTTGGCGAGATGCCGCTTGTTTGTCAAGCCAAGCACGAAGACGCCAAAAGAGAAGCTGAAATACGATGGCCGCCATCGCTCCTTTGACGGCGTTAAACGGCAAAATCGCCGATACCACCAACGCCTTCGCTTCCGGTGCGCTCATCTGCGGAGCGCCGAGGAAAAGCGTATACGCCGGCAAAAAGACGTAGTAGTTGAGCACGCTCATGACGAGCGCCATCGTCACTGTTCCCGCCGCCAGCCCCAGCAGCAAGCCTTTTTTCGATGCGGCTTTCCGATAAATATAGGAAACCGGCAAAAGGAACGCCACCCCGGCAGTGAAGTTGGCGATCTGGCCGACCGGAACGCCGGTCGCGCTGCCGACGAACACGTAGTTCAGCACGTTTTTCAATAGTTCGACCGCCACACCGGCGAGCGGGCCGTACAACAAGGCGGCGATGAGCGCCGGGATGTCGCTGAAGTCAACAAGCAAAAAGTTCGGAAACGGCGGCAGCGGAAAGTTGAGCATCATCAGCACATGCGCCATGGCGCCCAACACTCCGATGCTGACAAAGGCGCGGATGGAAATGCGTTTCATACTTGTTCTCCTCTCCTTCTCGTGATTCATCCTCACAAGAAGAAGGCTGCCGCTGCGAGCGCCAACAAAAACTCCCTTAAACCGAACAAGGCTTAAGGGAGAAAAAGGGTGTGCGCAACTAGACGTTCGCATGCGCCAAAACGAACGCCGGCAAACCTTCATCTTCTCCCATCCAGACTATACTGTCGGCTCCGGACTTGCACCGGATCCTGCCTTGCGGCTCGCGGGCTGAGAGGCGAAGCGCCTCATCACCGCCGGTCGGGAATTTCACCCTGCCCCGAAGATGAATCGTTTTTCATTTTTAATTATTCTGATGAGTTTAGCATACAATACTGTTTTCAATTTGTCTATGTTTTTTGCTCACAGCTTGATTATTCCCGCATCGAAAGCGAATCTCCCGGTTCAAGCACCGGTGGGGCGACTTGAACCAAATCGGCGTATTTCAATCCCGTCCCCGTGTTGAGCACGACGACCGTCTCCCCGTCGCGAATCCAGCCGCTCTCGCGCAATTTTCGGACCGCCGCAAACGCCGCCGCTCCTTCCGGGCAAACGAACGCCCCTTCGAGCTCCGCCACCGTCCGCTTCTCGGCCAAAATCGCTTCATCGCCAATGGTTTGACGCCCAATTCCTTCGCTTTCGAAATCCCAACCGCCTCGCCGGCCGCGGAAAACTCGTGCGCCGCATGGCGCTCCCTCTTTCCCTGTTGGAGATCGCATATGATAAAATAAACACGGAACCGCTCCGCTGCATTGGAGAAGCGATTCACGCATTCACCCAACACTCATACATAAAAAGGAGATGAACAAATGAAACAAGAATTGATCGAACGCTTCATCCGCTACGCCAAAGTGAATACCCAGTCCGATCCAGAAAGCAGCACATGCCCGTCGACTCAAGGGCAATGGGAGCTGGCGAGAATGCTCGTCGAAGAGCTGAAGTCGATCGGCATGGAAGACGTCACAGTCGACGAAAACGGCTACGTCATGGCGACGCTGCCGGCCAATACGGACAAAAACGTGCCCGTGATCGGCTTTTTGGCTCATATGGACACCGCTCCGGAGTTTACGGGAGCCAACGTCAACCCGCAAATCATCGAACAGTACGACGGCGGGGACATCATGTTAAACAAAGAACAAGGCATCATCTTGTCGCCAAACGATTTCCCGGAGCTCGCCGGCTACAAAGGGCATACACTGATTACAACCGATGGGACGACGCTGCTTGGCGCCGATGATAAAGCCGGAATCGCCGAAATTATGACCGCGATGAACTATCTCATTCAACACCCGGAAATCAAGCACGGCAAAGTGCGCGTCGCCTTTACCCCGGATGAGGAAATCGGCCGCGGACCGCACAAATTTGACGTTGCCAAATTCGGCGCCCAATTTGCCTACACGGTCGACGGCGGGCCGCTTGGCGAATTGGAGTATGAAAGCTTTAACGCTGCCGAAGCGAAAATCACGATCAAAGGAAAAAACGTCCACCCAGGCACGGCAAAAGGAAAAATGATCAACTCAATCAAAATCGCCATGGAGTTCCAACAGCAACTGCCAGCCGATGAGGCGCCGGAACATACCGAAGGATACGAAGGGTTTTACCATTTGCTTTCATTCCAAGGGAGTGTAGAGGAGACGAAACTTCACTACATTATCCGCGACTTCGACCGTGAACAGTTCGAGGCTCGCAAAGCGAAAATGAACGAGATCGCCGCTTCGCTTGCACAAAAATATGGAAACGACCGAATCACGCTCGAAATCAACGACCAATATTACAACATGCGCGAAAAAATCGAGCCGGTGCGCCACATTGTGGACATCGCCCACGAAGCGATGACGAACTTGGGCATTGAACCGAAAGTGAAACCGATCCGCGGCGGCACGGACGGGTCGCAGCTCTCCTACATGGGGCTGCCGACGCCGAACCTTTTTGCCGGCGGCGAAAACTTCCACGGCCGCTACGAATACATTTCCGCCGATACAATGGTGAAATCGGCCGAAGTGATCGTGGAGATCATCAAGCTGTTCGAGCAAAATGCATCTTGATCTACGGAAAACCTTTCTTGAACGATCTTTTTTCGATCGTCCAAGCACAAGCGGCTGCAAGCCCGCCCGTTAGGAGTAAAGAAAAGGTGTCCCGAGTCTTTTGGGGACACCTTTTTCATTAGATAAGCGACCGTTCGCCCTTCCATCCTTTTTCCTCGGTCAACACCTGTTACGGAAGACGGTTGATCCGCCCCTCAATTCGTGCCGAGAACGGCTGCTCAAGACCGCGAATATACGAGACAAGGGCATCCAAATCGACCGGGCCGACCTCGCGGTGTTGCCCTTGCGTCAACACTGTGAACCCATCACCGCCGTCGGCGAGGAAGCTGTTGACCGTTACTGTATATTCAGCGTCTGGATGAAGCGGGGTGCCATCTGGAAGCTGAATGTCAACAACCTTGTCCCCAGCTGGTCTGCTAGCGCTCCATGTATAGCGGAGGCCGGAAATTTGCAGCATGCGCGTTTGCCCTTGCTGCCATTGTTGGTTCAAAAGCTGGCGGATTTGCGCGCCGGTGAGCGTCATTTTCACAAGCTGGTTGTTGAACGGCTGAACGTTGTACAGCTCGCCCCACGTTACTTCGCCTTGTTCAATATCAGCGCGAATGCCGCCCGGGTTCATAAAGGCGAAATCGGTTTTCATCGCCGCCCGCTGGGCATCGGCGATCAAATCGCCCAAGGCGGACTCACCGCTTTCATTTTGTTCATCGGTGATCATTTCAGCTGCCGTGCCGACGACTTGATTGACAAGCGGCGCCACTTTCGCTTCATATTTTTCAATGAGCGTCCGAATTTCCGGGTCCGGAGTGATGCCGTCATGATAGGTCGTCACGATCTCTGCTTTTTTGGCGACGACGTCTTTCGTGCGCGGGTCGATTTTTAAATCGACATCCGAAAACGCCGTGCCGTACGAATACGACTGAACGAGCAGCTTGCCGTCCACAACCGCATTTAAATAGGCATGGTTATGACCGGCGAAAATCACATCGACTTCATCATCGATATTTTTGGCGATATCGACAATTTCCCCGCTGGCGTTTGTCCCATCCGGATTGGATACGCCGGGGTTATGGGCGAGAACGACGATCGTTTGCACCCCTTTTTTCTTCAGTTCCCGGACCGCTTTGTTAATCGCTGTTGCCTCATCGATGAACTTGACTCCCGCGACGCCGCTTGGCGTCACAATCGTTGGTGTTTCCGTGAGCGTGACGCCGATCAATCCGATCGGTATGCCGTTGACCCGCTTAATCACATATGGCGGGAGAATCGGCTTTCCCGTTTGCGCATCAACGACGTTGGCGCTCACGTACGGAAAATCCGCTCCGGCAAAGTCACCGGTCGCCGGGTGGTAGCCGCCATGGATCAGGCGGAGCATTTCCGCTACTCCTTCATCAAACTCATGGTTGCCAAGGGTGCCGACGTCAAAGCCGAGCTTATTGAGCACTTCGATCGTCGGTTCATCTTGCAGCAGCGCTGATACCGGGGGGCTGGCGCCAACCGCATCGCCGGCATGGACGAGCAGCGTGTTTTTGTTTTCCGCCTCCCGCTGTTTCAAATAGGCAGCCAAATAATCAGCCCGTCCGACTTCCCGCCCGCCGACTTTTCTTGTCACATTGAGTTGGCCGTGGAAATCGTTAATGCCTAACAGCTGCACCTCAATATAACGGTGCGAGGAAGCAGGCGGCTTCCCCATGCTTTTCCCGTTCCCTGCCGCCCCGACTGGAGTGGCGGCCAGCACCGCTGCAGCGGCCAATGCGGATAGCACCCGTCTTCCCCATCGTTTGGAATTCTTCATTCCCGGTTCCCCTTTCTCTCGCCTTCTCGTTCACTCCCATTATATCCTTGCGAGTCCATACAATCATAGAGCAGAAAGGATGATTTTTCTGTAAATATTTTGTAAATTCACAACTGACTGTTGAGAACAACAGAAACAAAAAGGCCGCTCGATAGAGTCAAACGCATCTCTTCGGACAGCCTTTCCCTGTTAGCTTGGTGGACAGCCTGTCGTGGGCGAGTGTTCCCAAAAATCTCCCGCCTCGAAGCACAAACGCAGATGCAAGAGCGTTCAACCAACCGCGTTTTTCTTGTTTAACGGAGCAACGCGAATGACGGTCGTCTCCTCAAAATCGTACAACCCGCTCGGGAGGTCGGCAAACCGCTCGAGTTCATTGTAAGCCGGAATGCCGTGGTACGCCATATCGAGTCCTTCTTCTTCCTCACGCTCTGTCGCCCGGAGCCCGACCGTGCTGTCGCACATATTCGCGATGAGCGCACCGCTGACGAAGCCCCAAACGATGACCGTCAACGCGCCAAGCAGTTGGGTGATGAACAACGACGCATGACCGGTCGTCAACAATCCTTGCGTCGAGTCGAACAAGCCTTCGCGTGTCAAGTATGAGGACAACGTTTTTTGTGCGCTGCCTATCAGATATAACGCGAAGAAAAGCGGGACGGCAAGGCGTCTATCCAAACGGCTGATCGCCGTTATTCGTTCGAACACAAAAAAAGGTGTTCCGCCAACGATCGGAACACCTTTTTCATCGTTTTGCCATTCCGTGCTATGCCACGCGAAACAAACATGAACGCCACGTTCTTTTCTTTGGTTAGATCGTCTCCTTCCCGCGCACGCCGTTGATCGAATAGCTCGCTGTAATGGCGGCATTTAACGAATGGGAAACGGAACAATATTTTTCTTTTGACAACCGAATGGCGCGGGCGACTTTGTCTTCCGGCAAATCGCCTTCGAGCGCATAATGAATATGAATGTCGGTAAACCGCTTCGGGTGGTCATCGGCGCGCGTTCCTTCGACTTCCATCGAAAACGCGCGGACGTCAAGCCGCATTTTCCGCAAGATCAAAACGATGTCAATGCCGGTGCAGCCGGCCAAGGCGTGAAGCAACAGCTCCATCGGCCGGGCGCCGGAATCGTTGCCGCCAACGTCTTTCGCGGCGTCGATCGGAATGGTGACGCCGGAAGCGCTTTGGCCGCTGAATGACATGTTTCCGTTCCACGTGACGGTCGTTTTCATCACAGCCGCTCCTCTCTTCTCTGCGTTTGCTGCGGGACGAATGAACTCGTCCGTCCCTGCCTGCTTTTCAGTTTACCGGTTATCATGTGGAAATGCAAAACAACCGCTTTTCTTCATTTCTGGTCTACCCTTTTAACCGGCGCATGATAAAATAGAAACATGCACAAACTTGTTGAGTAAAGGGTGTTTGATTCGATGACCGCACTCATTTTGCTTCTTGCTTATCTTCTCGGCTCGATTCCGTTTGGCCTTCTTGTCGGGAAAATCGGCTACGGGATCGACATCCGCGAACATGGAAGCGGCAATCTCGGAGGAACGAACACGTTCCGCGTGCTTGGGGCGAAAGCGGGCACGATCGTCATTGTCGGGGATATGTTGAAAGGAACGCTGGCGGCAAGCTTGCCGATGTTTTTTTCCGTCCCCGTGCATCCGCTTTTGGCCGGAGCGGTGGCAGTCGTCGGCCATATGTATCCGGTGTTCGCCAAGTTCCGCGGCGGCAAGGCGGTGGCGACATCGGGCGGGGTGATGCTGTTTTATTCGCCGTTGTTCTTTTTGTCGCTCATCGCCGTGTTTCTTGTCGTCTTGGCTGTTTCACGCTACGTCTCGCTGTCATCGATGGCCGCGGCGCTGTACGCGGTCGTGTACACCGTCTTTTTCACGGACGACATTCCATTGACGGTGGCAGTGTTGTTGCTGGCTTCGTTTATCTTTTATCGTCATCGCGCCAACATCAAGCGCATCTTGAACAAAACGGAGCCAAAAGTGAAATGGCCAGGCAAACGCTCATGACAACGGACGGAGAAAGGAGATTTGCTGCGTTGAGATTGCCGGAAGCATTTGTCGCGAAAATGAAGAAGCTGCTTGATGAAGAAGCAGACGAGTTTTTCGCTGTGTATGAAAACGAAAAAATCAACGGCTTGCGCATCAATCCGTTGAAAACCGACCCGGGCGCATGGGTCAAAACGGCGCCCTTTTCCCTTTCCCCGGTGCCGTTTTGCCCGACCGGGTTTTATTATGAACCGGACGAACAGCCGGGAAAGCATCCGTACCATGCGGCCGGCCTGTATTACATTCAAGAACCGAGCGCGATGGCGGCCGCCGAGGCGCTGCAGCCTGAGCCGGGAGATACGGTGCTTGACTTGTGCGCCGCCCCTGGCGGGAAAACGACCCAGCTTGGCGCGATGATGAAAAACAGAGGGCTGCTTGTCGCCAACGAAATCCACCCGAAACGGGTCAAAGCGCTTGCAGAGAACGTCGAACGGTTCGGCTTGACGAACACCATCGTCGTCAATGAAGCTCCCGAAACGCTTGCCGAGCGGTTTCCCGGCTTTTTTGACAAAATTTTAGTGGACGCTCCGTGCTCGGGGGAGGGCATGTTCCGGAAAGAAGAAGAGGCCGCCTCGTTTTGGAGTCCGGCCTATGTGGAAGAATGCGCGGCAAGGCAGCGGCGCATTTTAGAAAGCGCCTATGCGATGCTGAAAGAAGGCGGCATTCTTGTCTATTCAACATGCACGTTTTCTCCGGAGGAAAACGAGCAAACGATGGAATGGCTGCTCGAGACGTACGATGATTTGCGGTTGCTGCCGATTGCGAAAATCGGCGGCATCGAGCCGGGACGGCCGGAATGGACGAAAACCAATCGATCCGATCTCGTCCACGCCGCCCGCCTTTGGCCGCATCGCCTCAAAGGGGAAGGACATTTTGTCGCCAAGCTGCAAAAACAGCGGCCGACTCCGCCTTGGAGCGGGCGGTGGGCGAAAGCGAACGCGCCAAAAGCGGCCGTCCGATTGTACCGCCAATTTGAACAGCAATCGTTGCAAACCGTGCAGCACGGAACAATCCTCTCGTTTGGCAGCCATTTGGCCATGCTCCCGGACCGATGCCCGGATTTGTCCGGCTTGAAAGTGGTGCGCGCTGGCCTTCATCTTGGCGAGGCCAAAAAGGAGCGGTTTGAGCCGAACCATGCCCTCGCCTTGGCGCTGCGAGCGGACGAAGCGAAGCACGTGCTCGACTTATCAAGCGACAGCCGGGAATGCCTTCAGTATTGGCGCGGCGAAACGCTGTCCACCGGCGGCGACCGCGGCTGGCTGCTTGTGACGGTCGACGGGTTTCCATTCGGCTGGGGAAAAGAAGTCAAAGGGACGGTGAAAAACTTTTATCCGAAAGGGCTGCGCCTGATCTAACGGCGGGGCCGCACGAGGCTGGAACGGCCAAAAAAAGGTGTCTCATTGCCTTTGAGACACCCTTTTTCTTCCAAATAGACGCCGACAAGATTCATGATGTTGCACGGAAACGTTGACGTCAACGTTTTTACCGCGGACGGTTTGTCGGGATCGTTAAGGTAAATACGATTTCATCGGCCGCCAAATCGATTTTTTTCGCCGCTACTTGATACCCGTTGCCAAAACGAATCTCATGGAGCGCCACATAAATGCGGGCCCGTCCCGGATCGATGATGACTTCATCCGGCAGCGGCGCATGCTTTTGCAAGTAGCGAAGCACGTACGTCACCGGCAGCTTCCAGTCGCCGAGCGAAATGACCGGTTCGACAAGTTCGACGTTCCCGCCTTTCACGACTTTCGGCACAAACGAGACGACGAGCTCGACGTTGCGCCCAAAGATCGGAATTTCACTCGAGACGTAAACGCGGTCGGCGAGCCAAACGTCATAGCGAAGCGGATGGTCTTTCGTTTTTTCCGCCAAATAATCGTTAATGACAGCGTTCAAGTGCGCTTTTTTGGAGTACACCGTAAACGAAGCCCCTTCCACATCCGGGCGCTCCAGCCGTTTCACCGGCGGAGACGGCTGCAGCAGCCAAACAGCGGCAAGAATGAGCACAACAGCATTCACAGCCGCCAAAATGAAAAACGATCGTTTCCAATTCATTCCAACATACTCCTTATGCTGCTTCATTTCGTTTCCATCAGTTCGCCCACCACTCTTTTCGCGCATCGAGCGACTCATACACCCGCACTGCCATTTGCGCATATCCCTCGGCGTTCGGGTGAAATTCATCGCGGTGAAGCAAATCATCGCGGTTGGCAAACATGTCTTGAATATCCACAAAGATCGTGCGCGGATAGCGGGAAACCACTGCTTGGCTTGTGCGGTTCCATTCGGCGATGACATCATCGATTTCCGGGATGTTCGGCAACGTGGCGGAAAACGGATTGTACAAGCCGATCAGGACAACGACCGCATCCGGGTTGATCGTGCGCAACAACATCAACAAATGATCGAGCCGCTCGGCAAATCGTTGGCTCTCGTTCGCAAACCGCTCGTACGATAAGTCAAAAAAATGAGCACGGACGACATTCATCACGTCATTGCCGCCGATCGTGATCATGACGATATGAGCCCGCTCAAGCTCCGCCTGATGGGCGCGAATAACCGGTTCAAGTTCGGTGATGCGCCGGCCGCGCTTTCCGGCATTCGTGACGGTCACCGTCCGCACCCCATCCTCCGCCGCCAAAAGCGGGACAAGGCGGCCGACATAGCCGCCTTTCCTTTCACCGTCTCCGACTCCTTCGGTCAATGAATCGCCTAACGCGACGAGGTGAATGTCTTTCGGCAACGGCTTCGCTTCCGGCTGGCTGACGGCGGTTTCATGCGGGCGGTCCGGCTTCCCGCCGGCCGGGAGCACCGTGCACCCGGCAAGCAACACCCCCACCATGATGAGCCATCCCCATCGCATCATGTGTGACACCTGCCTTTTGCCGCAACAAGGGGAAAGAAAAGAAGGCAAAAAGGCGGTAGCCGTTTTTGCCTCATTGCGACGACTGCAAAATTTCAATATGCTCTAAAATCGTATCGTACGGCACATCTTGCACACCGCTGTACGTCTGAACCACTTTTCCGTCCGGCCCGACTAAATAAAAGCTTGTGCCGTGGATGACTTGGTCATCGCCAGCCGGCTTTTGCACCATCGTTTTAAAGCTTTTTTGCGCCAGCTCGCTGATCTCGGTTGGGCGGTACCCGGTCAGGAAATGCCAGTTTGCTAGGTCATTTGTAAATTGTTTCGCATAAGCCGCAAGTTTTTCCGGCGTGTCAACTTCCGGGTCGACACTGAACGAAACAAATTCAACATCGAGCCCCTTTTCTTCCGCCTTCTCTTTCAGTTTGGCCATGTGGGCGGTCATCGGCGGACACACCGTTTCGCAATTGGTAAAAATAAAATCGGCGACCCACACTTTTCCTTTCAGATCGCGAAGTCCAAACGGCTTGCCGGTCTGATCGACAAACGTAAAGTCAGCGACCGGCCAGTTTTTGGCATCCGGAATTGTTTTTCCGCACGCGGCAAGCAAACAAACGGCTGCCATCATCATGATTCGTTTCCACATCCACTGCTCGTCCCTTTCATCCTGTATCGCTTTGTTTCAAACTGCGCCCGACCCCTTGTGCTCCCCTTCTTCCGTATAATACATCAGCGCAAGCGCGCCGGGTCCGGTATGAATCGAAATAACCGGCGTCGTTTCAACAATGTCAACCGGCACAGAACCGATCGCCTCAGCGACTGCTTCTCTCAGCCGCTCCGCCCAGCGCCCGGCATCGGCATGGGCAATGGCGACCGCGCGCACCGGCGCTTCCGCCTTCTCCTCAACCAACCGGCCCGCTAAATCGGCGATGGCTTGCGAAAAGCTGCGCACGTTCGACACCGGTGTATACAGCCCGTCAACAAGCGCAGCGATCGGCTTGATGCGCAGCAACGAGCCGACGAGCGCTTTGCCGCGGCCGATGCGGCCGCCTTTCGCTAAATGATCGAGCGTATCGAGCACCACATACAGCCGCGTACGACGGCGCACGTCGTCTAAGCGCCGGATGATCTCGTCAACGCTTCGACCCGCCTTCGCCAAGCGGGCGGCTTCAAGCACTTGGAATCCAAGCGCATACGAAATGAATTGGGAATCGACGACCGTCACGTTCGCTTTGGTCAGGGCCGCCGCATGCTCAGCCGAACGGACCGTGCCGCTCAGCTCGCCGGCCATATGGATCGATATGATCTCGCTTCCGTCCGCCCCGAGCCGGTCATAGACAGCTAGAAACTCACCGACCGACGGTTGCGAGCTTTTCGGCAGTTCACGCGCTGCCTTCATCTTCGCCATAAACTGCCCTGGTGTGATCGTCACCCGGTCGATAAACGCCTCCCCATCCACTGTCAAATGAAGCGGAACGACTTCAACGCCGTGCTCGGCAAGCACCGAAAACGGCACATCGACCGTTGAGTCGGTTACAATTTTGATTGGTTTCATTCGCTCACTCCTAATACTGATGATCTCGTTTCCATTATATAATGAAACCGGCAAAAATCCTACCTAAAAACGTCCATGAGCAAGCTTGGCTCATCCCCAAGCAGGAACATCGCCCATTATGAACGATACCGGCAGAAAAAAAGTTGTTTTGCCGCCAAGGGCAAAACAACAACAGTCATGCATTATGCTTTAACGCCGTTTCTTTAAAGATCTGTTCATATACCGGCCATTTCAGCACTTTCTTCAAATGTTCGCGGAACGAGTAAACGGAACGGTTTGTTCTCGACCGATACACTTTTGCAATAAACGCCTCCAAGCGCAGTTGGACCATGAATCGGTACGTATTCTCTTCCTCCAATACTGGAATTTCGATAATCTTGACCTTCTGCCCATACGCGTTTTGAAACTCGAGGCTTTTGAATAGCAAAATATCAATCCTCTTTTTCACCGATTTACTTTTATTATACACCAATCCGGTGAAAAAGTATGTCGGAATGCGGCGAATTTGTTCCGACTTTTTTCGTCTTTTTTCGTTAGATCAATAAATGGAACAAGTTCGGGTCTTTGTTCACTTCTTGGAACGGGAAGCCTTTTTTCTTCATCCGCTCGATGAGCGGCGCGTAGTCTTCGCGCCGTTTCAGCTCGATGCCCACAAGCGCCGGTCCGCTTTCTTTGTTGTTTTTCTTCGTGTATTCAAACCGGGTGATGTCATCGGTCGGCCCAAGCACTTCATCCAAAAACTCACGCAACGCCCCAGCCCGCTGCGGGAAGTTGACGATGAAATAGTGCTGCAGTCCTTCGTAAATCATCGAACGCTCTTTGATTTCCTGCATCCGGTCGATGTCGTTGTTGCCGCCGCTTATGACGCAGACGACTGTTTTGCCTCGGATTTGTTCCTTGTAAAAATCAAGCGCGGCGATCGGCAGCGCCCCTGCCGGTTCAGCGACAATGGCGTTTTCGTTGTACAGCTCCAAAATCGTCGTGCATACTTTTCCTTCCGGAACGACGACGATGTCATCAAGCACCCCGCGGCATAAGGCGAATGTCTTTTCCCCGACCGTCTTGACGGCAGCGCCGTCAACGAACTTGTCGATTTCATCGAGCGTCACCACATGTCCGCGCTCGAGCGCCGCTTTCATCGATGGGGCGCCAGCCGGCTCGACCCCGATGACTTTGGTGGACGGAGAAATGCTTTTCACATACGTCCCTAGTCCGGCCATCAATCCCCCGCCGCCGATGCTGGCGAACAAAAAGTCGATCGGTTCATCACAGTCGTTTAACACCTCGACGCCAATCGTCCCCTGTCCGGCAATGACGTATTCATCATCAAACGGATGGATGAACGTCCGCCCTTCCGCCTCGGCGCACTTCACCGCTTCGTTGTATGAATCGTCAAACGTGTCGCCGACAAGCACGATCTCGACCATGTCTTTGCCAAACAGCTGCACTTGCGACACTTTTTGCCGAGGCGTCGTCGCCGGCATATAAATTTTCCCGTGCACGCCAAGCGCCCGGCATGAATAGGCCACCCCTTGGGCATGGTTGCCGGCGCTGGCGCATACCACCCCGTTTCTCCGCTCCTCATCGGTTAAATGCTTCATCCGGTTGTACGCCCCGCGCAACTTAAACGAACGCACGACTTGCAAATCCTCGCGCTTTAAGTAGACATTGCACTCGTAGCGCTCGGATAACAGCGGATTTTTTTGCAGCGGCGTATGGAAAACAACATCCTTCAGCGTATGATACGCGATCAAAATGTCCTCGACGTATACCGCCCCTTGCTTCCGTTTCAGCTGTTGTTCCATGCTCTCGTTCCCTTTCTTTTCTAAGTTGTCTTTGATTTGTAGATTATATCACAAATCCGCAAAAAGAAAAGGGAATTTTCGAAAAGTTTTTGAGTGAAGATGGGCTGGCTCGCGATCATCGCGATTATCCCGCTTTACCGGACGCTTCCGCCGACCGGATTCACGCTTTTGGACTGACGCCATCCGATGAGCGCCGTCCTTCCTGCTCGAAACCTCTCTCTAGCCGTCCTGCCAGACGGCAACGCGGCGAATTGTGCAGCATATGTACGGCGAACTACTTCTTCATGCGCAAGCGGACAGAAAAAACGACCGGCGCTATGCCCGGTCGTCCTCTTTTTTGAACTCTTCTTCCTCGGCAAATTCCGTCGCCCATCTTCCTTCATCATACCAGCGGTGCGCTTCTTCCCGTCTTGCTTCTTCGTGCACATGGTTTTCCATATACAAATGGAAAAACGCTTCAACCGCCCCGATCGCCAAGGCGCTGAAAAACGCGCCGTATGCCATGTTGACGGACGGGGCAATGAGGGCAAAGCTGACCGGCCAAATAAGCAAAAAGGAAAGCGGCACGTCAAGAGCGGCAGCGACAAAATGGCCGACGCGCGGCAACACGAACAGATCGCCGATCATATAAGAAACAAGCGCCGTCACGATCGTCATGAGTGAAATCAAGGAAAGCGGGGCATCGAAGATCGTAAACATCGAAAACAAGACGACGCTCCAAGCAGCGAGCTTGACGACAAACGGAACGATATGTTTCATCGTCTTCCTCCATTTCCATTGTGGTTCTATTGATTATCGTTCCTTTTTCGCCCCGCTTCTATGCAGAAACACGTTTTCAAAATGTTCCGATCTCAAACAAAAAGACGCCCCGTTTTTGGGGGCGTCTCGCAAACGTTTCGTACGCCAACGACAAACGCATATCCATGCCCGTGTCCCATCTATTTCGCCTTTTTCCGCTCATAAATGATAAAGGCGTGTTCATACGGATTCTTTTCATCTTTCCCTCCTGGCGTATAGGAAACGATTTCCCATTCATCGTCAGAAATGGGCGGATAAAACGTATCGCCGGGGAAGGAAGCAAAAATTTTTGTCACATACAGCCGGTCGACAATCGGCATCGTCGCCCGAAACAGTTCGGCCCCGCCGATGATAAACACTTCATCAGCGCGCGATGCGATCCATTGCTTGACTTCCTCGAGCGAATGAAGCACAAGGCAGCCTTCCGGACGAAACGAGCGGTTGCGCGTGACAACGACGTTATCGCGGCCGGGAAGCGGCCGGCCGATCGCTTCAAACGTCTTGCGCCCCATCACGATGGCATGGCCCATTGTCACCCGTTTAAAATACGCCAAATCGGCCGGCAAATGCCAAGGCAAGCGGTTGTCTTTGCCGATCACCCGGTTTTCATCCATTGCCACAATGTGCGAAATCATCGCGTCCTCTCCTTTACACAGCCACCGGTGCTTTAATCGTCGGATGCGGGTTGTAGCCGACAATTTCAAAATCGTCGTATTCGTAATCGAAAATGGACGGCGGCTTCCGTTTGATCACGAGCTTCGGCAGCGGGCGCGGCTCGCGCGTCAGCTGCAGTTTCGCCTGTTCGAGATGGTTTTTGTACAAATGGACATCACCGCCGGTGAAAATGAGTTCGCCGACATCGAGATCGCATTGCTGGGCGATCATATGCGTCAACAGCGCGTAGCTGGCAATGTTAAACGGCAGCCCTAAAAACGTATCAACGGAGCGCTGCTGCCACATGCACGACAACCGACCGTTCGCGACATAAAACTGAAAGGCATAATGGCACGGCGGCAGCTTCATCTCGTCTAATTCCGCTACGTTCCAAGCGCTCACAAGCAACCGGCGTGAATTCGGATTTCGTTTGATCTCCTCGACGACCCACGCGATCTGGTCGATTGTTTTCCCGTCCGCCCCTTTCCATGAGCGCCATTGCGCGCCGTAAATCGGGCCGAGATCGCCGTTTTCGTCCGCCCACTCGTCCCAAATCGTCACGCCATTCTCCTGCAAATAGCGGACGTTCGTATCGCCTTTTAAAAACCAAAGCAGTTCATAAATGATGGAGCGGATATGCAATTTTTTCGTTGTCACGAGCGGAAATCCATCTTGTAAGTTGAAGCGGAGCTGGCGGCCGAACACCGACAGCGTGCCGACGCCCGTTCGGTCTTCTTTTTCGACGCCGTTTTCCAAAATATCCTCCAAAAGCTGTAAATATTGCCGCAATGTTCTCACCTCATGCTCTATCATACCATAAAGCAACACATGGTGAACCATTTGTCCATAAAAAAACGAGCCTTTTACGAGGCCCGCTCCGCCAATCTACGGATGAATGCGTATGTGTTCGGCGCTGCCGCCCGCAGCGTGTGCCGCGTCTCTTCACTTGCGTAATAATAGGCAAACGACTCGGCAAAATACTCTTCTGGATAGGTCAAAAAATAAGATTCGCCAGGAAAAAGCCGCGGCGCCTCCTCCCGCCAAATCGCTTGAAATTCGTCCGTTTCATGAATGCGGTCAAATACGATGTAATCGAGCGAATGAGCAAACTCATGCAGCTCCAAATTGACCGAGCCGTGTCCTTTCCCTTTTTCGCTATGGCCGAGACGGACGAGCACCAAATGCGACCCGCCGATGCCCGGCACGTCATCCCATGTTTTGGATCCCGGCGCATAGCCGCGCGGGGTTTTCCCACGCAAGTGGCGAGCTGTCGGTTCATTCGTAATAGGGCCTGTCAACAGCTGAATGTAAATATGATGAGCAGCCGCCTGCTCTAAAATGCTGCGATCCATGCGGGCAAGCGTCTGAATGGTCTTGTTCGCCTCCGCAGCGGGAAACGCTGTCTCGGGCACGATCACAATGCGGCCGAGCACGTCACGGGACGGAATGTCCCGAAGATCAAGGCCGCTTTCTTGAAGCAGCACGCCGTGGGCGGCCGGGTACGGCGAAAGCGATAGAAGCGGAATCGCGAACAGCGCTGCCAACAAACTAGTCCACAATCGTTTCATGGTGTTCCCCCGCTTCTTTTATTCTATGAAAATGATATCATAGAACGAAGCAGGGAAAAACGCGCAAAATCAGGAAAGAACCGCAAGCGGTTTATGTGCGCCAATTCGGCGGCGTATTTTTGGACCAGTAGATTTTCCCGAGTTCATAGTGAGCTTGAAAGCCATCATCGCAAGTATGATAGTGAAATTGAAACCAGTACCCGTCCTGCGGCGGGTGTTCGCGGCGGACGTGAAAGCGGACGAGATCTTCTCCTGTGTCCATGCGATACAAATGGAAAATGCGTTCCCCTTGCCCGCCGGACGGATTTTCCGATACGGCCAAATAACGGAGCTCTTCTTCCGGACAGCGTTCAGCCAGCCCGGCAATCACCTCTTCGATGCGCGGCAAGATGACGGTGCGAAATTCATCTTCAATAACCGGGGCGATTTTGCGGCCGAACTTTTCGTACGACTGCGCCACTGCCTTTTCCATCGTCTCTTCGATAAACTGTTCACGAGTTAACGAAACAGAAACAGCTTCCGCCGCATGGTCTGCTTGGGAATGCTTCCAATCGGGAGACGGGGCGTCATCTGACGGCGGCTCTTTGGCCGCGAGCAGCGAAGCGGGCGGTGTGACGAGTCCAAACGTGCAGACGGTAATGGCGGCAACAAGCGTTTTTCGAAGCCAAGACGGCAGCTTCATCGCCTTCACCTCCCACTACCGCCGATCAGCGGCTAAAGACGCAAACAAGCCGGTCGCTTTTAATTTGGCGACCGCCCGGCGCAACACCGCCTCCGGCTGGACGAGGGCGATGCGCACATAGCCCTCGCCGCTTGGCCCAAACGCGTGCCCGGGCGTGACGACGACGCCCGCTTGGTCGATGAGCGCCTTCGCAAACGAAAGCGATGTAAAGCCGTCCGGAATTTTCGCCCACACGAACATACCGGCTTGCGGACGGTCAACCGCCCAGCCGATGTCGGCCAACCCGTCAACGAGCGCATCGCGGCGCGATTGATATATCGCGCGGCTTTCGGCGCAAAAGTCGGCCCCATGACGCAGCACTTCGGCCGCCGCTTTTTGAATCGGCCAAAAGACGCCATAATCCAAATTCGACTTAAACTCGGCGAACGTGCGAATCACCTCGGCATTTCCGCACAAATAGCCGACCCGGCAGCCGGCCATGTTGTAGCTTTTGGACAACGAATTGATCTCCACGCCAACGTCCTTTGCGCCTGGAACAGAAAGAAAACTCACCGGTTTGTTTCCGTCATAATACAGCTCGCCGTAAGCAAAATCGGACACAACGAGAATATCGTACCGCTTCGCAAACTCGACCACTTCGCGATAAAACGATTCTGTCGCTATAGCTGGAACTGGATTTCCAGGGAAGTTGATAAACATGATTGTCGCCCGTTTGGCAATGTCCTCCGGGATCGCACGCAAATCCGGCAAAAAGCGGTTTTCCTCCCTCAGCGGCAGAAAATACGGCTCCGCTTCCGCCATTGCCACCCCCGCCGCATACGCCGGATACCCGGGATCCGGCAATAAAATGACATCCCCCGGGTCGGCGAACACCATCGGCAAATGAACGAGCCCGTCCTGTGATCCGATGACGTACGTTACTTCCGTCTCCGGATCGAGCACGACGCCATGCGCCGTGCGATAATAGTCGGCGACCGCTTCATGAAACTCGCGAATGCCCCTTAATGTGTAGCCGTACGCATTCGGCTCGTTGGCGTAGCGGGCGATCGCCTCACGCACAAACGGCGCCGGGGGCAAATCCGGGCTGCCGACGCTTAAATCGATCCACTCGTCATGAAGATGGCGCCGCTGTTGGCGATACGCCGCCAATTCGGCAAAAATCGATGCAGAAAATGCGTTCATTCGTTTCGCCCTTTTCATCGTCTTTCCTCTCCCTTGCCAAAACAAAAACCGCTTTTCCTTTTCACTTTTGTTGGTATATACTATGATTACATGAATAGTGTATCATATGTTCAAGGGGAAAACATAGACAGAAAGGCGGGAAAACAGCGATGACAACCATCTTTTTTGCGGCCAGCCTCATTACGTTGTTGTATTTCATTTACAGCTGCATCGCCAATGCCTGACGGCGGCAGCGAAAACGGAGCTCCGCACAGGAGCTCCGTTTTCTTTCAGTCGATTTTCGTTTTTTTGCGCGCAGAATCAAGCTCGTAGGCGCCTGTTTCCGTTTGCGTCGTGCCTTGTCCCCTCACCTCCGGGGCGCTGACGCCCGTTTTCGAACGGTCTTTTTTCCGCTTCGGCACGCCGATCACCTCCGCCCTTATCGTTCCCCGGCGCCGGCAGCGGTATGCAAGGCCTGGGAAGGCATAAGGCATCAGTTACAATATTTGTCAAACGCAGCCAAAATGTTTTCCATCACGTCCTCCATCGAGTGAAACTCGATGTCTTCGCGCGGGATAAAATGAACAACTTCCTTTCCTTTTAAGAGCGCCATCGACGGCGAGGACGGCGCATAGCCGACAAAGTACTCGCGCATTTTCGCCGTCGCCTCTTTGTCTTGGCCGGCGAATACCGTCACAAGATGATCCGGCTTTTTCTCGCTCCTAAGCACCGCCTGCGTCGCGGCCGGGCGCGCCAGTCCGGCGGCGCAGCCGCACACTGAGTTGACAAAGACAAACGTCGTTCCTTCCACTTGTTCCATAAACTGCTCGACTTCCTCACTCGTGCGCAATTCGCGGAAACCGGCGCGGACGAGCTCATCGCGCATCGGCTGCACGAGCTGACGCATATATTCTTCATATGCCATCGACATGGCCATCATCCCTCCATATGATCATCGTTGTGCTATCAGCATACTATACTTCGCACGAAAAAATCAATGAAGACGGCTGCCAGCGGCAAGTGAAAAGCCGATGGCCGGGGGAAGACGCCCCTCCAAATCAGCGCCGGCTGGGAAACAGCCGCAAACCCGAAAATGAAGTGGCTGCCGTCAGTGACTGCAGCGTGGAACATTCAAATAGAATGAACGTATCTTGAGCACAACCGTGACGACTTAACAAGAATCGCTTGTTTGGCCAAAGAAAGAGACGCGCCGGCCGGCGCGCCTTTTTTTATTTCTCCGTCTTGTTCTCTTTTTTTCGACTTTCCGTCATTTGCTTCCAGACGGAGCCTTTCGCCTCTTCGCCGCCTTCAATCCGTTCGATCGCCATTTTCACTTGCAAGCTGACCTCAAATTCCGGATCGTTTTCCGCCGCTTTTAACGCCGGCAAGGCCGATTCATCGCCGACTTCGTACAAAAACATAGCCGCGCGCCAACGAACGAGCTTGCTTTCGTCCTTGAGCGCCTCGATCATCGCCGGAATGGCGTCCGGGTCGCCGATGTCGGACAAACAGTCGCCGGCAGTGCGGCGGACAGCGACAGCCGGATCTTTTAGCGCTTCGTACAAATACGGAAGCACCTTTTTCCCGCCGATCATGCCAAGGTATGCCGTCGCCAGGCGGCGAATCGCCATTTTTTCATCTTTTAACGCTTTGGCCAGCACCGGAATATCGTCCTCGGTCGGCTCGGCCATCTGTTCGAGCGCGGCATACCGTTTGCGCCAGTCCGGGTCATCGAGCATCTCGCTTGTCACTTTGATGCCCGGCCGTTTTTGCGCCGTTTTTTCCAGCTCGCCGCGACGGAACATGTTGACGATTCGCTCGAGCCGCTCCGGCGGGTAGGCGGCTGACAGCTCGTCGACGATTTCGCGGCCGATTTCTTCGAACGTGCCGTAACGAACCCCTTTTTCGACCCATTTGCGCTCAAGCACAACATTTCCCGCGTATTTTTGCGCCTCAATGACTGCGTCCATAAACGGTTTCGGCAGCCCGACGCGGTGTTCGCGCTCCCCATCGACAAGCTTCACTTGCATCGGCAGACCGTACAGCATTTGCACGAACACTTTCACTTCGCCAAAATGTTCGTTCACCGTCGGCTTTTCCTCTTCCGCTTCCCCCACATCTTCGCCGAACACTTCGCGCACTTTCGTCAAAATGTCGCGCCAATCGTACTTCGGATGACGCTCGACGGCCAGAAAATCGGCGACATGGTAAATGCCTTTCACCCCTTCAATGCGCATGAGCGCCTGGATGATCGGCGGCGCGGCGGCGACGTTGTCCGGCTTGTAGTTATGGCTCGTGCCAAACGGCAGCTCTTCATCAAGCAGCACTTTCATCGTATTCGGGCTTGGTGTCGGTTCAATCGCTTTAATGCGCAAGCGCAACCCCCTCCTTTGACTGTCCCACTGTCTTACAGCAGTTTTTCGATGTCTTCTTTCAGCTCGCTCGGCTTTGTTTGCGGAGCGAAGCGGGCGACGACGCGTCCATGGCGGTCAACCAAAAACTTTGTGAAATTCCATTTGATCGCCTTTGTCCCCAACGCCCCCGGCGCCTCTTCTTTTAAATATTGAAACAATGGATGGGCGTGATCGCCATTCACATCCACTTTCGCAAACAGCGGGAACGTCACGCCGTAATTCAACTGACAAAACTGCTCGATCTCCGCTTCCGTCCCCGGCTCTTGGCCGCCGAACTGGTTGCACGGAAAGCCGAGCACCACAAACCCGCGATCACGATATTCGTCATACAGCTCCTGCAGTTCTTTATACTGCGGGGTAAAGCCGCAACGGCTCGCCGTGTTGACGATCAACAACACTTTTCCTCGATAGGCAGACAACGGCTGTTCTTCTCCGCGAATCGTTTTGACGCTGAATTCATACACACTCATCGTTCTCACCTCACCCCCATCATAGCCGATTTCTCCGGTTGTTTCCACTTTTTGCACCGTTACTGGCCGGCAAATGGCTGCAGCTGTTCGAGCGAGGAAATCATATACGGCACCATTTCCGGTAAATCGGCCGCGTTTTCTTCGTAAATAAGGCGGGCAAATTCGACCACGGCTTCATTTTCATACGAGCCGCGTTCATGCGGAAACGGAAAGCGGAGCGTTTGCCGAATGATTCGCTCCTTGCCCCAAATCGTCCGCAGCGTTCCTTCGATAAGCGCACAAACGGACAGGCGGCGCACCGGCAAGGCGAACGAGACCGCAAGCCGGCAGCCGGCCTGGCCGTGATGGAGCCGTTCATTCACCAGTTCGGCAAAATCGATCGCAAGCCGCACCGTGCAGACGACCGGCGGTTCAGGCGCACCGGCCTGTTGAAAGGAAATGGCGTACTCGCGCGACAGGCGGGCCAAATCGGCGAGATCGCGGCGGTCGGTGACGGCAATGCGCCCTTGCAAGTCGGCATCATAGACGGCTCCTTCCAACACCGTTTTCAAATTGTCAAACGCCGTCGGATCCATTCGTTTCCCCCCTTATTTTCTTTCGCTGTTGAATGTCCACGAACGAAAAAATGAATTGAAGAAAGTCAATAAACTTTTTATAATGGAATTATTTAAAAAACGAGAACGAAACGGAGGGGACATCGTTGCCAATCAACATTCCAAAAGATTTGCCAGCAAAAGAAATCCTCGAACAAGAAAACATTTTCGTCATGGACGAAGAACGGGCGTATTCGCAAGATATCCGCCCGCTCAATATCGTTATTTTAAACTTAATGCCGGAAAAAGAAAAAGCGGAAACGCAGCTATTGCGCCTGCTCGGCAACTCGCCGCTGCAAGTGAACATCACCTTTTTGCGCCCAGAAACCCATGAGCCGAAAACGACAAGCAAACATCATTTAGAACAATTTTACACCATTTTCCCGCACATTCGCCATCGCAAGTTCGACGGGATGATCATCACCGGAGCGCCGGTCGAGCAAATGCCGTTTGAAGAGGTCAACTATTGGAGAGAGTTGACGGAAATAATGAAATGGACGAAAACGAACGTCACCTCGACGTTGCACATTTGTTGGGGGGCACAAGCTGGCTTGTATTACCATTACGGCATCCCGAAACATCCGCTGCCAAAAAAATGCTTTGGCGTGTTCAACCATACGCTCGAAGTGAAAAATGTCAAACTGCTGCGCGGTTTTGACGATGTGTTCCGCATGCCGCACTCCCGCCATACGGATGTCAAACGCGAGGACATTGAAAAAGTGCCGGAGCTGACGATTTTGTCGACCGCCGACAAAGCCGGTGTTTCTCTCGTCGCTTCGAACGACGGGCGGCAAATTTTCTTGACCGGCCATCCGGAATATGACGCGACGACGTTAAAGGACGAGTATGAACGCGATTTGGCGAAAGGGCTGCCGATTCACATTCCGGAATCATACTTTCCGAACGACGACCCAAGCCAGCCGCCGCTGAACACATGGCGCTCGCATGCGAACTTGTTGTTTGTCAACTGGCTGAACTATTACGTGTATCAGGAAACGCCTTATGAATGGGAATGAAATCAATATATGCAATCATTTCACTTGAACCATCCCGAAAAAACGCCTTGCTGAAACATATGCAAGGCGTTTTTCTCATTTTGGACGATTGTTTTCGTGTTTCGACAATCGCCCTGTTCTTTTAGTTTTTTTTGACATACAATACGATAGATTCCACCAGGAGGTGAACATGATGGGCGCTTGGCATGGAAACAGCTTTGCGTTGATTGTCGTTCTGTTTATTTTGTTGATTATTGTTGGATGTGCCTGCTTGGGCGGATATGCCTACTAACCGAAATCACTGATTGCCTTCATCCGGCCGGCTTGCAGCGGGAACACGAACGCTTCCCGCTTTTTTTATGCTGGGCTGTAGACAACCATGCATAGGAATGAAGGCATCGTCCATGCTAAACGTATGACAACGGCAGCCAAAGGAGGTGGAGCTCATGACGAAACGCCCAAACAACGGCAGCCGCAATCAAAACGCGCCAACGCAAGATCCGATGGCCTTGCTTCGCGGCCCGGTTTCCGGCGATAACAGCAAAGGACGTCGGCAAAACAAAATCCAAAATGACAAAACCGATGAAAATGCCTAACCTGCAAAAAAGCGGCTAAAAAACGGCCGCTTTTTTGCTTCTAAAATTCAATCCCTTTCATCGCGGTCCTTCCTTGTTCATAGTCATGCTTGACCCACTTCATTTCCGTAACGATATCGGCAGCCGCCATCAACTCCGGGCGCGCCGCGCGCCCCGTGATGACAAGATGGAGCGACGGCGGGCGCGTGCGGATCAGCTCGAGCACCTCGCTGACTGATACGATATCTTCAACGGGAAAGCGGTCAATGGCCAACACATTGTTCAGTTCATCGAGCACAATCATATCATACCGTCCGGAATACACATATTCTTTGGCCACCGCCCAGGCACGCTTCAATGCTTCCCGGTGGATGTCCGGCGTTTTCGTCCAAGTGAAGCCAGCGCCGAGTTGGCGCACCTCGACACCGAGGCGGCGAAGGGCGAGCTGCTCGCCGTACGTGCGCTCTGGAGACTTGACAAATTGCAAAATGGCGACGTTCATTCCCCGCCCAACCGCGCGCAGGGCAAGCCCCAATGCGGCCGTCGTTTTTCCTTTCCCATCGCCCGTATACACGATGACACGCCCTCTACGACGAGGCGTCGGCATTGCCCACGCCTCCTTGCCCCTCTGGAAACCATTGAATCGTCTCACGCAGGCGAACGACATCGCCGATGATGATGATGGCCGGATGGGAAATGCCGGCCTTTCGCGCTTCAACCGGCAACGTCGCCAGCGGCGCCGCCACGGTGCGCTGCCGCTCAGTCGTCCCCCATTCAATGACGGCCGCCGGTGCATCCGACGGCTTGCCCGCCGCCATCAGCCGGCCGCAAATATCCGGTAAATTGGCCGCTCCCATGTAGACAAGGATCGTATCGCATCCGCGGGAGAGCGCCTCCCAATCGACTTGCTCGCTCCGATGCCCGCTGACGATCGCCACCGAGTCAGCGTAATCCCGGTGGGTGACCGGAATGCCGGCATACGCCGGAACAGCGATGCCGGATGTCACCCCGGGAACGATTTCAAACGGAATGCCGGCTTTCGCCAACACTTCCGCTTCTTCGCCAACGCGGCCAAACACACACGGATCGCCGCCTTTTAAGCGGACGACCGTTTTGCCTTGTTGCGCATGCCAAACGAGCAGCTCGTGAATTTGTTCTTGAACGGTGTCATGTTTTCCCGGCTCTTTGCCGCAGTAAAGAACCTCAGCGCCCGGCTTTGCGTAGCGCAGCAGCTTCCGGTTGATGAGCCGGTCGTAAATAATGACATCCGCCCGCTCTAGGCATTCGCGGCCGTAAACCGTGATGAGCTTTTCATCGCCCGGCCCAGCGCCGACTAAATACACTTTGCCGACGGTCATTTCCCGTTCTCCCCTTTCGCATCAGCGGTGGAAACGCCTGCCGAAGCGAATGTCGCCATTTCGTTCACCATCGCCGTTGCGGACACCAAGAGCGGAAACGCCACAGCAGCTCCGCTTCCTTCGCCAAGGCGCAGGCCAAGATCCAAAAGCGGCTCTTTCCCAAGCAAACGAAGGGCTATGCTGTGCCCCGGCTCTTCGGAACGATGGCCGGCAATCATATAGTCGGCGACGTTCCCGGCAAACTGGCGGGCCACAAGGGCAGCCACCGTGCAAATAAAGCCGTCAAGCAAAATCGGAATGCGCCGTTCAGCGGCTGCCAACATCGCCCCGGCCATAGCCGCAATCTCCAACCCGCCGATTTTCGAAAGCCATTCAACCGGCTTCGCCGGATTGGGGCGATGAAGCAAGAGCGCCCGGCGGATGACGTCCCGTTTATGGGCAAGCATCTCCTCTTGAATGCCGCTTCCTTTGCCAACGATGCGCTCAAGCGGCTCCTCGGAGAGCGTGGCCAATAAAGCGCTCGCAGCGGTTGTATTGCCGATGCCCATTTCGCCGACAATAAGCGTGCGGGCGCCTTGTTCAATGATGGATGCCGCCTGCTCGTAACCGACATAAAGCGCCTGTTCGGCCTCGGACGGCGTCATCGCTTCCGTTTTGGCGAAATTGTTCGTTCCCGGGCGCACCTTCTTCTGAATGACACGCTCATCAGCAATTGGCACGGCGACACCGACATCAATGACTTGAAGCAACGCGCCGATTTGCCGGCTGAAGGCGTTGATTGCCGCTCCGCCGTTGGCAAAGTTGTACACCATTTGCGCCGTCACTTCGGCTGGATAGGCGGACACCCCTTCTTCCGCGACGCCATGGTCGGCCGCAAACACGAGCACTCCGGGCGGAGTGACGCGTGGGAGCAGCTCTCCAGTCATACCGGCAAGCGCGGCCGCCACTTCTTCCAGACGGCCGAGGCTGCCGGGCGGTTTCGTCAGCTGATTGATGTAATCACATGCTTGTTCCACCATTTCACGGCGGATCGGTGGGATGGAAGCATTCATCACGGTCGCACCATATCCCCATCAAGCGGGAATAGGCGCTTCCTCCTTTCTCGTCTATGATTGAGGGGCGAAAAAGCAGCTTTCCCCCGTCACGCTTTAGCGCAGTGGAAGGCCGGCCACCCCCCGCTTTACAGAGGAATTCGCAGCCCCCAAACCGAGCCAATCGCTCGGCAAAAGCGGGCCATATCGGCCGTTCCTCCGCACCACCATTTTCCATATCGATCACAGCCGCTGAAATTGACGCATCATCTGTTCGATCCGTCCGACGTCGACATGCTCGCGGACATGGGCGGCAAGCCGGTCAAACATCGCTTCCTTACGGGTGTGAAACGATACAGCGCCGTGCAACGGAGCTCCCTTTTCGCGGCGAATAGCATTCAAAAAAGCGGTGCGGAACGCATCGTTATGAAACAAATCGTGCATGTACGTGCCCAGCACCCGCTCATCACTGTGCTTCGCCCCTTCATGACGGCCGTCCGCCTCAATAAGCGGCGCATAGCCAGAAAGCGGCGCCGAGCGGCCCATATGAATTTCGTATCCTTGCACGGCAAATCGCTCTCCGCCCCATGTAAGCACTCCTTCGGAACGGATCGTGATTTTCGTCCGCTCAAGCGTTGTTTCCATTGGCAGCAACCCAAGCCCTTTGACTTCCAAAAGCGGCGTCTCGACTCCATACGGATCGCGGATGACGGCGCCAAGCATTTGGTAGCCGCCGCATAAGCCGACGACCCTCGCTTTTCCTTCATTGACAAGCGACACAATGCGGGAAGCGAGTCCTCTTTTCTTCATATAAATCAAGTCTTCGATCGTGTTTTTGCTTCCCGGCAGCACGATCACATCCGGCTCGCCGAGTTCACCCGCGTGCGTCACCAACCGGACGCGGCAGTCCGGTTCGGCCAAAAGCGGGTCGATATCGGTGAAATTGGCGATTTTCGGATAGCGGATGACGGCGATGTCAATCGCTTTCTCTCCCCCGACAGATGAAGCAAACCGCTCAAGCGACAGCGAATCTTCCGCATCGATCGTCAAATCCGGCAAATAGGGGACAACGCCGAGCACCGGCACGCCGGTGTGCTGCTCAAACCAATCAAGCCCCGGTTTAAGCAGTGACACATCGCCGCGAAACTTGTTAATGATGACGCCGATGACCCGCTTTCGGTCCTCAGGCTCAAGCAGCGACAGCGTTCCGACGAGGCTCGCGAACACCCCGCCCCGCTCAATATCGCCGATCAACACGACCGGAGCGTTGGCGAGGCGGGCGATGCGCATGTTGACGAGCTCACGGTCGTTTAAATTCACTTCCGCCGGGCTTCCCGCTCCTTCGATGACAAGCCGATCGTATTCGTTCATCAGCGTTTCAAGCGACTGGCGAATGACGGCCAGTCCTTGGTCGAAAAACTCGTTTCGGTAGGCGAACGCCTGCATATTGGCATACGGTTTGCCAAGCACGACGATTTGCGACTCGTGATCGCGGCTTGGCTTAATCAAAATCGGATTCATCTCGACGCGCGCCGCCACTCCGGCCGCTTCCGCCTGAATGCCTTGCGCCCGGCCGATTTCTTTCCCGTCCGGCGTTACATATGAGTTTAACGACATGTTTTGCGACTTAAACGGCGCCGTCTTCCAGCCGTCTTGGGCAAACATGCGGCAAAAGGCGGTGACGATGACGCTTTTGCCGGCATCGGAATGGGTGCCTTGAAACATGACTGGCAGCGCTCTAGCCATCGCGTTTCACCCGCTCGCATGCGGCGAGCCATCGTTCAGCCATCGCCGGGGCGGACGCGAAATGGAAATGGACGTAGCCGGCGACAAGCCGGTGCATTAGACAACCGTCCGGCTTTGTTCCTTTCCGGCCGCTCGTGTCATAAGCAAACGGCATCTCGCTCCGCGGTTCGTACACCGAATAATGGAATTCATGTCCGCGCGCTGTTTCTCCTTCCGGCAATAGAAAATTCCCTTTCCGCCCGCGCACTTCGCGATACCCAAGCGCCGCCAGCGTCCGCTGCATGACGACCCGCCCCGGAATGACGCCGACCATGTCGTACGCCTCCCCGCTCGTCGTCACAAGCTGTTCAGTGAGAAACATAAATCCGCCGCACTCAGCCAGCGTCGGCAAACCGGATTCAATCGCCGCCCGGATCGACTGTTTCGCCGCCGTCTGCCGCGCCAGCTCAGCGGCAAATTCCTCCGGGAAGCCACCGCCGATATACAGCCCGTCGGCGCCTTCCGGAAGCGGCTCGCCGGCGAGCGGGGAGAAATAAACAAGTTCCGCGCCATAGGCGGCCAATATCTCCAAGTTTTCTGGATAGTAAAAGTGGAAGGCGGCATCCTTCGCCACCGCGATGCGAACCGGATACGTCCGGCTTGGCTGGACAAGCGGCGCAGGCGCCTCCAGAGGCGGAGCGGACTCGGCGATTTGAAGCAGCGCCTCCCAATCGACTGTTTCCGCTACTTTTTCCCCAAGGGCGGCAAAAAAAGCATCCAATTCGCCGCGCTCCACCGACGGTACGAGCCCTAAATGCCGCTCGGGCAACGTCAGAGCCTCGTCTTTTGGCAAATAACCGACCGCCGGGATGCCGCACATTTGCTCGATGGCCGCCTGAATCAGCCGGAAATGCCCTTCGCCGCCGACGCGGTTCGCAAACACGCCGGCAATGCGGACGTTGGGGTGAAAAGTTTGAAACCCGCGGACGATGGCAGCAGCGCTGCGGGCCATGCCGACGGCGTCAATGACAAGCAGCACCGGGCTTTCCGTCAATGCCGCAATATCGGCTGTCGATCCTTCATCAGACAGCGGCTGCTTGCCGTCAAACAGCCCCATCACCCCCTCGATGATGGCGAGATCCGCCCCTTGGCAGCCGTTCGCCAACATTTGGCGCACGTTCGCACGGCCGGCCATCCAGCTGTCCAAGTTGCGCGCCGGCCGGCCGGTGACCGCCGTATGGTACGTCGGATCAATGTAGTCTGGTCCGCATTTAAACCCTTGCACCGTATATCCTTGCTGCTTCAGCGCCGCCATCAAGCCGAGCGTTACAGTCGTTTTGCCGGCACCGCTTCCTGGCGCAGCGATGACAAGCCGTCGCATGGCTCGCTCTCCTTTCTGCGTCTGTGATCGATCAGTGCCACCGAAATCGTCACGTTGCCCGATTTCTTTTTCACGAGCGCCATTCGATCGGCCCCGCTGTACAATTTCGCCGCCGGCTCGCTCACCCCGTAGGCGCCGGTGTAGCGAAACACGGTCTCCGACGGCGCTTCGATCGGCACCGTGTTCAGCTCTTCTGGCGTATATGCAACCAATTCCCATCGATATTTGTTGACTACCTCCAAAAGGCCTTGTTCATCCTTTTTCAAGTCAATGGTGCACACCGCTTTGACGCTTTTGAGCGAAAAGCGCAGCTCATTGAGCGTCTCGCGGATGACCGCTTCGATTTCGTCAGCCGATGTGCCGCGGTTGCAGCCGATGCCAAGGGCGATCACTTTCGGGCGATACAAGACGCCGTTTTGCAAAATCGCTTCTTCTTCCGGCGCAAGCAGCCGGTGAGTGACCACAAGCGCTGCCGTCGGGCGGGCGGCCAGCGCCTCCGCGATCGAGCCGTACACGGTGATGTTTTTTGGCAGCGGGCGGCCCGCCGGCCACCAATTTGGTTCTCCTGACTCTTGCACAATGGCGACCGGTTCTTCATTGACAACAGCCGCGCTCACCGGCGTCAAGTTGTCATCCGACTCCCATTCCCAGCCGAATTCGCGGCCGAATAGATCAACAGCGATCGTCTGCTGCACATCGGAAGCGGTCGTAATGACCGGGCGGGCGCCCAATATGGCGGCCACACGCCGCGTCAGTTCGTTGGCGCCTCCTAAATGGCCGGATAATACGCTGATGACATGTTCTCCTTTATCATCAATGACGACAACCGCCGGATCGGTCTTTTTATCTTTCAGCAATGGAGCGATCATCCGGACGACCGCGCCGAGCGAAATGATGCAAATGAGCCCGTCGTAGCGGGCGAACAGCTCCGGCAGCAACGTCTTCACGTTGCCGGAAAACAAGCGGATCCCGTGCTCGGCTTCATCGCCGCGGGCGAATTTCTCCGTATAATACACGTCCGCTCCAACTAGAGCGCCGCCGAGCCGGCGGGCGATCTCGACCCCGTGTTTCGTAATGGCCACGACCGCATAGACGCCGTTCCTTTCGTTGTTTATGGCAACAGCCCCCACCTTACGCCTCCCCCTTTCGATATCCGTGCGTAAACGTCCGGTCATACAGCTTCGACCGATAGCCTTGTCCATGAATATGCGGATCGAGCGCCCAGCCGGCTAAGATGATGGCGTGCTTCGTCACACCATGGCGCCGCATATCCTCAGCCAATGTCGCCACCGTGGAGCGAATCACCACTTCATCCGGCCATGTCGCCTTATAGACGACCGCGACAGGCGTATCACCGCTCCAGCCCGCGTCAAGGAGCGCCGCGCTTACTTTTTTGGCAAGCGTCGCGCTTAAAAAAAGGACAAGGGTGCAATGATGCTGGGCGAGCTCCTGCAATTTCTCACGCGGCGGCACCGGCGTCCGCCCCTCGGCGCGGGTGAAAATGACCGTCTGCGTCAATTCCGGGACGGTGAGCTCCGCCTGCACCGCGGCCGCGGCGGCAAACGCCGAACTGACGCCGGGGACGATTTCCACTTCAATTCCTTCTTCTTTCAACAAGGCGATTTGCTCAAGCGTCGCCCCGTAAATCGATGGATCACCCGTATGCACGCGGACGACGAGCCGGCCTTGCCTCACCTTGTCGGCCATCATCGCCACCATTTGTTCCAAATGCATGCCGGCTGTATGAAACACCTCTGCCTCCGGCTTCCGGTAACGCTCAATCAGTTCTTCGCTCACTAACGAGTCGGTGTAAAAAATGGCGTCCGCCGCGGCCAACAGCTCCGCTCCTCGAACGGTGATCAAATCCGGCGCTCCCGGCCCCGCTCCGATGATATACAGCTTCACTTTCTCACCACCAGCAATGTCAAATATTCGAGTTCTGCCCCTTCGAGCCGCTCAACGTCCCAAATGACTTCTTCCCTTGACGTCACTTTCGTCACCACTGCCGCCCGATGAAGCAAATCGAGCTCGCGCAGGAGGCGGATCATCAAGTCGATCACTTTTGCTACTTTAAAAAAGATGACACAATCATGTGCAAGAATCGCGGCTTTCATCGCTTCATAGTCGTCACGCGCCGGCACGATCGCCACTTGCTCATCGCCGTCCGCAAGCGGCAGGCGAAGCCGGGCGGCGGCGGCGTTCGCCGAGCTGACGCCGGGGACGACTTCGATCGGCGCGTCTGGATAGCGTCGCTCCATCACATGCATCAAATGGATGAACGTGCTGTACAACAGCGGATCGCCTTCGGTGACAAACGCCACATCGCGCCCAGCCGACAGTTCCGCCCAAATGGCGTCGGCTGCTTCGTTCCATTTTGGTTCAAGCACGGCCACGTCTTTTGTCATCGGAAAATGAAGCCCAAGCCGGCGTTTTTCCTCCGGCGCAAAATACGCGTCGATAATTTGTTCGGCATAGCTTTTGCTTTGCCGCCCTTTTTTTGGATAGGCGATCACCTCCGCCTCTTTTAGGCGGCGGTACGCCTTGACAGTCATCAGCTCCGGATCGCCTGGGCCCACGCCGATGCCATATAATGTTCCCGTCATTTCTCTCCCTCCCGCTTCGCGGCTATGATGTACACCGGATTGAGCGCCTCAAAGCGCGTCAAGTTCAAAATCGGCTTGCTTCGCGACACTTGCGCGAGCGTGATATCGACATGAAACCCGCGTTCGCCGAGCTCGCGGCTCGCTTCGGCCAGCGTCTCGATCGTCGCCGCATTGATGACGATGCGCCCGTTTCGTTTCAAGCGGCGGCAGCACACATCCAGCAATGGCGCCATCGCCCCTGACGTTCCGCCGATAAAGATGGCGTCCGGGTCGGCAAATTCGTCGAGCCGATCGGGCGCCCTGCCGTGCACAAGTGTGATATCGACGCGGAATTTGCGCAAGTTTTGCCGGCAAAGTTCGATATCTTGTTCATTTTTTTCAATCGCAAACACGGCGCCGTCGCGGGCGATTTTCGCCGCTTCAATCGCCACCGAACCGGTGCACGTTCCAATATCCCAGACGACGCTGTCCGGGCGCAAGCGCAAGGCGCTTAGACTTAAAACTCGGATTTCTTTTTTCGTAATCAATCCTTTGTCCGGCTTGCGCTGAAAAAACTCGTCATCCTCAATGCCGAACGGCCAAACCGGGCTTGGCGCTGTCTGCCGCAAAATGACTATATTTAATGGAAGAAACTCGGCTTCCGCCATCTCTTCCAACGAAAACAAGCGGCAGCGCTCGTTCGGGCCGCCGAGCTCCTCGCCGACAAACGCCTCATATTCCGTCATGCCGTACTCGAGCAAATAGCGGGCGATGACGGCCGGCGAGTTCGTCTCATCGGTTAAGATGGCGACTTTGCGCCGCCCGTCGATCCGTTGCACGAGGCCGGTGAGCGGGCGGCCATGGGCGCTGACAAATGCGGCATCTTGCCAAGACTCCCCCATTTTCGCAAACGCCCATTGCACCGAGCTGACCGCCGGATACACCTCAATCGGCAATTTGCCGGCCAAATAGCTGCCGATGCCGTAAAAGAGCGGATCGCCAGACGCCAGCACGACAGTACGGCGCGTCTCGTGCCGAAGCCGCTCCACCAGCTCCGCCAGTCCGCGGCGGATGACGATCGTTTCTCCTTTGTAATCGGGAAACATCGCCAGCTGCCGCTCGCCGCCGACAAGCAGTTCGCTTTCATCAATCCAGCGCCGATACAGCTCAGGAAGACTTGCCTTCCCGTCAGCTCCCACGCCGATCAGTTTCATCGTCCCCATCAATTTGCACCGCCTTTCCTAATCGTTGTCCGTTCATGGTGTAAATGGACGTCGCCACCGTCAAGCCGCCTCCGACTTCGTTGAGCGCTGCCCGGCAACACGCCTCACACAACAGTTCGAAAAACTTCGTGCAGCCGGCTTCTTGCATCATGTCGCCGACTTGCGCCGCCGTGTTCGCGCCGCGCACCGCGGCCACCAACGCGGAAGAGGCGCCGGCTTGCTCAGCGAGCGCCGCCAAAAAACCGAAGTCAACCGGAGCGCTTTTCGAGTGCACCATCATCACCCCTTGGGCGACTTTCGAAAATTTCCCCATCATCCCGACCATCGACACCATCTTGATGCCAAGCCGTTTGCATTGCTTCAGCGTAAACCCGACAAAATCACCCATTTCAATAAATGCTTCTTCCGGCAAATGCGGATACTCTTGCATGGCATATTTCTCGCTCCGCCCCCCGGTCGTGATCACGACATGGCGGCAGCCGTTCGCTTTCGCCACTTGAAGCGCCTGTACGATGCTCGCCCGGTAGGCGGCGGTCGAGAACGGAACGACGATGCCCCGCGTTCCTAAAATCGAAATGCCGCCCATAATGCCAAGCCTCGGATTCAACGTTTTTTTGGCGATTTCCTCGCCGCCGGGCACGGAAATGACAACGTTCACCCCGCGATGTAAACCGTATTGCGCCAATACTTCGTTGACTGCTTCGCGGATCATTTGCCGCGGCACTGGATTGATCGCGGCTTCCCCGACCGGCACCGGCAAGCCGGGTTTCGTGACACGTCCGACCCCTTCCCCGCCGTCAATATGAACGCCCGGCGACGAGGCCCATGAGACAGTGGAAACGATGAGCGCACCGTGCGTCGCATCCGGATCATCGCCGCCGTCTTTCACCACAGCTGCAGTCGCCGTTTCGCCTTCGAACGAACAAGAGGCAAGTGAAAAGGTGACGACCCGCCCGATCGGAAGGCGAATCGTCGCGTCTGTCTGCACTTGGCCAGTGATGAGGGCTGTGAGCGCGGCTTTCGTGGCCGCTGCCGCGCACGATCCGGTCGTATATCCTTCACGCAGCGTTTTTTTTGTTTCCATCGTTCGTCACGCTCGCTCGGCAAGCAGCGATAACGCATTCAAGGCAGCGACGGTCACGGTGCTTCCTCCTTTGCGGCCGCGGTTGGTGATGAACGGCACATCGAGCTTCGCCAATTCTTCTTTCGATTCCGCCGCCGAGACGAATCCGACCGGCAAGCCGATCACAAGCCCCGGCCGCGCTTCTCCTTCTTTGATGAGACGAATGAGCTCCAACAGCGCAGTCGGTGCGTTGCCAATGGCGAAAATGCCGCCTTCCGCTTCTTTCACCGCTTTGCGCATCGCCACGATCGCCCTCGTCGTATTCAGCCGTTTCGCTTCCGCGATCACGTCTTCATCAGAAATATAGACACGCACCGCGCTGCCGAACTTCGCCAACCGCGCTTGATTGACGCCGGCTTGCACCATTTGCACATCGGCGACGACAAGCTTGCCGCTGCGGATGGCATCAATGCCTGAGCGAATCGCATCCGGGTGGAAAATGAGGCTTTTTCCCAGCTCAAAATCAGCCGATGCATGGATGACGCGCTGAACGATTCGATATTGTTCTTCCGTAAACGAATGCTCGCCGATCTCTTCATCAATGATTTGAAAACTTCGCGCTTCAATTTGTTCCGGCTGGACGGTGGCCGGACGAAACGTGGTATGAAACTCCATCTTTCACTCGCTCCTTTTTTCGCTTGATGTTCAGGGAACTCCCGCTAGCCAAATCTATTTTGTTTGACACTACGTGTGCGCTTTACCCAGCGGCATGGAGGAATGTCCATCCGTTTACGCCGTCGGAAGCGGGGCATGCTGCTTCAACGACTCAAGCACGCCGGCAAAATCGTGGTGCACGATGCCGTATGACAGCCGCGGGCGGCGGATGACGATGACCTCGATGCCGAGCTCCTCGGCGGCGGCGATTTTCTCATCCACAAACCCGACTTTGCCGCTTTCTTTCGTGACGACGACCGTGACGCCGAAATGACGGTACAGCGCCCGGTCGAGCTCTTGGGTAAACGGCCCCTGCATCATGACGATCTGCTCTTGCGAAAACCCAAGACGCTCGCATTTGTCCAAATTGTCTTTTCTCGGGAGCATCCGGGCGATCACCTTCACGTTTGGGCGATTGAGCAGTTTGGCGGCGAAAATGTCGAGCGTTTTGCTGCCGGTCGTCAGCATCACGACGCCGCCTTTTTCCGCCGCCAGCTCGGCGGCTTCTTCATAGCTATCGACAAACGTCACCTTCTCGGATGAAAGCGAAGACGCCTGCCGCTCATAGCGGATGTACGGCAATTCGGCAGCGGCCGACGCTTGCATGGCGTTTTTCGACGCCTCCTCCGCAAATGGATGGCTCGCATCGACAATCGCTTTGGCTCCCTCGGCTTTGGCCAGATCAGCAAGCTGGGACGCATCCAAGCGGCCGACATAGGCGCGAATGCCGGATGACCGAAGCTGTTCGGCCGCGTGATCGGTGACGACCGTCGCCGTGACCGAATAGCCAGCTTGTTGGATCATCACCGCCAATTCGCGGGCATCGCTCGTCCCTGCCAACATCAAAATCATCAGCGCTCCTCCTTTTTGTTTTTTAGTGATGATGGTGATGATGATGGTGAGAAACGTGCAGCCGGTATTGACAGACATCGCAGTTCATCGCCACCGTTTGATCGAGCACTTCTTGCAGGCGGTCAAGCACGATATCGATCAGTTTCGGATGAAAGCCGACATAATCGGCCAGCGCAAATGAGACGTGCGGGTGATCGAGGCGGTATTGCGCCACTTGCCGTTCAAGCCGCTTGATGAGCACACCGGTGAACAAAAAATACGGCAAAACGACGATCCGCTTCGCCCCAAGCATGAGACAGCGGCGGACGGCGTCATCAAGCGACGGCGTCGTCACCCCCATAAACGCCGGCTCGATGAGCGCATAGCCCGTTTGTTCCCAAAACAAGCGGGCGATTTTATACAAGTCGCTGTTCGCGTCCGGGTCGCTCCCGCCGCGGCCGAGCAAAATGACCGCTGTGCCGTCGTCTGGCTCTTCCGGCCGCTCGCCGATTTCTTGCAGACGCTCGCGCAAAATCGCGAACGTCTGCTCATGAACGCCGATCGGCCGTCCATATCGAAACATGATGTGCGGATAGCGCGCTTTCGCCTCATCGATTTCCGCCGGGATGTGCAGCTTCGAATGCCCAGCCGGCAATAAAATGAGCGGAATGACCGCCACTTCCGCCGCTCCGGCCTCAACGCACCGCGCGATTCCTTCGCTGATCGACGGACGGCCAAACTCTAGAAAACTCGTTTCAACATGGAAAGAAGCAGAAAGACGCGGCCGCAGGCAGTCGACAAACTGCTGTACTTGCTCATTTCCTTCCGGGTCGCGGCTTCCATGGCCGACAAACAAAATGGCTCTCATATTCGCTCTCCTCTCTTTTATATCGCTCCATCCGAGGTTACTCACCGCATGCCGGCGTTTCGATCTTCGCCGCCGTCTTGGCCTCCTCGTACGAAAAGCGGCCGATTTGTTTCACGCGGGCAAAAAACTTATGAAATCGTTCGTTCGGATGAGCATGTTCTTTGTACTGTTCAATGATGTCCGCCACAATGGCCACCATCTCTTCCGGCGGGATGCCTTCCGCAACGAGCTGGCCAGGATGGGCGTTGCGGCCGACCGTTTTCCCGCCTAAAAACAAGTCAAATTTCCCTTTCCGGTACACAAGCCCGATGTCTTCGCGCACCGCGCCGTAGCATGCCATGCCGCAGCCGTTGATGCCAAGCTTCAACTCTTTCGGCAGCGCCATGCCCCCAAATCGCCGCGCCAATTCCTCGGCATATGGAATCGCGTCTTTTTTCTCTCCATCGCAAAAGTCGCATGCCTTCACCGTCAGCACATCACCAACCGGCATCACCATCAGTCCGACAGCAGCGAGCCGATCGACAAGCCCTTTTGGATCCTCTGTCACCCGCTCGATTTTGATATAATGATCCGGCGTGTACGTCATTTTCCCGTCCGGTCCGACCGCTTCGGCGAGCGCGATGAGCTGTTCCGGAGTGAACTGCTTGTTGGCCACCCCTGGGCTCACTGCCGCTTCGAACAGCACGGCGGACGCCTTCTTTGTCGTTCTTCTTTCCAATGCTGCAAGCGCGTCCTCCGCTGTTTCTCTCACCCGATGCAACAGAGCGGATGACGGCCGGTTTTCCGTTTGGACGAATGGCTCCTCCGGCAGCGGAAAAGCGGAAGCTGCCGGCGCCAATCCAGCTTCCTTCGCGGCCGCGTCCACAGCCGGCGGCAAAACCGCCACGGCGGCCAAACCGCGGTCTTTCTCGTCCCCGAAAGCGGAGGCAGCCGCGGCAAACGGCCGAAACGCTTCTCCGTTTTCTTCGTCCGGCTCTCTCAGCGGCTTCGTCTGGTCGAGCGCCCATGGCTCCGCCTCTTTGCGCAGCCGCTCATGCGGCTTGAGCGGCTGGACGGCGGCAGTCAACTGGTATTTGCGCTGGTAGCCGCGCGGCGTGATCATGAGCCCATCGTAAACAAAAGTCGTCGAGTTGCCGATAATGACCGTCGTCAACATGCCGATTTCATGGTCCAGCATATGCGCCAAGTCGGTGAGGACGATATGCTGACGCTCGCGATACGCGCTTTTTACCAGACCGACCGGGGTCTCCGGAGACCGGTGGCGAAGCAGGATGCGCTGCGCCTCCACAATCTGCCGAGTGCGCCGCCCGCTTTTCGGGTTGTACAGCGCGATGACAAAATCGGCCGCCGCCGCGGCGTCAATCCGCTTTTCAATCAGCTCCCACGGCGTCAAATGATCGCTCAAACTGATCGTACAGGCATCGTGCATAATCGGGGCGCCAAGCAGCGCCGCGCACGAATGAATCGCGGAAATGCCGGGGATGACTTCGACTTCAATCGGACTCGCTTTCGTCCACCCTTTTTCGATCAACACTTCATACACGAGCCCCGCCATGCCGTACAACCCGGCGTCGCCGCTGGAGATGACGGCAACCGTTTTGCCGCGCTCGGCCCACTTCACCGCCGCTTGGGCGCGGCTCACTTCTTCGGTCATGCCCGTGCTAATGATCTCTTTTCCAGCAATGAGATCGCGCACAAGTTCGATGTACGTTTTGTAGCCGATGATGACGTCGCTTTCTTCAATCGCTTCCCGAGCCCGTTTCGTCATATGGTCGACGCTTCCCGGGCCGAAGCCGACAATGAGCAATTTGCCGCTCATCATGATCCCTCCTTTTGCCGACTAGCACCCATTTTTCACACTCCATTCGCCGCTCATGTCCCTTTCACGGCGCAACACATCGGGGGACGATCTTTTCCTCTGGCCGCCATGCTTGCCAAAGCCGCACGAACAGCGGAACATCCAAGCGAATGTCCAACAGCCGCTGGCGGTCGGCGAATACGTCTTCGGGCGCCCCTTGCATCACGATCCGTCCTTCGTGCATGACCGCGACGACATCCGCCCACTGCCAGACGAAATCCATGTCATGGGTGGCGATCAACACAGTCGTCCCCGCCTGGTGAATGGCGTCAATTTGTTTGAGAAACTGCTTTGTCTGATGCTGATCCAAATAGGCGGTCGGTTCGTCCAATACGAGCAAGTCCGGCTTGGCCGCCATCGTACAGCAGAGCGTCAGCCATTTTTTCTGTCCGAGACTGAATTGATGGGTCGGGCGGTCCAGCCAAGATTGAAGGTGGTATTCCGCCGTAATCGCGGCAAGTGCCTCCCCCATTTTTTCTCGATCGATTCCGGCATGGACTAAGCTGATCGCCAATTCATCACGCACGAGCGGGGCGAGGATTTGATGCTCCGGGTTTTGAAAGACGATGCCGACTTCACGCCGCCATTGCGTCCAATCAGCGCCGCGTTCATACATGTTGCGCCCTTTCCAATACACCGCTCCTTCCTGCGCCTGCAGCAGCCCGTTCAAATGAAGAAACAACGTCGTTTTGCCGCAGCCGTTTGGCCCGATCAAGGCGCATTTTTTTCGCTCTGGAATTTCCCAATCAACCCCATTTAGCACATACCGTTCCGCCTGGTAAGCGTATTTCACTCGTTCCATCCGCAGCAGCAACGTTTTCACCCCTTCCGCCATGCCCAACCAAGCAGCAAGGCCATGATGATGCCGGCCGCAACATCGACAAGAGGCACATGCGCTTTTTCCCGCTGATGCGTATGCCCAGCCGACGCGACGCCTCCACGCGCCGCAAGCGAACGGCTGAACGCTTCATACGACTGCCACGTTTTCATCCATAGTTGGTACATCAGCATCCCGCCATGCCGCCAATGCGTTCCCCCGCTGCGGGCCCGCAACGCCAGCATCAGCTCTGCGGCCGCCTGCTCGAGCAAAAAGATAAAGCGATACATAAGAAAGCAAAGTTCCACGAGCGCCGCCGGCAGCCGCATTCGCCTCAGCACCGCAATCAAGTCCGGCGCCGGCGTCGTAATGAGAAGGAAAAACAAGCACGACCAGGCGGCAAGGGAGCGGACGGCGAGCTTTGCAGCCGGCTGCAGCTGGCTGTCGATGAAAGTTATTTGAAAAGGAACCGACACGGACACAACGAGCGTCAGCAGGCTGAGCCCTAAAAAAACGGAGGCGGCGAGCATCGCTTTTCCATACACGGAAAACGGCACTCGTGCACGAGCGACAATCCAATACGCCATTCCGATGAGCACAAGCCATTGTTCGCGCCAGCCGCCCATCATGACAACGGCAAGCATAACAAACGCCACGATCAGCTTCCACTCCGCCCGCCATGCCCGCAGCCGGTTGTCATACGCCCAACGGTCAAACTCGCGAATCATGGCTGTTTTTCCGCTCCGAACGCCCTTTGTACAACCCGACGACGTAGCCGATCACGCCGGCGCCAAGCGCGGCTTGCAGCGAGAACAGAAGCGTTTCGACTTCGCCGCCTGGAGGGGTGAAGATCGACTCAAACCACGGCCGGTAATGCGGGTTGAGCGTTTGAATGGCTTTTTCCGCCTGATCGTCCGTTCCACCGAATTCCGATCCGCGCGCCCACCAAAGAGGAATGATGACAAGCAAAGCAGCCAGCAACACGAGCAAGCCATTTTTCTTCATCGCATTACGCCCCCTTTTCCTTTTGGAACAGCGGAGAAGCTTGATAGGAGGAAAGCCAGTTCCAGACGATTACCGTTATGATGCCTTCCGTCACCGCCAACGGCACTTGAGTAATGGCAAAAATGCCGGCGAATTTCAAAAACGAGGCGGTGACTCCCCCATCAGGAGACGGAAACGCCAGGGCAAGCTGCAGGGACGTCATGACATATGTAGCCAAATCAGACAAACAAGCGGCAAGAAACAAAGCCGCTCGATTGGATACCGCCCCTTTTCGGCACAGTTGATACACTCCGTACGCGACGAACGGGCCGACGATCGCCATCGACATCGCATTGGCCCCAAGCGTCGTCACTCCTCCGTGGGCAAGAAGCAGCGCTTGAAAGAGAAGAACGACTGTGCCGATCACCACCATCACCCATGGTCCAAACAAAACCGAGCCGAAGCCGATCCCGGTCGGATGCGAGCTGCTGCCGGTGACGGATGGAATTTTCAACGCCGACAATACAAATGTAAACGCGCCAGCTAACGCCATCAGAAGCTTATGTTCGGGGTGCTGCTTCAGCGTATGCACAAGCCGCCGCAATCCGAACACAAAGAACGGCAAAAACAACAGCCACCAAAACAGCGCCCATTTGACAGGCAAAAATCCCTCCATAATATGCATGGCATACGCTTCATTTTCATTCGTCAACAAAAAATAGGAAACGAACAAAGCCGCCATTCCGCTCCATCGAACCGCTCTCTTCATTTATCCCTTCACTCCTTTCGCAGCATGTTCCGTTTTCCGTTTTCCGCTTGGCGCCTCCCGTTCGCCGGCTGGCGTCAACACCAATTCGCCTTCGTATTCATACGTCGCCCACTCCCGCATCGGAACCCCCTCACCCAAATGGGCGCGCACAACCTCCTTCGCCCGCTCCGGCGTCATCTGTCGATACCAGATGCCTTGCGGATAGACGATCATCACGCACGCGTCTTGGCATCGTCCGTTGCAGCGCGTCCTTGTTGTATGGACAGCGTCGTCAAGCCCGAGACGGGCGATCTCCTCGCGCACCGCCGTTGTCACGTCATCCCCGCCATGGCGGAGGCACGTCCCTCCGTTGCAAATGAGCACATGATGCTTCATTCCCCGCAAATCCCATGTCGCCACCGAATCCCCCCTTTTTGGCTAGAATGATAGAATTTAGACGCAGACAGACGGGCAGGTTTTCGGCAAAAGAAAAAGCACCTCTACAGCAGAGGTGCAGAAAAATGTATACGAAAGCCGTAAACGGCCCAAACAGGCCCAATGCAGCCATCATTCTCCCGCACGTCTGCCTATAGTCCCGTAGGCATCCGTCCGATCCAAACAAGGCAGGTCTCCTGACTTAGGATCATCGCTTGACGGCGTCTTCCCGAAGCATCCTTCAGTGACTTGCTGCCGCAAAGCTCCCCATCACAGTGGCGGGCACCGTGCCGGATTTTCACCGGGCTTCCCTTTTCACCCAAACCCTAGAGCAGGCTTAGGCACCTTGTCTGTTTCTCGCCTATTGATCTTGTCATGGAACAAGCATCCGTTCTCATCGTAGTACAACTTGATGGCAGGCGTCAACCGTTTTTTGCCGACAAATCTTCGCGGGCGACGACAACGCCGTCGGCATCGGCGTACACGTATGCACCCGGCTCCCAGCGGACGCCGCCGAACTCGAGCACAACGTCGCGGGCGCCTTTTCCTTCTTTTTTGCTTTTCACTGGGCACGTGCCGATCGCCATGACCCCAAGCGGCATGCGGCCGATTTCCGCCGAATCGCGAATGCAGCCGTGGATGATGATGCCGGCAAGCCCCCGGTCGCAGGCGATTTGCGCCAACCGGTCGCCTAATAGCGCCACGCGGCGCGAGCCTTTTCCATCGACCACGAGCACCGTCCCCGGCGGCACCGTCTCGAGCGCTTCACGGACAAGGACGTTGTCCTCAAACACGTCGACCGTCGCGATCGGCCCGGAAAACATCCGTTTTCCGCCGTACGATTGAAACGAAAGTTCGCACACTTGCAACTCATCTAAACATTGATCGCATAAATCAGCTGTTTTCATGATCCTCTCCCCTTTCGTTTTTTTCATTCGCCACCATTCGTCAAAATCCTGCCGACACCACATTTTTTTGCGGCGCTGCTTCTGCTCGGGCATCGGATGCGTGTCCTTGCGGGGCCGCTGAAAACGATAAAAAGATGTTCTCGTCCCCGCTTTCCGGCGAACGAAAAAACGGCCCCGCACAACATGGCGGAAGCCGTTTTGGCCGCCGGGGCGAGCGGACCCCGTCCGGCGATTCAGCTGGGCTAGCTGGATTCGAACCAGCGCATCACGGAGTCAAAGTCCGTTGCCTTACCGCTTGGCTATAGCCCAACGTTTTGTTGTCGTTTACAGTATGCGGCATGATGGTGCACGTTATGCATCAACCTGAATATTCTTTTGCTTGATGTGCGACACTATCGGTACAAGCACCCTTTCCCCACTATATCACCCCGTATTCCCCTAACACTTGTTTTCCTGATATGATACTGGAAGGGGAGAGATGTCTATGCGCCGGATCACGGTTTTTCGCTTCTATCTTTGCGCATTGTTTTTGTTATCGCTGCCGATCGTCTTAGCGGCCGCGGCTGCCTGGCAGCCACCCAGCCAGCCGAAAACCACCGTCATCGCCCACCGCGGCGCGTCCGGACACGCGCCGGAGCATACGCTCTCATCCTACCGCCTCGCCGCCCGCATGAATGCCGATTATATCGAAGTCGATGTGCGCGCAACGAAAGACGGGAAGCTCGTTGTCCTGCATGATGCGACGCTCGCCCGGACGACAAATGTCGAAACGGTTTACCCGCACCGGTCGCCATGGCGGGTCAGCGATTTTTCATTGCGTGAGCTCAAAAAATTGGATGCCGGATCGTGGTTCGATCCACGCTTTGCCGGCGAATGCGTTCCGACGCTTGATGAGGTGGTTCGGATGCTGAAAGCGGAACGTGTAAACGTTCCGTTGTACGTCGAAACGAAACAGCCCGGCATCGAACGGGCGGTCGCCCGCCTATTGCAAAAACACGGCGTTCTCCAGCGCGGAAGCGTCATGTTTCAATCGTTCCATCCAGAAAGTTTGCAGGCGCTCCGCCCGCTCATCCCGCGCGGCGTCCCGCTCATTCAATTGGTCGGCGAAAAGGAAGCGCGAAGTGGCCGCGACGAGCTGTTGCAACAAATCGCCGTCTATGCCGATGGCATCGGCTTGCCGCTCTCAGCCGTCACCGAAGAGTGGGTGCGCGCCGCCCATGGCCGCGGGCTCATGGTTCACGTCTATACCGTCAATGAACCACACGATCTCGCTCGCCTATGCGCCATGGGCGTGGACGGTGTGTTCACCGATTATCCAGACCGCCCTGGCCGCATTGCCGCCTGCCGTCGTTTGCCCCGTCATTGACCCGCCTTCAGGGAGCCAGGGGGAGCTTATTGTTTACATAATGTTATTATGGTTAATAAAAACGAAAATCGTTCCCATTTGACCCGATTCGGTGTATCATTTGAGAAAAAGGAGGTCAGATCGGCGGTCCGCCATCGGTCCGCCTTTTTGCCAAGCGCTCCATCCTTTCCTCCCCCGCCCTTGTCACCGCTTCGGAAACTGAAACGATAATTTCTTCTCGTTTTCATCCCAGACAAGGATGGCGTCAAACGTTTTTTCGCCTTTTTTAAACCCTTTGATGACATTCGTTTTCCCTTGAGAAAGCAGTTTTTTCACATTGGCCGCCGAAATCGATTTGCCGAGAATGCGTTTGGAAATCGTAAACGGGCATTTTGTTTTCGCGTACTGGTCGCAGCCGTACAACGTTCCTTTGTCGACGACGGTCCCGCCGCAAAGCGGGCACGGTCCAAGCTTCTCGCCCATCGTTTTTTTCTTCCTTGTCCGTTGGATCGAGGCGGTGTCAACCCCTCTGAAATTCCAATTCGGCGCAGCGGCGATGGCGTCAGCGACCACTTTTTGCGCCAACTTTTTCACCTGTTCCATAAAGGCAGCGGGAGAGGCGCTCCCTTCGCCGATTTCGCTTAAGCGCTGCTCCCATTTCGCCGTCATTTCCGGCGAGGCGAGAATCGTGCCGCCGAGCGCCTCGATCAATACTTTCGCCTTGTCGGTCGCATATACGAGGTTGTTTTTCACTTCAATATACTTCCGCTCTTTCAGCATGGTAATGATCGCCGCCCTTGTTGCTTCCGTGCCGAGCCCTTCCGTTTTGGCGAGCACTTTTTCCAGTTCCTCGTCGTCCAAAAATTTTCCCGCCGTTTTCATCAAGGTGATGAGTTCGCCTTCTGTATACCGTTTCGGCGGCTCGGTCTTCCCTTCTTTCACCTTGACAGCGGCCGCTTCCCCCGCCTCCCCTCGCTCAAGGAGAGGCAGCGCAGCATCTTTCTCCTCCTCATGCGGACGGATGACGGCGCGCCATCCTTCCTCGACGACTTGTCTTCCTTTTGAAACAAAGCGGGCCCGGCCGTCAACGAGCGTCGTGACGGTCGTATAATCGATGACCGCCGCCTGATGGTGGGCGGCAATTAGGCGGCGGACGACCAAATCGTACACCTTCCGTTCGTCGGCTGACAGCTTCTCGGGATCCACCACTTGCTCGGTCGGGATAATGGCGTAATGGTCCGTCACCTTTTTCTCGTTTACATAACGTTTATTCTGTAAAATCGACGGCTGCGGCAACGGAAAATACGAAGCGTACGCCGGAAACGAGGACAGCTTTTGCAAAATGGCGGGAAACGTTTCCGCTTCCCCTTTCGTCACATGCATCGAATCGGAACGAGGATACGAAACGATCCCTTTTTGGTAGAGCGATTGCAGCACATCAAGCGTCTTTTTCGGCGAGAAGCGGTACAACTTGTTCGCTGTCGCTTGCAGCGTCGATAAGTTGAACAACAGCGGCGGCTGATACGTTTTCCGCTCTGTGTGGACGTCGGCGACTTCCGCCCGTTTTCCTTGGCAAAAGGCAGCGATCTTTTTCGCCATCTCCTCGTCCCCAAGACGCGTTTGGCCGTTTTTATCCGTCCATTTTCCTTCATAACGCTTGTCGCCAATGACAAACGAGGCGACAACTTCCCAAAACGGTTCAGGGCGGAACTGCTCAATTTCCCGTTCACGCCGGACGATCAGCGCCAATGTCGGCGTCTGCACGCGCCCGACGGAAAACACATCGTTCATCCCGCGCTCCTTCAGCAAGAGGCTGTACACGCGCGAGGCGTTCATGCCGACGAGCCAATCCGCGCAGGCGCGGGCGTACGCTTCCTCATAGAGCGGGCGCGTCGTCCGTTCATCAAGCAGGCGGCGGAACCCTTCCTCGATCGCCTTCGGGGTCAAGGACGACAGCCAAAGCCGCTTCATCGGCTTGTTCACGCCGCTTAGGCGGATGAGGTTGCGCACAATGAGCTCCCCTTCGCGCCCCGCGTCGCCGGCATGGATGATTTCCGTCACTTCCGGCTTTCGCAGCAATTCTTTCACAACCTTGAACTGTTTCGCCTTCGCTTTTTCGATCTCATACTCAAACCGTTCCGGGATGATCGGCAACGTGCCGAGCGTCCACCGCTTCCACTCCGGCCGATACCGCTCCGGCGGGGCGAGCTGGAACAAATGCCCGATCGCCCATGTCATATACGCCCCGTCGGGAAACAAGTCATTCGGCAAAATTTCGATATAGCCTTGCCGTTTTTTCGTCCGAAAAATCGAGGCGAGCGTCGCCCCTTGGTCCGGCTTTTCCGCGATAATGACCTTCATCGTCCTCTCCCCTTACGGCACATCATGCCCCATGGAGCTTTGTAAGATAGCGAACCATTGCTCGCGGGAAAGCGGAAGCGACAACGCCCGCACCGCCCGCTCGATGCGTTCTCGTTTTCCCGAGCCGACAATCGGCATCATCCGCGCTGGATGAACGAGAAGCCACGCGTACAACACTTCGTCGATCGTCTCAGCGCCCACCTCACCCCGCACTTGTTCAAGCGTCCCGCGCAACCGCACCGCCCGGTCATCGTCAGCGGAAAAAATCGCCCCGCCGGTGAGCGGCGACCATACCATTGGCGGAATGCGCTTCTCAAGGCAAAGGTCAACGGTGCCGTCTTCAAGATTTTCCAACCGATACGCCGATACTTCGATTTGGTTGGTCACGAGCGGAAACGGCAAATACGACTGAAGCATTTCCCACTGCGAACGTTTAAAGTTGGAAACGCCAAAATAGCGCACTTTTCCATCCTGCTTGAGTTGGAGAAACGCCTCGGCCACCTCTTCCGGGTTCATAAACGGATCCGGGCGGTGGATAAGCAATACATCAATATAATCGGTATGGAAGTGTCGAAGGGATTGCTCAACCGAAGCGATGATATGATTTTTGCTTGTATCGTATAATTTCATCCCGTACTTCGATGGCAGCTTGATGCCGCATTTCGTCACGATCTCGATCTGACCGCGCAAGCTTGGCTTTAACGCCAGTGCTTCGCCAAAGCGCGATTCACACGTATAGTCGCCGTAAATATCAGCATGGTCAAACGTCGTAATGCCGCGCTCAAGACAAAATTCAATGAGCCCGAGCAGCTGCTCGCGCGAATAGCCCCAGTCCGCAAGCCGCCAACAGCCGTGAATGAGGCGGGAAAACGTCAAATCGTCCGCCAACCGAATTCGTTCCATTGATTGTCTCCCTTTCTTTATTTTTGGCTAAAATCGTTCCGCTTGCGCATACTACCAACAAGAGGAAAAAACGGAAAGGACGTGATGATATGAAGCGCTGGCTTCTTGGGCTCGCCGCTGTGCTTCTTTTCGCCTCCCCATGGCCGGCATCAGCCGCCGAAACCGCATACGAATGGAACCTAGCCGACATTTATCCATCCGAAGCCGAGTGGATGCACGACTACAAGGCGGTGCAAAACGCCTTGCCGAAACTGGCGGCGTTTGAAGGAAAACTCGATGATGCAAAGACGATCGCCAAACTGTTCGCCCTCAACGAACAAACGGCCCGCAAGCTCGAAAAACTGTCGCTTTACACCCATTTAAAACGCGATCTGAACATTGAAGACGAGGCAGCGGCCCGGCTTGGGGCAAAAGTGGAAGCGCTCGCCGCCCAATATGCGGCGAAAACAGCGTTCATCGAGCCGGAACTGCTCGCCCTACCCGAGCGGACGCTCAAGAAGCTCCAAACGAGCAAAGAGCTGAAAGCGTACCGCTATTACTTCCATGAGTTGCGCGAGCAAAAGCCGCATACGCTTACGAAACGCGAAGAACGGCTGCTCGCGAAACTATCGCCGGCGCTCGGCGAGGCGGAGAACATTTATGACCACGCCGCCCGCGGCGATTACGAGCCGCCGTCTGTCACGATGCCGAATGGAAAAACAGTGACATTGACCGACGACCAATACGCCGCCATGCTCGAGCACCCGGACCGCCGCTATCGAAAGGCGGCGTTTGAAGCGAAAGCGAAAAGCTATGAGGCGCTCGAGCAGACCGCCGCGGCGACGTTGTACGCCTCGGTCAAAGCGGATGAATTGTATGCGAACGTGCGCCGCTATCCATCCGGCCTGGCCGCCGCGCTGGCCGCCGACGATGTCCCGAAGGAAGTGTTCGACAACTTAATCGCCGCCACCCGCCGCCACTTGCCGGCGCTTCACCGTTATGTCGAACTGCGGCGGCGCGCGCTCGGGCTTGACCGCGTCCATAGCTATGACTTGTACGTGCCGCTTGTCGGCGAAACGGCGAAATCGATCCCAGTTGAAACAGCGAAAACGTTCATTGTCGAAGGGCTCAAGCCGCTCGGCGCCGACTATATCAAACAGGTGCACCGAGCGTTTCAAGAACGATGGCTTGATGTCTTCCCGCGCCCGAAAAAATATACCGGCGGCTACAACACGGGCGCGTATGACACCCATCCGTTCATCTTGCTCAATTACAACGGTTCGCTTGATGGCGTATTGACGATGGCGCATGAACTCGGGCACGCCATGCATTCCGTCTACACGAACCGCGCGCAGCCGTACCATTATGCCGGCCATTCGATTTTCACCGCCGAAGTCGCCTCGACCGCAAACGAATGGCTCATGCTCGATTATTTATACAAACAGGCAAAAACAAAAGAAGAAAAACTCCGCCTGCTCGTCGAACAAATCGAGCAAATCCGCGGCACGTTGTACACGCAAGTGATGTATTCCGAATTTGAGCGGATCATTCATGACAAAGTGCGCCAAGGCGGCAGCCTGACAGCGGACGAACTGAACCAGCTTTGGCTTGGCTTGCTCAAAACGTATTACGGCCCGGCGTACGCCGCCGATCCCGGCGCCGCGCGCGGCTGGCTGCGCATTCCGCATTTTTATGACGCCTTTTATGTATACAAATATGCCACTTCGCTCGCCGCATCGTACACCATTGTGAGCGGCATCCAAACCGATGCAAGCGGCAAAGCGGTGAAGCGGTACAAACAATTTTTGCGCTCCGGCGCATCCGATGACCCGATCCGTCTGCTCAAACGTGCCGGAGTAGATATGACAAGCCCCGAACCGATCGAGCGGGTCTTAGATCATTTCGCCGAACTCGTCGACGAGCTCGATCGGCAGCTGTCAAGCCAAAACCGTCAGCGGTCTATATAGATGCAATTTAAAGCTTTAACATTTTTCGTCTTTGCCGGTCATTGCATCCGACTGTCGAGTGACCGAACAACGCCGCTTAAAGACCCATGAATGGGTCTGTGAAGCGAGTCGTTGTTCGGTCTTCCGTCACGCTAAGGCGTGACGGAGGCAAGCCACACGCTTGCCTTCGACAGTCGAAAATGGGCAAACCACTTTTCTGTCAAGGATATGTTAAACTTCTTTGTTGCATCTATATACATGAAAGAGGTGTCCCGCGCCGTTCGGGACACCTTTGTTGTTGCGGCGGAAAGAAGAATATCGCTTTGCGCTGCAACGCGCCGAGCTTCAATCGGACGCCAGCGCGCAAAGCGGAACCGTTCGCTTGCCCCGCAGCCAAGACGGTTATTCACTTAAAGATGCGCCGGCAATTTTTTCTTTCACCTTGCGGATGTTTTCCATCTTATTGTCCCAACACGCTTGACTCAAATCGACGGGATATTGCTCGGGATTGAGCGTCCGTTTGTACTCCTCCCAAAACAAGCGCAAGCTTTCTTTTGCGTACGCTTGAATGTCCGGAAGCGGCGGCGACGTATACACCAGCCGGCCGTTGTCGAAGATCGTCACATGCAAATCACGCGCTTCGAAATTGGTGACGAATTTGCTGATGAACGTGTACACCGGATGGAACATTTTCAGCCGCTCTTCTTGCTGCGGGTTTTCGCTCTCTAAGGCGATGTAGTCGCCTTCCGCTTTATGGTTGATTTTGTTGACGATGCGGTACACCCGCTTCAGCCCCGGCGTCGTCACTTTTTCCGGATTGCCGCTGATTTTGATCGTATCGACCATCTCACCGCGTTCGTTTTCGATCGCCACCATTTTGTACACGGCGCCGAGCGCCGGCTGATCGTACGCCGTAATGAGTTTGGTGCCGATCCCCCACACATCGATTTTCGCCCCTTGCGACTTCAAGTTTAAAATCGTATCTTCGTCCAAATCGTTTGAGGCGAAAATTTTCGCGTTCGGAAATCCGGCTTCATCGAGCATTTTCCGCGCTTCTTTCGACAAATAGGCCAAATCGCCGCTGTCGATGCGGATGCCGATAAAGTTGATTTGGTCGCCCAGCTCCTTCGCGACGCGAATGGCGTTTGGCACCCCCGACTTCAACGTATCGTACGTATCGACAAGAAAGACACAGTCTTTATGGCGGCGTGCATACTTCAAAAAGGCCGTGTATTCATCCTGATACGCTTGAATCATTGAATGGGCGTGCGTTCCGGCGACCGGAATGCCAAACAGCTTCCCGGCACGCACGTTTGATGTCGCCTCAATCCCACCGATATACGCTGCGCGCGCGCCCCAAAGCGCCGCATCCATCTCCTGCGCCCGCCGGCTGCCGAACTCCAAGGCCGGCTCATCCCCGAGAATATGCTTAATGCGCGACGCTTTCGTGGCGATGAGCGTCTGAAAATTGATAATGTTTAAAATAGCCGTTTCGATGAGCTGCGCCTCCGCAAGCGGCGCCTCAATGCGCATAATCGGCTCGTTGGCAAACACCACTTCCCCTTCGCGCATCGAACGGACCGTGCCGGTGAAGCGAAGCGTCCGCAAATAGTCTAAAAAGTCATCACGGTAGCCAAGCTCTTGGCGCAAATAGTCGATGTCGCTGTCAGAAAATCGGAACTGCTGCAAAAACTGAATGACGCGCTCCAACCCAGCGAACACCGCATAGCCGTTGCCAAACGGCAGCTTGCGGAAAAACACTTCAAACACAGCGCGGCGCTCATGCATACGATCTTCCCAATACGTCTCGACCATATTGATTTGATATAAGTCCGTATGAAGCATCAAACTGTCATCAGCATATGTCTTCATGAATTGCTACCTCCAACACACGAATGACGGCGCCGCCGAATAAAACAATGTTCATCGTCTATTCTATCACGTTTTCTCCATTATTCCACTATTTCCGCGCCTAGCGTATGGCGAAAATGGCGGAGCGCCCATTCGTGTCCCGCCGCGTCGAAGCTCGCCACCGCCCGCCGGTGGACGACGATGCGAAATCCTTTGTTGTACGCATCGACCGCCGTATGAAGAACGCAAATATCGGTGCAGCAGCCGACCAAATGCACTTCCGTGATGCCTCTTTCGCGCAATTTCAGCTCCAAATCCGTTCCGGCGAACGCGCTGTAGCGCGTTTTGTCCATCCAATACACATTGTTTTTATGCTTGTTCCCCTGATACACCGCCTCGAGCTCCCCGTACAGCTTTCGCCCCTCCGTCCCTTCAATGTTATGCGGCGGAAACAACTTCGTTTCCGGATGATAGTCGTCTCCCGCCACATGCTTGTCAATGGCAAAGACGACAAAATCACCGTTGTCAATAAACTGTTTCGTCACCCGCACGAGCTCTTTTTCAATCGCCTGCCCCGGTTTCCCGCATGTAAGCGCGCCATGATCAGCGATGAAATCGACGGTGTAGTCGATGTTAATAAGCGCTTTGTTCATTCCCGTTCACTCCTTTTCCTCTTCCTGCATGGTCGGGTTGCTGTTTTTTCATCCCGCCTACATCTTGTTGGGCTTTTCTACCATTATACCATAGCAATATGGACAGCAGACAAGACAACAAATCCCCTGCCTGCTTTGAAGCAGACAGGGGATTGTCGAAGTCGTTTTAGCTGTTTTCCGCCGCTTTGGCCGCTTTCATTTGAGCACGCAAAATGAGCGACTGGATGATCGAGAAGCAGCCGCCGACGACCCAATAGAGCGACAGCGCCGATGGAACGGAGCTGGCGCCGATAAAAATCATGACCGGCATGATGTACGACATCATCGCCATTTGCGGCATTTGTTCTTCAGCCATCGACGGCGACAGGCGGAGCGAGATGAACGTCGTCAACGCCGCTAAAACGGGCAAAATGAAATACGGATCGCGATGGCCGAGCTCGACCCATAAGAACGAATGCGTTTTAATTTCTTGCGTCCGCGAAATCGCGTAATACAGCGCCATAAAAATCGGCATTTGAATGAGCACCGGCAGGCAGCCGCTCGCCGGGTTGACGCCGTGCTTTTGATACAGCTGCATCATTTCTTGCTGGAGCTTGCGCTGCGTTTCCGGGTCTTTGCTTTTATATTTTTCTTGCAGCTTCATAAGCTCCGGGCGCAGTTTTTGCATGGCGATCGATGCGCGGAACTGCTTCAAAATGAGCGGCAGCAAGCAAAAGCGGACGATGAGCGTCAGCACGATAATGGCGATGCCGTAATTGTCGCCAAACCAGTGCCCAAGCGTCAAAAGAAGCTTCGACATTGGATAGACAAAATAATGGTTCCAAATGCCTTGGCTATGTTCGTCGATCGGTTCGTTGCGGTTGCAGCCGGCAAGAAGCAAAACGGCGCCAAGCAGCACCAATACCCATTTTTTCATGAAAAGCCCTCCTTCAATATCATGTTGCAAAATCATGCCGTTTCAACATAAAGGAAAGGGCCTTCCATCCTCATCCGTTCGGCTTGTCCGTTCCCGAACGGGAATTTTCCGCCGTTGCGGCAAAAACAGCGGGCGCCATGGAAGCGCCGCCCGTTCGGCGCCTCCCTCTGCTTCATGCTCGCGAACCGCGGCCAACGCCGGTTCATAAAACAGCGAACCTGCCATCCGGCGCGCGCTCGTATGTCCTTTCATGATGATCCATAGCGCGCCGACAAGCGACATATACACAAGCAAATCAATAGGCGCTTCCATGCGTCCACCTCCCTTTCGCCTGTCGATTGTTCTCTTTCCATACAATAGCAAACTTTCAACCGAAAGAAAAGCAACAATTGATCACATCCGCTCCAAGCGGTGAAATGCCGGCTCGTCGGCTGCCAAGACGGCCAGCTCCCCGCTTTCATCGGCCGCCAGCGCCGCCCGAAGCTCTTCTTTCGCCTCATCGAAGCGTCCAAGCAACGCGAGATAGCGGGCTCGTTCGTAGCGAAGCCGGGCATCGTTGGCCATATGGACGCACCGCTCGATGGCCGCGAGCGCTTGATCGATGCGCCCCGCTTCTTCATAAACAGCCGCAAGCTGCATATGGAACTCTTCATCCTCAGGATACCAATCAGCATAGCGCTCCCAAAGCGCCGCCGCTTCTTGATAGCGGCCCGTTTCCATATAATGCTCGCCAAGCAACATGAGCGCCTCACGGGCGAGCGGTTCTTCCGCCACAATCTCCTCGAGCTGCCGCTCGGCTTTCTCGCGCTGTCCTTCTTGAAGCCAAACGACCGCCTGCAACACGCGCAGGTCGACATCATCCGGGTCATCAGCCAGCAGCCGCTCCAGCCAGCGCTTCGCTTCCTCGCGTTTTCTTTCCTCATCGGCGGCCAATAAATATTCCACAAATTCTTGCGCCAAAGACGGATCCCAAACGTGGGCGAGCGCTTTGCGCCACGTTTTCACGGCATCGCTGTCCAATTCGAGCGCGGCATATAAGCGGGCGAGCCGCCTGTAGGCTTCCGCATCGCTGCGGTTGAGGCGAATCGCTTCGTCGTAGAAATCGGTCACAATCGAAAACAAGACAACGGTGCCGACCCATTCTTTCGCTTTTGTCCACCATCGCACCGGTTCGTCATGCTCCCCCTGCTCCTCGCCAAAATACGGGAAAAGAGCCGAGGCGGTGTTCCGATACATCACGCTTTTCGCCTCGCGGCTTGCCTTCAGCCGCTCGAGTCGATGGCGCAGCTTCCCTAAGCCGCGCATCGTTTTCGGAAAGAGAGCCACATACAACGGGTACAACGATTCATCGTCCGGATGGCGCACCATCAACTGTTCGAGCAGTTTCGCCGCCTCTTTTTGGCTTCCTTCCGCGATCAGCACCATCGCCCAATGGCGGAGCACTTCAGGATGGTCCGGGTCAAGAGCAAGCGCCTTCTCGACGGCCGCCTTTTCTTGATCGCGGCGCTCAAGCGCTCCATAAACATATCCAAGGCTGTCGTAATACCACGCCTCCCCTGCATGCGGACGGGCGTCAGCCAGCGCGCGGAGAAGCGCGGAAGGCTCCGCGATCGCGGCAAGCTGCTCCATATCGATGCGCTTCGGGGCCAAGCGCACCGCCTGAAGCAAATGCGCGTGCTGCCGCTCTTCGTTTTCTTCCGCCTCATAGAGTGAAGCTAAGCGAAAATGGCAAAGGACAAACGATGGATCGGCTTTGAGACAAGCCTCATACTGTTGTTTCGCCTCTTCGTGGCGTCCAAGCGAGGCGCACAGCTCCGCGAGCCGGAAGAGGGAAAGCGCATGGCCCATGGCGGCAGCTTCTCGGTAAAACGCCATGGCCTTCGACGGCCGGCCTTGCCGTTCATAAAGGGCGCCGAGAGCGGAATGGGCCGAAGCGAGTGTCGGGCGAGCCGAGACAAGCTGCTCTAAAAACGCCCGGCCGCGTTCCTCTAAAGACGGCGTTGCCAGCTGATCAAGGTAAAACTCATACGCTTCTTCCGCCTCAAACTCAGCCAGACGCAACCCTTCTTCCAACCACGACAGCGCCGTCTCGCGTCCTTCCTCCTCGTCGGCGAACCCATGGGCGACAAGCCATCTTCCCGCGTTCAGCCAATATTCGCTGTTGTTGGCAAAACGGGCGCGCTGCTCGATCACATACCGGCGCGCCGCTTCCACATCCCCGCGCTCCGCAAGGGCAGACGCCAAGCCGAGATGGGCGAACACGTCATCGCGGTCATGACGGACCGCCTCTTTGTAGCACGAAACCGCTTGTTCCGCCTCCCCTTCCTCCATATAGAGATCGCCAAGACGGACGTAAAGCGGCGCCAAGCGTCTAGCAGCGGCCAGCCCCTCTTCCAGCACCGCTTTCGCTTTTTCCCGATCACCGGCATCATCATACAAGTCAGCCAACATCAAATACGGATGCGGTTCCTGCGGGTCGAGCGCTTTGGCGACGCCAAAGCCGCGTTCCGCCTTGCGCCGGCGGCCGAGCTCCCGATCGCAGCGGGCCCGCTCATACCAAAGCTGGGCATCCCGCCGCTCGCGGCGCACAAGACGATCAAACCAGTCGCGCGCTTCGGCGAACCGCTTCGCATGGAACAACAGCACACCGTGATTCGTTTCGATAAACAAATCGCCCGGATACAGGCTGACTGCCACGCGCGAAGAGATGAGCCCTTTTTCGATATGACCGGCGTACGCCGAGGTGAGCCCGAAATAGCTCCACACTTCCGGCTGGTCTGGATCCAACTGGAGCGAGGTGCGAAAATAGCGGGCCGCCTCTTCATAGCGGCTGGCAAAAAAGGCAATGCGCCCGCGCAAATAATGGTAGAGCGGGCTTTGTGCCTTTCCTTTCACCCGTTTGAGCACGTCTTCAGCCTTCTCCATTTCTTGCGTGTAGACGTACGCTTTCGCCGCCATCAGCAGCAAGTCGTTATGTTCCGGATACTCGTTCAAGACTCGTTCCGTATACTCCAATACAAGCGGCTTCGCCTCGTCGCTGCCGAAATGCTTCATGACATACAGCCATGTGTACGGGATGTGCTCATGCTGGCGCAAAAAGGCGACAAAGGCGGCGAAATGCGCCTGTTCGTCCTCGTCCATCTTTTCAGCCAACGCGTGCAGCTCACGGAAATAGCGGTCCTCCTCCTCCGGAAGCTCGGCGGCGAGCGCCGCTTTTTCCCGGGGAAGCGCCACAATCGACAAATAATGCGTCCCTGCATACCACTTGGCAAGCTCGTCCTCGGAAACGACAAACGGATCAAACAGATTCGGGTCTTGCACATAAAACGCCTCGAGCCGTTCGTCATAGCCAAACAGCACTTGGACGTGTGATGACTGTTCGTAATCGACGCTCAACAGCACCGGAACGCCCTCATCAATGAGCCGCTTCCAGCGCGGCAGCGTGCCGATGAAAAAGCGGCAAACAAATCCAAGATCTTCCAAATAATGTACGGTCGTGGACAGCTTCGATCCGCGCACATCAAAAATATGTTCGGCCACTTCATCCTGCGTGCGGGGGGAACCAAGCAATCGAAGCATCATTTCCAGACTCGCCGGCACGCAATAGTTGTGCTTTTGCACGACCGGCACAAGCGGCAGCGCCACCGACCGTTTCCCTTGCCGCCCAAGCGCGCGGGCGTACGGCGTTTTTTCAAGCTGCGGCTCCGCTTTCACAAGCGATTCAAGCTTCTCCCATTCCTCAAGCTGGTAATACAGTTCGGCGCGCAAATGGGCAAAATAACGGCGATGCATATGAAGCGGATTCAAACGGTCAAGTTCCTCCATCGCCGCGAGCGCCTCGCGGTAGGCGCGCACATCGCGCAGGCGGCGCACGCGCTCAGCGTAAAACGCTAACACTTGCGGAAAACGCTGCTTTCCTTCTTCCAAAACGGCAAGCGCCTCGCGGTGGCGGCCATCGAGCGCATACAAATCGGCAAGAAGCAAATAGCACATATCGCCGCGCTCCGGGTCATCGAGACCGGCGCGAATCACCTGTTCGGCGCGCTTCCGGTCGCCGGTCTCGATATAAAAATAGCCCCATTTGTCATGCATCGGCGCCGTCTCATAGCGGGCAACCACATCCATCCATTCGTGCGCCTCATCGATCCGCTGCATATCCAATAAAGCGCGCACCAACGCAAACGCCGCCCGGGCGATCGCTTCCCTCGGCTCCTCCACCCGGCCTTCGAGCGCGGCGATCAGGCGCGGAGTGAGCGCCTCTTCCACATCGAGCGGCCGGCGTTGATCGAGCCATTCGTCGCACAACCACGCGAGCGTCTGCAGCGTGTTGAACTTCCGGTGGGCGTACCGGGCGACAAGCCCGCTATGCCGGTACATAAGCGCGTAGTCGAACAGGCGGACAAGCGTCCGAAACGGTTCGATCTCGTCCCACGAAGCCATGAGCGGCCGCCACCAGAACAAGTCCGTATGTTGTAAATAAGGTTTGATTCTGTCAAGAGCCTCTATTATTCTCTTTTCTTGAATAAGCAACGAAATTTGTTCCATCATCATGCAACTGAAAGCTCCTTTATCATTTTCACTATCATTAGTTTAGAACAAGCCGTCGAAAACAGCCACCTATTTTTTTAGAAAAATAACGACAGCAAAAATCGATGAACCCGTTTTGTTCGCCGCCTGCACTATGAAAATAGCCGCTCGGAACGCCCGTTATGTTACAAAAAAATGCCCTGCCCTAATTTGGCAGGACAAGGCCGGAAACAGAGATGTTCAATCCGCATGCTTAGCGAAAAATTCGAGCGATCGTTCGATAATGACCGGTTGATCATAGTCAAGCGTCGCCACATGGTAGCTGTTTCGGAGGCGGACGATCTCTTTCTCCGTCGATGAAATGCCTTGAAAGATGATGTCGGCGTTTCCCGGCGGCACGACGTGATCTTCGTCGGAGACAAAAATCAACGCCGGACAGACGATGCGATCGAGTTTCGCTTTTGTCTGTGCCATCAGCCTAGCCAGCTGAAGAAGCGAAGCGGTCGGCGTTTTCTCGTATGCCAGCTCTTTCACATCCGGATTTTTCAAGTCCGAACCGATCGAATCCAGATACCTCGGCAGCTCGCCCCCGCCCGTCATCCCGGCGGCGATGGCCGGGATGACGACAGCGGCGTTAATCGGCACGATGCCGCAGATGTCTGGGTGATGTTCCGCCAAATAAAGCGTGAGCGTCCCGCCCATCGACAGCCCGGTGACAAAAATGGTTTGGCATCGTTGTTTCAGCCATCCATATCCTTCTTCGACCGAGGCGACCCAATCGTGGAACGTCGTCCGTTCCATGTCTTCGTAATGCGTTCCGTGCCCTTTTAAGCGCGGCAGGCAAACGGTATAGCCGGCTTTCGCATACGCTTCAGCGAGCGGGCGCATGCTGTGGGGCGTGCCGGTGAATCCGTGCACGAGCAGCACCCCGACCGGCCCGTTTTCGGCGTAAAACGGCTCGGCGCCCGAGAGCACCGGATATTGTTCGCTCATCTTCCTCTCCCCCTTATCTAGTCAAATCCGTTCCTCTCACTATATTCGCCGCCGCACCTCTTTTTTCCTTTTTTTGATCGGACGCCGTTACCACATCGACAACCATGACCGCCACCATTCGTGAAACAAGCCGTTGACGCCAAAATAGACGAATGCGATCCAAGCGATGCCAACCAATGCTTTCTCCATCCCTTTTCCCGTCCGATAGAGCGGCACTTTCCACCGCTTGGACGAAAATGGCCAAAACAGCGGCACTCCCTGGACGGAAAAAAAATCTTCCACAATGTGAAACAAGTAGCCGAGCACAAGCCCTGCGGCAAACGGCGACGCCGAGTCGCGCCAGACGAGCGCGGCGAGCACCCCCCAGACGATGAGCGAATGCGTCATGCCGCGATGGCCGAACGCTTCTTTTACTTTCCCCGCGACGCCGAACGAACGGCGGCCGACGTATGACGACGGCTCGTCAATGTCAGGAAGAAGGCTGCCGATGACAAGCCCCGCCGTATAGGCGGCGGTAAACGGCAGCGTTGTATGCGCGGCCGCCGCCGCGCCGAGGCATAATGTGGCAATGACATGGCTGGAGTATCGCAACGAAATCCCCTCAAACTTTTATCGTTTTCCCCATTATACCACAGAAAAGAATATTCGTTCGTTTCTTTGACGGATTTGTGACAATGATGCCAAGTGTGACAAAGTTAACATCGCGTTATTGACATCATGGCTATAGTTAAAAGTACACAACGCTAATAAGGAGTGAAGCAAATGAAACGAAAACGATCTCCGCTCACCAACCGTTTCAAATATATTCGGCCGATCGAGCGCCAAGCCGACGGCCATAGCGAAACAACCTACGGCGACCGCGCCTGGGAAGATGCGTACCGTCGCCGCTGGCAGCACGACAAAGTCGTCCGCTCGACCCATGGCGTCAACTGCACGGGGTCGTGCAGCTGGAACATTTACGTCAAAAACGGCATCGTCACCTGGGAAGGACAGCAGCTCAACTATCCGTCGACCGGGCCGGATATGCCGGACTTTGAACCGCGCGGCTGCCCGCGCGGCGCGAGCTTCTCATGGTATATGTACAGCCCGCTGCGCGTCAAATACCCGTATGTCCGCGGCATCTTGCTTGACATGTGGCGCGAGGCGCTCGCGGCTCATCCGAACAATCCGCTTGAAGCGTGGAAAAGCATCGTCGAAGACCGCGAAAAAGCGAAGCGCTACAAACAGGCGCGCGGAAAAGGCGGGTTTGTCCGCGTCAGCTGGGACGAAGCGTTGACGCTTGTCGCCGCTTCCTTATTGTATACGGTTGTGAAATACGGCCCGGACCGCAACGTCGGCTTCTCCCCGATTCCAGCCATGTCGATGGTCAGCCATGCCGCCGGATCGCGCTTCATGCAGCTGATGGGCGGGCCGATGTTAAGCTTCTATGATTGGTACGCCGACTTGCCGCCGGCGTCGCCGCAAATTTGGGGCGACCAAACGGACGTGCCGGAGTCAAGCGACTGGTACAACGCCGGCTACATCATCACCTGGGGCTCGAACGTCCCGCTCACCCGGACTCCGGACGCTCACTTTTTAGCCGAAGTGCGCTACCGCGGCACGAAAGTCGTCTCCGTCAGCCCAGATTACGCCGAGTCGACAAAATTCGCCGACGACTGGCTGTCGGTGAAGCAAGGGACGGACGGCGCCTTGGCGATGGCGATGGGACATGTTATTTTAAACGAATATTACGTCAAACGGACCGTTCCATATTTTGAACGATATGCCAAAACGTACACCGATTTTCCGTTTGTCGTCACCTTAAAACAAAACGGCGGCACATGGACGGCCGGCCGCTTCTTGTTGGCGAAAGACCTTGGCAAACAAACGAACAATGCCGAATGGAAGCCGGTCATCTATGATGAAAACACCGACTCGTTTGTCGTGCCGAATGGAACGATCGGCGCTCGCTGGGAAGACAAAGGAAAATGGAACTTGCGTCTTGTTGATGAGGAAACAGAACAGCCGCTTGAGCCACGCCTGTCGTTTTTAGGGAGCGAAGATGAAGTCATCTCGATCCAGCTTCCATATTTCACCGCTGAGGGCGGAAAAACGATCGAACGCGCGGTTCCAGTGAAAAAAGTGCAAACCGTAACAGGAGACGTTTACGTCACGACCGTCTATGATTTGATTTTGGCCAACTACGGCATTGACCGCGGCATCGGCGGCACAGTCGCCCGCTCGTACGATGACGAGGTGCCATTCACGCCAGCATGGCAAGAAGCGATCACCGGCGTCGACCGCGAACTCGTCGTGAAAATCGCCCGTGAGTTTGCCGACAACGCGATCGACACAAACGGCCGGTCGATGATCATCGTCGGCGCCGGGATCAACCATTGGTTCAACTCCGATACGATTTACCGCGCCGTCTTGAACCTTGTCTTGTTCGTCGGCGCCCAAGGGGTGAATGGCGGCGGTTGGGCCCATTACGTCGGGCAGGAAAAGCTGCGGCCGGTGGAAGGATGGCAGACAATCGCCACCGCCCGCGACTGGGTCGGACCAGCGAAATTGCAAAACGGCACGTCATTCTTTTACTTTGCGACCGACCAATGGCGCTATGAAGAGCGGCCGGTCGATGAGCTCATCTCACCGCTGGCCAAAAAAGCGCGCTATTCACACCCTGGCGATTACAACGTCTTGGCCGCGCGGCTTGGCTGGCTGCCGTCGTACCCGACGTTTAACAAAAACGGCATCGAGCTGTATAACGAAGCAGTAAGCCATGGAGCCCGCACGCCGGAAGAGATCGGCGCCTACGTCGCGAAACAGCTGAAAAAGAAAGAATTGCAGTTTGCGATCGAAGATCCGGACAACGAGGCGAATTTTCCGCGCAACTTGATCGTCTGGCGCGCCAACTTAATCTCAAGCTCCGGCAAAGGGCACGAATACTTCTTAAAACATTTGCTTGGCACGACGAACGGCTTGTTAAACGATGACCGCGACAGCCTGCGCCCGGAAGAAATCCGCTGGCGCGATGAAGCGCCGGAAGGCAAGCTCGATCTGCTTGTCAACTTGGACTTCCGCATGGCCGGCACAGCGCTCTACTCCGATGTCGTCCTGCCGGCAGCGACATGGTATGAAAAACATGACTTAAGCAGCACGGATATGCATCCGTTCGTCCATCCATTCAATCCAGCCGTGCCTCCGCTCTGGGAAGCGCGCTCGGACTGGGATATTTTCAAATCACTCGCGAAAGCCGTATCTGATGTCGCCAAACAAGCCGGCTTAAAGCCAATGAAAGAAGTCGTCGCCACTCCGCTGTTGCACGATACGGCGCAAGAGCTGGCGCAGCCGTTCGGTGAAGTGAAAGACTGGAGCAAAGGCGAAACTGAACCGATTCCGGGCAAAACGATGCCGAACATTCACGTCATTGAACGCGACTATACCCTTCTTTACGACCAAATGACCGCCTTAGGTCCAAATGTCACCCGCCAGCCGATCGGCACAAAAGGGATTGCCTGGTCAGCGAAAGACGAGTATGAACAGTTGAAACGCCGGCTCGGCACTGTCCGGCGCGCTTCCATCGCCGACGGCTGCCCGGATATCAGCGAAGCGAAAAAAGCGGCTGAAGCGATTTTGACGCTGTCATCAACTACAAACGGCAAAATGGCGGTGAAAGCGTGGGAGGCGCTTGAGAAAAAGACGGATTTGAAATTGGCCGATTTAGCGAAAGAACGCGAGGAAGAATGCTTTACGTTTGAACAAATCACCGCCCAGCCGAAAACGGTCATCACCTCGCCGGCGTTCAGCGGCTCGGAAAAAGGCGGGCGGCGCTACTCGCCGTTTACGACGAACGTCGAACGGCTCATCCCGTGGCGGACGTTGACCGGCCGGCAGTCGTTTTACATCGATCATGAACTGATGCACGAGTTTGGCGAAACGATGGCGACGTTCAAGCCGGTGTTGCCGCACCGTCCGTTTTCAAACAAACGCCCGAAAGAAAACGGAAAGGAAGTCATCTTGAACTATTTGACGCCGCATAACAAATGGTCGATCCACAGCATGTATTTCGACTCCTTGCCGATGTTGACGCTTTTCCGCGGCGGGCCGACCGTGTGGATGAACAAAGATGATGCGGCCGAAGCCGGCATCAACGACAACGACTGGATCGAATGTTTCAACGAAAACGGCGTCGTCGTCGCCCGCGCCGTCGTCTCCCACCGGCTGCCGCGCGGCATGGCGTTTATGCACCACGCGCAAGACCGCCATATTAACGTGCCGGGCACGAAGCTGACAAACAACCGCGGCGGCACACACAACAGCCCGACGCGCATCCACGTAAAGCCGACGCATATGATCGGCGGATATGCACAGTTAAGCTACGGATTCAACTATTACGGACCGACGGGCAACCAACGCGACCTGTACGTCGTCATCCGCAAACTCGAGGAGGTTGATTGGCTTGAAGATTAAAGCGCAAGTCGGCATGGTGATGAATTTGGACAAATGCATCGGCTGCCATACGTGCAGCGTCACGTGCAAAAACACATGGACGAACCGCCCCGGCGCTGAATACATGTACTTTAACAACGTTGAAACGAAACCCGGAATCGGCTATCCGAAACAATGGGAAAACCAAGAGAAGTATAGAGGCGGCTGGGAGTTGAAAAACGGCGAACTGCGGCTCAAATCCGGCTCGAAAGCGATGCGGCTCGTCAACTTGTTCTACAATCCGTACCAGCCTACGATCGACGATTACTACGAACCGTGGAATTACGACTATGAAACGTTGACGAACAGCCCGCTAAAACAATACCAGCCAGTGGCGCGGCCGAAATCAAGCATCACCGGCGAATGGATGGAGCTGTCATGGGGGCCGAACTGGGAAGACGATCTGGCCGGCGTCCATATCACCGGTTTGCGTGATCCGAACGTTGTCAAAATGGAGCAGGCGATCCAAACGGAATTTGAGAATGTCTTTATGATGTACTTGCCGCGCATTTGCGAGCATTGCCTCAATCCGTCATGCGTATCGAGCTGCCCGTCAGGCGCCATGTACAAACGCGACGAGGACGGCATCGTCCTCGTCGACCAAAACGCCTGCCGCGCTTGGCGGTATTGCGTCACAAGCTGTCCGTACAAAAAAGTGTATTTCAACTGGCAAACGAACAAAGCGGAAAAATGCACGCTCTGCTTCCCGCGCATCGAAGCCGGCATGCCGACGATTTGTTCGGAAACGTGCGTCGGCCGCATCCGTTACATCGGTGTGATGCTGTATGACGCTGACAAAGTGAAAGAAGCGGCGAGCGTCACAGATGAGAAACAGCTGTACCACGCCCAACTTGATATTTTCCTTGATCCAAACGATCCAGCCGTCGCCGCCGCCGCGAAAGAAGCGGGCATCCCAGACGAATGGATCGCCGCCGCACAGCGCTCGCCGATTTACAAAATGATCGTCGACTGGAAAATCGCTTTGCCGCTGCATCCGGAATACCGGACGCTGCCAATGGTATGGTACATTCCGCCGCTGAGCCCGATCATGAATACGATCGAAGGAAAAGGAAGCCAAGCGAGCGCCGATGACATCTTCCCGGCCATTGATGAAATGCGCATTCCGATCGAATATTTGGCGAATTTGCTGACGGCGGGCGATACGGCGCACATCCGCACGACATTGAAAAAAATGGCGGCCATGCGCTCATACATGCGGGCGAAACAAACGAACAAACAGCCGGACATCCGCCTCATTGAATCGCTCGGCTTAAGCCGTGAAGACATTGAAGAGATGTACCGTTTGCTCGCGATTGCCAAATACGAAGACCGCTTCGTCATTCCAGCATCGCACCGCGAAGAAGTCGCTGACCTCTACGCCGAACAAGGCAGCTGCGGGCTTGCATTTGCCGGCGGCCCGGGCGCTTGCGGCACGCTGTAAAAGGAGAAAGAAGGCGAGCCCCGCCCCCTTCAATAATGAAATGGAGGATTTACGATGAACAGCGAACAACAACAAACGGTCTTTCTATGTGTATCGTATTTGTTGTCTTACCCGGACGAACAGTGGGCCGAATCGCTTCCTGACTGCCTAGACGCCATCCGCTCGCTTGACGATGAAACCGTCCGCGCGCCGCTTTTGGCAGTGGCCGAACAGCTCGCGGTCACCCCGGCTCGAGAGCGGATGGAGCAATATGTCGAAACATTTGATTTCGGCAAAAAAACGAATTTGTACTTGACGTATATGACAAACGGCGAGCAGCGGGAGCGCGGAATCGAACTCGTTGCCTTAAAAGCGCGCTACGAGGTGGCCGGATTCGCCGTCTCTGATCACGAGCTGCCCGACTACTTGCCGCTCATGCTTGAATGGATGGCCTATGCAGATCAAGAGCATACGACCGCCTTGCTCGCCGATTATGCCGGCCATATCCGCGAAATCGGCGACCGGCTGGCAGCGGCAGGCAGCCCGTATGCACAGCTGTTTGACGCGCTCAATCACACATTCACTCAACTCGGCGTGACGCCGCTCCCGAAAGGAGGTGCAACGGCATGGCCAGCCAATTTCTCTGGGTGATTGTTCCGTATTTGGCGCTTGTCCTATTTGTCGCCGGCCATATTTGGCGCTACCAGCGCGACCAGTTTGGCTGGACATCCAAATCAAGCGAACTGCTCGAAAAACGGCAGTTGCGCCTTGGAAGCCTTCTCTTTCACTGGGGCATTTTGTTCGTGTTTGTCGGCCACGTGATGGGCATTCTCATTCCCAAGCCGTTTTACGAGGCGCTTGGCGTGACAGAAGAGATGTACCACGCCCTCGCCTTGGCAGGCGGCATTCCGGCCGGCTTGGCGGCCTTCGTTGGTTTGGTGATCCTTTTTCGCCGCCGCTTGACGGTCAAGCGCGTACGGACGACAAGCAGCACCGGCGACTGGGTCGCGCTCGGATTTTTGCTTGTCGTGATCGCCAGCGGGTTGTCGTCGACGTTTCTGAACATCGATTCGCACGGGTTTGATTACCGGACGACAATCGGCCCGTGGTTTCGCGGCCTTCTTACGTTCCGTCCGAACCCAGCTTATATGGAAGCGGTGCCGCTTTGGTTTCAGATTCATATTCTCGCTGCATTCGGTTTGTTCGCCGTCTGGCCGTTCACCCGTCTCGTTCACGTATTCAGCTTCCCGCTCCGCTACTTGCAGCGCAGCTACGTCGTCTATCGAAAGCGAATGCCAAAACAAGCAGAGCCGGTCAACCGCGCCAAGTAAGCGAGCAGCGGGCGTCACATCAGGAACCCTAAACTGAACAGGCGGAGGGGGCAAACCGATTGCCTAACAGCCGGCCTGTCAACTTTAACGGCGGCGGGAACGAAACAACGTGCGCTTCCGCATACCCTAACGATCGCATAACAACCTGCCAACAAATGAACCAATAGTGAACTACCCCCACTTAATTTTCTAGCGAAAATTTGAAGTGGGGGCTTCCAAA
>ERZ1673787.7-NODE-7-length-79305-cov-18.960265_pt1 | contig 79305 bp, 93 predicted proteins | sample MGYA00580129_ERZ1673787 | MGnify/ENA primary metagenome ERZ1673787 (study PRJEB41219, sample SAMN04549613) | soil metagenome | isolation source: soil | place: USA: Texas, Brazoria NWR | collected 2008-10-24 | study: EMG produced TPA metagenomics assembly of... | reverse complement strand
TATCGTATCAACGGTTTGCGACCATTGTAAAGATGTTTTGTCACGGATTCAGGTAGACGGTTTTGATATCACCGTTTTCGATCGTAATGCTGTCGGCTCCTTGTGTGAATTCTTTGGCCGCTTTCTCGACTGGGTTGCTCGTATCGCCGACATAGCTTTCTTTCATCGTCAAGCTGCCGAAGGAGATGTTGCCGTTGATTTGCGTCGCTTTTTGCACGAGGCCGTCAATCGAGACCGGTTGGCTCGCCACGATGACGACGCGAATGCCCAAGGCCGGGAAGTCTTTCGAAATCCGAAGACCTTGAATCGTCGCTTTGTCCATTTCATTGACGAAGACCGGCGTCTGTGGGGCATTGCCTGCTTCCGCCACGCCGCCGTACATTTTAAATCCGCTGCCGTTCAGTTTGTCAAATTGAACGGTGAACTCCCCGACCCCACTGATCGGCACGGCATAGGCGACGCCTGTCAGCCCGAAGATCGACAGCAAGGCGCCTAACAGCAGGAACCCTCCCAACAGTGCGGCGATCAGCGGCTTTTTCGCTGTACGCCCCCCAATGATGACCGGTTTTGTTGCCATTTCCATGGCGTTTCTCCTCCCCCTTTTTTTGAATGATCAGCGCTGTAAGCGCTTTAGTGAATCTGTTTAAATTTTATGACAATTATACATTCCATTACATCCCTATGTTTGTCGGATTTTTTAAGTGCTCTTGGACAACCGTGACGGGCAAAAGAAGGAATTGACCCATCGAATTAAGAAATTAGATGATCAAAGTAGTCGATCACTAGCGGGGATGCGGGGGGAGGATGGGGATGTCGAAGGAATTAAATGATCATTTGCTTCGTTTGCTTCATGAAGCGGCCGACATCTTGCATAGGTATGCGGCGGAATTGAACCGGGAATGGAAGCGGATCGGCGAAGCGCTTGGCAAGCGGAATGAGCGGGTTCAAGAGGTGTTTTCCACGCTGTGCGCATTCGTTCAGGCAAGATTGCTCCCGTACGGGGGTGAACATCCAGCGAATGGGCAGCTCGAACGCATTGCGGCGTTTCATCCGGAGATGGTCATATTTTCCCTGAATTTAATGGAAAATACGGTTCATCAAGTGTTGAAGGCACATGCGTCAGCGGCTGCTGCGCTGCACCCAGCCGTGCGGTATTTGTTTTTCAAATGGAATGAATGGTTGTTGTATGAAGTGAATGAACAATCATTCAAACCCAGTAGCGATTCCGCGTGGAAAAAAGAATCCTTGTGGAAAGACGCCGTCATTTTGTTTAACGAATGGATTTTGCGGGCGCAGACGTTTGAGGAATCGGCGGCGCATATTTGTTTTGGTTTTTCTTATTTTCTTCCTTTCACCCGCTGCGCTCTGTTTCAATTTGTCAATCAGGAGAGCACAGCCATCGGCCTGCACGGGTATGGCGTGGACAACGGGCAAATTCAGCGCTTGCGCGTGGAATTGGACAGCATTCCGATGTTGAAAGAAAGCGTGGGGAAATTGAAAGCGGAAGTGCATGAATTTCGCCATTTTCGTCCGATTTATGTGCCGAGGGCGAGCGAACAGTTTCCGCGCCTGTATGTGGATTTGTTCGGTTTGGCCTCACTGGTGATCGTTCCGGTGTATGTGCCGACGGAAGGGCGGATGATTGGAGGCGTCGTTCTCGATCGTGGGTCAGGCCGTTTCTTTGAGGTCGACCGCCGCCTGTTTCCCGCGCTGATGAAATTTGGCCAAAGCGCGGGGGAGTTGCTGTTGAAATGGATCAAGGCGCCAAAAAAAGAATGGGAAGGGATGGCGGAATCCTTGTCGCCAAGAGAAATCGAGATTTTGAAGCTGCTCGCCGACGGAGCCTCGACATTGGAAGCGGCCTGTCAGCTTTATTTGAGCGAATTTACGGTGCGCGACTACATTTCCAGCGCCTTAAGGAAACTCAACGCGAAAAATCGGACGGAAGCGGTGGCAAAAGCGCTGCGTCTTGGGTTGATCGGATGATGAGGCGGACCGGTCTGTCCGGCCGTTTCATTTCACACCATTTTCGCCGATTGCTCACCGTTTGGACACAGTTTTGTTCTATACTGCCTACTGAAAAACATGAAAACATGGCAGGGGGGAAAACTGTGGAACAAACGGTGAAGGCGGCGGACAAACAGCGGCCGATGTATGCGGCGGTCTGGAGGTGGCATTTCTATGCCGGGATCATCTTTGCGCCGTTTCTGATCATTTTGGCGTTGAGCGGGGCCGTCTATTTGTTTAAGCCGCAGATCGAATCGGCTCTGTACGGCCATTTGTACGAGGTGGACAAGGTAGGGGAAAAAAGGCTGTCTCTCGTTGAGCTGACGGAACGGGTCAAGGAGAAATATCCGCATGATTCCGTTGTCTCTGTGACGCTTGAGAAAGAAGCGAATCGGACCGTGAAAATCGGGATGATGGACAAAGGGGAAATGGTGTTTGCTTTTGTCAATCCGTATACCGGCAAAGTGCAGGGGGCGCTGCGCGCGGATGAGAATTGGACGGAAATCGCGAAAAAAATCCACAGCGAGCTATTGATTGGCGGAACGGCGGCCAACCGTTTTGTAGAGCTGGCGGCTTGTTGGGGCTTTATTTTGTTGGCCACGGGCCTCTATCTTTGGTGGCCGCGGCAATCATTCTCTGTTCTCGGGACGTTTTGGCCGCGCTGGCGGGCGAAAAAACGGTTGGCTTGGCGCGATTGGCATGCAGTGACAGGCATATGGTTGAGCATCGGCATTTTGCTGCTCATTGTGACGGGGATGCCGTGGACAGGGGTCATGGGGGAAGCGATCAACCGCGTGGCGACGGCGACAAACACCGGGTATCCGCCGTTTGCGTTCAGCTTCGGACCGAAGCCGGAATCGAAAGTGGTCACCAAAGACGTGGCGCAAGACGTGCCATGGGCGGCCGAGCAACTGCCGGTGCCTTCTGTTCATACACACAACACGACTTCGTTGTCGCTCGATGACGTGTATGCGATCGCGGAGGCGAAAAAGGTGAAAAAGCCGTTCACCATTTCGCTGCCGCAAGGGCCGAAAGGGGTGTTTACCGTTGCGACATCGAAGACGAAGCCGTGGGATAACGCCACCTTGCATATTGACCAATATTCGGGACGGGTGCTGAGCGATGTCCGCTTTTCCGACTACGGCGCATTGGCCAAAGCGATTACGATTGGCATCGCGTTCCATGAAGGGCGGTTGTTTGGGCTGGCCAATCAGCTCGTCAATCTCGTTTTTTGCCTCGGGCTTGTGTTTTTGTGCGTCAGCGGCTTTGTCATGTGGCGCAAGCGCAAGCCGAAAGACGGTTTCGGCGCTCCGGCGCGGGTGAAAGACCCTCAAGCGGCGAAAACGGTGTGGGGCGGCATGATCGCTGCAGGAATTGTGATGCCGTTATTTGCTTTGTCGCTCGCCGCAATTTGGCTGTTTGATCGTTTTGTTGTGCAAAAGATTCCGAGCATTCGCCGCTTTCTAGCGGCGTAAACATCTTTGGAAGCGGCTTGAATGTCCTTGAGCATCAGGCCGCTTTCTTTTCTCGACGTTGGGTTTTTTTGTCATGTTCTGCATGGGGCGGCATATGGATAAAAAGGGAATCTTCTTCAGCGCATCAAAAGGGAGGAAATGAGAATGAACCAGCCCTACGCGTCTCATGCTTCGTCACCGCAGCTCATTGCCCTGGTTGATCCGTATGTGTACCACGCTTTCCAAGCTTTGAACGGCAAAGAAGTGGTGGTGGAAACAGTCCGCGGTTCGATCCAAGGAACTGTGAGGGATGTGAAGCCGGACCATATCGTCATCTCGGCGCATCAGGCGGTTTATTACATCCGCTTGGCGCAAGTGGTGTCTGTTCGCCTCAGCAATTAATGGAGAGGAGGAAAAGAGTCGTGGTATTTCAGCGGATCGACCGGCTGGCGATCGAATTGCCGAAGCCGAAGTACGCGGACCCCAATGCGGCTGCCGCTGTCCAGGAGCTGCTTGGCGGCCGTTTCGGAGAAATGTCGACGTTAAACAATTATTTGTTTCAGTCATTCAATTTTCGGCAAAAAAAGAAGCTGCGCCCGTTTTACGAGTTGGTGGCGAGCATCACCGCCGAAGAGTTTGGTCATGTGGAGCTCGTGTCCAATGCGATCAACCTTTGCTTGACCGGCTCCACCCATCCAGGTGATCCGGATACAGCGCCGATGAAGGATGCGAAAGACAAGCGCAATACGTATCATTTTATCGCGACGGCGCAGACGGCGTTTCCCGGCGATTCGATGGGGAAGGCGTGGACGGGGGAGTACGTGTTCAACAGCGGCAACTTGATTTTGGATTTGCTTCACAACTTTTTCCTTGAATGCGGAGCGCGCACGCATAAAATGCGCGTCTATGAAATGACGGACCACCCTACCGCCCGCGAGATGATCGGCTACTTGCTTGTGCGCGGGGGCGTTCATATTTTGGCGTACGCCAAAGCGATCGAAGTGGCTACGGGGGTCGATGTGACGAAACTGCTGCCGATCCCGAAGTTGGATAACCGTGTGTTCGACGAGGCGAGAAAGTATGAGGATCAAGGCGTCCACCGCCGGCTTTATACGTTCAGCGATCGCTATTACAAAGAAATCGTCCGCATTTGGCAAGGAACCCATCCAAGCGATGGACAGCCGCTCGAGGTGGTCGAAGGAGCGCCCCAAGGGGGGGCGATCCCCGATTTGGACGAAGTGCCGGAAGAATTCGCCCCCGGGATTTCGGCCGAAGATTTTTTCGAAATCGCCAAGCGGCTGCAACGGTCGGCAGGGTTGTGATGAGGCGCCCAACGGCGCCTGATTTTTTTGGAAAGCCGGTCGTTGAACAAAAAGTGCGGCGCAACGAAGAGATGACGCCAATGTTGTTTTTTCCCTTCACTCGGAAATCATTCGCATTTTAGGGGCATCGGGCATGATGGCGATTCCGACGGAAGCCGACTTTGACAACGAAGAAATTGGCGATATCGTCCGCCGCGCGATGCAAGGGGCGACGGTGGACGGCTATGAGCGCGTTCAGCTGTTCCGGCTCGCCTGGGATCTCACGATGAGCGCGTTCGGAGCCCGGCAGACGCATTACGAATATGACTTTTTCGGCGATCCCGTTCGGATGGGGATGGCGTATTTCGACGCATATGAAAAAGAGCCGTATCAACAGTTCGTGCGTGAATTTCTGCGCGGCGCCAAAAGCGTGTTCATTCCTTCTGACACCCAGCGGTGACAGTGCAAATGGAGTTGAATTTGATCGAAAGGGGAGAAGGATGGTGAAATTTTCTATTATTCGCTGCGCCCGCGCGGTGCTGCATGTGACCGATTTGGCCGCCGCCCGCGATTTTTACGAACGGGTGCTTGGGTTTGTCGTGACGGAAGCGGATGAGAGCCATCTGTATTTGCGGGGGCTGGAAGAATATCATCATCATAGCCTTCTATTGAAAAAGGCGCCCCGCCCTGCGGTTGAAGCGCTTGGCTACAAAGTCGGTTCCGAACAGCAATTGGAAGCGCTTTATGAATGGTTTGCGGCGCAAACGCTGCAGCCGAAATGGCTGGAAGCAGGAAGCCAGCACGTCGTCGGGAGAGCGTTTCGCGTGCAAGATCCGCCCGGGCTGCCGCTTGAGTTTTTTGCCCAGATGGAGAAAACAGAGCGGCTTTTGCAGCGGTATGACGTATACCGCGACGCCCGTGTGCAGCGCATTGACCATTTCAACTGCGCGGTGACGGACGTTCAACGTGCGTACGACTTTTATGTCCAACGAGCTGACTAAATTTGCGCAGGAGATTGGCGCCGATGCGGCGATGGTCATCGTCCCGTATTACAACCGCCCGTCTCAAGCTGCTCTCTATAAACATTTTAAAGCGGTGGACGAGGCGGTCGACATTCCGATCATCGTCTACAACATTCCGGGGCGGACGGCGGTCACAATGATGTGCTGTTTATTGAAACGAATCCAGGCCCTGTCAAAGCAGCGCTCGGCATGATGGGGAAAATCACCTCGAAGCTCCGGCTGCCGCTCGATTTGCCAAGCGAAGAACATCAGCGGCAAATCCGCCGCACGCTCGTCAAATACGGACTGCTGGCCGAAGAGCCATCCAAAACGGCATAACGGGGTGGGAGGAGAAGAGATGGTCAATGTGCGCTTGCGCCTGGCCGGCATGGGGCGGGCGATTGAGGCGAAGGCGGATCCTTGGAGCGGAACGGTGTCGTTTGGCGATCGGACGCACCGCATCGATGAATGGGAATGGGCTGCGCCTGTTGACGGGGCGATGTACGGGGTGGCGCTGAATGATGAAAAGGAGTGGGAAGCGTTGTCAACCGAAATGAACGCCCCGCCGTATGAAAAGCCGCCGGAGGGCCCGGTTTTGTATATGAAGCCGGCCAACACGATCAACGCCCATCGGCGGCCGGTGCTGCTGCCCCGCGGGGTGTTCAACGTCGTGCACGGGTTTGGCGAAACGGCGGGCGCCGCATTGGTCGCCCATCCGGACGTGCGCCTCATCTCGTTTACCGGCGAGACGACGACCGGCATGGAGATCATCCGCAACAGCGCGGCAACGTTGAAAAAAACATCGATGGAGCTCGGCGGCAAGTCGCCGCTCATCGTGTTCGCCGACGCCGATCTCGATCGGGCGCTTGACGCAGCGGTGTGGGGCGTATTTTCGCTCAATGGCGAGCGGTGCACGGCCAACTCGCGGCTTTTGCTTGAACAGTCGATTTACGATGAATTTGTCGCCCGGCTGAAAGAGCGCGTCGATCGCATCGTCATCGGCGATCCGATGAACCCCGCGACCGAACTGGGACCGCTCATTCATCGCGATCATTGGGAGCGGGTGAACCGCTATATTGAGATCGCCAAACAGGAAGGGGCGGACGTCTATGCCCCGGGCGTTCCGAAAGGGCTGGAGCGCGGCAACTTTGTGCCCCCGACATTATTGCTTAACTGCCGCAACGATATGAAAGTGGCGCAGGAAGAAATTTTCGGACCGGTCATGGCCGTCATGTCTTTCACGAGTGAAGAAGAGGCCATTCGGTTGGCGAACGATGTGAAGTACGGATTGGCGGCGTACGTCTGGACGAACGACATGAAGCGCGGCCACCGCGTCGCCCAAGCGATCGAAAGCGGGATGGCGTGGGTCAATTCACCGAACGTCCGCGATTTGCGCATCCCGTTTGGCGGGACGAAATACAGCGGCATCGGCCGCGAAGGCGGGCATTACAGCTTTGATTTCTATACGGAAGTGCAAGTTGTCCACGTCGCGGTCGGCGATCCGCCAATCCCCGCATTCGGCAAAGGGGAGAAATAGACCGCCTTGTCTGCCGAACAGGCATAATGGCTAGTCAATGTATACGATCTAGTATATGATAAACGTATGGAAACGAAAGCGAAAAACAAAACCCAATTGGCTTACGAGTATATTCTTTCTCGCATTGAAAACGGCGTCTATGGCCCGGGATACCGGGTCGTCATCGACCAAATCGCCCGCGAGCTTGGACTCAGCAGCATCCCGGTGCGGGAGGCGATCCGCCAGCTTGAAGCGGAAGGGCTTGTCGAGTTCAAACCGTATACGGGCGCCGTTGTGAGCAACATCAACGAGAAAGAATATATCGAGACGCTGTCGGTGTTGGCTGTGCTGGAAGGCTATGCGACCGCGCTTGGCTCCGCCAATTTGACGAAGGAGGCGATCAACGAGCTTGAGCGGTTGAACGAACGGATGGAGCGGGCGCTTGAAGAGCTGGAGCTGGAACGGTTCAGCGAGCTGAACTATGAATTTCATTCCTTGATTTACGCCCATTGCGGCAACGCCTACCTCGAAGAGCAAATCAAGCAAATTTGGCAGCGGATGAAGCGCATCCGCTTGTACGGATTTACGTTTGTCCCGCAGCGGGCGAAAGCATCGATCGAAGAACATAGAGAGATCATCCGTCTGTTGCATGAACAGGCGCCGCCGCATGAAATCGAACAATACGTCCGTCAACACAAAATCAACACCGCCGAAGCGTTTAAGCGGCGGCGCTGATCTTCTTCCGCCGGGTGGAGGCCTGGCGGGAGAATGATGATTTGAAAGCGCTATCAATATAAAAGGGGTCAAAAAAAGATGAAAAAAGGAATGTCTCGATTGCTGGCGGCATTATTGCTCATGTTCCTTGCCGCCTGTGGGAAGACGGCGACATCGGGAGGAGAGGATGAAATCAAAATTGGCGCCATTTTTTCGGCTTCCGGCGGGGCGGCCCCGCTTGGCAAACCGGAGATGGAGACGGTCAAAATGCTCGTTGAGCAATGGAACAAGCAAGGCAGCATTGATGGAAAGAAAATTAAGCTGATTGCCTATGATGACAAGTCCAACCAAAACGAGGCCGTATTATCCACGAAAAAACTCATCGAACAAGACAAAGTGACGGCCATCATCGGCGGCACGATCAGCGGCAACTCCTTAGCCATGATTCCACTCATTTTTGGGGAAGTAACGGATATTTTGATGAAAGACGAACCGGGTGACCCACTCTTATTTTTTGAAGGGAAGTACAGGAGTGTTGATCATGCATGATGAGACAGTCGTGATGGCCGGCGGACAGCCGGCCGGTTATCTGTTGTTTAGTGATAACGAACTGATGATTTATGAGGGAATGCGGGGTGAAATCCAGATTTTGTCAAATAGGGAAGCTTTGCAAAACTTGAACTTTGCTTCCTTCTGCAACCACGGTTTGGTCGGAAAGTGTGGGTTTTCCCTGCCGTTCTGCATGATTAATAGAAAAATAGAACTAAGGAAATAATATTATGATGGTTGTGAAAATATGTTCGGTGCAATATAATCATAAAGGGAAACCGAAAATAGCAAAGGAGATGATGACGATGAAGAAGCGAAAGTGGTTTGCGCGCGCAATGACTGTTCTTTCTCTGTCGCTGTTGCTTGGCGCTTGTGGAAACGGTAACGGCAATGGAGGGACAGAGCAAGAAGGGGCCGACGGGAAGCAAGGCGGCGACGTGAAATTCCTCAGCATTGCCACTGGCGGGACAGGCGGAACGTATTATCCGCTTGGCGGGGCCTTTGCCGATATTATCAAAGATGAAACGGGCATCGACGCCAATGCCATCACTTCGGGGGCATCGGCGGAAAACATGGCGATTTTGGATGCGGGCGATGCGGAAATTGCATTTGCGCAAACTGACATCGCGACATACGCGACGGAAGGAAAATTAATGTTTAAAGAGAAAATTGAAAGCGTGAAAGGGATCGCGACCCTTTACCCGGAAACGATTCAAATTGTCACCACGAAAAAATCGGGCATTCAGTCCGTTGAGGATTTAAAAGGGAAAGTCGTTTCTGTCGGGGAAGCGGGCTCGGGGACGCGGGCAAATGCGGAGCAAATTTTGGAAGTTCACGGCATGACGTTTGATGATATTGAAGTGCGCAACTTGTCGTTTGATGATTCCGTCTCCGGCATCCAAGATGGCACGATTGATGCCGCCTTTATTACGGCGGGAACGCCGACGGGAGCGGTGGAAGGCTTGTCAGCGACGGAAGACGTTGTGATTGTGCCGATCGCTGAAGACAAAATCAATGCGCTGATTGAAAAATACCCGTACTATGCGAAAGATGAAGTGCCTCAAGGGACGTATAAGCTAGCGGAAACCGTTCCGACGGTCGCCGTGCGCGCGATGCTCGTCGCTCGGGCGGATTTGCCGGAAGACACGGTCTACAACGTGACGAAAGCGATTTTTGAAAACTTGGATAAGGTCAAACATGCCAAAGCCCAGCAAATCAAGCTGGAAAATGCGCTGGATGGCATGTCGATCGAGCTTCACCCGGGGGCGAAGAAATACTTTGATGAAAAAGGAGTTAAAGCGGAATAACGGTGTCACGGGAAGGACTGGCCGGGTTCATGGCGCCAGCCCTTCCTTATTTCCGCCGGCCACGAAGGGGGGCGGCTGATGCGAAAATGGTTCGCAGCGGTCAGTGCACTTCTGGCGGTTGCAGTCTTCTTCCTTCCTTTCCGCCAGGTGCTGGCGTTTGAAAAGGATGGCCGGGTCGTTGCGTATATCCCGATTTCTCAAGGGGATACGTTCGCGATTCGCTATACGCATTCGATCCACCGTTCAGATGTCGAGGAAACGTATAAGGTGTTGGCTGACGGAACGATTGAACAAATCGCTCTCACCTATGAGGATACGGCGGTCGGGATGCCGGCGAACGCGGCGCCAGGGGAGACATTTACGCTTCGGAATGGAAAATACTATATTACCGGCATGGAGCGCAAATTTCCATCCATCTTGTTGAGCATTGGGCGGGTTGTCGCCAACCATCGCGTCGTTTATGAAGGGAAGATGGTGACATTAAAAACAGTCATCCCTCCCGGCTCCATTGTCCGCATCAAGGTGACACGACTATCATTGGTTCAATGCTGGAAGGGAGTGAACTTGTTTGACTGAGAAGTTTGAACAGCTATCCGCAGAGGAGCAGCAACAATTGCTGGAAAAATATGATCCGGAAGCAGCGACGCGCAAATTGAAAGGGCCGCTTGGCTGGATTGCCTTTTTCGGGCTGCTTTCATTTTCACTCTTTCAGTTATATGCTTCGATTTTTCAAACGCTTCCAAAACAAATTTTATTGTCGATCCATTTAGGGTTTGCCTTGTCGCTTATCTTTTTATTGTTTCCGGCGCGGAAAAAACATCTTCATCGCGCCGACGTCGGCATCGTGAATATCCTTTTGTCGCTGTTGTCGATCGGGGTCGGCGCATATTTGCCGCTGATGCTCGATGACATCGTCCAACGCATCGGCATTATGACGCCGCTTGACTTTACGGTCGGTTTGGTCGCCGTGCTGCTTGTGCTTGAGGCGACGAGGCGGGCGGTCGGGCTGCCGATTACGATCATCGCCTCGCTATTTTTGCTGTATGCGTATTTCGGGCCGTATATGCCGGGATTTTTGGCTCATCGGGGCGTTGATTTGGAAGGGCTCGTCAAAACGATGTTTTTTACGACGGAAGGCATTTTCGGCACGCCGCTGTACGTGTCGGCGACATACATTTTCGTCTTCTTGTTGTTTGGCGCCTTCTTAGTGAAAACGGGTGTCGGGGAGTATTTTAATGACTTGGCGCTCGTTGTCGCCGGGAAGCGAATCGGCGGTCCGGCGAAGGTGGCGGTGTTCTCAAGCGCGCTGCAAGGAACGATCAGCGGCAGCTCGGTGGCGAACGTCGTGACGTCCGGGGCGTTTACGATTCCGATGATGAAACGTCTCGGATATGGAAAAGAGTTTGCCGGCGCTGTGGAGGCGACATCGTCCACCGGCGGCCAGCTCATGCCCCCGGTCATGGGAGCGGCGGCGTTTTTGATGGTGGAGTTTATCGGCGGCATTTCGTATTGGGAGATCGCAAAAGCAGCGGCGATTCCAGCGATTCTATATTTTTCCGGCATTTGGATGATGACGCACTTTGAAGCGAAGCGAATCGGGCTGCGCGGGTTGACAGAGGAAGAAATGCCGAACCGGAAAGAAGTGCTCGGAAAAATCTACTTGCTCGTTCCGATCATCGTTGTCATTTTGCTGCTGATGAGCGGGATGAGCGTGATGCGGGCGGCGCTCTGGTCGATCGTGGCAATCATTGTCGTCAGCGGCTTGAAAAAGGAAACGCGGCTGGGGTGGCGCGACATCATTGACGCGCTAGTCGACGGGGCGAGAAGCGCGCTGTCCGTGGCGGCGGCGACCGCCGCAGCCGGCATCATCGTCGGGGTCGTGACGAAAACCGGCCTTGGCTTGAAAATGGCAAACGGCTTGATCGATTTGTCAAACGGCGTTTTGCTGTTGACGCTCTTTTTCACGATGCTGACTTCGCTCATTCTCGGCATGGGTTCGCCAACAACGGCCAACTACGTCATCACTTCGACGATCGCGGCGCCGGCGATCATCGCATCCGGCGTGCCGGAGCTGGCTGCGCATTTGTTCGTGTTTTACTTTGGTATTGTCGCCGACATTACACCGCCGGTGGCGTTGGCGGCGTTTGCGGCCGCCGGCATTTCCGGAGGAAGCCCGCTGCGGACCGGGGTCATCGCCACGAAACTCGCCATTTCGGCGTTTATCATCCCGTACATGTTCGTGCTTTCACCGGCCTTGCTCATGATTGACACGACCGTTCCGTATTTGATTTGGGTCGTATTCTCGGCATTTATCGGCATGCTCGCCATCAGCGCGGGAATGATCGGCTTTTGGTACCGGAAGCTCAACATTGTTGAACGCATCATTGCGGTTGCGACAGGGTTGCTGCTGATTTATCCGGAAACAATCAGCGATATCGTTGGATTGGTCTTATTTGCGGCCATGTTTGCCATTCAATATGCAGCCGGAAGACGGGAACGGACGCAGAAAACGGCGTCATAAAAGTCCGATTTGAGCAAACCGAAAGGCAGGCGCTCATCTAGAAGGCTGGTGAAAAACCATGATTTTCGCTCAATCGGTGTTTTCTGTTGTGAGAGAAGAGCTGATTTTAACGGATTTCCGAAAGAAGTCTCCCACCTCAAGGAACGCGAAGGGTGTAACCCAGTGAGTAGGTGGGAGATGAATGTCGGTTGGCGTTAGCCAACGAATAGGATAGAATATGGCTATATAGATGCAATTTAAAGCTTTAACATTTTTCGTCTTTGCCGGTCATTGCATCCGACTGTCGAGTGACCGAACAACGCCGCTTAAAGACCCATGAATGGGTCTGTGAAGCGAGTCGTTGTTCGGTCTTCCGTCACGCTAAGGCGTGACGGAGGCAAGCCACACGCTTGCCTTCGACAGTCGAAAATGGGCAAACCACTTTTCTGTCAAGGATATGTTAAACTTCTTTGTTGCATCTATATAGATGACGAAAAGGGAAGGATGGGAGAACGTATGGATGACCGCACATTCCGCAACGCGATGGGGAAATTCGCAACCGGCGTGACGGTTGTGACGACCGCGTTTCAAGGGGAAGCGAAAGGGATGACGGTGAACGCGTTTATGTCCGTTTCGCTCGACCCAAAGCTGGTGGTCGTCTCCATTGGCCATAAAGCGCGAATGCATGACATTGTCAAGCAAACGGGGAAATTTGCTGTCAACATTTTGCGGCGTGATCAAGAGGAGTTGTCGCGCTTGTTTGCTGGCCAGCTGAAAGAAGAACGCCCTGTTTCGTTCGATTGGGTGAACGGCCATCCGATTTTGCCGGAGGCGTTGGCGAATATTTTATGCAACGTCCACAGCACGTACGTGGCCGGCGATCATACGCTTTACTTTGGGGAAGTGACCGATATTTTGATGAAAGACGAACCGGGCGACCCGCTCTTGTTTTTTGAAGGGAAGTACCGGAGCATTGGACAATAAGCGTCCTTGGATGAATCGGGGCCGCTATTGTCATGCGGGGACGACGCGACAGACGTTTCAGGCCCGTCATCTTGCATCTCGGCCGTTTCCATGGCGCTATTTAGAAAAGGTGTCCCGCTGTTTGGGACACCTTCGTTGTTATTTTTTCAATACATCGTGATCGACGTACCGTTCGCCGTTCAGCTCGCTGATGACGTTGATGGCGACTTTCGCACCGTCGCCTGCTGTGATGATCGTATGGACGCTGACGCCAGCGACCGTCCCGGCCGCCCAAATGCCGTCGATGTTCGTCTTGCCGTTGGCGTCGACGTCAAGCACCGTTTTAATGCGCGGCTCCGTACCCGGTTTGGTGCGCAGGCCGATTTTTTCCGCTAAATCGGTCGCCAAACCGGTGGCGAAGATGACGTGTTTCGCTTCATAGGATCCAGCTTCTGTTTCGAGACGGAATCCCCCGTCTGTTTTTTGCACATCCGTCACTTGTGCTTCCACCAATTCTGCTCCGAATTTTGCGGCTTGCTTTTTCCCGGTTTCCACCAATTCCGGGCCGCTGATTTGCGGAACGCCGTAATGGTTTTCCACCCAAGCGCGCTTTGTCATGCCTTTGTCGCTGTCAAACAAGACCGTTCTCTTCCCGGCTTTGGCGGCGAAAATGGCGGCGCTTGCCCCTGCAGGCCCGGCGCCGATGATGGCGATGTCGTACATCGTGCATCCTCCCTTTGTTATTTGTTAGAATATTAACACTATGAGTGTAGCACAAATGGGAAGCGGAACAAAATCATCCGCACTATCATTTAATAATAATTTTTAATTTATATTTACTATAAACAAAAAGTGTGTATAATAGAATGTAGAAGGAGTGCAAAGGGGAGAAAGATCGATGAACAAGCCGATGATTTGTGAACAATGCCGCCAGCCTATTCGGCGGCTGAAACATTCATTGCTTTGCCAGTGCGGGATGAAAATGGTTGTGCAAAAATAATACAGCGAAAAGCGGCTTCCTGTTTCTGTCGCATTCAACCGGCGAATGGCGCCGGTTTTTTTATCTTCTCATTTACGAAAGCGGCGAATATATAAAAGTAAAACCGCATTTTTCACAAGGGTTGGTGCCGCTGATGCACGACAAACGAGATTTGGGAGCCCGCTTGGCCGCTTTTTACCGAGAGATGGCGGAGTGGGTGGGACAAAAGCGGAAGGAAGTTCCTCTTTCCTTTCACGAGGAGAGCCGCGATCAGTTGTTTGCTTACTTATATATGAGGGGGCACATGCCGTCGGATTTGCGTGAAGCGATGGAAGACGCCGGATGGCGGCTTGAGGGGCAAGAGGCTCATCTCATCGACGCGGTCGAACAAGTTTTGGCTTATTTGCGCACGCCGGTTGATGGCGGATGGGAGCTTCGAAAGGTGACAAGGAGGTATATTGCCGAAGCGGTGCGCTTGCTGTCGTCGCTGCTGGAAAAGGAAGGGGGACGGAGCGGACTGTTGGCGGCGCCGAAAACAGCCGGCGAACGGATGAGTTCGTTCGATTTGTGGGAGAGAGGAGGGTGAGAGCTGGCTGCAACATGCACTGCATGGAGTTGGCACAGTGAATTGAACCAAAAAAACTCACCGACATGCGGCCGCCTGTTTTCAAGACAGACTTTCTTGACGAAAACATCCCCATCGGACGAATGGAAAATATCCCTATGTTCAATGCTGCAACGTTATGCATTTTAGAGTTCGGGGATGTTTAGAAGGCCGGTGATTTAGTGAAAAATCGCGGAAAAACGGACTTTTTTCTCAAATAGAGAAGTTTTGCAAAATCAACGCTTCTCTTTCGACCGAAAACAATGGGTTCGGCAAAATCAGTTGTTTTTCACCAACCTTTTAGGGCAGGCAAAACATATTTAGTGCAGCAGGAGCAGTAAGCGTGGATATAGCGGTGAAAGAGGGGGCGGTTCTTTTGGCCCCCTCATTTCTATTTAAATGTAAACCTTTATAAAAATAAGGTTGACAAATAAAGCTTATGTCCGGCACAATAGAAACAAAGATTGGGAGAGGAGGGGAAACGTGCACATCCGTTCCTTTGTTTGGGCCGCCTTTTTTACCGCCCTGACAGCGGTCGGCGGGTTCATCAAAATCCCGGTGCCGTATGTGCCGTTTACGCTGCAAATCGCCGCGGTTTACCTGGCTGGCTGTCTGCTTGGCCCCAGAACAGGAGCGCTCAGCCAACTTCTATATGTCTTGATCGGGCTGGCGGGCGCGCCGGTGTTTGCGGAAGGAGGAGGGCTCGGTTATGTGTTGAAGCCGACGTTTGGCTATTTGCTTGGCTTCATCGCCGGGGCGTATGTATGTGGTTCGCTTGTCCACCGTTTTCAATGGACAAGAGCGCGGGACATATGGAAGGCGAATTTGGCGGCCTTATTGACGGTGTATGCGTTTGGCTGCACGTGGCTGTACATAGCGATGAAATGGATCGCCGAGACCCCGCTTTCCATCGGCCAAACGCTATGGTTCGGATTTCTTCTTCCGGTGCCGGGGGATCTCGCGCTTTGCGCTGTTTGTTCGGTCATCGCGGTGCGCGTCTGGCCGCGCGTCCGACCGATCATGATGACTCGAGGGATGGGGGGATAAGAGAATGGGGAAAGCCATTTTCATGACGGGAACCGGAACGGAAATCGGCAAGACAGTGGTGACGTCCATTGTGGCATTGGCGTTGGAGCGGTTTGGGATGAAAGTCGGCGTGTTCAAGCCGATTCAGACTGGACTGGCCGAAGACGGGGTGTCGTTTGCCGAACAATATTGGTATGAACGAGTGGCGAAAATCCCTACATCAGAAGGCATGTACTATATGGAGCCGGCGATGTCGCCGCATTTGGCAGCCGCGTTGACCGGCACGTCCATCGAACCGGAGCGGATTGCTGAGCGGCTCGAACAGCTGAAGCAGCGCTATGATGTCGTGCTCGTCGAAGGAGCGGGCGGGCTGGCTGTTCCGTGGTGCGAGCGCGATGGACGATGGTATATGACGAGCGATTTCGTTCGTGATTATCAGCTGCCGACGGTTCTCGTGTCGCTCTCAAGCCTTGGGGCGATTCACCACGCGGTGACGACGGCGGCGTATGCCGAGGCGAAAGGCATCCGCTTGCTTGGCCTTGTATTCAATCAGTTTCAAGAGCAGGAGATCATCCACCAAAACAATGTCGAAATGATCGCCGCGTTGCTTCGACTCCCGGTGCTGGCGGTCGTGCCGCTCCTTCCTGCTGTATCAAGGAAGGAACTAGAAAACCTGGCCGAACAGTGGATCGAACAAGGAAAGGCGAAACAATGGCTGGAGGTGCTTAGCGTTGGCGTATAGCTACGAGCAATTGGAACAGTGGGACAAGCAGTGCGTCTGGCATCCATTTACGCAAATGAAACAGTATGCGAAAGAGCGCCCCTTGATCATTGAACGCGGGCAAGGAAGCTATTTGTACGATGTTGACGGCAACCGGTACCTAGACGGCTATGCGTCGCTATGGGTCAATGTCCACGGCCATAACGACCCGGAGCTGAATGCGGCGCTTCGCGAACAATTGGAGAAAATTGCCCATTCGACATTGCTCGGCTCGGCGAATGTGCCGTCGATTTTGTTGGCCAAACGGCTGCTTGAATATTGGCCGCACATGTCGAAAGTGTTTTATTCCGACACCGGGGCGGCAGCGGTGGAAATCGCGCTAAAAATTGCCTATCAGTATTGGAAAAACATCGACCCGGTCAAATATGCGAAGAAGAACAAGTTTGTCTCGTTGAAGGAAGCGTACCACGGCGATACGGTCGGGGCGGTGAGCGTTGGCGGCATGGAAACGTTCCACCGTATTTTTGCGCCGCTTTTGTTTGAGCGGATCGAAGTGCCGTCGCCGTACGTGTATCGCATGGAGGAATACGGAAGCGAGCCGGAGATCGTCGACTATTGTTTGCGCGAGCTGGAACGGGTGCTTGAAAAGCAGCACGAGCACATTGCAGGCGTGATCGTGGAACCGCTTGTGCAAGGAGCGGCGGGGATCATCGTTCATCCGCGCGGATTTTTAAAAGGAGTGGAACGGCTTTGCCGGCAATATGGGGTGCTCTTCATTTGCGACGAGGTCGCCGTCGGCTTTGGCCGCACGGGCACGATGTTCGCTTGTGAGCAGGAAGAGGTGAAGCCGGATCTTGTCTGCCTTGGGAAAGGGATCACCGGCGGGTACTTGCCGCTGGCGGCCACGCTCGTTACCGAAGACGTGTATGCGGCGTTTCTCGGCGATGTGGACGAAGACAAAACGTTTTATCACGGCCATACGTACACGGGGAACCAGCTCACTTGTTCCGTTGCGCTGAAAAACATCGAGCTCATCGAAACGCGCGGCCTGCTTGATGATGTTCGACGAAAGGCGCGCCGGCTGGCCGAATGGCTTGAGCGGTTGTATGACATTCCGATGGTTGGCGACATCCGGCAAAAAGGCTTGATGTGCGGCATTGAAATCGTGAAAGACCGAAGAACGAAAGAAGTGTTTCCGCGCGCAGCCATGGTGGAGCACCGGATCATCCTCGAGGCGCGCCGGAGGGGGCTTGTCATCCGCCCGCTCGGCCCGGTGTTGACATTCATTCCGGTTCTCTCCATGAGCGAAGACGAAATGGCCGAGGCGGTGCGCATTTTGTTTGATTCGATCGCCTGTTTGTACGATCAAGTGCAGGCGGAGCTTGTATAAGCGGAAGGCGGCGGACAGCCGCCTGTTTTTGGTTTTGTGCAGATGGGAAAGCGAGGCAAAAGATTTTTTTGAGTGCAAAGACCTTGAAGAAACAAGCTTCCTTTGCATTCGCGCATCAATATTGGGGAGAAATCGCTGTTTTTCACCAGCCTTCTGTATAAGTTGAAACTTTGTTTTACATCCAGTAGAGCGCCCACCGCATTCTATCAAAATGACTTGTTATGAAGGAAAACAGAATCGAACAATCGGAAAATCTTTATTGCAACTTATATAGGTACTGGCCTAAGCAGCGGGCGTTTTTTCTGCATACAGTGGGACTAAAGCAAGCGGAAGGAGGAAAGCAAGATGAGCCATCTCCAAGCAGCGGATGAACGCATTTGGCGGCCGTGGGGCTTTTGGTTTTGGCGGCCGCGCCCATTTTTCTTCGGCGCTCCATTTTTCGGGGGCTTTTTAGGCGGGCTGCTCGGCAGCGCCTTGTTCCCGCCGTTTTTCTATCCGTGGTGGTATGTCCCCATTTGGTGGTGAGAAACCGGCAAGGGTTGGGCGGACGACCCACCCTCTTTTTTTGTTGTGTGCATATGAATAAAGTGACGCATCTTACTCATGAAGGAAAGGAGAAAGAAGCGATGCCATTTCCAGGCTTGCTATTTGGCGCCCCGTTCATCGGCGGGTTTTTAGGCGGATTGCTCGGCGGCGCCCTCGCTCCGCGCCCGTTTTATCCGTACCCGCCATATCCGCCGTACCCGGGCTGGTGGTATTGAATCCAGCCATGAAGAATAAGCATCCCATCGGTGGAACAGGGATGCTTATTCGATGATTCCGGTGTCGCGGATCGTCACCTCGGCGGTGACGCGGATCGGAAGGTGGCTGTAGTTCTTATAAAAATCGCGGTGGCGAAACTGTCGGTAACGGCTCGCGGCCAGATCGCCGAAGCCGATCGGATCGATGTGTTTTTCTTGAAAACGGCGGAGAAGAGCCGCGGTTTTCGAACGAATTTGTTGTTCGAATGTTTTTTCGACAGACTTGCGGACATCGAATGTGAATGCCCCACGTTTGTATTCGCGTACGACTCCTTCAAGCGCAAGATGAACATGAATATGCGGGCGGGTTTTTGGTCCTGAAAAGGAAATGGTCCGCTTTGTTGAGATATTTTTAATGGATACGTAGTGTTGGCGATTCAATCGGATCGTATGGGTACCTTCACTGTAGGCATCGGCTGCGATTTTAAAGTAGAACATATCACTCCGCCCAATCGTATCGACCATCCGATCGTTGCGAAAGAGAGCAACACCGATCACTTGTACATCTTCACCCACCCGGCGTATATATGGCAAAAAAGGATCTTTTCCGTCCGCATAGTACGTTTTTAAAAATAAATGCAAATTTGTTTTGGGCAAATCGCGCTGCTCGATATTTTGTTTTAGTAAGTTCGAGAGATAAATGCCGCTTCCTTGCCGGCCGTAACGTCCTTCGAGCAAACGTTCAGCTGTCCCATCGACCACCGCCAAATACAGTCTCGTCCCGATGCTCGCATCGCGGTGGAATTGATCGACAAAGGGAAAAATCCCCCGTTTGGCCAGGCGTTTTCCGTACAAGGCGGTCTCAATGCTTCCGTTGACGAGCGGCTCAGATGTTTTATATTGCAGTTCTTCGAGCACGTCTTTCGCCGTAGGGGAAACGGCTGTCAACGTTTTGTTTGCTGTTTCTCCTTTTTTGTAAACCGGGATGAGAACGGTTCCCCGAATTTTCTCTTTTCCTGCTTCATCAAACCCGACCGCGCTTTCAATGTTGATATCATCCAAAATTTCTTTGCGAAGACAGCCGCAAAGGATCGCGACGGTAAACCCGATCAACAGAGCGGTTCGTATGCTCATACGTTTCCTCTCACTTTCTTCACAATATATGTAATGCCTGCAAGACAAGGAATCCATATATAAAGGAAATAAAAGCCGACTCTGTTTAAAATGGTGTTAACGAAGTCTACTTCTTTGCGGTCATGAATGAGCAGCGTGCTGAAAAAACAAATGGCGGCAATGACGAGCAACGCAGTTTTTTGGCGGACCGGAAAAAGCTGCTTGCATATCCGTGAAGAACACCATAATCCTAAGCAGACGTTCGGCAAAATAATCAGCAGCCAGTTGGCGATGCCGATATATTCGAAGCGTTCAATGAACGGCAATTCCACCATTTTCCACATCGTTAACGTCGGCCAAATTTGCCGCTGCAGTTGTTTTTCGCTAAAATATGCCAATGTCAATACGGTAAGCAACGCATAAAACAATGTCGTCGTCAATAAGGCGGCATGCGCCCATTTGGCGGACTGGTTTCCGCGCTTGATAAAAGGGTAAAAGAGCAAAATCGTTTCGTATCCAAGCATCGTCAATGTCATTTGTTTCGCCGCCTTCACAATGGTTGAAGGGGGATGATCCAATATCGGAAGCAGCTGGTAAAAGTCAGTGTAATCAAGGACAAACCAAAAGGTAAACAACAAATAGCTCGGAATGATCAAGCAAAAAAAGTAAATGCCGACAACAACCCGGAATCCGCCAACGGTAATGTATAGACAAAGAAACAAAAATGCGAGTGAAAATTCCCATGTTTTCAAGTCAGGAAACATCCATACTTGAATCACTTCGATATATGTGCGCAGAACGACAAAGGCCATAGCGGCAAAGTAAAGGGCAAGCAATGACGAAAGGGCTCCTCCGACCCAGCGGCCGAAAAGGCGCTGATGAAGGAGGAGGAAATCGCCATCTGCCTGTTGCAGCAACCAGTATAGCACGATGAGAATCAGATGGGACGAAGCGCCGGCAAGCAGGACGGAAATCCAGGCATCATGTCCGGCTGTTTTCGCGATGACCCGCTGAAATCCGAGCACTCCGACACCGATTTGCATGGACACGATCACAAAAAAGGTCATGAAAGGTGAAACTTGTAGACGTTCGGCAACAGAAGCCATTGTCGTCCTCCTGTCGGTTTGTCATTCGTCGATGTCCCGTTTTTCTTTTGCCTTTTTCCTATTAAAGCGAATGGGCTGCTCGGTCCGCAATGTTTCCGGCCGTTTCGATTGGCTTGTAAACGGCAGGCGGATGAACGCGTCTTTTAAATCCCGCCAACGGGGCGGATATAAAGGAGCAAGGAACGGACGACCGAGCGAAGTTAAGTAAAGCAGATGGGTCATGACAATACAAAAACAAAAAGCAACGCCAAGCAACCCCCACATTTCAGCGAACAGGATAAAGGGAAAACGCATCAAGCGAATGGTGTTCCCGATTTTATAAACGGGAGTAGTAAAGGAAGCCAGTGCGGCGAGCGCCACTAAGATGAGCAAAACATTGCTTGTCAAACCGGCTTCAACGGAGGCGGTTCCAATAACAATCCCGCCCACGATCCCGATCGTTTGGCCGACTTTTGTTGGGAGCCGCGCCCCGGCCTCCCTCAATAGCTCAATCGTTAGTTCGAGAAACAACACTTCCAAAATGGGTGGGAACGGAATTTCCCTTCTTGATGTAATCAAGGTGCCGAGTAAATCTTTTGGAATCAGTTCGTAATGATAGTTCAACGTCGCTACATAGATCGGCGTGATCAAAATGGAAAAGGTGACCGAAAACAGGCGGATGAGACGGAAAAACGATGCGATCGTCCAATTGAGAAAATAGTCTTCAAAGGATGAAAAAAATTCCACTAACGTCGTCGGACCAATCAACACATGCGGAGATCCATCCACCATAATTGCTACTTTTCCTTCGGCCAGCACGGCAGCGACTCGGTCCGGGCGCTCCGTATCGAGCAGCTGCGGAAAGGGGGAGTGCCGGTTGTCCGAAATAATTTGTACGATATAAGAGCTGTCGATCATCTCGTCAAATTCCACTTGTTCGATGCGCTGAAGAACCGTTTGGACGTTGTCGGGATTAGCAATGCCATCAATATACACAACGGCGACTTTCGTTTTCGACAGCGTTCCGACCCTTGTCATTTTGACCGTCAAACGGTCGATCGGGATTCGTTTGCGCAATAAGTACAAATTTGTTTCCAACGATTCAATAAACGACTCCTTCGGGCCGACGACGCTAAATTCCACTTCGGGGATAGTGAGTGTCCGTTCCAATGTTTTTTGCGCCTTTATGAGCAGCCCGGTTTCGTCCGTTTCATGAAGGCGGACGAATAAATATCCCTCGAGCAGTTTGGCCTTTACATCATTTGGGTCGCTAGAGATATAGGCGTCGTCGATCGGAAGAGCTTGGCGTATATCTTCTAAAGATGAAAACGGACGATGAAACAAGTATGGGAAAATAGAGCGAGCGACAGTTTCTATATCAACCATCGGCTTGATATACGACACCCATAGATAGAGACCGGATGTGTCGTTCCGGTACACTTTCGTTTGGAAATCCATCGAGCTTCCTAATGTTTGCAGCGTCGCCCATACGGATGGCGGTGGAGCTGTCATCCCTCTCCCCCTTTGTGTTGAGACTTTCTCATTGTCAGACGAGAAAGAGGATGTCCGCGCACACTAGAGGACATCCTCGTTTGCTTTCTTCACTGCAGTTGGTTTCCTTGATAAGGGAACTGGCTGGTATACCCTTGGAACTGCTGGTACATTTGCTGAAGCTTTTGCGGATCGGCGGCTTCAAGTTTGTACCAGCCTTTTTTGAACATCAAGTTATACAGTTCGCGCTGGCAGTTTTGTGTTTCTGTGAAAATGTTCATCATTTCTTGATATAACGGTTGGTTGCTCGCCTCATGCAAAAACACGCTGTAAGAGAGCGTCATATATTTTTCCGTCGTCAACATATCGTTCAAAAAGTCGCGCTCATTCATTTGCGGTGTTTTCGGCACTTGCGTTTCCGGGTTTTGCACTTGTCTTGTGTTCATGCGGCTTTCCTCCTTTTACATGACCGGCGGCTGCGGCGGGTTTTGCAAATGACGCAAAATCATGTTGTAATGGCGCTGATGCATTTGCCCGGCGCGCTCGATCGCCTGCACCACCTCGGGGTCCCGGCATTGCGCGGCGAAAAAGTGCGCCTTTTTCGCCGCGAGCAAGTTCCACGACATCATATCGGAAAAATACATGGCGTCTTTTGATGACACCATTTGCGGCGGCTCGGGCATCGCGGTCTGCGGGTTCATTTGCGGTTGTTGCTGCATCGCGTTTCGCTCCTTTCATGGTTTGTTCGCTTGTAGATTGTGCAGTGAGTGGAAAATTATTCACATATAAAAGATAAACCGTGCGGAAAAAACATATTCAATCGGGCGGAAACATGGTACAATAAGGATGATGAATGCGTTTCCATACAAGGAGGCTTGCAACAGTGGAACAGCTGATGCGCGACTTTTTTTTGTTCTTGTCCAAAAATAAGACGTTGACCCGGTTGGCGAAGCGATACGGCCTCCGCTTCGGCGCGTCAAGGTTTGTCGCCGGCGAAACGATCGAGGAAGCGGTGCATGTCATCCGCCGGCTGAACGAAAAAGGGCTGGCCGTGACGGTCGACTACTTGGGCGAGTTTGTCGACAACGAGCAAGAAGCGAACGAGATGGCGAACCATTGCCTGGAGGCGATCGACGCGATCAGCCGCGAGAAGCTGAATTCGCAGCTGTCGCTGAAAATGACGTCGATGGGGCTTGACATTTCCGATGATCTTGTCATGCGCAACATGCGCCGCATTTTGGACGCGGCGAAAGAGCGCGGCGTGTTCGTGACGATCGACATGGAAGACTATTCACGCTGCCAAAAGACGCTCGACATTTTTAAAACGTTGAAAAAAGAGTACGATAACGTCGGAACGGTCCTGCAGGCGTATTTGTACCGGACGGAGCAAGACATTGAAGATCTGAAGCCGTACCGCCCGAACTTGCGGCTCGTCAAAGGGGCGTACAAAGAGCCGCCGGAAGTGGCGTTTCCAGACAAAAAAGATGTGGACGAAAACTTTAAAAAGATCATCAAGCAGCATATGCTAAACGGCAACTACACGGCGGTGGCGACGCATGACGACGCCATCATTGAATATACGAAGCAGCTCGTCAAGGAATACAATATCCCGAACAGTCAGTTTGAATTTCAAATGTTGTACGGCATTCGTCCGGAGCGCCAGGTCGAGCTGGCGCGCGAAGGGTATACGATGCGCGTGTACGTGCCGTACGGCACCGATTGGTACGGCTATTTTATGCGCCGGCTCGCCGAGCGCCCGGCCAACGTGGCGTTCGTCGTCAAAGGCATGTTCCGTAAGTGACGCCCATCGCCCGGCAGCGCGAAAGTCAAGCAGGCAAAAAGGGGACGGACGCCCTTAGGCGTTCAGTCCCCTTGCATGTTGTGCTTTTTGTACTGCTGATTTTGGCTCGTCCGCTTGCCGCCGCCATCGGCTTCGACCGTCGGGCCGGCGTTTCCTTTCACGCTCGCCGCGCTGACGCCGCGTTCAGACGGATTTTTTTTCAGCCGGGCCATCGTCTTCACCTCCTGGTTGTTAGTATGGATTGAAAGAACGGCGGCGATGTGAAAAAAATGTGCGCAAATATATTGCGAAAATTACCAACATACTATATATTGAATATAGAGAACGTTTTCACGGCTATTTTTTTCGCCGAAAAATGAATGATGATTCATTCAATGGTGTGAGGGGGAACCGAAATGGCAAAACGCATTCGGCGCGCTGCGGTGCTTGGGTCCGGCGTCATGGGTTCGGGCATTGCCGCCCATTTGGCGAACGTCGGCATTCCGACGCTGCTGTTGGATATCGTGCCGCGGGAATTGACGAAAGAGGAAGAAGCAAAAGGTTGGACGCTCGAGCATAAACAAGTGCGCAACCGCCTCGCCAATCAGGCGCTGGAGCGGATGAAAAAGCAAAAGCCGGCGCCGCTGATGGCTCAAGACAATCTGGCGCTCATTGAAACCGGCAACTTTGAAGACGATTTCCATCGGTTGGCGGATGTTGATTGGATCATTGAAGTCGTCGTCGAAAACTTGGATGTCAAACGAAGCGTTTTCGCCCGCGTTGACGAGGTGCGGACGCCGGGGACGATCGTCAGCTCGAACACATCCGGCATCTCGATCGCCGCGATGGCGGAGGGGCGTTCGGATGATTTCAAAAAACACTTTTTAGGCACGCATTTCTTCAATCCGCCGCGCTATTTGAAGCTGCTTGAAATCATCCCGACGGAGCATACCGATCCGGATGTGGTCGCCTATATGAAAACGTTCGCCGAAGACGTGCTCGGCAAAGGCGTCGTGATGGCGAAAGATACGCCGAACTTCATCGCCAACCGGATCGGCACGTATGGCTTGCTTGTCACTGTCCGCGAGATGATGCAAGGGGGCTACAGCGTCGGCGAGGTTGATTCGGTGACGGGGCCGCTCATCGGCCGGCCGAAAAGCGCGACGTTCCGCACGCTTGACGTCGTCGGACTCGATACGTTCGTGCATGTCGCCAACAATGTGTATGAAAACGTCGAAGGGGAAGAAAAAGAGGCGTTCCGCGTGCCGGAGTTTATGAACACGATGCTTGAAAACGGCTGGCTCGGCAGCAAATCTGGACAAGGGTTTTTCCTCAAGCAAGGAAAAGACATTCTCGAGCTGAACTACGTCACGATGCAATACGAGCCGCGCAAAAAGCTCGTCACCCCGGCGGTGGAAATGGCGAAGCAGGCGAAAGGAACGGCCGCCAAGTTGCAAACGCTCGTCTATGCGGACGACGACCGCGCGGGAACGCTCCTTTGGAACATCATCGCACCGACGTTGCTGTACACCGCCCGCCTTGTCGGGGAGATCGCTGACGACATCGTGGCGATCGACCGGGCGATGAAGTGGGGGTTCGGCTGGGAGCAAGGCCCGTTTGAACTGTGGGATGCGATCGGCCTCGAGAAGTCGGTGCGGAAAATGCAGGCGGAAGGGCGTGATGTTCCGGCGTGGATTACGGACATGCTCGCCGACGGAGCCGCATCGTTCTATCAAACCGAAAACGGCCGGCTGTTCTATTATGCGCCGGGCGGGTATAAACCAGTAGAAGAAAGCGAAAAAGTCATCCACATCCGCCGGCTGAAGGAACAGCGGGGCGTCATCAAGAAAAATGCGGGTGCAAGCCTCATCGACCTCGGCGATGACGTGGCGCTTTTGGAGTTCCATTCGCCGAACAACGCAATCGGTGCGGACATCGTGTACATGATCAACGAGGCGCTTGAGGAAGTGAACCGCAATTACAAAGGGCTCGTCATCGGCAACCAAGGGAAAAACTTCTGCGTCGGCGCCAACTTGGCGATGATGCTGATGGAAGCGCAAGATGAAAACTTCTTTGAATTGGAGCTTGCCGTCCGCCAGTTCCAGCAAGCGCTTCTCAAAATGAAATACAACCCGAAGCCGGTCGTCGTCGCGCCGTTTGCCATGACGTTAGGCGGCGGGGCGGAAGTGAGCTTGGCGGCTTCACGCATCCAAGCGGCGGCCGAGACGTACATCGGGCTCGTCGAAGTCGGCGTCGGCTTGATTCCGGGCGGCGGCGGCAACAAGGAGCTGTACATCAAACGGTTGAACAGCCTGCCGCGCGGCGTGGACGTCGACTACGTCAAAATCGCGGCCAGCGTATTTGAAACGATCGCCATGGCGAAAGTGTCGACGTCAGCGGCGGAAGCGCGCGAGCTTGGCTTCTTGAATCACCGCGACGGCATCACGATGAACGGCGACCATCTGCTGTATGAAGCGAAACAGGCGGTGCTCTCGATGTATGAGGAAGGGTACCGGCCTCCTGTAAGGAAGAAAGTGCCGGTGGCCGGCGAAAGCGGCTATGCGGCCATGCTGCTTGGGGCGCAGTCGATGTTCCATTCCGGCTACATCAGCGAGCACGATTTGAAAATCGCGAAAAAATTGGCGTACGTCCTGGCCGGCGGAAAAGTGCCGTACGGAACGGAAGTCGACGAGCAATATTTGCTCGATCTCGAGCGCGAGGCGTTTTTGAGCCTCATCGGCGAGCCGAAGACGCAAGCGCGCATGCAGCATATGTTGGTGAAAGGAAAACCGCTCCGCAACTAAAGCGGGGGATTCAAGGGGGGAGACTGGCGTGAGAGAAGCGGTCATTGTCGCGGGAGCGCGCACACCGGTCGGCAAGGCGAAAAAAGGAACGCTCGCCCATACGCGGCCGGACGATTTGGGAGCGCTCGTTGTCAAGGAAACGTTGAAGCGTGCAGGGAACTATGATGGGAATATCGACGACTTAATTATCGGCTGCGCCATGCCCGAGGCGGAGCAAGGACTGAACATCGCCCGCAACATCGGGGCGCTCGCCGGGCTGCCGTACACGGTGCCGGCGATTACGATCAACCGGTATTGTTCGTCCGGCCTGCAGGCGATCGCCTATGCGGCCGAACGGGTCATGCTCGGCCATTCGGATACGGTCATTGCCGGCGGGGTTGAATCGATGAGCATGGTGCCAATGATGGGCCATGTCGTCCGCCCGAACGCCCGCCTGGCCGAAGAGGCGCCGGAATATTACATGTCGATGGGGCACACGGCCGAGCAAGTGGCGAAAAAATACGGCGTGAGCCGCGAAGATCAAGACGCGTTCGCGGTGCGCAGCCACCAACGCGCCGCGAAGGCGATTGCCGAAGGGAAATTCAATGAAGAAATCGTGCCGGTCGAGGTGACGGTGCGCAAAGTAGAAGGCAACAAACTCGTTGAGGAGAAAGTCGTCTTTACACAAGATGAAGGCGTGCGCCCGGACACGAATATGGAAACGCTCGCGAAACTGCGCCCGGCGTTTGCCGCCAACGGCACGGTCACAGCCGGCAACGCGTCGCAAATGAGCGACGGGGCGGCGGCGGTCATGGTGATGGACCGTGAAAAAGCAGAGTCGCTCGGTTTAAGGCCGCTTGGCAAGTTCCGCTCGTTTGCCGTCGCCGGCGTGCCGCCGGAAGTGATGGGGATCGGCCCGGTCGCGGCGGTGCCGAAAGCGTTGAAGCTCGCCGGCCTTGAGCTGTCCGACATCGGCTTGATCGAGCTGAACGAAGCGTTCGCGTCCCAGTCGATTCAAGTCATTCGCGAGCTCGGGCTTGACGAAGAGATCGTCAATGTCAACGGCGGGGCGATTGCGCTCGGCCACCCGCTCGGCTGCACGGGCGCGAAGCTGACGTTGTCGTTGCTTCATGAAATGCGGCGCCGCAACGTCCAGTTCGGCATTGTGACGATGTGCATCGGCGGCGGCATGGGCGCAGCCGGCGTGTTTGAACTGCTGCCATAAGGAAGCCGGACGAGTTGGCCGTCGGACGGATCGGCCGCCCTAGGTCAAAGCGGTTCGGCTGCCGGTCCCAAGTCGGCAAGAGGGCCGAAACAAGGAGATGAATGCTGGATTAGAGAACTGACGAAAATCGCGCCCCGGCGCAGCCGCCAGGGCGCCTAGGCCAACACGATCAAAGGTTGCTGGGCGGATGCCGCCCGGATTATCCATCATTTTTCGGGGGAGGAAACGAACGATGGCGAAAACAATGGAAGAAGCGATCAAAGGCGGCAGCTTTTTAATCGAAGACATTCCGGCCGAGCGCGTCTTTACGCCGGAAGATTTCACCGACGAGCATCATATGATTGCCAAAACGACGGAAGAGTATGTTAACAATGAAGTGCTCCCGCAGCTGGAGCATTTGGAAAACCATGAGTTTGACCGTTCCGTGAAACTGCTTCGCAAAGCGGGCGAACTCGGTTTGCTAAGCGCCGACATTCCGGAAGAATACGGCGGGTTGGGTCTGGATAAAGTGAGCTCGGCCATCATCGCAGAACAGATGGCACCGGCCGGCGGTTTTGCGATTTCGCACGGGGCGCACGTCGGGATTGGCTCGCTGCCGATCGTCTTGTTCGGCACGGAAGAACAAAAGCAAAAATATTTGCCGCAGTTGGCGACTGGCGAAAAAATCGCCGCCTATGCCTTGACGGAGCCGGGATCGGGTTCGGACGCCCTCGGCGCGAAAACGACGGCGAAATTGAATGCAGAAGGAACGCATTACATTTTAAACGGCGAAAAGCAATGGATCACGAACTCTGGTTTCGCCGATGTGTTCGTCGTCTACGCGAAAGTGGACGGCCAGCACTTTACGGCGTTCATCGTGGAACGCGACTTCCCGGGCGTTTCAACTGGTCCGGAAGAAAAGAAAATGGGGATTAAAAGCTCGTCGACGCGGACGCTCATTTTGCAAGACGTGCCGGTGCCGAAAGAAAACGTGCTCGGTGAAATCGGAAAAGGCCATGTCATCGCCTTCAACATTTTAAACATCGGCCGCTACAAGCTCGGACTGGGCGCGGTCGGCGGCGCGAAACGGGCGCTCGAAATCACGCTCAAATACGCCAATCAGCGCCAGCAATTCAAACGGCCGATTTCGCAGTTTACGTTGACGCAGGAAAAATTCGCGACGATGGCGTCGCGCCTGTATGCGGCGGAAAGCTCGGTGTACCGCACGGTCGGCTTGTTCGATGAACGGATGGGCCTGCTTGATGCGGAAAAGGCGAAAGATGGCAAAGAAGTGGCGAAATCGATTGCCGAATACGCGATCGAGTGCTCGCTGAACAAGTTTTTCGCGACCGAGGTGCTCGATTACATCGTGGACGAAGGCGTGCAAATCCACGGCGGCTACGGCTTCATGCAGGAATACGAAATTGAGCGCGCCTACCGCGATTCGCGCATCAACCGCATTTTTGAAGGGACGAATGAAATCAACCGCCTGCTCGTGCCGGGCATGTATTTGAAAAAAGCGCTAAAAGGCGAGCTGCCGCTCTTCCAAAAAGCGCAGCAGCTGCAAGAAGAGCTGATGATGATGACGGCCGAAGAACCGGGAACGGGCGCGCTCGAACAAGAGAAATATTTGGTGCGCAACGCGAAAAAAATCGCCTTGATGGTCGCCGGGCTAGCGGCGCAAAAATTCGGTCCGAAAATTGAGGAAGAGCAAGAAGTGCTCGTGAACATCGCCGATATTGTCGCCAACATCTACGCCATGGAATCGGCGCTTCTCCGCACCGAAAAAGCGATTAATGCGGGCGGGGAAGAGAAACACAAACAAAAATTGCTCTATACGCAAATTTTCTGCCAAGAGGCGTTCAATGAAATTGAGGCGCATGCGAAAGAAACGCTTGTCGCCGTCGAACAAGGCGACACGCTGCGGATGATGCTCGCCGCTCTCCGCCGGTTGACGCGCCATACGCCGATCAATGTGATCGCGAAAAAACGCGAGGCGGCTGCCGCCCTCATTGAAGCGGAACGGTATATTGTGTGATAATGGGAAGTGCCAGGCGTTTGCCTGGTGCTTCTTTTTCCATGAATTCCAAGCCGTCGAATGAAAGGGAGGAATGCGGATGGCGCTGACGCTCTACTGGTATCCAAAATGCGGAACGTGCCGGAAGGCGAAGCGTTGGCTCGATGAACACGGCATTGAGGTGCAAACGGTGCATTTGGTCGACGAGCCGCTGACGAAAGAACAGCTCGCCGACTTGCATCGAAAAAGCGGGCTGCCGCTCAAAAAATTTTTCAATACAAGCGGCATGAAATACCGCGAACTCGGATTGAAAGACAAGCTCGATGGCGCCTCGGAAGACGAGATGCTCACGTGGCTCGCCTCGGACGGCATGCTCGTCAAGCGGCCGATTTTAACGGACGGCGAGCGGGTCGTGGTCGGATTCCGCGAACAAGACTACGAATCGTGTTTTGCCGGGCGCGTTTCGACGGAAACATAAAAAATTTGGCCGAAATGAAATGAATTCAGTGAGTTTTGGCGAAAAATCGGTTATGATGAAAAAGAACACAACTTGCCGCACTGGAGGGATTTGATGAACACGCCGAAAGAACTCCGTTATTCGAAAGAGCATGAGTGGGTGCGCGTCGAAGGGGACAAAGTGCGCATCGGCATCACCGATTTCGCCCAATCGGAGCTGGGCGACATCGTGTTTGTCGAGCTGCCGGAAGTCGGCGCGGAACTGACAGCGAACGAGCCGTTCGGCAGCGTTGAGTCGGTGAAAACCGTCTCGGAATTGTATGCGCCGATCAGCGGCACGGTCGTCGAAGTGAACGAAGCGTTGAACGACAATCCGGAATATGTGAACGAATCACCGTATGAAAAAGCATGGATGATCGTTATTGAGCCGAAAGACTTAAGCGAAGTGGACAACTTGTTGACGGCCGAACAATACGAAGCGATGATCAACGAAGGATAAACGTTCCTGCAAAGTTCGCTTCGAACCGAGCCCCCTATACATACCGGAATGTGATGAAAAAGGGGTGCTCGTGATGGTGCTGCAAACGAAGCAACTGGATGTCACGGACCGGGTCACCGGCAAATGGAACGGCCGCACGATCGAACTGTACGAGGGAGGCGAGCTCATCGGCCGCCTTCCGCTTCCTGCGGCTGTAGCGTGGAAAAACGGATAAAGCGAACAAATGGAAAAATTTGAAAATGGGTCACCGCTACCGTTGAACCGGATCAAAAATATGTCGACTGCGACGGGGAGGCGGGCTGGTGTTAGGAGGCAACGGCGGATGGCCGTTGCTTTTCTGTTGCCATACAATATTGTATCCTCATTCACGTTAGGTGGGTCGGACATGCGACAGGTGGAAAAAGTGATTATTGTGGAAGGGCGGTCAGATAAGGAAAAAGTGGCGGCCGTGCTGAACGAGCCGGTTGTCATCATTTGCACGAACGGCACGATCAGCGATGCGCGCCTTGAGGAGCTGGCCGATGAACTCGAAGGGCGGGATGTGTACGTGCTCGCCGATGCTGACGAGGCGGGGGAAAAATTGCGCCGGCAGTTCCGCCGGGTGTTTCCGGAAGCAGGGCATATTTACATTGACCGGGCGTATCGCGAAGTGGCCGCCGCCCCGATCTGGCATTTGGCGCATGTGCTGCTGCGCGCCCATTTTGACGTCCGTATCGAATCGTTCATGAGAGGAAGAGGCGAGTGAACACAATCGGTCGAAACGATATTAAGCGAATGGTGGAAGGGGAGCCGCTTCTCGCTCTTTCGTTGTATACCCCGCTGTGCGGCACGTGCCAGTTGGCGAGGCGCATGCTTGTTGTCCTAGAACAATTGTTTCCGGACATACCGTTTTGCGAAACGGACATCAACTACATCCCCGAGCAGGCGGCGGCGTGGAAAATTGAAAGCGTTCCGTGCTTGCTTCTTTTCGCGGGCGGAGAGATCATCGGCAAATGGTATGCGTTCCATTCGGTCCCTTATTTGTACGAAGCAATCCGCGCCCGTTTGCCGCGTTGACGATCCGCTATTTTTTGACGCCGTTTGACACATTTCTTGGGAAATGACAAAAACGGCGTTGGTTCGCCACGGCGGCTGTCGAGATTTTTGTAAAGGATTCTCCCCCTTCGGCATGGAAATAAAAGGACAAAGGAGATGGGGGGAGGATGCTCAATGGAAATGCGCGAGTTGGTAGGGCAGTTTATGGAACGGATGCAAACGTTGCGCCATTTGTTGCCGATTTTGCTGGATGAGCAGCTGTATGTCCGCTTTGAAAGCGAGGAAGAGACCGCCATGGTGGCGCTCGGCAAGGAGCTTACCGCCGGAAGGGAACCTGATGAACGGAACGTCTTGACGGTGCGCGGCTCCAAAAAAGCGCTTTGCTCGCTTTTAGGCGGCGAGCTGAAGCTGCAGCAGCTCGTCCGGCTGCGCGAAGTGCATGTATCGGGAAGCTTTCGTCATCTGTTGCTGCTTGAGTCGCTCCTCCATTTGGCTAAGCCGTATCGGCATGTTGGGTGAAATTTTTATTGACAATGTTCGACACAAGGTGATACAATCACAGCTGTAGTCAATCGAATAGGCGATTGTTGCGCTCTTATCAAGAGAGGTGGAGGGATGTGCCCAATGAAGCCCGGCAACCGTCAGCGCGTGCGCTGAAAAGGTGCCAATTCACACAAAGCGGCCTGCTTTGAGAGATAAGAGACGGAATGGTGCACAATACCTTTCTGTTCTCTGCGGGCAGAAAGGTTTTCTTTTTGCGCTCCGCCGCCTTGGGGAGGAAGGTGAAACGATGATTACACTCGAACATGTGACAAAAATCTATCAAGCGGCTAACGGCTCGGTCACGGCCGTCGACAATGTGTCGCTTGAGATTCGCGAAGGGGAAATTTTCGGCATTATCGGCTACAGCGGCGCGGGGAAAAGTACGCTCATCCGCTTGCTCAATGGGCTCGAGAAGCCGACGGGCGGCAAGGTGATCGTCGCCGGCCGCGACATGGGGCGCATCAAAGGGCGGGAGCTGCGCAAGGCGCGTCAAGAGATCGGGATGATTTTCCAACATTTCAACTTGCTTTGGTCGCGCACAGTGCGGGAAAACATTGCGTTTCCGCTCGAGATTGCGGGTGTTCCGAAAGCGGAGCGGCAAAAACGGGTCGATGAATTGATCGAGCTCGTCGGGCTCACGGGGCGGGAAGAGGCGTATCCGTCGCAGTTGAGCGGCGGGCAAAAGCAGCGTGTCGGCATTGCCCGGGCGCTCGCCAACAACCCGAAAGTGCTGCTTTGCGACGAGGCGACATCGGCGCTCGACCCGCAGACGACCGATGCGATTTTGGACCTGCTTGTCGACATCAACAAGCGGCTCGGGCTGACGATCGTGCTCATCACCCATGAGATGCACGTCATCCGCAAAATTTGCGACCGCGTCGCCGTGATGGAAAACGGCAAAATCGTTGAGCAAGGCGACGTGCTGCACGTGTTCCGCAACCCGCAGCAGCCGATCACGAAGCGGTTCGTCAAGCAGCTCGTCGAGCCGGAAGAGACGGAAGAGGCGATTTCCCATTTGTTTGGCCAATATCCGAGCGGGCTGATCGCGCAGCTGACGTTTGTCGGCGCGGCGGCCGGCCAGCCGCTCATCAGCCAGGTCGTGCGGCAATTTGCCGTCGATATGAATATTTTGCAAGGGAAAATTTCGCAAACCCATCAAGGTGCTTATGGGGTGCTGTTTGTGCACATCGATGGGGCGGCGGATGAAATTGCCCGGGCGCTTGACTACATTCAAAGCCAGCAGGTGGCGGTGGAGGTGATTCACGATGCTCGCTAACCTCCTGCCGAACGTCCAATGGGAGACAATGTGGGCGGCGACGGTCGAGACGCTGTATATGACGGGAGTGGCGGTGGCGGCCACTTTCGTTCTCGGAATCGTTCTTGGCTTGCTTCTATTTTTGACAGCGAAGGGCAACCTATGGGAAAACCGGTTTGTCAATACCGTGATTGCGGCGTTTGTGAACATTTTCCGCTCGATTCCGTTTATTATTTTGATCATTTTGCTCATTCCGTTTACCACCTGGCTTGTTGGGACGATGATTGGCGCCAATGCGGCGCTACCGGCTTTGGTCATTGGGGCCGCGCCGTTTTACGCCCGCATGGTGGAGATTGCCCTTCGCGAAATTGATAAAGGCGTCATCGAAGCAGCCCAAGCGATGGGCGCCTCAACGTGGACGATCATTTGGAAAGTGCTGCTGCCGGAATCGTTGCCAGCGCTCGTCTCCGGCATTACGGTGACGGCCGTGTCGCTCGTCAGCTATACAGCGATGGCTGGAGCTATCGGCGCCGGCGGGCTTGGGAACTTGGCGTATTTGGAAGGATTCCAGCGCAGCCGTAACGATGTGACGTTTGTCGCGACCGTGTTGGTGCTCGTCATTGTCTTTGTCATTCAGTTGATCGGTGACGTTGTCACTTCCAAAATTGATAAACGATAAGGAGGAAGAAAACGATGAAAAAATGGCTTGGCGCCCTGTTCGCTGCTGTTCTTGTCTTCGCTTTGGCGGCGTGCGGCGGCAACGACAACAACAACGCGGCCGAGGGGGGCAAAGGCGGCGAATTGGTGAAACTGAAAGTCGGCGCGTCGAACGTGCCGCACGCGGAAATTTTGGAAAAAGCGAAACCGATTTTGAAAGAAAAAGGCATCGACTTGGAGATCATTACATTCCAAGATTACATCTTGCCGAACAAAGCGTTGGCTGATAAAGACATCGACGCCAACTACTTCCAGCACATTCCGTACTTGGAATCGCAAATGAAAGAACACGGCTATGATTTCGTCAACGCCGGCGGTATTCACATTGAGCCGATCGGCCTGTATTCCAAAAAATACAAAAGCATTGAAGAACTGCCGGACGGCGCGACGGTCATCATGAGCAACTCGGTCGCCGACCATGGCCGCATTTTGTCGATGCTGCAAGAAAAGGGGCTCATTAAGCTGAAACCGGGCATCGATAAAACGAAAGCGACGGTCAACGACATCGTCGAAAACCCGAAACATTTGAAATTTAAAGCGGACGTCGATGCTGGACTTCTGCCGCAAATTTACAAAAATGGCGAAGGCGATGCGGTTTTGATCAACGCCAACTATGCGCTTGACGCCGGTTTGGACCCGGCGAAAGACCCGATCGCCGTGGAGTCGCCGAAAAACAATCCGTATGTGAACATTGTGGCGGTGCGCAAAGGCGATGAAAACCGAAAAGAAATCAAAACGCTTGTCGAAGTGCTGCAATCGAAAGAAATTCAAGATTTCATCAAAGAAAAATACCACGGCGCCGTCATTCCAGCGGCGACAAACAATCAATAACGGAAGCGAATCGCTTCCGTTATTTTTTGCACAAAAAAGAGCCGCACGAAAGTTCAAAACCGTTTTGGATGGAGAGACGCCGCGGCCGGTCTGTTTTCCTGCGCTTCATCGGTTGTTCAAACGCGCCAGTACGGCGGCGAGCATGACGATGATGACGCAGTTTTGCAGGGCGACCACTGTCGTTAAACTGAAGATGACGTCCCCGTGTTCACCGAGAATGCTGCCGATGATGATCCATGCCAAAAACGAAGCGAAAGCGGCGGTTAAGGCAAAGACAACCCAACGAATCAATGGCATTGCCCCCTTTCCTATGATGATGGGAGTGGAACAGAACCATTCGTTTTCATCATGACATTCCGTCGATGTTGGCGAAACGGTGGTGTTTCCACACGCTTTCAATACTATTCGTTGTTTAATTTCGTTTTCCTTCATGCATACTAACAGCGGATAAACAAAAAAGGAGCTTGGCCGGCCTCCGCCTGATGACGAGACCGAACGAGGGAATGTTGGCGCGAAGACGCCCGGAGACATGGGAGGGTTCGTCCTCATCAGCGACGCGGAGATCCAAAGGGTGCATCGAATACGCTTCCCCCCACGGCAGGAAAATATAACCAGCCGTGGCCGCGAAGCGCACCCTAGGTCTGTAAGATATCCACAAAACTGAAAAAGGATGTAAGAGATTTTGTCGAAAAATATTTTTTGGACACCCCTGAGAGGCCGCAAAGCCTTGATAGATCAACATTTCTAGAGGGAGGAAAACGATCATGAACAGCGAAGCACATGCATCGGTCGAATCCGCCCTTCACCGCTACAAAGAAGGGATAGGGGCGTTCACCCAAAAACTTCCGAACGTAGCCGAGCGGTTTAACGCGTTTACGGAAGCGTGCTTTGCCGAGGGGGCGCTGTCGAAAAAAGAAAAACAATTAATCGCCCTCGGCATCAGCCTGGCGGCGCAAGACGAGTATTGCACGATTTACCATACGAAAGGATGCCTTGACGAAGGAGCGTCGGAACAGGAAATTTTGGAAGCATGCGCGGTCGCAGCCGCGTTTGGCGGCGGGGCGGCGATGAGCCAGGCGGTGACGCTCGTGCAAGAATGCCTCCGCGAGCTGCGGGCGGCTCACTAGACTCCGGAAAAAACGGGGTCTTTTTTTTGCAAAAACTCGTACAAGCTTGCGGTTTTCGTGTAAAATAGTAAAAGGCGCTATTTTTTCACACGGCCATCGTGAAAAACAGAGCAGGGAAGTTGCAGGCAGTTTTCATTTGTTATAAAATTGTAATGAGAATAAAATGAGAATGAGCGATCGCTAGAAGACAAGCGAGCGAATTGACTCTCAATTGAGAATTGGAGGTATGCTGCATGGCGGTATTGACGATTCGCAATCTCCACGTCGCCGTGGAGGGAAAGGAAATTTTAAAAGGAGTGGACTTGGAAGTCAAAGGTGGGGAAATCCACGCCATCATGGGCCCGAACGGAACGGGGAAGTCGACGTTGGCATCGGCCATTATGGGCCATCCAAAATATGAAGTGACAGAAGGATCGGTGACGCTCGACGGCCAGGATGTCCTCGAGATGGAAGTCGACGAGAGGGCGCGCGCCGGCCTGTTTTTGGCGATGCAATATCCGAGTGAAATCAGCGGGGTGACGAACGCCGACTTTTTGCGCGCGGCGATCAACGCCCGCCTTGGCGAAGGCAACGAAATTTCGCTTATGAAATTCATCCGCAAGCTCGATGAAAAAATGGCGTTTTTGGAAATGAATCCGGATATGGCGCACCGCTATTTGAATGAAGGATTCTCGGGCGGGGAGAAAAAGCGGAACGAAATTTTGCAGCTGATGATGCTTGAGCCGAAAATCGCCATTTTGGACGAGATCGACTCCGGCCTCGATATCGACGCGCTCAAAATCGTCGCCAAAGGCGTCAACGAAATGCGCAGCAGCGAGTTCGGCTGTTTGATCATCACCCACTACCAGCGGCTGCTCAACTACATCACCCCGGATTATGTGCATGTCATGATGCAAGGGCGCATCGTCAAGTCCGGCGGTCCGGAGCTGGCGCAGCGGCTTGAGGCGGAAGGGTACGACTGGATCAAAAAAGAACTCGGCATCGAAGACGAAACGGTCGGACAAGAAGCGTAAGCGTTAGGAGGAGGACTATGGCGACAGAAACGAAAATCCCATTCGATGAAACCTACATCCGCACGTTCTCAAGCGGACGCGGCGAGCCGGACTGGCTGACGGCGCGGCGCCTTGAGGCGCTTCGGCTGGCGGAGCGGCTGCCGCTTCCGAAACCGGAGAAAACGAAAATCGACAATTGGAACTTCACTGGCTTCTCACGCCATGCCGTTGACAGTGCGCCATATGCCGGTCTCGATGACTTGCCTGAAGCGGTCAAGGCGCTCATGCAAGCCGGCGAAGGAACGAAAAATTTGTACGTGCAGCGCAACCATACGCCGGCGTATGTGTCGCTGTCCGATGAGTTGAAGGAGAAGGGCGTCATTTTCACCGACATCTTCACCGCAGCGCGCGAGCATGGCGACTTGCTGAAAAACTATTTGATGACGGCGGTCAAGCCGGATGAGCACCGCCTTGCCGCGCTCCATGCGGCGCTGCTCAACGGCGGTGTGTTTGTCTATGTCCCGAAAAATGTGGAGATTGAAACGCCGCTTCAGGCGGTCTATATTCAAGACGAAGACGACATCGCCTTGTTTAACCATGTCATCGTCGTGGCGGAAGACAACAGCCGCGTCGTGTTTGTCGAAAATTATATATCAGCAAGCCGCGAAGGAAACGCGGTCGTTAATGTGGTCGCCGAGGTGTTTGCTCAAGCGAACGCAAGCGTCTTTTTCGCCGCTGTCGACCATTTGGCCAAAGGCACCACGACGTATGTCAATCGGCGCGGCATCGCCGGGCGCGATGGACGGATCGAATGGGCGCTCGGGCTGATGAATGACGGCAATACGGTCTCCGAGAACATCACCCGCCTTGTCGGCGACGGCTCGTTCGGCGATACGAAAACGGTCGCGGTCAGCCGCGGCGAGCAAGTGCAAAACTTTACGACGAGCGTCATCCATTACGGCAAGCATACAGAAGGGACAATTTTGAAGCACGGTGTTGTCCGCGACAGCGCGACCTCGATTTTCAACGGCATCGGCAAAATTGAGCACGGCGCGTCAAAATCGAACGCCGAGCAGGAGTCGCGCGTCTTGATGTTGAGCGAAAAAGCGCGCGGCGATGCGAACCCGATTTTGTTGATTGACGAAGACGACGTCATGGCCGGCCACGCCGCTTCTGTCGGGCGCGTTGACCCGATCCAATTGTATTACTTAATGAGCCGCGGCATTCCGAGACGCGACGCGGAACGGCTCATCATCCACGGCTTTTTGGCGCCGGTCGTCGAAGCAATTCCGATTGAAGGCGTGAAAAACCAATTAATTGAAGTGATTGAAAGGAAAGTTCAATCATGAATGTAAACGACATTCGCGCGTTGTTTCCAATTTTGCATCAGGATGTCAACGGCCATCCGCTCGTTTATTTCGACAGCGCGGCGACATCGCAAAAGCCGCTGCCGGTGATTGAGGCGCTTGACCGCTATTACCGCGAGTACAACTCGAACGTCCACCGTGGCGTCCATACGCTCGGGACGAAGGCGACCGATGCGTACGAAGGCGCGCGCGAAAAAGTGCGGCGGTTTTTAAACGCCCAATCGGCGCAGGAAATCATCTTTACGCGTGGCACGACGGCATCGCTTAATTTGGTCGCCTCCAGCTACGGGCGCGCCAACGTCAAAGAAGGCGATGAGATCGTCATCACGTACATGGAGCATCACAGCAACTTGATTCCGTGGCAGCAGCTGGCGAAGCAAACGGGGGCGACGTTAAAATACATTCCAATGCAGGAAGACGGCACGATCGATCTGCGCGATGTCGAGGCGACCGTCACCGAAGCAGCGAAGATTGTCGCCATCGCCCATGTATCGAACGTGCTCGGCACGATCAACCCTATTCGCGACATCGCCCGCATCGCCCATGAGCGCGGCGCGGTCGTCGTCGTCGATGCGGCGCAAAGCGCTCCGCATATGAAGGTCGATGTTCAGGAACTTGATTGCGATTTTCTCGCCCTTTCCGGCCATAAAATGTGCGGGCCGACGGGAATCGGCGTATTATATGGCAAAAAGAAATGGCTTGAGCAGATGGAGCCGGTCGAGTTCGGCGGCGAAATGATCGATTTTGTCGAGCTGTACGACTCGACGTGGAAAGAGCTGCCGTGGAAGTTTGAAGGCGGCACGCCGATCATCGCCGGGGCGATTGGCCTTGGGGCGGCGATCGATTTCCTTGAACAAGTCGGCTTGGACGCCATCGCCGCCCATGAGCACGAGCTGGCGCAATATGCGCTTGAACGAATGGCGGACATCGAAGGCGTCACCGTCTATGGCCCGAAAGAGCGGGCGGGGCTTGTGACGTTTAACATCGACGGGGTGCATCCGCACGATGTGGCGACTGTCCTTGACGCCGAAGGAATCGCCATCCGCGCCGGCCACCATTGCGCCCAGCCGCTCATGAAATGGCTCGGCGTGACGGCGACCGCCCGGGCGAGCTTTTACCTTTACAATACGAAAGAGGAAATCGACCGGTTCATCGCCGCATTACAGAAAGCGAAGGAGTACTTCAGCCATGTCTTCTAATCATCCGTTGGACCAGCTTTACCGCCAAGTCATTATGGATCATTATAAAAACCCGCGCAACCGCGGCGTGCTTGAGGGGACGAACGTCGATATCAACATGAACAACCCGACGTGCGGTGACCGCATCCACTTGACGATGAAAGTTGAAGACGGAAAAGTCGCCGACGTCAAATTTGAAGGGGAAGGCTGTTCGATTTCGATGTCGTCGGCGTCGATGATGACGCAGGCGATCAAAGGGAAAACGGTGGAAGAAGCGCTTCGGCTCGCCCACATTTTTTCCGACATGATCCAAGGGAAAGAGTACGACGATTCCGTCGACCTTGGCGACATCGAAGCGCTCCAAGGCGTTTCCAAGTTTCCGGCCCGCATCAAATGCGCGACGCTCGCGTGGAAAGCGCTCGAAAAAGGACTGCATCACCACTAAGTCTAAAGGAAGGTGAACCGAGATGGCGAAAAAAGCACCGGAAATCGGTGAATACAAGTACGGCTTCGTCGACAAGGACGTCTCCGTCTTCCGCGCCCAGCGCGGCTTGACGCGTGAAGTCGTCGAAGAAATTTCGCGGATGAAAAACGAACCGCAATGGATGCTCGAGTTCCGCTTAAAAGCGCTCGACATCTTCTACAGCAAACCAATGCCGCAATGGGGCGGCGACTTGTCAAGCCTCGATTTCGATGAAATTACGTACTACGTCAAACCGACGGAAAAATCGGGCCGCTCATGGGATGAAGTGCCGGCGGAAATTAAAGCGACGTTCGATAAATTAGGGATTCCAGAGGCGGAACAAAAATATTTGGCCGGCGTCTCGGCGCAATACGAATCGGAAGTCGTCTACCACAACATGAAAGAAGACCTCGAAAAACTCGGTGTCATCTTTAAAGACACCGACTCGGCGCTGAAGGAAAACGAAGACTTGTTCCGCGAGTATTTCGCCAAAGTCGTGCCGCCGACAGACAACAAATTTGCCGCGCTCAACTCGGCCGTCTGGTCGGGCGGTTCGTTCATCTACGTCCCGAAAGGCGTCAAAGTCGATACGCCGCTTCAGGCGTACTTCCGCATCAACTCGGAAAACATGGGGCAGTTTGAACGGACGCTCATCATCGTGGACGAAGGGGCGCACGTCCATTACGTCGAGGGCTGCACGGCGCCGATTTACACGACGAACTCGCTCCATAGCGCGGTTGTTGAGATCATCGTCAAAAAAGGCGCGTACTGCCGCTACACGACGATCCAAAACTGGGCGAACAACGTCTTCAACTTGGTGACGAAGCGCGCCGTCTGCGAAGAAAACGCGACGATGGAATGGATTGACGGCAACATCGGCTCGAAGCTGACGATGAAATACCCGGCCGTCATCTTAAAAGGCGAAGGGGCGCGCGGCTTGACGCTCTCCATCGCCATCGCCGGCAAAGGGCAGCACCAAGACGCCGGGGCGAAAATGATCCATTTGGCGCCAAACACGTCATCGACGATCGTCTCGAAGTCGATCTCCAAGCAAGGCGGAAAAGTCACGTACCGCGGCATGGTCCATTTCGGCCGCAAAGCGTCCGGCTCGCGCTCGAACATCGAATGCGATACGCTCATTCTCGACAACCAGTCGACATCGGACACGATTCCGTACAACGAAATTTTAAACGACAACATCTCGCTTGAGCACGAAGCGAAAGTGTCGAAAGTGTCGGAAGAGCAGCTGTTCTACTTGATGAGCCGCGGCATTTCCGAGCAGGAAGCGACGGAAATGATCGTCATGGGCTTCATTGAGCCGTTTACAAGAGAGCTGCCGATGGAATACGCGGTCGAGATGAACCGCTTGATCAAGTTTGAAATGGAAGGAAGCATTGGATAATCCTGATTATAAGAAGGGTGCAGCGCCCACAATCAAGCGCTGCACCCTTCATTTTTTTTCGGGGACCGCTGATCCCACTTCAGTGTCTCATCCTCAATGTTTTGAGTCACATGGAGTTGGTTGTCAGCGGTCATTGTTATGCTGGCATGCTCTATCCGTGCTAAAAGCGTCCATAACGATGATCGTCCATTTCAGATTTGTGAAGGAATGGTTATTTATGAATATTTTGTTATGATCTATAATCGGATTGGTGATGTTTCATTATTTTGAAAATATAACGATGAAAAAGAGAGTGGAACGTGAAAGAGATGATAGGAATGTGGAAATTGATCAGAATGTTGAAGTTGCGAGATCTGGAGTTGTTTCGTTTAGATGACCAAGATGGTGAAACGGTTTGTATGTTATTGATTTTGGATTACAGGAGACCTAGTGTTTTCGATGATTTTCCCATTTTAAAGGGAATCGAGGATGAGGATTCATTTGAAGGCGCGGAGAATTATATCCACACGGTCATCATTTCAGAGAAAACATTAGAACAACATATGGTGGACCGAATCCTTGAGGTCATCGAAGGGTTAGTTGAACATAAGCCCGATTGTGATAATAATCATTCGTTTTATATTACGAAGTTCCCTGATTATTTTGGGGTTGGCACACATTTAATCGAGTACATTCAACCGATCTTAGATAAGATGAATTTTGATATTGATCTCACCTATATCACGGATAAACATTTCAATTACTTGACACAAGAATAACGTTGCTTGCCGCGTCGCAGGCCATTTCCCCTTAGAGCAACGTGCCAATAGTCGTTTTGATTTCATGGCCGACCTGCTTATGGTATAGTTAAAATATCTGAAAGCTGAATAAACTGGTGATGGCCATGATTTATATTGGACTGACCGGCTGGGGCGATCATGACAGTTTGTATCCGCCGGGCCTTGCTGCGAAGGACAAACTGCTGGAATACGCGGCTCATTTTCCGACAGTCGAGGTCGATTCGTACTTTTACGCCATTCAGCCGCGTTCGAACGTGGAAAAGTGGATTCGCGAGACGCCACCGTCGTTTCAGTTTATTGTGAAGGCGTACCAAGGGATGACTGGGCATGAGCGGGGGCCGATTCCATATGCGAATAAGGAAGAGATGTTTGCTGCATTTTTGGAGTCGATTGCGCCGTTTCAAGAGGCGGGAAAACTGGCGATGGTGCTGTTTCAGTTTCCGCCGTGGTTTGATTGCCGGCGCGAGCATGTCACCTATTTGCGCTGGGTCAAGGCGAGGATGGGAGCGGTGCCTGTCGCTTTAGAATTTCGGCATCAGTCGTGGTTTTCGCCCCGGTTTTACGATAAAACGCTCCGTTTTATGGAAGAGGAAGGGTGGATTCACGCGATTTGCGACGAGCCGCAGGCAGGGGAAGGGTCCGTGCCGACGGTGTTGCATCCGACCGACCGGGAAAAGACGCTCATCCGCCTGCACGGGCGCAACGTGCACGGCTGGAACAGGGCGACGGCCGGCGAGAACTGGCGGGCGGTCCGCTACTTGTATCGATACAATGAGCGCGAGCTGCGCGAATGGGCGCGCCATATCGAGACATTAAAGCAAAAAACAAAACAAATTTACGTGCTGTTCAACAACAACTCCGGCGGCGACGCCGCTGACAACGCCAAACAATTGATCGATTTGCTTGGCATTGAATACACAGGCCTTGCGCCGCGGCAGCTTGGTTTGTTTTGAAGCGGGGAAGAGGGGGATGGAGGATGGCGTATGCGTTGCTTGTCTTGATCGGCTTTATCGCGGGATCGCTTGGCAGTTTAGCCGGCCTTGGCGGCGGGGTGGTCATCGTGCCGGCGCTTCTGTTTTTCGGCGCACTCGGCTGGCTGTCGGCGGTGACGCCGCAAGTGGCGGTCGGCACGTCGCTTGTCGTCATTATTTTCAACGGCTTATCGTCCACATTGTCGTATATGAAAGACAAAATGGTCGACTATCCAAGCGGTTTGCTGTTTTGCATCGGCAGCGTTCCCGGGGCGGTCATCGGCGCTTGGGTGAACAATACGCTGAGCGCCGCTCATTTTTCATTGTATTTTGGGCTGTTTTTAATCGCCATGTCGCTCTTTTTGTCGCTCAGTCAAAAGAAAACGAAGCGTTCGGCTGACGAGACGGCGGCGGCGAAAGAAAACGGGGCCGAACGAACGGCGGCGGAGCAGGCGCGGCCGGCGCCATGGTGGAGACGGCGTGTTGTGCGAACGTACACGGACCGAAACGGCGAGGTGTTCACATACGGCTATCAACCGCTCATGGCGGTCGCCATCGCGTTTGTTGTCGGCTTTTTCGGCGGGCTGTTTGGCATTGGCGGCGGCTCGCTCATGGTGCCGGCGATGATCGTGCTGTTTCGCTTTCCGCCCCATGTGGCGGTGGCGACGTCGATGTTGATGATTTTCCTGTCCTCCCTCATCGGTTCGCTCACCCATGTCGCCATGGGAAACGTGCAATGGCCGTTTGCCCTTGCCCTCATTCCCGGGGTGTGGATCGGCGCGAAAACAGGGGCGTGGATCAATAAGCGGATGCCGAGCCGGACGCTTGTCGTCGTGCTGCGGCTAGTGCTTGTACTGCTCGGGGCCCGGCTTGTATGGGAAAGTTTGGCGTAATGGAAGGAGGGGCGCGCGTTTTGAAGCAAACTATCTACATTTATCATACGAACGACGTGCACAGCCATTTTGAACATTGGCCGCAAATCGCCCGCTTTTTGTCGGAACGGAGACGGGAACATCGCGCTCGCAACGAGGCGATGCTGTTGTTTGACGTCGGCGATTTTCTCGATCGCGTGCACCCGATTACCGAGGCGACGCGCGGAAAAGCGAATGTGGACTTATTGAATGATCTCGGCTATGATGCGGTGACGATCGGCAACAATGAAGGAATCACGCTTGATTACGACGAGCTTGATACGCTGTACGAGCGGGCTCGGTTTCCGGTTGTGGTCGCCAATTTGTTCCGCCGCAACGGCGAGCGGCCGCATTGGGCGCTTCCGTATGTCGTCATCCCGGCGACAGAGACGTTCCGCATCGGCGTAGTCGGTGCCACCGCCCCGTTTTCCCATTTTTACGAGTTGCTTGGCTGGAAAATTGCCCCACCGATTGATTTGTTGGCCGCAGCGGTGGAGGAAGTGAAACGAAAAGCTGATTGTGTCGTCGTCTTATCCCATCTTGGGGTGAATGAAGATGAAAAAATCGCTGCGACGATTCCGGGCGTGGATATTGTGTTGGGCGCTCATACCCACCATGTGTTTCCAGAAGGCAAGGAAGTAAACGGTGTGCTTCTTTGCGCGGCTGGGAAATACGGACAATATGTCGGCGTCGTTAAGCTAGAAGTGGAAGGGCGACGTCTTGGGCGGGCGTCTGCGAAGGTGGTGGATGCTGGCGTGATGCCGTTTTCCGAAGAAGTGGCGTGCCGCCTTCGCTTCCTTGAACAGAAAAGTTTGGCGCGGCTTGAAGCGGAACAAGTCGCTGTGCTCCATGAAGACTTGCCGCTTGACTGGTTCGCTCCGTCGCCGCTTGCCCGTTTGCTTGCGTCTGCGCTGCGCGAATGGTGCCAGGCGGACATCGGGATGGTGAACGCCGGGGTGCTGCTTGAACCGCTTGTGAGAGGACCGGTGACGAAAAAAGATTTGCATCGCATTTGCCCGCATCCGCTCAACCCGTGCAAGGTGAAGCTGCGCGGCGCGGAGCTCAAAGAGATTATCCTTGAGGCCAATACGGAACGGATGAAGCATTTGCGTTTTAAAGGGTTTGGCTTCCGCGGCGAAGTGATGGGGGAAATGGTGTACGACGGCGTCGAGATCGAAACGGAGCTGGAAGAAGACGGCGCCTGGCATATCCGCGCCATTCGAATCAACGGCGAGCCGCTCGAGCCGGAGCGCACCTATGACGTGGCGACGACCGACATGTTTGCCATTGGTCATTTTTACCCGCAAATTCAGCGAGCGGCGGAGAAAACGTACTATATGCCGGAGTTTTTGCGCGATCTTCTCGCCTGGAAATTGGCCCAATAGGCAGGCACTTCTTTTTCCATGCTTCATACATTGGAGTATGGAAAGGAGAGTGACTGCGGCGATGGTGGAAGTCAAGCCGATTATCATTGAGGGACATCCGTTTGTCGCGGTGTCCGTCCAGCTGCCGAAAACGAATTTGTTGGCGGTGGCGAGTGAAAAAGGGTACATCATGTGCGGGGCGCTCGATGTGGCGCTATTGAACGAAAAGCTGCGCGACCGCGGCATTGTCGCCGGACGGGCGGTCGGGGTGCGCACGATCGAGCAGCTGCTTGAGGCGCCGCTCGAATCGGTGACAGTCGCCGCCGAGGAGCTTGGCATCAAACGAGGAATGAAAGGAAAAGACGCGCTGTTGAAAATGCGGTGAAAAAATCCCTCCTTGCAAGCATACATATAGCTTGTAAAGGAGGGATTTCATTTTGCTGCGCCCCCGATTTGTGCGGAGAGGGCCGCTTCCGTTCCGCTACGTGTTTTTATTGACGTTCGTTTTTTTTATGTTTTCCACAGCGGCCGGGCTTTGGATCGTGAATAAAGGCATTGAGCCGGTGCTGATGGAAATTGCCGAAACGGAAACGAAACGGATCGCCAATTTGATTATCAATAACGCTCTTGAGAAACAATTTGAAGAAGAAAATCCGAAATTCCAGGAGCTCGTGACTGTCCAGCAAGACAACAGCGGGAGAATCGTGTCCGTCGATTTTAACGCCGAGGCGATCAACCGCATTTTGGAAGAAATAGATGATCATGTGATGGCGAGTTTAAAGGCGGCGACAGAAGGACGGATCGAACGGATGGTGCTGCCTGAGGTCGAATCCGGCCAAGGAGACAGCCGCGGCATCATTTACTATATCCCGCTCGGCCAAGTGACGAACAACGCGCTGCTCGCCAATCTCGGCCCGCGCGTTCCGGTGCAGTTCCAAATCGTCGGCAACGTCGATTCGGAAGTGATCAAGGAAATTCGCGCCTATGACATTAACAGCTTTTTTATTGAGATCGACGTTCACGTTGAAGTCGACATCCAAGTCGTCATTCCGTTTGCGTCCAAGCTGACGACGGTCAAAGAAGATATTCCGGTCGTGATGCGCTTCATTCCAGGAGAAGTGCCGCAGTTTTACAACAAAAACGGCGGCTCGCTCGGCCCGTCGGTTCCGCTTCCGAAGCGCTAGTTCAGAAAATGGTTTTGCCGGAAACATGGAAACGTTATACAACGAAAGCGTCGATCCGGCGTCCTTTTCCAGGCTCGCCTGCTCTCCACGACGGGGAGCGAACGAGCTTTTTTGTTTTCAAAAAGAAAAGAGCTAGACGAGCCGTTGTAAATTTTGTAATATTATATTAAATTGAAAATAGTTTTATTATTTACATAAGGTCTAGAGGGGATGTGGGAGCCGAGGCAAAGGGACAGGAAACAAGAAGGGCCGGTTTTGGACGCGGCCTCCTTTCAACACATGATGATCGTGCGCACGGGAACGGCGCTTGATTCGTGGAATGCCGCTAGGCGCACATCGGTGACAGAACATTTTGAATAATGGGGGGAACAAGAAATGAAGAAAAAAAGAACAGCAGGTGTCTTTTTCTCATTGATGCTGACGGCAGGTCTTTTGGCCGGCTGCGGCGGCAACCAACAAAGCGGCAGTTCTTCAGGCGGAAACGGCGGCGGAGGAGGCGGCGATGTCATTAAAATCGGCGCCAACCTTGAGCTCTCCGGCGGGGTCGCTTCGTATGGACAGTCGATCGCCGAAGGAGTAGAGCTGGCGTTTGAGGAAATCAACAAAGAAGGAATCAACGGCAAAAAGTTGGAGCTTGTCAAAGTAGACAACAAATCGGAAGCGGCCGAAGCGACAAACGGCGCCATCAAGCTGATCAGTCAAGATAAAGTCGCTGCCATTATCGGGTCGGCGACGAGCACGAACACGCTCGCTCAAGTGCAAATTGCCAATGACAATAAAGTTCCGATTATTACACCGTCTGGGACGAGCGAAACGGTGACCGTCAAAGATGGCAAAGTGAACGAGTTCGTCTTCCGGACGTGCTTTATCGACCCGTTCCAGGGAACGGTGGCGGCCAAATTTGCGCTGAACGACTTGAAAGTAAAAAAGGCGGCTGTTTTGATCGACAGCGCGAGCGATTACTCGAAAGGGCTGGCGGCGTCATTTAAAGAAACATTTACAGCCGGCGGCGGCAAAATTGTTGCCGAAGAAGCGTATGTGGCGAAAGATACCGACTTCCGCGCTACGCTGACGCGCATTAAATCGGCCAATCCGGAGTTTTTGTTCTTGCCGGGCTACTACGAAGAAGTCGGTCTCATTGTGAAGCAGGCGCGCGAACTCGGTTTGAACGTGCCGATCATGGGCGGCGACGGCTGGGATTCGCCGAAGCTTGTTGAAATTGCCGGCAAAGACGCGTTGAACAATACGTATATTACGAACCACTATTCGTCGGGCGACCCGGATCCGAAAATTCAAGAGTTCGTCAAAGCGTTCGAAGCAAAATACAATAAAGCGCCGGACGCCTTTAACGCCCTTGGCTACGATACGGCATACTTCTTGGCGGATGCCATCAAACGGGCTGGCAGCGTCGATCCGGTGAAAATTAAAGACGCGCTGGCACAAACGAAAGATTTGCAGCTTGTCACGGGAACATTTACGGTCGATCAAAACCACAATCCTGTCAAATCGGCCATTATTTTGGAATTCAAAGACGGGCAGCAGCAATTTAAAACAAAAGTGAATCCGTAATAAAAGGCTGGATGGATGCGTGGACAGGGGAGGCCCCTAAGGGGCGCCCTCCCATCCGGCATTTCTTTTGGCCAACGACGAGTTTTCGTTAAGGAGCGTGCAATCATGGAACTCATTCAACAGCTGGTCAACGGCATTTCGCTAGGCAGCATTTATGCGCTCATCGCGCTTGGCTATACGATGGTGTATGGCATCGTCCGGCTCATTAACTTCGCCCATGGCGACGTCTTTATGATTGGTTCATTCGTCGGTTTTTACGCTGTGACGATGCTCGGCGTCGGTTTTTTCCCAGCGCTGTTGTTGGCGATGGCCGCCTGCGCCGTGCTCGGGGTAGTCATTGAGCGGATTGCGTACAAGCCGCTGCGCAACGCGACGCGCATTGCTGTGCTCATTACGGCCATCGGTGTCTCGCTTTTGATCGAGTACGTGATGATTTATTTGCGCGGGGCGCAGCCGGAAGCGTATCCGGGTACGCTGCTTCCAAAGCAGAATTTGGAGCTGTTTGGCGTCGTCATTAGCAGCCAGTCGCTATTCATCCTCGGCACGTCCCTCGTCTTAATGATCCTTCTTCAATTCATCGTTCACCGAACGAAAATCGGGAAAGCGATGCGCGCCGTCTCGCATGATGCGGAAGCGGCTCGATTGATGGGGATTAACGTCGACAATACGATTTCGGCCACGTTTGCCATCGGCTCGGCGCTCGCCGGGGCAGCCGGCGTCATTTTTGGCATTTATTATACGAAGATCGACCCGCTGATGGGCATTCTCCCAGGCTTGAAGGCGTTTGTCGCCGCCGTGTTGGGAGGGATCGGCATCATTCCGGGAGCGATGGTAGGAGGGCTTTTGCTTGGCGTTATCGAATCGCTCGTCAGCGGGCTTGGCTATTCGCTTTGGCGTGACGGGGTGGCGTTCATCATTTTAATTCTCATCCTCATTTTCCGGCCGGCCGGATTGTTTGGGAAAAATGTACGAGAAAAAGTGTAAAGGATGGTATGGAACATGGCAACTTGGAAGCGGACACGTGGGTTTTGGGTTTCCATCATATTGGCGTTCGCCTTTTTCGCCGTTGTCCAGTGGCTGATTACAAGCGGAACGTTAAACATCTTTTATGTGAACACCCTCTTTTTTATGGCGATTAACGTGATTTTGGCGGCCAGTCTCCATTTAATTATCGGAATTACTGGACAATTTTCGATTGGTCATGCCGGCTTTTTCGCTGTCGGTGCTTACGCCTCCGCGATTATGACGATGAAGCTGCAGCTGCCGTTTGCGGCCGGCGTTTTGGCCGCCGGGGTGGCGGCGATGCTCGCTGGTCTTATCATCGGTGTGCCAAGCTTGCGCTTAAAAGGCGATTATTTGGCCATCGCGACGCTCGGGTTTGGCGAAATTGTCCGCATCGCGCTCTTGAACATCGATTACGTCGGCGGGGCGAGCGGCATGACGGTGACGCATATGACGACATGGCCGTGGGTGTTCGCCTGCCTGTTTGCCACCATTTTGGTGATCGCCAACTTCACGAACTCGACGCACGGACGGGCGTGCATCTCGATCCGCGAAGACGAAATCGCCGCCGATGCCATGGGGATCAACACGACGTATTACAAAGTGGCGGCGTTTGTGATCGGTTCGTTTTTCGCCGGCATCGCCGGAGCGCTGTATGCGCACCACTTTTACATCATTCAGCCGTCGAACTTTGGCTTCTTGAAATCGTTCGACATTTTGATTTTTGTCGTCCTCGGCGGGCTCGGCAGCCTATCCGGCGCGGTGGTGGCCGCGGTGTTGCTGACGATCGTTTCGACGTTCTTGCAAAACTATCCGGAAACGCGGATGATCATTTACAGCATCGTCTTGATTTTGGTGATGCTGTACCGTCCAACCGGGTTGATGGGGACGAAAGAACTATCTTCGCTCTTCAAATGGCGGAAGGCAGCGCAGGGAGGAATGAATCATGGCGGCAAAAACACCGTTGCTTAAAGCAGAAAACGTCGGCATCCAGTTTGGCGGGCTGAAGGCGCTCTCCGGTGTGACGATGGAGCTGTATCAAGGGGAGCTTGTCGGGCTCATCGGCCCGAACGGAGCGGGGAAAACGACGCTGTTTAACTTATTGACCGGCGTGTATGTGCCGACGGAAGGGCGGATTATGCTAGACGGCGAAACGTTGAACGGCTTGCCGCCGTATAAAATTACGCGCAAAGGGATCAGCCGGACGTTTCAAAACATTCGCCTGTTTGGCGAGCTGTCGGTGCTTGACAACGTGAAAGTCGCCTACCATGCGCACGCCCGCCATTCGATCGCGAGCTCCATTCTCCGCCTCCCGTCCCATTTCCGCGGGGAAAAGGAAATGGAAGAAAAGGCGATCGAGTTTTTAAAAATTTTCCAGCTTGACGGCGTCATGCACGAGAAAGCGAAAAACTTGCCGTACGGCCAGCAGCGCCGGCTTGAGATCGCCCGGGCGCTGGCGGCGCAGCCAAAAGTGCTTTTGCTTGACGAGCCGGCCGCCGGCATGAACCCGCAAGAAACGAAAGAATTGATGAACTTGATCGCGTTTATCCGCGAACGGTTTGCGTTGACGATTTTGTTGATCGAACACGATATGTCGCTTGTGATGGGCATATGCGAGCGCATTTACGTGTTGGACCACGGCCAATTGATCGCCCACGGCACGCCGGAACAAGTGCGCAGCAACCCGAAAGTGATCGAGGCTTACCTTGGCGAGGAGGTGTCGTGACGTGTTGAAAGTGGAGGCAATCGATGTGTTTTACGGCAACATTCATGCCTTAAAAGGCGTATCGCTTGAGGTGAACAAAGGCGAGATCGTCACGCTGATCGGCGCAAACGGCGCCGGCAAAACGACGCTGCTAAAAACGATCTCCGGCTTGTTGAATCCGAAAAGCGGCGACATCGTCTACGAAGGGGCTTCGATCGCCGGCAAGGCGGCGCAAACGATCGTCAAGCACGGCATTTCCCACGTGCCGGAAGGGCGGCGCGTGTTCGCCAATATGACGGTCGAGGAAAACTTGGAGCTTGGCGCGTTTTTGCGCAAAGACAAAGACGGCATTCAACAAGACTTTGCCAAAGTCTTTCAGCTGTTCCCGCGCCTCGAGGAGCGGCGCAAGCAGCTGGCCGGCACGCTTTCGGGCGGCGAGCAGCAGATGCTCGCCATCGGCCGTGCGCTCATGGCGCGCCCGAAGCTGCTCTTGCTTGACGAACCGTCGATGGGGCTCGCGCCGCTGCTGGTGAAGACGATTTTCCGCATCATTCAGGAAATCAACGAATCGGGAACGACGATTTTGCTTGTCGAACAAAACGCCCACATGGCGCTCTCCATCGCCGACCGCGCCTACGTCATCGAATCCGGGCGCGTCGTCCTGTCGGGGGCGGCGAGCGAGCTGCAGGCGAGCGAGCAAGTGAAACAGGCGTATTTGGGCGGGCATTAACGAAAGCAGAAAGACGAAAAGAGGCCGACATCGGCCTCTTTTTTGTCCAGCCGCCGCTGCTAGCGGCGCCGCTGTTGCTGCCGCTCGGCCCGCTCCCACGCTTTCAAGTGCGGATACGGGTCAAACGCCCACTCCGTATAGCCGTTGTCTTTGTACATGCCGTAATGGAGGTGGGGCGGGAACTTTCCAGCGGTGCCCGGCGGCCCGTAGCCGGAGCTGCCGACCGAGCCGATGATCGTGCCCGGCTCGACGATTTGCCCTTCGCGAAGCCCGGCGGCAAAGCCGTTCAAATGGGCAAAATAATGATACGTGTTGTTGATGTCGCGGATGCCGACGCGCCAGCCGCCGTATTTATTCCATCCTTTCAGTTCGACAATGCCATAGCACGTCGAGCGGACCGGCACGCCGTAGCCGGCGAAAATGTCGGTTCCTTCATGAATGCGGCGCCCGCCCCAGCCGCGCGCATCGCCCCACGTGTCGCGGTAGCTGTAATTCGCCCGCAACGGGAGCGGAAAGACATGGTCATCCAGTTTCAATGTCTTGTATTTTTTATAAATCTTCACTTTTCCTAAAATCAAATCCACCGTTTTGGAACGCTGGTAATAGTTCCAAAGCGCGATTTTAATATGGCGATGATCGATGCCGTATGTCTGCAAATAGCGCGCCATGGCCATGATGACGTCGTCGTCGTCATCCGCCCGCGCCTTGCCGTCCCCGTCTCCGTCCACACCGAGCCCGCCAAACTGGGAAATCGTAAACGGGTTCGTATCGTGCGGATTTTTGTTCAGCGGTCCGGCCCATACGTCCGGTTTCATATAAATGCCGAGGACGCCGGTTGGTTTTGGCAAGTCGCGGCGCGCTTGCCGGATGTTCCGTTCATACTGGTCGATGGCGGCAAAGTAATACCATGGAATGAGCGAAACCGCCTCCGCTTTTTTATACAGCTCCATGCGCTGTTCGTATACTGCGTCGTCGTTTTCCGCCGCCGAAGCCGCGCTGGCCGCTATGAACAACACCGTCGCCACCCATAGGGCGACAAACCATCGGTGCACGTGGAATCCCCCCTTTTCGCCCATTTCATATGTTTAGTTTGGGGAGAAACAGGCGATTCATAAATGTTAAAAAGAGGAAAGCGGCTTATTTTTTTGTGTTTTTTCGCGTTTTTCATTTATAATGAAAATGGAACAATCCTCGACAAGTGGAGTGAGAACGATGGCAACAAACGAAGAACATGTCCGCAAGCCGGACTGGCTGAAGATTAAACTGAACACGAATGAACATTATATCGGATTGAAGAAGCTGATGCGGGAAAACCGTTTACATACTGTGTGCGAAGAGGCGAAGTGCCCGAACATTCATGAGTGCTGGGCGGTAAGGCGGACGGCGACGTTTATGATTTTGGGCAGCGTCTGCACGCGCGCCTGCCGCTTTTGCGCCGTCAAAACCGGGCTCCCGACCGAGCTTGACTGGCAAGAGCCGGAACGCGTCGCCGAGTCGGTGCGCATCATGAATTTAAAACATGTCGTCGTTACGGCCGTCGCCCGCGATGACCTCAAAGACGGCGGGGCGGCGGTGTTTGCGGAAACGGTGCGTGCCATCCGCCGGAAAAATCCGTTTACGACGATTGAAGTGCTGCCATCGGATATGGGCGGCGTGTATGAAAACTTAAAAACGCTGATGGACGCCCGTCCCGATATTTTAAACCATAACATCGAAACGGTGCGCCGTCTGACGCCGAGAGTGCGCGCCCGGGCGACGTATGAACGCTCGCTTGAGTTTTTGCGGCGCGCGAAAGAACTGCAGCCGGACATTCCGACGAAATCGAGCATCATGGTCGGCCTTGGGGAAACGAAAGAGGAAATTATCGAAGCGATGGACGATTTGCGCGCCAACCATGTCGACATTTTGACGATCGGCCAATATTTGCAGCCGACGAAAAAACATTTGAAAGTCGTCAAATATTACCATCCGGACGAATTCCAAGAGCTGAAAGAAATCGCGCTGAGCAAAGGGTTCAGCCATTGCGAGGCCGGTCCGCTCGTCCGTTCGTCGTACCATGCCGACGAGCAGGTGAACGAAGCGGCGAAAGCGCGGCAGCTGAAGGCGTGAAGATGGCAGGCGCCCGGGCTTGCGGAGTCAAAGCCGGCGTCCGCCCCCCTCGCTGCCGCCAAACAGCCTGCGAGGGGAGATGCGGGCATCGCGCCCAGGCGGCAAACACTTTGACTGGCGGCTTTTGTTGCCGGAAAAAAGAAACGGTCGTGCCTCTTTAAGAAACAGGCAGACCGTTTTCTTTCGCTACCGTCCGGCCGGCGTCGGCCGCGGCGTGCCGTCGCGGAAGTCGCGGTCGAGGTGGTCGTTTGTCTCGTTGATCATTTCGCCGTTTTCATTTTCCCCGTCGCTCAGCTTTTTCCCTTGCGGATATTTCAACATCCGCTGAATCGTGGCATCGAGAAGTTGGTCGATATTGCGCGCGTTCGAATCAAGGCGCCCGAAGCGCTCAATGTCTTTCATCAGCTGCGGATTGTCGGCGATATACACATGGTAGTAGCGGGGAACGACGGACAGCGCTGTCTTTTTCACTTGGTCGGCGGTTTGCTGCCGATTTTTTGTGTCGGCGTCATAGACGACAAGCACCTCTTCATCGGTGACGAGCGTGGCGACGTCGTTGACGCCCGGCAGCTGCGTGCACAGTTTGCTGATTAAATCGGCGGCTTGCTCGCGGTTGAACGACGGCATGTCGTTATAGCCGTTTGCATCGCCGAGGATCGGGCTTTTTTGATGGCGGACGTAGCCGAAGTTGTTCATCGGCGTGTCATCGCCGTTTGGCACCCCGTTTTCGTTGTACAGCTCATTGCGGTCGGCCACATTGATCGTATTGCCGCTCCGTTTGTAGACGTCGGTGTTTTCGTCCTGCGCCGTCTGCGCGCAGCCGGCCAGGGCGATCGCCGTTCCGAACGCGGCGACGATCCAACATCGGTTCATCGTCAGCACCCCCCTCGCTTTTAGGGTGGCACGCGGTTCGCTGTTTGATAACAGTAATTGATTGGGTGCGGTGCATCGTTTATGATGAAAGTGGAAAGGCGAGGTGAGAGCGGTGATTTGCATTAACAACCATTGTTATGAACTGGTTGAAAACGTCAAAAACGCGTTTAACGAAGAGGCGTTTCGCGCCCGATACGCCGATATTTTAGGGAAGTACGACTACATTGTCGGTGATTGGGGATACAATCAGCTTCGCCTGCGCGGGTTTTTCGATGACCATAACCAAAAGGCGACGTATGATACGAAAATCAGCACGCTGTCCGAGTATTTGTATGAATATTGCAATTTTGGGTGCGCCTATTTTGTGTTGCGCAAGGTGAAGCGGTAAAGGCGGCAGCCGCCCGCTGCCGGGCGGCCGCACGTCATTCGCCTTCGTTGTATGGAAACTGCTCGCTTTGGCGCGGGTCGTCGTGCGGCGGATGGGAGGCCGGATCGCGCCTTGGAATGTTTTGGTGAAACGATTTGAACTCATAGTTGAAGGCGCTGTAATGGCGCTGCCCTTCCTTCCACGGCGTGCTTTTGTTCTCGACCAGGGCGTCATCGCGGCGCGGCGAGCCGTACGGACCTTCCGGGAATTCTTCGGCGGTTAAAAAGTTGCGCTGTTTTTCGACGACGGAAAAGTCGGCATATTGTTCCCGTTCCGCCATTCGTCTCACCTTCCTTGCTGCCGGGGTGTTTCATAAGATGCCCAAAACCGAGGAAGGTTATGAAAGGCATTCGTCCAAAAAGGCGCGCAGCTCGTCGGCGTCTTGTTCGCTGAGTGCATAGGCGCGTTCGATATAGCCCGGCTCCTCCAAATCGTCGCGGCCAAGAATGGCAAACCGGTTGCTTTGCAAATCCAGCACCAAATATTTCCCATAAAAGCGGTCAGTTTCAATTAACGCCAAATCGAACCGCTGCCGCTCGCCGACAAAGCTGACGAACCGGACCGCTGCCTCGACCGTATCATCGTATAAGTAAAACCGTTCACTCATCTCCATTCCTCCCTTTATTTTTCGCCTATGTCCATCATAGCAGACGAACGGCGAAAAAGGGGGGAAGGCGGGGAAGAAAAAAGGAGGACGAGCCATGTATTTTGTCGACCGAAACAAATTGGAAGAGCGGCTTCGCTGCATGGAGCAACTGATGGCGCACTACAAAGCGCAGCGCCACTGGGACGGCGCGCTTGAGCGGCTGGCGCTCGAGCGGATCGCTCATGTCCTCATCGAGGCGGTGCTCGATGTCGGCAACGCGATGATTGACGGCTTTATTATGCGCGACCCGGGGAGCTATAACGACATTATTGACATTTTGACTGACGAGCAGGTGATTTCGGCTGAGGACGGCGAGCGGCTGAAAGCGTTCATCGCCCACCGGAAAGCGCTCGTCCAAAACTATACGAACGTCGATCACGCGAAACTGCTCGCGGATTTGAACGAACAGCTGCCGGCGCTTGAGGCGTACCCGAAGGCGGTGCGCCATTACTTGGAAAGCGAGCTCGGCCCGGTGTCGGCGTTTGGCAGCGAATCGATGGACGGAAAGGAGACCGACAACCGTTGAAACGATACAAAGGCTATTTGCTTGACTTGGACGGGACAATGTACCGCGGCGCAGAATGCATCGCCGAGGCGCGCGAGTTTGTGAACGAGCTGCACCGCCGCAGCCTCCCGTATTTGTTTGTCACGAACAACTCGTCGCGCACGCCGGCGCAAGTGGCGGAAAAATTGCGCTCATTCGGCGTGCCGGCGGAAGAGAGGCATGTCTTCACAACAAGCCAGGCGACGGCGAACTACATTTTTGAGCGAAAGCCGGACGCGTCCGTTTATGTCATCGGCGAGGAAGGGATCCGCACCGCGTTGGCGGAAAAAGGGTTCCGCTTCGCTGGGGAGGACGCAGACGTGGTGGTCATCGGCATCGACCGCCAGCTGACGTACGAGAAGCTTGCCATCGCGTGCCTTGCCGTCCGCAACGGGGCGATGTTCATTTCGACAAACGGCGACATCGCCTTGCCGACCGAGCGCGGGCTGCTGCCGGGCAACGGCGCCATCACGTCCGTCGTCGCCGTTTCGACGCAAGTGAAGCCAACGTTTATCGGCAAGCCGGAAAACATCATTATGGAGCAGGCGCTTAAGGTGCTTGGCGTTCCAAAGGAAGATGTGTTGATGATCGGCGACTATTACGAGACGGATATTTTAGCCGGCATGAACGCGGGCATCGATACGCTGCTCGTCCATACGGGCGTCACGACGAAAGAGATGCTCGCCCGCTACGAACGGCAGCCGACCTATACGGCTGATTCGCTCCGCGAATGGATGGAGCGCCTGTAAAGCAAGAGGGGTGTCCCGAAAGGCTCGGGGCACCCTTTCTCATGACCGGGTGCAGCAACAAAGCCATCGATGCGAACCAACAAATCGTGTTTGGCTTGTGGGGTGCTGCTATTTCGTCTTTTGCAGGGATGCTTCGCGCCGCCGCTCACTCGGCGTTGGCGGCTCGATGCGCGAGGCGGCTGGACGCCGCCGCGGCGATGGCGCCGACGATGTCGTCCAAAAACGTGTTGCATTTGCCGGTTGATTTGTCATTTAAATATTGCAAAATGCCCGGTTTTTGTTTGTCGATATAACCGTAGTTCGTAAACCCGATCGATCCGTACACGTTGACGATCGAAAGGGCCAAAATTTCGTCCACCCCGTACAACCCTTCATCGCGGCGGATGATGGATTGCAGCGGCTCGTCAAGCCGACCGTCCTCGGCGAGCTTGTCGAGCTGGATGCCGGTCAAAATCGCGTTTTGCACTTCGCGTTTCGAGATGACGCGGTTGACGTTTTCGATGCATTCGTCCATCGTTAAATCCGGATGGTATTTCGATTGCAAATAATAAACAAGCTCCGCAATTTTTTCCACCGTCACCCCCCGCTCCTCGAGCCATCGGCGGGCGGTTTGTTCAAGGTTGTTCATATCCGGTTTGGTCATGGTTTGTCACCCATTCTTTTGAAAAAGTCGTTTGTTATATATACGTTATCATGCCATGAATGTATCCTTCGTATAAAGAAAAATGCTCATCGGTTTTTTTGACGCCTGCTGTCATATATAAACAATAGCCGCCCTTGCCGCGGCTATGGGCCCGGGAATCAGCGCGCAAAAGTCCGTTCCCGTCCGGGCGGCATCGGGGCGGCGACGACATGGAGGGAGGAAGAATGCAAGCCAAAAAGACAAAGGAGGAGCGGACATGGAAACATGGGTATATGAGCAATATGACATGCGCGTCGGACGGATGGAACAGCGGGGAGCGTCTACGGTCGTTTGGCATAAACAAGAGCGGTTTCTCATCGTGCCGGCGGATGGGCGGAGCGAGGCGGAGCTGGAAGAGCGTCAGCAAATGAGCCGCTATTTGCGGGCGAAAGGGGTGGACGGCGTCGGGGAGCTGGTCAAAACGAAACATGGGACGTATATTGCCCCCTGCCAAGGCCAGCCGTTCGTCCTCCTCCGCGCGCCGCTTCCGGCCGCCCGCCTTCGTTCGCTCGGCCGCGAACTGGCGCTCATGCATGAATACGGGCGCTCTTGCCCGCTGCCGATCACATCATGCCGGCGCATCGGCCAATGGCGCGAACTGTGGGCGAAGCGAATCGACCAAATGGAGGCGTTTTGGGCGAACATGATGGCAGCGGGGCCGGCATCGCCGTTTGACCGCCTGTTTCTTGAATCGTTCCCGTACTATTTAGGATTGGCGGAAAACGCCGTGCAATATGTGGCTGACACAGAGCTCGACGACGAACCGCTGCGCGTCGATTATGCGGCGTTTTGCCATGAGCGCCTGCCGCAAGCCGGCTGGGTCGAAGGAACGGAGGCGAAGCTGCCGCTCGATTGGGTGTACGACCATTGCGCCCGCGATTTGGCGGAATGGGTGCGCCATTTGTACCATAAGCGCGGGCTAGGCTGTCAACGGGCAGTGCGGCAGTTCTTCCAAGATTACGGGCATTTGGCGCCGCTGTCGTCGTTTGCCTGGCGGCTGGTTTATGCGCGCCTGCTGTTTCCGCTTCCGTATTTTGAATGCATCGAGGCGTATTATACGATGGCGGACCGCGAAGAGCAGGCGAGGCAGGAACGGGCGCTGCGGCAGTTGCTTGACGCATCGCGCGAGTATGAGCAGTTTTTGGCGTCATTTGCTGAGATCGCCGGCATCGCCAACCATATCCGGCTGCCGGCCGTTGAATGGCTGCCGCCGGCGCCATGAGGGGGAAGAAACTTCCCGTTTTTTCAGCTGAAGCAGGCCTGGGTGATTTTCCTTTTTATAGAAAGGAAACACCCTGTTTTTTTCAGCCGAAGCGGGTGTACGCTCGTTTCCATTCGAGGGGGAGGGGGAACGGGTTCGGGTGTTCAGCCGAAGCGAATGGGGGCCTGTTTTCTTTCCGTGACAGGGGGTCTTCGTTTTTGTCCGCAACGAACGAGTGCCGACTTTTCCGAACCACCGGAACGGACAACTTCCCGTTTTTTTTCAGCTGGAGTTGTGATAAGATTTAGAAAAAAATGAGATGGAGGGCTGTTTCATGACGAAACCGTACGTCTTTGTGACGCGAAAGCTGCCGGAGGAGGTGATCGCCCCGCTCGCCGCCGTCGCCGAGGTCGGCATGTGGCCGCATGAGGACGTGGCTGTGCCGCACGAGGTGTTGGTGGAAGAGGCGAAAAAGGCGGCGGCCCTTTTGCCGATGGTGTCCGACCCGATCGACGAGGACGTGCTGGCGGCCGGTTCAGGGCTTAAAGTCGTCGCCAACATGGGCGTCGGCTATGACAACATTGACGTGCCGGCGGCAACGAAGCGCGGCGTTCTTGTGTGCAACACGCCGGATGTGCTGACCGATACGACGGCTGATTTGACGTTTGCTTTGCTGCTCGCTACTGCCCGCCGCCTTGTCGAAGCAGCCGAATTTTTGAAAGAAGGAAAATGGAAAAGCTGGAGCCCGTTTTTGCTGGCGGGCGCCGATGTCCATCATAAAACGATCGGCATCGTCGGCATGGGCAACATCGGGCAGGCGGTGGCGAAGCGGGCGAAAGGGTTTGACATGGATGTGTTGTATTACAACCGCTCGCGCCGTCCGGAGGCGGAAGAGAAGCTGGGCGCCGTCTACCGCCCGTTCGCCGATTTGCTTGCCGAGAGCGATTTTGTCGTCTGCTTGACGCCGCTGACCCGCGAGACGCGCCATTTGTTCAACCGCGAGGCGTTTCGGCAAATGAAAACATCGGCGATTTTCATTAATGCGGCGCGCGGCGCGGTCGTTGATGAACAGGCGCTTTATGAGGCGCTTGTCGCAGGGGAGATCGCAGCTGCCGGGCTCGATGTGTTTGAGCAAGAGCCGGTCGCCGCCGATCATCCGCTTCTGTCGCTTCCGAACGTTGTGGCGTTGCCGCATATCGGCAGCGCCACATACGAAACGCGGCGAGCGATGATGACGTTGGCACGCGACAACATCATCGCTGTCTTGGAAGGCCGGTCGCCGTTGACCCCGGTGAACGAGCTGTCGTAAAACTTTTCATTGCCAAATGGCTGATCGTCTTTTATAATGTCTACTATAAAAATACAAATGTCTACTGTACGTAAACAGAAGGAGCGGGAATCATGGAAAAACCAATTTTGGTCGGATTGTTAGGACTAGGAACGGTCGGGAGCGGCGTGGTGAAAATTATCGAAAACCACCAGGAAAAATTGATGCACCAAGTCGGCTGTCCGGTGAAGGTGAAAAAAATCCTCGTCCGTGACGTACATAAGCCGCGCGATGTCGCCGTCGACCCCGCATTGTTGACGACAAGCGCCGCCGACGTGATCGACGATCCGGACATCAATGTCATCATCGAGGTGATGGGCGGCGTCGAGGAGACGAAAGAGTGGCTGTTGCGGGCGCTCCGCCAAGGGAAGCACGTGGTGACCGCGAACAAAGATTTAATGGCTGTCTACGGTTCAGAGCTGCTTCGGGTGGCGGCGGAGCACCGTTGCGATTTGTTTTATGAAGCGAGCGTCGCCGGCGGCATTCCGATTTTGCGCAGCCTGGTCGACGGCTTGGCGTCCGACCGGATCACCAAGCTCATGGGCATCGTGAACGGAACGACGAACTACATTTTGACGAAAATGTCGCAAAACGGCGCTTCGTATGAAGCCGTGCTGGCGGAAGCGCAGGCGCTCGGGTTCGCCGAGACCGATCCGACGTCAGACGTGGAAGGGCTCGATGCGGCGCGAAAAATGGCGATTTTGGCCCGCCTCGGCTTTTCGATGGACATCGACTTGGACGATGTGCAAGTGAAAGGAATCACCGAAGTGACCGAGGAAGACTTGAACTACGGGAAGCGGCTTGGCTACACGATGAAATTGATCGGCATCGCCCAGCGCGACGGGCAGAAGGTCGAAGTGAGCGTCCAGCCGACGTTTTTGCCGGATTCGCACCCGCTTGCGTCGGTGCATAACGAATACAACGCCGTCTATGTGTATGGCGAAGCGGTCGGGGAGACGATGTTTTACGGGCCGGGGGCGGGCAGCCTGCCGACGGCGACAGCCGTTGTCTCCGATCTGGTCGCGGTGATGAAAAACATGCGCCTTGGCGTCAACGGCCATTCCGCGGTCGCCCCGCAATATGAAAAGCAATTGAAAGCGCCAGCGGAAATTTTCTCAAAATACTTTTTGCGCATTCATGTGAAAGACCAAGTCGGTGCATTTGCGAAAATTACGACGCTGTTTTCCGAGCGCGGGGTGAGCTTTGAGAAAATTTTGCAGCTGCCGCTGAAAGAAAACGGTCTGGCGGAAATCGTGATCGTGACGCATGACGCCTCGCAGCAAGACTACGAAGACATTTTGCAGCAGCTGGGCGATTTGGAAATCGTCGAGCGCGTCCAAAGTTCGTATCGGGTGGAAGGGGAGAAACGGTAATGGCATGGAACGGCCTGCTTGACGCCTATGGCGAGTTTTTGCCGCTCACGGCGGCGACGCCGAGGCTGTCACTTTGCGAAGGGAACACGCCGCTCATTCCGCTGCCGCGTCTGTCGGAAGAGCTTGGGATCACCTTGTATGTCAAGGTTGAAGGGGCGAACCCGACCGGTTCGTTTAAAGACCGCGGCATGGTGATGGCGGTGGCGAAAGCGAAAGAGGAAGGAAGCCATACGATCATTTGCGCGTCAACTGGCAACACGTCGGCGTCGGCGGCCGCCTATGCGGCGCGCGCCGGCATGCGTTGCCTCGTCGTTGTGCCGAACGGGAAAATCGCGCTTGGCAAACTGGCGCAAGCGGCGATGTACGGCGCGGAGATTTTCGCGATTGACGGCAACTTTGACGAGGCGCTGAAAATGGTGCGCCGCCTGAGCGAAACGGCGCCGATTACGCTTGTCAACTCGGTCAATCCGCACCGGATCGAAGGGCAGAAAACGGCGGCGTTCGAAGTGTGCGACCAGCTTGGCCGCGCCCCGGACGTGCTCGCTATTCCGGTCGGCAACGCCGGCAACATCACCGCCTATTGGAAAGGGTTTAAGGAGTACCATGCGGCCAAAGGGACCGGGCTGCCGCAAATGCGCGGCTTTGAAGCGGAAGGAGCGGCAGCGATCGTCCGCAACCGGGTGATTGAACAGCCGGAAACGGTGGCGACGGCGATCCGCATCGGCAATCCGGCGAGCTGGGAAAAAGCGGTCGAGGCCGCCAACGAATCGCGCGGAAAAATCGATGAGGTGAGCGATGCCGAAATTTTGGCCGCCTACAAGCGGCTCGCCCGGACGGAAGGCATTTTTGCCGAGCCGGCATCATGCGCGGCCATCGCCGGGGTCATCAAACAGCGCGAACGGAACGAAATCGAACGCGGCAGCCTCGTCGTGGCGGTTTTGACCGGCAACGGCTTGAAAGACCCGGCCATCGCCTTGGAGACGGCGGCGATTGAGCCGGTCGTGCTGCCGAATGATGAACGAGCTGTCTTGGAGCGTTTGCAAGGGGTTGTCCGCACATGAAAGAAGACGAGATGTTGAAAATCATCGTGCCGGGCAGCACGGCGAACTTAGGGCCCGGCTTTGACTCGGTCGGGCTCGCCGTCAACCGTTACTTGACGCTTGATGTTCGCTTGGCGGAAGCGTGGTCGTTTGCGCCCAAAACACCGGAAGTCAGCGGCATTCCGCGCGGGACGGACAATTTGGTGTACGAGGTGGCGGACAAGGTGGCGGACGCGCACGGCCGGCGGCTGCCGAGCTGCGCGGTCGATGTGTACAGCGACATTCCGTTTACGCGCGGGCTAGGCAGCAGCGCAGCGGCGGTCGTCGCCGGCGTGGAGCTCGCCGATGCACTGCTCGAGCTAGGCCTGTCGCGCGAACAAAAGATGGAATGGGCGGCCCGCTATGAAGGGCATCCCGACAATGTCGGCGCCTCGCTGTACGGGGGGCTGGTCATCGGCTGCTGCCGCGAAGCGGGGGTGGATGTCGTCCGTGTGCCGGAATTTGATGTGGAGATCGTCGCCATTATCCCCGGTTATGAACTGGAAACGAAAAAAGCGCGCGGACAGCTGCCAGCCCAATGGCCGCGGGCGCGCGCCGTCGAGGCAAGCGCCGTCAGCAACGTCCTTGTCGCCGCCTTGCTCACGAAAAACTGGAAGCTCGCCGGCCGGATGATGGCGGCCGATTTGTTCCACCAGCCGTACCGGAAACCGCTCGTTCCGGAGCTGGCGCGGGCCGAGGCGCTTGCCGAGGAATACGGAGCGATCGGCGCGGCGCTGAGCGGGGCGGGGCCGACAGTGCTCGTCTTTGCCGAACCGGGTCAAGGAGAGCGGCTGGCGCACCAGCTGCGCCCGCATTTTCCGATGTGCGACATCGCGCGTCTTTCCGTCGAGCCGCGCGGCAGCCGCGTCTACAAGCTGGCGCTTGAAGCTTGACCGCCAGCGGCAGTCCGGTTTTCGGGGTCGTCCGGAAGCGGACGGTGTCCGCCCGCCGGCGACAAAAAAATCCGAACAGCGGTCGCTGTTCGGATTTTTCATTAAAACACTTGTTCCACTTCAACGACGCCCGGCACTTCTTCAAACAAGGCGCGTTCGATCCCCGCTTTCAGCGTGATCGTCGAGCTCGGGCAGCTGCCGCATGCGCCAAGGAGACGGAGTTTGACAACGCCGTCTTCGACATCGACAAGTTCGCAGTCGCCGCCGTCGCGAAGCAGGAACGGACGGAGTTTATCTAAAACTTCTTGTACTTGTTCTTTGATTTCTTGATCCGTCATTTTCATCGACTCCTTTCCCTATTTTTTATTATAATCATGGTAGCGGAAAAAATCTAATGATAAATTTTGTTTTCGCAAAGGGTGACAACGATGACATTCAAGCCGGTTGAAATTTGTGTGTACGGGGCCGACATCATTTGTCCGTCGTGCGTGCAGCTGCCGTCGTCGAAGGAAACGTATGAGTGGCTCGAGGCCGCGCTGCGCCGCAAATATCCCGACCAGCCGTTTGTGATGACGTACGTCGACATTTTCGCGCCGCCCGCTGACGATGAGGCAAAGCGGAAACTGGCGCAGACGATCGTTGAGGAAGATTGGGTGTACCCGGTCGTGGTCGTGGAAGGGGAAGTCGTGGCCGAAGGCAATCCGCGGCTGAAGTCGATTTATGCGGAAATGGAGAAATACGGCTACCGCTCATCGTAAGCGGCAGGTGAACGCCATCTAAAGAGGAGGCGGGGAGTCCCCCGCCGCTTTTGTTGGCGTGAATGAACAGGAAGCCAAAGCGGCCGCCTGCGCAGCAGGTTAATACCCATGATGGTACTTGTACATCCACAAAATGCCCGACTTTAACAGGCGCGGCACGCGTCCGGTGAGCGGGCGGTCCGCGACGAGGCCGAAGCCGTGTTTTTTGCCGAGTGAGCCGAGAATGCCTTTCAGCTTGATCGGCGGGAATTCGCTCGGCGGCTCTTCGCCGTTCCACCGTTTTTGCAGCACTTGGACGATTTGCTCCGCCTGCGCTTCGGCGAGCTGGGCGCTTGGCGAATGCGGCAGGCTTGCACAGTCGCCGACGACGTAGGCGTTTTCATAGCCGGGGATGTGATGCTGCTTCGTCAAGACGACGCGGCCTTGTTTATCTTTTTCAACGTTCAGTGCGCGGACGACGCGGTTCGGCTGAATGCCGGCCGTCCAGACGATGACATCGCACGCGACCGGCTCGTCATGATTGTACAGGACGCCCGGCTCGACTTTTGTGACGTTCGAATGGCGGACGATTTCCACTTGATGATCGATGAACCAGCCTTCCACATAATCGCTTAGCCGCTTTGGGAACATCGGCAAAATGCGTTCGCCGCGGTCAAACAGCTTAATGTGCAAGTCGGGGCGGCTTTCCGCCAGTTCGCTCGCCAGCTCGACGCCGCTCAACCCCGCACCGACGACGCCGACCGTCGCTTTTGGCGGCAAGTTGTTCAGCGCCTCATACGCGGCGCGCGCTTTGTCGATCGACTGAATGCTGTACGTGTAGACGTCAGCGCCCGGCACCCCGTGGTATTTGTCTTCGCAGCCGAGCCCGATGACGAGGTCGTCATAACGGACATCGCTTCCGTCGCCGAGGAAGACGAGCTGGTTGTCCAAATCGATCGCGGTGACTTCGCCGAACTGGTAGGTCAGTTGCGGATGCTCCGGAAACGGGACACGAATATGATGATCGCTGATCGTCCCTGCGGCCAAGGCATAATATTCCGTTTTTAAACAATGGTATGGAACGCGGTCAATGAGGATAATATGAATGTCGTTCGGCAATGCATCCGGGAGGAGGCGCTGCAAAATGCGCATATTGCCGTATCCTCCACCAAGCAGTACAAGTTGTCTCATGTCAAAAAATCCCCTTTTGTCCAGTTTCGTAAGCCGCCAATGCCATAAAAAAGTATAGCGAAATTGTGACAAAAGAACAACAATTTTTCTGGACGGCCGCCTCGGAGGCGCATAAGCTGACAAACCGCATCGTTTGGCGCTGAGAGCGCTCAACCGAAGCGGCATGGCGGCTTCCCTGTCGGCGGTCGGCGTCGTGCGTTCAGCGTCATGCCGTCGCTTGCCCCTTTTCTCAACTTGAGAAACCTTGCGCCAGCGCTTTTGATTTTCTCAAACTGGAGGGACGCTCTTTTTCCGCGCCCTTCTCGTGAGCATGTCCGTTGACGCCGCGCCGCAAAACGGCTACGATGGGAAGCAGGAAGGTGAACATGCGCATGATGTTGCCAATCATCGAATTTTGCATCAGCAACTTAGCTAGCGGGTCGTACAAAGCGATGGAAATGCTTGAAAAAGACCCGAATTTGGACATCATCGAATACAGCTGCTTAAGCTATTGCACGCGTTGTGCGGAAACGTTGTTTGCGCTCGTCAACGGCGAATTTGTCAGCGGCGAGACGCCGGAGCAGCTGGTGGAAAATATTTATAAACATTTGGAAGAAAATCCGATGTTTTGACTGAAAAAAGGAGGATGCCTGCAAGCGGCATCCTCTTCAATGTATATGAAAAAACGGGGGATATTCCCATTTTGTCCACACAAAGGATTTAATATACGCAAAAGGTGAAAAATTTTTCGGGAGGGCATATCGTGCGATCGTTTTCGTTTACGAAAATGCATGGGTTAGGAAATAGTTATATTTACGTCGATTTGTTTCGGGAAACGTTGCCGGAAGACGAGTTGCCGGCGATCGCCCGCCGCGTGTCGGATGTCAACACCGGCATCGGTTCGGATGGCTTGATCCTCATTTGCCCGTCCGATGAGGCGCCGGTGAAAATGCGCATCTTTAACAGCGACGGCTCGGAAGGGAAAAACTGCGGGAACGGCTTGCGCTGCGTGGCAAAATATGCGTATGAGCACGGCCTCGTCCGCGGCCGCTCGTTTTTGATTGAAACGCTCTCCGGGCTTGTCGAGGCGGAAGTCGCTGTCCAAAACGGCAAGGTAGCGAGCGTGACCGTCGATATGGGCGAACCGCGCCTCGCGCGGAGCGCTATTCCGATGGCTGGGCCGGAAGCGGCGCAGGTGGTCGCCGAGCCGTTTGTGGTAAACGGGCGCGAATATACGATTACCGCCGTTTCGATGGGCAACCCGCACGTCATTTTTTATGTCGAGGACATTGACGAAGCGCCGGTGACGACGCTCGGCCCGCTTGTCGAGAAAGATCCGCGCTTTCCGGAAGGGGTGAACGTCGAGTTTGTCGAAGTCGTCAATGAACGCGAGCTTCATTTCCGCGTCTGGGAGCGCGGCTCCGGCGTGACGCAGGCGTGTGGAACCGGAGCGTGCGCGGCCGTCGTCGCTTCGGTGTTGAACGGCAAAACGGCGCGCGGAGTGGAAACGGTCGTCCATTTGGCCGGCGGCGATTTGCGCATCGTCTGGGGGCATGACGGGCGTGTGCGCATGACCGGGCCGGCGGAGACGGTGTGCACTGGCGTGTATTTTTACGAAAGCGGGCAGAACGGTTGAGCACCCGGATGGGAAAGCGGTATACTATAAGCAAAGAGGAAAAAGGGGCAAAACGAGACCGGTTGGAAAGACGAGAACATGGAAAGGAGAGAGTCCAATGGCGGAAGCGATCGTGACGCTGACCGAAGCGGCGGCGTTTCAAATTAAGGACATGATGAAGGAGCAGGAAGAAGAGCACGCCTACCTGCGCGTCGGCGTCCATGGCGGCGGCTGCAGCGGGCTGTCGTACGGCATGGGCTTTGAGCACGAGCGGCGCGATGATGATATTGAATTCGAACAGCACGGGATTAAAATTTTGGTCGACCGCGACAGCGCCCCGATTTTGCGCGGCACGGTCATCGACTACAAGCAGTCTTTGCTTGGCGGCGGGTTTACGATCAACAACCCGAACGCCATCGCAACATGCGGCTGCGGCTCGTCGTTCCGCACCGCAACGAACGCCGGCACGCCGGAGCAATGTTAGCCGAATGGCATGAAATGCGCTGTTCAACGTATCAATCGTTCCCGGCGCACCGGGGCAATGCCGAGTGAACGGCTGAAGCCGCCCGCCGCCGGAGGCCGTTTCCAGACGGCCGTCAAAGGAAGGGGGGAGCGCCGATGAAAGGGCAGTTGAATTTGTTGCTGGCGCTCGTGTTGGCGCTTGTCATCGCCCTTATGGCAGTGGCCAATGTCGAGCAAGTGACGATCCATTATTTGGCCGGTGAAACCCGCCTGCCGCTCATTGTCGTCATTTTCGGGTCGGCTATTGTTGGCGGTCTCGTTGTCGGCATGCTTGGTTGGGTGCGCTTGTTCAGCTTGCAGCGGCGGTTGAAGGCGGCGGAAAAGAAAAATGAGGAACTGGCGGCGCTTTTGGAGCAAACAGAGCGGCTGGATACGGCGGCCGCGAAAGAATAGCGCAATGAAAAACGCGCCCTGCTGCGACCGGGCGGCGGTTTCCGCCCGATTTGGCAGGGCGCGTTTTTTTTTGCGTCAAACATTCTGGTTCCGTCGGGCTGTTGTTTTGGCAAGTACTGTTTTTCGTTCGGGTTATAGGCGAATCCGTTTCGGCGGTCGCCGCTTTTTTGCCGCTTAAAAGAGCGACGTGGAGTGCGCCGGCTGCATCCGCGCCGTCGGGTCGATGTACGTTTTCGCGCTGCTGATGGCGATCGGCGCTTCACCGAAGCCGCAGGCGATCAGCTTGATTTTGCCGTCGTATGTGCAAATGTCGCCGGCCGCATACACGCCGGGAATGTTCGTTTCCATGCGCGAGTTGACTTTGATCGCATTTTTTTCGATGTCAAGCCCCCAGTTTTTGATCGGGCCGAGCGACGAAATAAAGCCGTAGTTGACCACGACGGCATCGACATCGACCGTTTCTTTCGCGCCTTCTTTCACATGCTCGAGGACGACCTGGCGGATGCCTTGGTCATCGCCGATGAGCTCGACCGGCACAAACGGCGTTTTCACGTGCACGCTTGACTTCATCAACTGTTCGACGCTATGTTCATGGGCGCGGAATTTGTCACGGCGATGCACAATCATGACGCTTTCGGCGATCGGTTCGAGCATGAGCGACCAGTCGACGGCCGAATCGCCGCCGCCGCAGACGAGCACGCGCTTGCCGGCAAATTGCTCCAAATCGCTGATAAAGTAATGCAAGTTTTTCTCTTCGTATTGGGAAGCGTTCTCAAGTTCGAGCCGGCGCGGCTGGAAGGCGCCGTTTCCGGCGGTGATGATCACGGTTTTGGAATAATGCACTTCTTTATCGGTCACGAGTTTGAACGTCCCGTCCTCCTGTTTTTCCAGCGTTTCGACCGATTGGTTCAGGCAGACGGCGGGGGAAAACATGCCCAGCTGCTCTTTCAGCTGGTTGACGAGCTCTTGGGCGCGCACTTTCGGAAACCCGGCGACATCGTATATGTATTTTTCCGGATACAACGCAGCCAGCTGCCCTCCAAGCTGTGGAAGGCTTTCGATAATTTTCACTTTCATTTGCCGCAAGCCGCCGTAAAACGCGGCAAACATCCCGGTCGGCCCGCCGCCGATAATGGTGACATCGTAGACGTTGCGATCTTCTTTCACCGACATCCCTCCCTGCGCGAAGTCATGGCATTACAAGTTTATCTTACCATAAATGGGCGTGGTTATAACGATCCTTTTTGTTGGACGAACAGAAAAAAAACTTGAAAAGGGAAAGAAAAAGGACTAATATGTTTTGTGGAGAGATTGTTAATTTTTTGTGACAGTTCCTCGACATTTTTTTGGCGGTTAACGTGAATTATTTCACAAACTTCGCTCAATAAAAATGGGGGCCGCAGCAAAAGCTATAAGAAACGTGTGGGAAAAAATTAAAAAGGGTGGAAGTGATTCAAGTGAGAAAACCAAACGTTGTCATTTTAGGGGCTGGCTATGGCGGGCTCATGACGACCGTCCGCCTGCAAAAACTTGTCGGGGTGAACGAGGCGAACATTACGCTTGTCAACAAACACGACTACCATTATGAAACGACATGGCTCCATGAAGCGTCGGCCGGCACGTTGCACCATGACCGCGTCCGCTATCCGATCCGCGACGTCATTGATCGCAGCAAGGTGAAATTCGTCCAAGATACGGTGACGAAAATCGTGCCGGGCGAAAAGAAAGTGCTGCTTGAAAATGGCGAGCTGACGTACGATTATCTCGTCATCGCCCTCGGATTCGAATCGGAGACGTTCGGCATCAAAGGGCTGAAAGAGTACGCGTTCTCGATCGCCAACGTCAACGCGGCGCGGCAAATCCGCGAGCATATCGAGTACCAGTTTGCGACGTACAACACGGAAGAGGAAAAGAAAGACGAGCGGCTGACGATCGTGGTCGGCGGGGCCGGGTTCACCGGCATCGAGTTTTTGGGCGAGCTCGTCAACCGCATTCCGGAGCTGTGCCGCGAATATGACGTCGATCCGCACAAAGTGCGCATCATTTGCGTCGAAGCGGCGCCGACCGCGCTGCCGGGCTTCGATCCGGAGCTTGTCGAATACGCGGTGAGCCAGCTCGAGCGCAAAGGAGTGGAGTTTAAAATCGGCACCGCCATTAAAGAGTGCACGCCGGACGGGATCATTGTGGCGAAAGGTGATGATGTCGAGGAAATTAAAGCCGGCACGGTCGTGTGGGCGGCGGGCGTGCGCGGCAGCCGCGTCATCGAGGAATCTGGGTTTGAAGCGGCGCGGGCGCGCATTAAAGTGGACCCGTACTTGCGTGTCCCGGGGCATGAAGACATTTTCGTCGTCGGCGACTGTTCGCTCGTCATTGATGAAGAAACGAACCGCCCGTATCCGCCGACGGCGCAAATCGCCATGCAAGAAGGCCAGCTGTGCGCGAAAAACTTGGCGGTGCTCATCCGTGGACAAGGGGAGCTGGAGCCGTTTAAGCCGGATATTAAAGGGACGGTTTGCTCGCTCGGCCATGACGATGCGATCGGCGTTGTGTTCGGCAAAAAGTTGTGGGGAACGAAAGCGAGCTTCATGAAAAAAGTCGTCGACAACCGCGCTTTGTATTTGATCGGCGGCGTATCGCTCGTCATGAAAAAAGGGAAATTCAAGTTTTTCTGATAAAGGCCAAAAGAGGGCGCTCCCATCGCCAGGGGCGCCTTTTCTCATGGATGTTTCCGTTCGGGCCGGCTCTTTTTATATGGCGGCTGACAGGGAACGGCCGCTTTCTTGTCGAAATACAAACAGGGACAACGATGGGAAAAGGATGAGGATGATGGACCACAAACGCGGAAACGTATGGATTGCCTCGGCCGGGCTTGTGATCAACGAAGCGGGCGAATGGCTTGTCGTCAAGAAAGCCTACAGCGGGCTGAAAGGCAAATGGTCGCTGCCGGCTGGATTCGTCAAGCCGGGGGAGATGCTTGACGAGGCGGCCGTCCGCGAAGTGAAAGAGGAGACGGGAATCGACGCCGAGCCGGTCGCGTTTCTCGGTTTGCGCACCGGGGTCATCGACGGAGAGATCAGCGACAATTTGGCGATGTTTCTTCTCCGCCCATTGTCGGACGCCATTACCGTGCAGGCGGGCGAATTGTCGGCCGCTGCTTTTTTAAGCAAGGCGGCGCTCCGCGACGACCCGGACACGTCCGGGCTGCTTCGCTATTTATTGTCGCTTGAGCCGCTCGTCTCCCTTCCCCCGCATAACGGGCTGAACCCGGGTGATCCGTTTGGGTACACGAAGTACCGCCTTTACTTAAAATCGTCAAAATCATAAGAATAATGGAGAAAATGAAAGCGAGGCACCGATGTATTCGCTTACATGAACGAAAACAGAGAAGAATCGCCGTTTGTTTTTGCAGAAAATTTTGATATATTAACAAAAAAGAAGTGGAGGGGAAGAAGAATGGCACAAACGGCGACGACGACCGATTGCGTGTACTGCGGTGGCCACGGATACGTCCAGCTTTTGCTCGGCGGATCGGAAACGTGCTACGGCTGCCAAGGGACGGGAAGCGAGACGGAAGACGACGATGAGCATTGACTTGTCATCCGCCCATCCAGTACACTGAAAAAGGGTGTAAGGGAGGGAAGGGCGGATGCAAATGAGTTTGCCGGTTGTACTCATTTCGATGCTTTTATTTTTCGTCTTATTTTTCGGCATCGGATTTTTGTTAAATATGTTGTTGCGCATGACATGGATCATGGCTGTTTGCTTTCCGGTCATTGCGGTGTTCATTATTGACGACGTGCCATGGACGCAGTATTTGACCGATCCGGCCGCCTCGTTTTCGGCGCTCGGCCGGAAAATCGCCTCGCTGGCAACGGCTGATTTGTTGATTTTGGCGAGCGGCTTTGCCGGCGCCCTTTGCGCCGGCTGGGCGATCCGCACGCTGCGGGCGAAAGGCTATCAAATGTTCTAAGACATTTCGGATCGATCATGCTGCCCGATCGGTTGTATTTTTCGCGAAAGGGTATCAAAGGTGTTCAGGCGTCTCCGCGCAAGCGGGGGCGTTTTTTATTTTTGCGCGCCACCGTGTCTGCGGCGGCGTTTTTTCATGTTGCGGCGATGCCGGAGGGCGCCGCGGAACAGGCGCTTGGAGTCCGGTGTCATGCGTTTTTTCGATTGGCCCGCCGTTGCAATGAATATTTCGATTTTGGTTGGAGATAAATAGAGGTGTGAGAGGAGTTGAGATCATTGGATAGGTTCAGGCAGTTTGCACGCCGGACCGCGATGACGGTGTTGTTTTTCCTGGCGCTCACCGCGACGTTCCAGTCTGTTTCCGGAGTCGAGGCGGAAACGGTTCTCCGCTCCTTGTCGAGCGCATTATTGGTCGAGCATGAGCCGAGTGGCGGGACAAACGGCCGCCCGAAAAGCGGCAGTCGCTCCGCCCCGCGGCTTGAGGATCATTTTGACTGGTCAAAATATCCTTCCGTTGAAGTGGTCGCCACCGGCTATACAGCCGGCATTGAATCGACCGGGAAAACGCCCGATCACCCTGAGTATGGCATCACGTACTCCGGCGTGCGCGTGAAGCGCGATCTTTACTCGACGATCGCCGCCGATTTGTCCATCTTTCCGATCGGCACGATTTTGTTCATCCCCGGGTACGGGTTCGGCGTTGTGGCCGACAAAGGCGGGGCGATCAAAGGCCATCGCATTGACTTATATTATGAAACGGTCGAAGATGTCTATAAATATTGGGGAAAAAGGAAAGTGCAAGTTTACGTTATCCAAAAAGGGGATGGCAAGCTGTCGGAGGAAGAATTGACGCGGTTGAACGAGGATGAAACGATGCAAGTGTTCCGGCAGCAATATTTGGAATCGAAAAGCTGAAAAAGGGCTCCCGCCCGTCAGCGGCCAAGAAGCGGGTCGCTGCCGTCAGCGGGAGGAAACAGCGCCGGATGCAAAAGCGGCGCCAATTTTTTTAATCCGACTAAAAGGCGCGGCGACGGCCGGCAATAGAGCGCTTCTTCCAACACGTGGATGCGCCCGGCACGGACCGCCTCAGTCTTGTCGGCGTGCGGGCGCGCGATAACGGCGTTGGCGTTCATGTTTTTCGTCTGCACGCCGACCCAAACGAGCAGCACGTGCGACGGGTTGCGGGCGACGACGTCTTCCCATTCCGTCTGGACGCTCGCTTCTGGAAGGTCGGCGAACACGTTGCGCCCGCCGGCGAGTTCGCTTAGTTCGCTCAGCCAGTTTGCCCCGCCCGGCGTGAAAATCGGCCGCGGCCACCATTCCCAATAGAGGCGGGCCGGCTCCGCCACCGTTGCGGCCCGCTCGCGGTATTCGCTGAGAAATGCGCGGTAGCGGCGGACGAGGTCGGCCGCTTTTTTCGTTTCGCCAAGCGCCTCGCCGAGCTGAAGGAGATCGTTGGCGATGTCCTCAAGCGAATTCGGCGCCAGGACAAGGTGCGGGAGCCCGCGCCGTTTGAGTTCCTCGACGTTGCGCTCCATGCCGGGCACGCTTAAAGAGGCGACGACCAGGTCAGGCTTGAGCGCCTCGACGCGGTCCATATCAATGTGCAAATCCGGCCCGACGTTTGGCAGCTGCTTCACCTCGGGCGGCCAGTCGGACGAATCGTCGACGGCGACGACATCGCCAAGGCGGCCGAGATAAGCGAGCAGCTCGGTGTTGCTTGGACATAAGGAAACGATTTTCAACGGCATCGGTCCTTTCTGCATCGGAGTATGGTTATCCATTCGCCCCATCCCGCCTTTTTCCCTCTTTCGCCCCCCTTGTTTTTAAATATGGCGAATTCATCCATTAGATGATCGAAATAATTGGCTTGTTTCGCTATAATGAAGACGGGAAGGCATAATCATAGAAAGGATGAGACGATGTTTACGGTAAAGCCATTGCCGTCTGTCGAAACGAACGAGGAAGCGTTGGTCATCGGCTTGTTTGAAGGGGGGCAGCCGTTTGCCGGCCTTGCCGGCGAGTATGACGCCCGCCTTGGCGGACAGCTGTCCGGACTGTGGAAGGAAGGCGACATTTCCGCGAAACGGGGGAGCATCGCCGTGATTCACCCGCTTTTGCCGGCCGGGGCGAAACGACTCTATTTTGTCGGGCTCGGCAAAAAAGAGGAGCTGACGTTTGCGCGGCTGCGCGAGGCGTTTGGCAAGCTGTTCCGCACGTTGAAGCAGGCGAAGCGGACGAAAGCGTCGGTCGCGCTTGACACGTTTACGGCCGGGGACGTCGACGAAAACGAAGCCGCGCATGCGCTTGCCGAAGCGTATTATTTGGCGACGTATGAGTTCCCGGGATACAAGCAAAACAGGCGAGAGCGGGACTATGAGATGAAATCGCTCACCGTTTATACGGGGGCGGACGCAGCGGACATCGAGGCGAGCTTGTTCGTCGGTTCGGTGTACGGGAAGGCGACGAACTCGGCGCGCACGCTCGTCAACACGCCGGGGAATTTGCTGACGGCGTCCGATTTGGCGGATTATGCCGTAAAGCTCGCTGACCGATACGATTTTGACTATGAAATTTTGGAGAAAGAAGACATGGAGCGGCTCGGCATGGGAGCGCTGCTCGCGGTCAACCAAGGGTCGAAGCAGCCGCCGAAATTGATCGTGTTGAAATATCAAGGGAAAGAAAAATGGGAAGACGTGATCGCCCTCGTCGGCAAAGGGGTGACGTTCGACACAGGCGGCTACTGCCTGAAGCCGCGCGACAGCATGGTTGATATGAAAACGGATATGGCCGGCGCGGCGGCGGTGCTCGGGGCGATGGAAGCGATCGGCGAACTGCGGCCGGAACAAAACGTGCTCGCCGTCATCCCGGCGACTGACAATATGATCAGCGGCGAGGCGTTCAAACCGGATGATGTCATCACATCGCTGTCCGGAAAAACGATCGAAGTCCGCAACACGGACGCTGAAGGACGGCTCATTTTGGCCGATGCGGTGACTTATGCGAAACAGCACGGCGCCAGCTATATCATCGATGTCGCCACGCTGACAGGCGGAGTGATCGTCGCCCTTGGCACGGACAAAACAGGGGCGATGACGAACAACGAGGCGCTGTTTGAGCAGCTGCTGGAAGCATCGATGGAAACCGGGGAGTTCATTTGGCGGCTGCCGATCACCGAACACGACCGCGAGCGGGTGCGAAGCAGCAAAATCGCCGATTTGAACAACTCTCCGGGGCGCGAAGGGCACGCCATTATGGGCGGGGCGTTTATTGGCGAGTTTGCCGAAGACACCCCGTGGGTGCATTTGGACATTGCCGGCACGGCGACTGCAAAGAAAGATGGCGACCTCGGCCCGGCTGGGGCGACGGGTGTCATGGTGCGGACGCTCACCGCGTTTGTTGAACGGTTTGAATAAGCAAGACGCAAGCGGCGCTGCGATCGCCTAATTCAAGCAGGACGGGCTGAGCCGGCGGCCGCGCGATGTCGAATGGGAAAGCCGAAGCAAATGTGCATAGCTTCGGCTTTTGTTTGGCATGCTACATAATACTTGGGCAGGAAAAGCGAACAAAATGTAAAGGTAATGTAAATTTCGTGTAAAATTTTTGATTGTCTTATTGTAAATGCTGTGTAAATTGCTACAATAAGTAGCGGTGATTTTCGATTTCTGAGATGGAGGGTGGCCTCAATGATCTTTTCCCCAAAAAAGGACGTTTTCTTCGACATGTTGTTTACGATTTCGGAAAATGTCAAGGAAGCAGCCCAATACTTTGTTGAGTATAAAATCCGAGGCGTGAGCGACTTGAAAGAATTCGCCCGCGTCATGAAAGAGTATGAACGGAAAGGCGATTCGTTCATCCATGAGCTTGTCGTCCAATTGAACAAAACGTTCATTACGCCGATTGAACGGGAGGACATCCATCAGCTGGCGATGAAAATGGATGATGTGCTTGATGGGTTTGAACAATGCTCCGCCCGGTTTGAAATGTTCTCATTCACGGACATTGACGAACATATGGTGAAGTTCTTCGACTATATTTACCAAAGCACGATCGAAATCGTTCATGCGCTCGAACTGCTGTCGCACAAAAAGTTGCTTGACATGCGCCAGCACGCCATTAAAATCAAGGATTACGAAACGAAATGCGACGAAATTTTGCGCGCTTCGATCAAAAACTTGTTTGTGACGCAAAAAGACCCGATTAAGCTCATCCAATACAAAGAGCTTTACGAAATGTTGGAAGAGATTGCTGACAGCTGTGAAGATGTCGCGAATACGCTCGAGACGATCATTATGCGCAACGCGTAAAAGGGGACGTTGTTTTTATGGATATGATTTTAGTCTTGACGATATTCATTGTGGTTTTCGCGTTGGCGTTTGACTTTATTAACGGGTTCCACGATACCGCGAACGCCATTGCGACGTCGGTGTCGACGAGAGCGCTCACGCCGCGCCAAGCCATTATTTTGGCTGCAACGATGAACTTTATCGGCGCGCTCACCTTCACCGGTGTCGCGAAAACGATTACGAAAGACATTGTCGACCCGTTTGCCCTAGAAAATGGGCCGCTCATTATTTTAGCGGCGTTGACATCAGCCATTGCCTGGAATTTGATCACGTGGTATTACGGCATCCCGAGCAGCTCTTCGCACGCGATCATCGGTTCGGTTGCCGGAGCGGCGATTTCCGCGGCTGGGGTTGGGATTTTGAATTATGGCGGGTTTTTGAAAATTTTACAATCGCTGATTCTTTCCCCGTTTTTGGCGTTAGGGGTCGGCTTTATCATGATGAACATTTTTCGTTTTATCTTTAAAAACGCCAACTTATACAGCACGACGAGGGGCTTTCGGATGTTTCAAATTGTGACGGCGGCGTTTCAGGCGTATACGCACGGAACAAACGACGCTCAAAAAGCGATGGGGATCATTACGATGGCGTTAATCGCCGGCGGATACCACGCGACGACCGACATTCCTGAATGGGTGCGCATTTCTGCCGCCTTGGCCATGGGGTTGGGAACGGCCGTTGGTGGGTGGAAGATCATTAAAACGGTCGGCGGGAAAATTATGAAAATCCGCCCGATCAACGGGGCGGCGGCCGATTTGTCGTCTGCGCTCGTCATTCTTTCGGCGACGATGTTCCACTTGCCAGTCAGTACGACGCACGTCATTTCCTCGGCCATCATGGGAGTCGGCGCCGCCCAACGGGTGAAAGGCGTCAAATGGGGCGTCGCTCGCCGCATTGTGCTGACGTGGATCATCACCTTGCCGGTGTCAGCGTTGATTGCGGGGTTTGTGTACCAGATCCTTCGTTTATTCTTCTAATCCATGATCGAGGGTTTCCAAACAAAAAGCGCGCCTGTTGTCAAACAGGCGCGCTTCGTTTATGCCGCCGGACGGCTCGCGGAAGAGGAGCGGCCGATCGCCCGGCAAAGCTTTGGAGCGATCAAGCCGGCGACGATCGATAGCAAAATGTCTTTTGGCAGCGGGGCGAGCATCCAGCCCCACACCATGCCGTACGAAAGTCCTTCGGGCGCCTCCGCCCATAGTTTGTACGCCATGTACATCCAGTTCGTGCCGATGACATAGTTGACGACCATGCCGACAAGCGCCGCGGTGACAAAGCGGGCGGTGGATGCCGGCTGCGGGCCGCGGTTGATGACCCATCCGGTCGCATAAGCGGCAACGATAAACGAAAGAATGAAGCCAAATGTCGGTTGGAAAATCATCGATAGTCCGCCGTTGAATTTGGCAAACACCGGCACGCCGGCGAGGCCGACGAGCATGTACACAATCATCGCCACCGCACCGAGCCGTCGCCCGAGCACCGCGCCGGCTAAGACGCAGAAAAACGTTTGCAGCGTGATTGGCACGCCGCCGACGACAAGAAACGGCACCCATGACGTAATGTTCGCGCCAATCGCCATCAAGGCGACGAACATAGCGGCAAGCGTCATGTCAATCGGTCGAAGCGAAGTCCGTCGCTCCATATGTAAACCCCCTTTTTTTGTTCGTTAACAAAATCGTACCGAACAATCGCTAGGCTGTCAATTCTCTTTTTTCGGCGGATGATCAAACGGCTTGGGGGGATGATAAAGAAAAAACGACTCCTCGAGCGCTTCATGTGGACAACGCGGCGAGGAGCGTGAAAGGAGGTCTTGGCCATGGATTGGTTCGTGCCGGATGAGGAGCTGAAACGGGCGAGCAAAATCGGAGCGAACGAAGACATCATTCATACGAGCAAAAATGACGAGGGCTACGATTTGCGCAACCCGGCGGAAATCGGGGCTCGGCAGCCGACGGATGAAAACGGCAATGCGTGAAAGAAGGGGCGCGGATGGACGGATAAGAAAATCGTCTTGGTCCGGAAAGATCGAGCGAAAAAAGAGGAAGATGGCCGTCTCCCCATCGTGTTCCCTTAGAGTGGTTTCGTCGTTCTGATAAAATGCTGCGGGCTCGAATGCTGTACTCGCTTTTCAGTGTTTTTTCGGCATGAAAGGAATAGCAGGAAACGAATGGATTGATTTTTATGAATAAATGCCTATTTTTGATATGGTAATAAAGTTCCTTTTTTTTTTTTTTTTTTATTTACAGTAAAATTTTAATTGTAAATATATAGGCTCTTCACCACAAGTTGTACTTGATCATTTAAGGTAGGTGTGCATAGAGGGTA